>Ga0209226_10000420_pt1 | contig 24162 bp, 22 predicted proteins | sample BarGraNGADG00212_2_FD_184497 | JGI IMG/M metagenome (GOLD analysis project Ga0209226, IMG submission 184497) | Arctic peat soil microbial communities from Barrow, Alaska, USA - Barrow Graham LP Ref core NGADG0011-212 (SPAdes) (version 2) | ecosystem: Environmental > Terrestrial > Soil >...
CTTCCGTTTCGGCGTCGGTAGTGTCCGGGGGCTTCTCGCCTCGCCTCAAGCGACGTCGCGGCTCGATCTCCACCCCGCGTCTGCCGATCCTCACGCCCCTGTCCAGCACCTCTACGTGGGGCAACAGGGTCGGCACGGGGAGTTCGTCATAGGCGGCACCCTTGGGCGCCTTGGGCGGGGTCAGGCGAACGACGTGCTTTCCCCCGTCAAGCGTGACGAATGGCGAATGCCAGTCTTTCCCATTCAGCGTAATGGTCGATCCCACCGGGCCCGGGGGATAGACATCCACCTTCAGGCCGTCGGGAACCTCCACGGTTATATCCAGGCGATTGCGCAGCACCCTCCACTCGACGATGAGTGGGCCGGCGTTCGTGTTCACCGAGCCGCGCGCCCATTTGAGGTCCCCGGTGTGCGGCGTCACGGCGAACCGGTGCGCGCCAACAACCGGCTTGATGCCGATGAACTCGGCGAGCAGGTCCCGCGTTGGACAAACGGCCGAGCCGTGGCAAAGGCTGCCCTCGGACGTGAAGTTTTCCCACAGGGTTGTCGCGCCCGCCTTGGTCATCTCGCCCCACTTGCGGCGGATGTAGTCCAGCGCCTGCTGGTGTTGCTCCGCCGAGTATAGTGCGCCGAGATAGTATGAAGCGAAGTAGGTAGTTGTGATCTCGGCGAGAGTCTTGCCCTCCAACTGGCGGAAGATGCCGGCCTTTTGATACTGGTCGGTTACGTCGAAGAGGGCGGCGAGGATATTGGTCTGCCGGCTGAACTTCTCGACGAGCTTGCCTTCGGCTCTGCACTCGGCGTATAACCCGCGCTTGGGCACATACATGAACTTGTTGATTGCAACCTTGAGGCGGTTTGCCGCGTCGAGGTATTCCCGCGCTTCCTCGGGCTTCTCGGAGATGCTTGCGAGCGCGCTTGCTACGCGGAGCCCCTGGTGGTAGAAGCAGTTGAGCGAGGTAACCTCACCCGTGCGCTCAAGGTCGGCTCTGTCGATCTGAAGATTGCCCGGCACTCCGTCAAGAAGCCCGTCGGCGTTGACGTATTTCGAGAACCACTTGAGCAGCTTGGCCACGGCGGGGTAGAGTTCGAGCACCAGCTCCGCATCGTCGGCGAAAGCGTAGTAGTCGAGTATGGAGAACACCCATAGCAGAGCCAGGTCGGGCGCGAGCATCTCCTCGCCCGTGGGATAGAGTCCGAGCACGAAGCCGTCGCGGTCCTGAGATGACGCGATCTGCCTTAGTCCCTGGGCCAGAAGCGCGGTGTCGTCGAAAGCATAGAACGCCGCTCGCGAGAGGATTCTTGCGTCGCTCCACCACTGTGCCCTTTCGCGCCAGGGGCAGTCAACGAAAGTGTCCTCCATGCATAGCTGAGTCGTATACGCGCCGGCTGCCCAGATATCGTTGAGGAGCCTGTCATCACACTCGAAGCTGCCCGTGAGATCCACGGGGTATGTGGTTTGGTTGACCCTGACATACTGCAGAGCCACCGGTTTGGGGCAGCGGCGGAACTCGATCTGCAAGAACCGAAACGCTCGCGGCTCGAAGCTCTGCCAGGCGAGCGGGCCCTTTTTGAGCAGAATGCGATCTGTATATCTGGTGCCGCCGAGGTTCGGCTTCACTCGGCCCTCAAGCAGGGCCTCGCTATACCCCAAATCCACGCAGCCGCCGCCGGAGCCGGCGATGCCGACCTCAACATTGCCGAAAACCTCTCGGCCAAAGTCGATAACGATCGCAACGCCCTTATCTCCTCGCGGGGTCTTGATGTGGGTGAGGCCTTCCGCGGCAAGCAGCGCCTGCGGGTCGCTGATACTTCCCGATTTAAGGCCGGAAAGCTCGGTGAGCGCCATTATGTCGGGCATGCTGGCGGCGGGGGTCTCTCTGCCGACCTCGGCAGTGTTTGCCGTCGCCACTATCGCCCTCGGCAGGATGGTCTGCTCGCGAAGCGGGGGTATCTCCCTGGGTTGTAACGAGCCCCAGGGCAGCGTCGGCGGCGCGCCTACCGCGACCGCGTTCTCCCAGCCCTTCTCGTTGAACTTCACTTCGTTGACGCCTTCGGGGGCGCTCTGGGCGTCGTAGATTTCCTGGAAGCCGAGCCTGTGGCTCATTCGCGCGCCGGAGCTGATCCATTCGTCGGCGCGACGGACCTTCCAGGTTTCGTCGGTGCCAAGCAACTGGGTTTGGCCATCGACGGTGATCTCGACCTTGCAGATAAGGGCGGGCTTGCCGGGAAGGTTGCTATAGGTGCTCTCGCCTACGTGATGCGCGAGGACCGATATGACGTTATCGCCTTTGTTGAGAAGCTCGGCGACATCGTAGGTATCGAAGTAGCAGTAGCCCTCTCCGCCGCGCACGGGGCCTTTGCCGACGTAATGGCCGTTGACGAAGAGCTTGTAGCGAGTGTCGGCGCAGGCCTTGATGATCGCCTGGCTCGGTTTGGCGGAAAGGGAGAATGACTTGCGCGCCTGGACATACGAGTTGGCGACAGGCTCGGGATTGGCGATCCATACCCACTTACCGAGGTCTTCCTGAATCGGCCTCTCGCCGCGCGGCCTGCCGCCGCGCCGAAACCGCGAAGCGCCGGTTCTTCCAGTGAGCACCGGCACGAGTGCCATGAACGTATGAAGCATACAATATTATCGCAGAAACTCGGCGGAAATGCCAGAGATCGTTGAGACTGTTCAGTTCTCCGGGAATATCGAAGGGCGGTCTGTGGTCCACCGCGCTTCGATACGGTCGCCATCCTGAGTAGCGAGGAAACTCGCATATCGAAGGGCGACCTACTCAGCGCTAACGGGCTGTGGCGTGTCGCGATTCCCGTAAGACTGAACTCTCTCATCAGGTTGCCCTATCCCCCGCTATGGTATAATAGTCGCGCATCGGGGATCTACCCCTGCTCAGGAGGACGGCTTGGACTCGTTTCTTCACCCCATTATCCACTGGATCACGACCAACATCAGCCATCTGGGTTACTCCGGCATTGTCATCATGATGGGCATCGAGAGCGCGTGCATACCGCTGCCCAGCGAGGTGATCATGCCCTTCGGAGGCTATCTCGTCTACAAGGACCCGGCGCAATTCACGGTCTGGTGGATGGGCGTGTCGGGCGCGCTGGGTTGCGTGTGTGGTTCAGCGGTCGCCTATTGGGCGGGGATGTTCGGCGGCAGGCCATTCGTCGAGAAATACGGCAAGTATGTGCTTGTCCGCACCAGGGATCTCGATAAGGCCGACAAATGGTTCGCCAGGCACGGCGAGGCCGCCATCTTCTTCAGCCGCCTGATGCCGGTGGTGCGCACGTTCATCTCGTTCCCGGCTGGGGTCTCCAAGATGCACTTCTGGCGGTTCCTGATCTACACGTTTGCTGGCTCGCTGCCCTGGTGCCTTGGGCTTGCCTGGCTCGGCAAAGCGCTCGGCGACAAATGGGACAAGATCCTCAAGCCGTATTTCCACAATGCCGATGTCGTCATCGTGATCGTGTTCGTAGTCCTGATCGCGCTCTACATCTACCACCACGTGCACGGCGAGCAGGAATACAAGAAGGACAAAGCTTTGTAGGGGCGAAGCATTTGCGCGTCAGGCTGTGCAGTCTTCAGAACGCCTGTCTGCAAATGCTTCGCCCCTACTCGTCTTCCCTGCCGAGCTCCGCGATAACATCCTCGGTCAAAGATGCGTTGAACTCGTCCCAGGCGGTCTTGCTCCATATCTCGACCTTGTCGGTCAGCCCGACTATCCAGATATCGTCTCCAGGCTTTATCCCCGCGTGGCCGAGGAGCATCTGCGGGATGGCGACACGCCCCTGCTTGTCGGGAACGCATTCGCACGCCGCGCCCAGGAAATACCTTTCGAGCTTGAGGCCCCTACTGTCCAGAAGCGACTTGGGTGTGAGCTTCTGCTGAACCTGTGGCCAGGTCCTCTCCGAAAACACCCACAGACAGCCGTGCAGTCCGCGAGTCATCACGAACGACGGTCCCAGCTTGGTCCGAAACCGTGCCGGGATGACCGTTCTGCCCTTGCTATCGACTGAGTGCTCGTAAGCTCCAGAGAACAAGCTTTCCAACCTTAGACGCTTGCCTTGATCTTGAACCGAATCGGGTGTTTGCGGGACCGCCGCCTCACGAGTTGGGCCCGCTCGATACCACGGAAATTCCTCTTGTCCGACGCCAGCAGAGAGCGCACGAACTCCTTGTTGGAGGTCGCCGTGGCCGTGGCGGCGCAACTGGCGCAGTAGTTCCGGCACACGCGGACCCGCCCCTGCTCATCGGACAGATTGACGACTACGCTTGGGAACGGCTCCGTCCGGCCGCAGATATTGCAGCGAGACACGGGCAGAAGCTTACTGCCGGTGTCGGAACATAGCTCTTTGAGGATGTGGTAGATGACCTCGTCAAACGAGCGCTGGGTGACCGTGAAGCAGTAGTTCCCCTTGAGTACCGCCTCGATCCCATCGAGCACCGAGGAGTCTGAATCGTGCATCTGGACGGCGTAGCTGACCAGCTTACCGGTGCAGAGCCGGCGCACCTGTACGCGCGCCTCCAGGTCCGCGAACAGCCTCGCGACCTCTGCCGCTTCATCGGGAGTGCGCGTCTCGACCAGATAGACCGCCCTCACCCCCGCGGGCCGCGGATCGACACTGACTTCGCTGAAAGTCCCCTCATCGACCGACATTTCGGTGCTCCTTTGGGCTGATATAGCCCATGTCTACCACTTGCTACCACTAACTGCCACCAGATTATAGTACAACCGTGCCCGACAGTCAAGCATCTGGGCAAAGTTTTTTGAGGGATTTCTTGGGGTGTGGCGTTGCCGGCAAGGCAGCCGCGGTGGTTGTCTCACGCGCGTGCCCCGATATGAACGCTTGTTCCATCGAGCGGAATGCGGTATAGTAGTAATGTTACAGCACCCTCGATACCGGGTGATCAACTATGAGAAAGAGCAAGATAGCGAGTGCCGCCGCCCATGAGGACTCGCTTCTGTCCGAGATAACGAAGAGGCTCGTCCGAGCGTATCAGCCAGAATGCGTATATTTGTTCGGGTCGATGGCTCGCGGCGACGCCGGGCCGGACAGCGATTATGACATTCTGTTGGTCGTGCCCGACGACGCAGCGCCTGAGACTCTAAGCGCGCGATTGGCTTACGATGTTCTCTGGGGGCTGCAGACCTCGGCTGACGTGCATATACTGCCGCGCGGGAAGTTCGACAGCCGCCTCCACCTTAAAGCCTCGTTGCCGGCCACCATTGCCAGGGAGGGCAAGCTGCTTTATGCCGCTTGATCAGGTATCCGGGCGAGGCGGTAGCAGTGGTCGAAGAGGCGGCGGAAGCTCTCGATCTGGCAGGGGAGGTTGTGGAGGAGGCTCTGGCGCGACTGCCGGTGGAAGTTCGGCCCTAACGGCCTTTGGGCTCCCAAGTTCAGTGGTTCTTCGGCCGTGCCCCGAATCATGCGCATGATCCGGGGCATGTTGGCAAAATAGAGCGGTACTAGTCTTACTTCTTGGAATGTTTCTCGAAATAGAACGGCTGGCCGGTGGCGTGGGAGGCATATATGGCTTCCAGGATTTCCGTGACCACCAGAGCCTGCTCAGGCAGGACCACCGGGGCCTTGTCCTCGAGCACTGCCTCGATCCATAGCCTCGCCTCCATGTCCTGAGGGGCCTCATCCGTGCCGCTGTAGAATGCCACGCTGCCGGGCTCTAGTTGGGCTTTTTCGGTGTAAAGCTTGCTGAAGCGCTCGCCGTTGATGTGCAGGCCATCCCACATGTCCGCGCCGGCTTCCGTGCCGCACAGCGTGCAGATAGCCTCGCCGTCGATTCGCACGTTGAGAGCCCAACTGGTTTCCAGGAACACCGTCGCGCCGTTGCGGAACTTGACGAAGCCGAACGCGGAGTCTTCCACCGTGAACTTCTTCGGGTCCCAGGTTCCCCAGGCGTTGGCGGCGTTCTTCCGCTGCCCGAGCTTATGATAGGTGACACCGACCGCGAACTCCGGCTCGTAGTTGTCCATCATCCACAGGGTGAGGTCGAGCGAATGCGTGCCGATGTCGATGAGCGGGCCGCCGCCCTGGGCTTCCTCATCCAGAAAGACGCCCCAGGTAGGCACCGCGCGCCGGCGCAGGGCATGCGCCTTGGCGAAGTAGATCTCGCCCAACCCGCCGCTCTCGCAATATCTCTTCAGATATTGGGAATCCGCGCGATACCGGTTTTGGTAGCCGATGTTGAGTTTCTTGCCGGTGCGTTTCGCGGCCTCCGCCATTTTGCGGGCGCCCTCGGAGGTCTTGGCCATGGGCTTTTCGCACATGACATGGCAGCCGGACTCCAACGCGGCGACGGTGATCTCGGCGTGGCTGATGTTGGGCGTGAGGACGTGGACCACATCCAGCTTCTCGGCGTCGAGCAGCTTTCGGTAGTCCTTGTATACCTTGGCGTCGGTGACGCCGTACTTCGCGGCGTGATTGGCCGCACGCTCTTCGATGATGTCGCAGAACGCGACCATCTTGACCTGGCTCAGCTTCGCAAGGGCCGGCAAGTGCTTTCCCCCAGCGATTCCGCCACAGCCGATTATGCCGACCCGAAGCTCAGACGATTTCCCCATCATCAAATACCTCATTATCAACGTAGAAAAGAGGGTGCATATAGACACCCTCCATTCTAACCATTGTAGAGTAGTTTCCGACTGCCCGCAAGGGGTGGCAAGAGCTTTTACGTAAATGGGAGACTAAACGGCGCCCCGCGGCTGTCAATGCGTTGACAAGAGGAAGCGGGCCAAAGTATCATATCCCCACCGATGTATTGTCTGACAACTACCCTCAGGACCTTCGACAGATGAGACCTTCGCGCAGGACATACCTTCTGATCTGGATTACGATCTGTCTAGCGGCAGTCTGCGGGTGCGGCCCGCGCAAGACGCCTGCGCGAAGCAAGGTCGTGACGCTTCAGTTCTGGAATGGCTTCAGCGGCCCCGATGGCACCACGATGGAACGCATCGTTCGCCGTTTCAACAGCGAGCATCCCGATATCAAGGTGCGCATGCAGATCATCCCGTGGGGCACCTACTATGACAAGGTCACCCTCGGACTGGCCTACGGTGGCGCGCCGGACGTCTTTGTCCTCCACTGCGACGCCCTCCCTCGCTACGCCGATAGCAGCTCGCTGAGCGGCCTCGATGACCTTGTCGCGAAAGGCGGTCTTTCCGAGGGCGATTTCATGCCCCGTCCGTGGCAGGCCTGTCACTGGAAGGGCAAGCAGTACGCCATACCGCTCGATTGCCACCCGCAAGGCCTGTACTACAATGTGGATCTCTTCAAGAAAGCCGGGATCGTCGATGAGCACGGCAACGCAAGGCCTCCCGCGAACCTCAAGGAATTCCTGGCGGATGCGAAGAAGCTCACGGTCGATACGAACGGTGACGGTACGCCGGACCAGTGGGGCTTCGTGTTCACCTGGCTGCGCACGAACTACGTCACTGTCCTCAGCCAGTATGGCGGCAGTCTGCTCTCCAAGGACTCCCGTGAATCGACTCTCAACACCCCTCAAGCCCGCGCCGCCCTCGATCTTATGACCGACTTCGTGGGCAAGTATAAGATCGCGCCCCGCCCGGAAGGCCAGGATGCCTGGATCGGGTTCCAAACCGGCAAAGTGGCGATGGCCCTTGAGGGCATCTACATGCTATCGAGCCTCGAACAGCAGAAGAACCTTCACTTTGCGGGAGCGCCTTGTCCGATGTTCGGGAAGCAGCGTGGCGCATGGGCAAACTCCCATTTCCTCGTGATGCCGGCAAAGCTGAGCGCTGAGAAGCGTCGGGCCGGGTGGACGTTCATCAAGTACCTTTCAGACAACAGTCTGGAGTGGGCGAAAGGCGGACAGGTGCCCGTTAGGAAGAGCATCCTCGCGAGTCCCGCGTTCCGGCAGCTTCCGGTGCAGTATGAGTTCAGCAAGCAGTTGCCCTACGTTCAATATGTTCCGGCGTCGATCTCGATCAACCAGGTCTTGCCCTTTGCCGATGCGGCGGTGGAGGCGGCGCTGTGCGGCATAAAGGCCGCCGACGAGGCCCTTGCGGAGGCTGACAGAAGAACGAGGGAGGTGCTGGCGCGAGAATGAAAAGCCGGAATCAGACACTCGCGGCAGCATTCTTCCTGCTGCCATACGCGACAGTGTTTCTTGTCTTCGTGCTGGCGCCCGTCGTCTATGGGTTCTACATCAGCCTGCACAAGTGGTATATCCTCGCCCCGCGACCGGAGTTCATCGGCCTGCGGAACTACCGTATGGTACTTGGGGACGATCTGTTTCGCCTGGCTATGTTGCGCACGGCGTTCTTCGTGGTGATGGTAGTTCCCGCCGGCAACGCTCTCTCGCTTCTGCTGGCGGTCGGGCTCAACCAGAACTTCCGCGGGACAGCGTTCTATAAGGTCGCATACTACCTGCCGGTGGTGATGTCCGTGTCGGTGGTAGCGATACTGTGGAGGTGGCTCTACAGCACCGAGTTCGGCCTGTTGAACCACTACCTCGGCCAGGCGTCAGGCGCGATGCACCACGTTTTGCCCAAGGTCTTCCCCGCTTCGTGGAAGACAGAATGGCTCAACAACCCCAGGACCGCCATGCCTGCCATTGCTCTGCTGAGCGTATGGTGGGGCGCGGGCGGCAACATGCTGATCTATCTTGCCGGCCTCAAGAACATCCCCAGACAACTGCTCGAGGCTGCGGAGATCGACGGCGCGAGCCCCATCAAGCGGTTCTGGGCTGTAACATGGCCGCTGCTGCGCCCGACCACACTTTTCTGCGTGGTGATGTCAGTGATTTCGTCCTCGCAGGTATTCGGCCAGACCTACATCCTAACCGGAGGCGGCCCGTACTATTCCACGCTTACGGTAATCCTCTACATGTATCAGCAGGGGTTTGGGCAGTACCAACTGGGCTATGCGGCGGCGGTGGGTTACCTGCTGTTCGCGGCGGTGTTGGTGTTTACGCTGATCCAGTTCAGGCTGCTGAGGGTGAAACAGTGAAAAAGACAAGAGCGACGAGGCGACCCATATCGATCAAGTTCATCGCGGCCCAGGCATCAATGATGATCGGGGCGCTCGTGATGCTCGTGCCTGTGGTCTGGATGTTCTCGACCTCACTCAAACCCGAGTCGGCGGTGCTCGACGCCAACCCAAAATGGATTCCGAACCCCATCACGCTGGAGCACTTCTACAGGCTCTTCACTCAGGCGCAGGACTTCCCCGTGCTGCGCTGGCTCGCCAATAGCGTGTTCGTCGCCTGCTCGGTCACGCTTCTCGTGCTTATTGTGACCAGCACAGCGGCGTATGCTTTCTCGCGGTTGAAGTTCCCAGGCCGGGATGTTCTGTTCATGGTCGTGATCGCAACGATGATGATCCCCGGCCAGGTGAACCTGATCCCCGTCTTTCTGATCGTTCAGAAGCTGGGCTGGTTCAACAGCTACTTCGGTCTGATTGTCCCGTGTATCGCGGGAGCGTTCGGCGTGTTCCTGCTGCGGCAGTTCTTCCTGTCGGTGCCGGTGGAACTCGAGGAAGCCGCCTTCGTTGATGGAGCCGGGCTTTTTACGATATACTGGCGTGTGGTGCTGCCGCTCGCAAAGCCGGCTCTCGCGACCCTGGCGATATTCACATTCATTGGGGCCTGGAACGACTTCGTGTGGCCGATGATCGTCACCAGCGACATCTCGATGCGCACCCTGCCCGTGGGCGTGATGATATTCCAGGGCCGCTACGTCACCGAGTATGGCGCTACAATGGCAACCGCTGCGATCTGCAGCGTGCCCACGATCATTGCATTCATGATATTCCAGAAGCGCATCACCGAGGGCATCGCGATGACGGGCATTAAGGGGTGAGTCCAATGAATCCAGCAGGTTATACCATCATTCTCGCGGTATGTCTTGTGGCCGCGACTGCAGGGCAGGTCCAGGCGGTCAACAGGCAAGACATCGGCATGAGGGACCCTTTCGTCTACTGCGATACTGCTTCGGGCAAGTGCTATATGTACGGCACAACCGGCACATTCGATCGCAAGCAGGGATTCGACGTCCGCGAGACCTCCGATCCGACGCTGCAGACCTGGAACGAGCCCAAGCCAGTCTGGCGTAAGCCAGCTGATTTCTGGGGAGTGTGGGCTTATTGGGCACCGGAAGTGCATGCGTACAAGGGCAAATACTACTTGTTTGCAACGTTTGAAGCGCCGGGGAAGGCAAGGGCAGTTCAGATACTTGCGGCTGACTCTCCGATGGGGCCGTTTCATGTGCACAGTCCCGAGCCGGTTACCTCACCGGAGTATTTCTCGCTCGATGGAACACTCTACCTCGATAAGAAAGGCGATCCCTGGCTTGTCTACTCTCGCGAGCACGTCTCCGTACACGACGGCGAGATGCGCGCGGTGCGCCTCAAGCCGGACCTGACCGCTCCGCTTCCTGGGGCGACGGATATCCTTCTCTTCAAAGCCAGCGCATGCCCGTATGCGGCCCACTGGAACAATAAAGATGGCAGTCAATCCTATCTGACTGACGGACCGCAGATGCTCCGGCTTTCCAGCGGGGAGCTTGTGATGGTGTGGTCCACTAACAACTACCTTCCTAAGCCGATATTTTGGGGCTACGCGATTGCTGTCGCGCGTTCGACGAGCGGGGAGATCGAGGGGCCGTGGGTGCAGGAGCCGAAGCCTTTGTATAACGGCTTCGCCGGTCACGGCATGATTTTCCGGCACCCCACAATGGGCCTGGTCTTGAGCATGCATCAACCGAACAACGGAGGCCGTCCATACCCGCTGTTCTTGTCTGTGTACGAAGCCAAGGGCAAGCTCACGATGGGGGACCCATCCACGCCGAGTTACGTGCAGGCATACTGGCGATTCGAGGATTTGACCCCCGGCCGCGAAGCGCTGCCGTCCATCGACATCCTCGACAGCTCGGACAAAGGCAATCACCTTCGCGGGGCCGATCACGCCACGGTCGGCAGTGGCTCAGCAAGCGTCCCGGCTGCCACAATACCGGCGACCAAGCGTGTCAACCTCGCGTGCTACGACAACTCCGAGGCCGCAAAGGATGGCGCTGACGCACGGTATCTCAGCACCGCCGACGATCCGATCAATAAGCTGCTGCTGAAGAGCTGGACAATCGAGGCCTCCATTTGCCCCGCCGACCTTTCCAAGCCCCAAGTGTTCATCGCCAGCGACGGCGCTAACTTGAGCTCCGGGCTGACTGCCGATGGTCGCGTTGAAATCCGCTGCAACGGCCAGTCCGTCGTATCGCGAGAGTCCCTCACCACCGGCAAGTGGTACAATCTTGCCGCGGTCCGCGACCCAGCCAACCTGCGTCTCTACATCGATGCCATGGACGGCAAGGGTTTCGCGCTCGACACTAGCGTTAAGCTGACCGACCACGCTCCCTGTGAGGGCAGGTGGACTATCGGCTGCGGCATGCGCGGCGGCAAGCCCGCGGACCAGTTCGGCGGCCTCATAGATGAGATAAGAATCAGCGGTAAGGCTCTGATGCCCGGAAGTCTGCTGTTTGCGCGAAAGGCTGGGCGTTAGTGCGATGTATGGCGGCGCCAAGGGGAGTTGAACCCCTCTCCCGGCCTTGAAAGAGCCGTGTGCTAACCGATGCACCATGGCGCCGCGCAAGTCACATTATACCAGCCATAGACCGCCTTCGGCAACCACTACTCCATCGACTCGCCCATATCCATCGGCGCGGACGGACCCTCTTCGGACTCTGCGTCGCTGGCCCTCCGCCTGAAAAGCTTCCTGCGCAGCGCCGCCCAGAGGTAGTCCATTTCATCGACCTTGAAGAGCTTCAGCAACCCCAAGTAGGCAGCCCCGCCTATCAGCATCGCAAGCAGGACGGTCAGCACCGAGCCCAATCTGCTTTCGACGCGAGAGACAGGCCTACGCAGAACTTCCTTAGGGTAGGTCTCCTCGATCAGCCGGCGGTTCAGCTCGGCCAACCGCTTGCCCTCGGGGCGCCGCGCGGCAAGGGTGAGCAGCTTGGGAGGGAGCGAAAGCCCGCTGACGCGCTCGGGGCTGTAGACGGAGCCCGTGCTGATCACCAGGTTAAGGTCGTGCATCAGTGACTGCGGCATCCGGTCCGAGGACTTGCACATCGACGCAAACTGACGGAGCCGGTCTCTCTCTCCCGATGATAGCTGAGACAGTATGTACCTCGAAACGGGTTCGCACGTGGGATTCGAGCCGCTATCCTTCTCCAGGCTTGCGGGATCCACAAGCTCGATGCTCAGCCTCGCTACATCGGCGATGTCGGCTTCTTTCAGTAGTCGAGGGTCGCTGGCTGTTAGCAGGTTCGCCTCATGGCGCGTCTCCGGCTTACGGAGAACTCGATCCAGCCAACCGCTGCCCCCGTGACCGGTGACGGAATCCAGATATGTCGCCTCTATCAGACGCCGGTTCATCTCGACCAGGTCGCGGCCGGTCGGATGCCGCTCAATCATCGCATGCACATCCGATGGGATGACAATCCGTGCGAACCGCTCATCTGTGTAGAACGAACTCTCGCTGAGCAAACGATTCAGCCCGGTCACGAGCATCGCGCGGATTGCAGGCGCGAGGCGGTGCGCCTCGCGGTCATCGTCGATCAGGCTCCGGGTGCTGTCCTGAACTCCCGAATAGAGGTAGTTGGACAAGGGAGTGTGTTCCTGCTGCAGTCTCGCCGCAAACGCGCTCGGATCTCGGAAGTCTCCGTCCTGAAGCTGCCATGAGCCCATCACGCGCGCCATCCCCAGCCGCACTCCGAAACACACGACCGCCATCACCGCCGCCGCAACAAGCGACAGGCCGACGGTGCGTATCACCCTGCCACCCTCCAAGCCGTGCAGCCGGCGTCGCAGGAACCAGGTCATGCCCAAAAAGTGCAGCGAAATGCCGATCGTGGTCGCCAGCGCTATGCCGGGAGCGCCCATCATCCTCATAAGCACTATGTTCAGGGGTATGAAGATCACCGTCGAGACAGTCCCGATCGCCACGGGGGTGATCGTGTCCTGCATCGCAAAGAAACCCGGTGCGACGATCCGCTGCCCAGCCCATGCAAAAATGCCGACTGAATACCATATCAGGAGGATCGCAACCGGCGCTACGCTCGATGGACTGAACGCCCCGCCCATGTAGATCGTTCGCACGAGCGGATCGGCCATGACGATCAGAAACACCGTTGCGGGGATGCTCTCGACCATGATCGCGCGAAGTCCGTAGGAAACGCCGCTGCGCATGTCATCAAAGGCGCTCTTCGCCGCGTAGGCCGCGAGCATGGGCAAGATAGCCGTACCAGCCGCCTGGGCGAAAATCCCCAACGGCACCTGCATAAGCCGGTTCGCGAAGTTCATATCCGCCGGGGCGCTCGCGGAAACGAAGCTTGCAAACCAACGGTTGATGATCACGTCGATCTGCGGCAGTCCCAGACCGAAGATCACCGGCAGGGCCAGCTTCGCGACTCGCACGACCCCCGGGTGGCGCAGGTTCAGGGACGGGTAGAACTCATAGCCTTCTTTGCGCATACAATGCCACGTGTAGACGATGTTGCCGACGAACGCGCCCACGAGAGTGCCGAAGGCAAGCCCCGCGATGTGGAACCACCTGGCAAGGACCACCGCGCCGAATATGATGCCAAGGTTGTAGATCACCGGCCCGGCCGCGCGCGCGGCAAACTTCTGCCGGGATTCGAGCGTAGCGCTCATAAGCCCGCCGAGGAAGAAGAACAACTGGCACGGCAGGATGATCCGGGTGAGCAGTATCGTGAGCGGGACGAGTTCCGGGTGCTGGGTGACGAACCCCGGCACCGCCAAAATGCTCACGAGTGGTCTTGCGTAGATCCAAAAGATGACGACCGCCGCCGTCAGCACCAGCCCCATGAAGCAGGCGATGATGCTGAAGACTTCCCACGCTTCCTTCTTCTTTCCGGTCTCGAAGCGCTTGGTAAACTCGGGAATGAACGCGCTGGAAAGCGCGCCGCTTGAAAGGAAGAAATAGAGCAGGTCCGGCAAGTTAAACGCCGCATAGTAGGCGCTGACCATGCCCGTGGAGCCGAACTGCCGGGCGATCAGCATCTCCCGAATCAGCCCCAGCAGCCGGCTGAGAAGTACCGCCACCAGCATCAGCCCGGCGGCGCGTTTGAAGTTCTTGTGCGATGTCATCCTGACCCTAGTATAAGAACCTGATTACGCTCCCGTCAACATAGATGGCATGAATCCTGCAACATCGTATTGTAGAAGCGTAGTTCTCCTCGGTTTTGAAGCGTTAGAGAGTAGTGCGCAGCCCGCGACTTGTTCGCGGGCTCCTTTTTTGTACAACGAACTAATCCTTGAACAGATACGCCTCCACGCGCCCGCTTGTTCCCAACTCGTAACTTCCCCCCATGAACCCTGTCTTGACCGCGATAGTATAATAGATGGCAGACCTCGACGGGGAGCAAGGCCAGTGCCATATACGGACGAACAACTGATGCTGCGCCTCAAAGACGGCGACAGGCAGGCGTTCAACGAGATCGTGAACCGATATCGCGATCGGATGGTATCGTACGCGTGCCGGATGGTGGGCAACGCCGAACTCGCGCAGGACGTGGCTCAGGAGACGTTCGTTCGAGTCTACAAGAGCGCATCGACGTTCCGGGACGACGGGCGGTTCTCCCCGTGGCTGTATAAGATCGCAAGCAACGTGTGTCTGTCGGAGCGATCCAGACGGGCGAAGGAAGCGCTCAACGTGGACTACGACACGCTCGAGGACATGCATGACTCGGGTGTGCTCGTCGAAGACCAGGTGATGGCGACGCTGACCGCCCAAAGGCTGAGCCGGGGCATCGGCAAGTTGACCTCATCGCACAAGACGGTCCTGGTGATGCATGTCTACCAGGGGCTGACATACGTGGAGATCGGCGAGGCGCTCGGCATCCCGACGGGAACCGTGAAATCACGGCTGTTCTACGCCATCAGAAAACTGAGAGACGTTCTTGAGATGGAGGGCGGCGCATGAAAAAGCCCAACAAAATGAAATGCGTTAGCATGCAGGAAGACGCGATGGCGCTTCTTGGGGTGGAGTTGACGGACGATGAGGAGCGTGGTGTGTTCGCGCATCTCTCGGACTGTCCTCACTGCCGGGAGGAGTTTCGCAAGGATCGCAGGGCCTGGCGCGCGATCAGCACGTGCCCGGTGGTGACAGCGGACCCGAGTTTCAGCCGGATGCTGTCGCTGAGGCTGTCGCTGGAGGAGCCATCAGAGCCCAGGCCGGATCAAATGGATCGCGTGCTTCCGGCGCTTGAGTTGGACCAATTGGCCGACGACGCGCGTCACGATTTGTCCCGGCTCGCGTCGGTGTTCGCGAGCGGAATGCCGCAATAGGTTTCGGAGGTAGAGATATGACCAAGACGAAGGACGCAGCCATTCCGGTGGTGCCTTTGCGAGATATGGCCCCGCAGCCGGGGACCACACTGCCGATGTTCGTAGGCCGCGAGAGATCGAAGAACGCCGTGCGCGCGGCAGCGGCCGGCAAGACACCGATCATCCTCGTGTCGCAGAAGTCGATTGCAGTCGAGAACCCCGCGCCGGGGGATTTGTATGGCGTGGGGATTATCGGCGAGCTCAACCAGGTGATCGAGCACCCGGACGGCACTATCCGTATCGTCGTCACCAGCAAGTCCCGCGGGGTGCTGCGCAACGTCCGCATTGGCAAAGACTATCTTGTCGCCGAGTTCGATCAGATCAAGCCTGCACCTGCATCCGCTGATGTCGCGAAGGCCGCGAAGAGCGCCGTCAAGAGCTTTGGGGCATACTGCAAGGTGCGAGAGGACGACATGCTGGCGGAATCGAGGCAGTTGCTGGGGCGGCTTAATGAGCTTCAAACCCAGATCCAGGCGCTACGCGCAGCGAGTGAGTCGGTGGCGAGATTCACCGATCCCGCGGCACTTGCCGATCTCATCCCCGGCTGTATCCACACCCAACTCCAGCCGGAGAAACTCAGCGACCCGGAGGTCGTGAAAACACTCGATGCGCGCATCCGCGCCAAGCAAGCCATCCTCTCCGAACCCGACCCCGCGAAACGGCTGCAGCTATTGCGGAAGTTCGTGGAGGACGAGACGAAGGGATAGTTACGAGTTACGAATTACGAGTTACGAGTTGGCCTGCTCAGCGCCACCTGCAGCATGCAGCCATAGAGATTGCACCGACAAGGCACTGCCTTGCTTGCGCCATGTGAGTATCTGAGTTTTGACACTACATTTGCGAGAAGGTACACTGCTTTGTGGGAATAACCCTGGTAGAGGTGAGCTATGGAGACATTCAGGAGAAGCACGGTTAGAAGGAAATACGAAGCAGATATTGTAGTCTCGGACCCTGACGGCCTTGAGACTAGGTTAATCGTTGAGGTCAAGGCCGGTCCTGTAAAGGACTTGAACGAAGCCACGAGACCGCTGCGAGAGGCCATGCTGTGGGTGAATTGCCACAATGCACTCCTGGTAACAGCGGATCTCACCTATGTCTACCGTGATACATTCCACGATGCATCACCGGATGCGATTCAGTTGGCGGCCGAGCAGCCGCTCTCTACGACGAATCTGCTCGGAGACCTCGCTGTCGGACGAAACCTGAGCAATGAGGAAGAACTTGCACGGGTCGTCGTCGCCTGGCTGCAGGCTTTGTCCACCAACTGGCAGGACACGCTTCCTGCTGACGACGAGATCGTATCCGCATTATTGCCCGAGATCATAGGGGCCATAGCCCAGGGACAGGTTCAATGCGGGACGGTCATCTGGTATGAGTAAGCATGTTCTCGTGGAGACGAACTTCCTGCGTATGGCGTTCCACATGCCTCATAAGCGCGACAGGGGTGCCCGGGATTTATGGGATGGCTTTCTGCAGGGGGAGTTGGCGATCCACATACCCTATCTATGCTTTCAGGAAGCTCAACAGGGCTTGGAGAAGACAATTGCCAACGTGGGAGATCCTACGACCGAGGCGCAGGAGATACGCAGGCATTTGCTGAGGTCCCACCTGGAATTAGATGACGAGCCGTGGAACGACAGAGAGGTAGAACGGTTCTTCTCCGAAGTGCGTGATTATCTTCGTTCGGTAAAGACCCGTGGTATCAAGAGCGATTTCCACAGAGCCCACGAGGAACTGAAGAACACGGGAGGCATCATCCACGGAGAAGACGCGATTTTCGACACCATGCCGCTAGACGCGGGGCACCGGCTGGAATACAACGACCACCTGGTACTGGCAAGCGTGCTGCATCGGGCCAGGACGATCAGGGACAAGTCTGAGCGAGCTGAAGTTTACTTCTGCACGACCGACAAGGACGACCTGGGGCCAACGGCCGCGCGTCCGAAGCTCACGAAGCTGTACAACGACCTCGGAATCGTGTTCCAAGATCATTTCACGATACCTTAGCACAGGTGGAAAGGCAATCCAATGATCCCATTCGCTGAAGCTCTGAAAAGCGGCAAGATACTCATCCTCGATGGCGCGACCGGCACGCAGCTCGCGGCGCGCGGCGGGAAGATGAGCACGATCTCCAATTTGGAGTTTCCGGAGATCGTGAAAGCCGTTCACACTGACTACAAGGCCGCCGGCGCGAGCATCATCCTCACGAACACCCTTACGGCCAATCGTATCGCCCTCGAACACGCAGGGCTCGCGGATAGGCTTGAAGAGATCAACGCCATCGGTGCGAGGCTGTGCAGGGAGGCGGTCGGAGAGGATTGCTACGTTGCGGGTGATATGTGCTCGACGGGCCAGTTTATGGAGCCGTTGGGTGACTATACCGAGCAGCAGTTCTACGACAACGCCGCCGAGCAGGCGCGGATTCTTGCCGACAACGGCGTCGATCTCATCATAATCGAGACGATGACCGATGTTCGAGAGACCGCCATCGCCGTGCGCGCCGCGAAGCAGGCCTCGGGATTGCCCGTGATCGCGAGTATCTCGTTCGATCCCGTGGGCGACAGCTTCCGCACGATGATGGGCGACACTTCCGAGAAGGCCGTTCGCGAGCTGACCGAAGCCGGAGCAGACGCCATCGGCTCCAACTGCGGCACAATCGACCCGTTCGAGATGAGCCGTCTGATAGCCGAGATGAGGGCGTGCAGCGACGTCATCCTCTGTGCGCAGCCTAACGCGGGCAAGCCCGAGTTGAGCGCGGGTGAGGTGAGCTTCAGGCTCTCGCCGGAGGAGTTCGCGGAGGGAGTTCGCAAGTGCATCGAGGCCGGCGCCACGCTAGTCGGCGGATGCTGCGGGACTACGCCTTCTCATATCAGGGCGATCGCGAAGGAGAGCAGTGTTGCCTAATCCGTTACGACTAGGGGTTTCCGGAAGCTCATTCATATTTGTGATGCCCGATGAGGTGCGGTTGGCCGCGTATTCGGCGGCGGTGAAGGGCACGCTCGCCAAGTTCGACGATCGTCTCAACGGGCTGATGGCCGATTTTGTCCGCGAGATGATGCACACCGTCAACTCGATGCAAGAGATCAAGGCGATGGAATGCTATCACTCGATGGCCTGGGACCGCGACAGGATCACGGAGATCGTCCTCGATCAGCCCAACGTCGAGTTCTGGTCAGTTCACGCTCCGTATGGCAAATACTGCGATCCGTCTTCACCGCTGGACAGGGCACGCGAGGGCGCGGTCGAGGCTTATTGCGACACGATTGAAGTGGCAGACCAGTTGGGAGCGGGAATCGTGGTTGCGCATCCCGGTGTCAAGATCGGACCCGAAGGCCCTCGGGAGTCGTTGGTCAAGCTTTCGACTGACCCTTTTCGGCGTGTCGCGGACTTTGCCGGAGAGCGTGGCATCAGCTTGGCAATCGAGCCGCTGCCCAAAGACGAGATCGGCTCCACGCTCGAAGAACTCATGGACATAATCGAGCGGATCGACCGCCCAAATGTGGGCGTGAACTTCGACGTTAACCATCTATTCCCTCCCGAGCAGATACCGAGCATGATCCGGCAGGCCGGTTCGCGCATTCTAAGCGTCCATATCTCCGACCAGGACGGCATCGAGCGGCACTGGCTTCCGTTTATGGGAACCATGGACTGGCGCGAGGTGCTGCGGGCGCTCGTCGAGATCGGCTATACCGGTCCGCTCATCTACGAGACCCACATCCACGACGTTTTGAGTTGCGAGGAAGTGGGCCGCCCAATAGTCGAGAACTATCGGCGGTTGATCCAACTTGCCCCGGCATAAGTGGTATACTTCCTCTGTGCCTATCTCACCGAGCAATCCAACCGAGGGAAACGCGGCTGTTCGCGAAGCGCTGCTGGCTGCTAAAAGAGCGCTTTTCGTCGGCGCGCATCCCGATGACATCGAGTTCCGCGCGGGCGGCTTGGTTTATCTGATGAGGCAGCGCGGAGTGGAGATAATCTTCTGCATCGCGACGCGCGGCGGAAAGGGCCTGCCGGGGCCGCTGAGCCGCGCGCTCGAACGCATTCGCACCCGGCACCAGATGCTCGCGGCGCGGATTCTGGGCGGGGTCGAGGTCGTAATGCACAACTACCCCGATGGCAGATTGCGGGACTTCGTGGGGCCGTTTGCCGAAGACCTGAGGTTGCTGATCTCAAGCCGGCAGCCCGACCTTGTGCTCTCCTGGGACCCGGACTTCATCTTCACTCCACACCCGGATCATCAGGCAGCGGCGGATGCCGCGCGGAAGGCCTCATCGGGCCTCAGGACGTGCCTCTACGGCACTTTGCAGCCCAATCTGTGGGTAGGTATTGATGATGAGTCTTTGACGGCGAAGATCCGCGCGCTCAAGGCGCACAGGACCGAAACCCCGTGGTTCTACTTCGACCTGCGCATGAAGAGGTCGCTGATCGCCGGCTTGAGGGCCGAGGGCGCGAAGATCGGCTGCGAGTATGCCGAGACCTTCAGGACGGCCTAACGGTCTCCGTCCCTTCCCTTCTATTCCCTATTCGCTATTCCGCCACATCCACCGACACGGCTTTGAGCACGTCACCGTTCCAATCGCCCTTGACTGTTACCTTGTCCCCTTTTTTGAGTTCGCTGAAGCGGCGGGTGGAGCCTTTGCGCGTTACGGAGGCATCTCGCGCGTCGATCTTAGTGTCCTTCATGCCGGCGTCCATCGAAAGCTCGAACTTCGCGTAGTCAATCTCGACTATCCTGCCCGTAAGCTCGTTTGGCCTCGGTGCCTCCACTGCCGGTGGCTTGGGTTGGGCCGTAGGTTCGGCTGGGGCCTGAGGTTCGACAGCCGGAGGTGGCTCCGCCAAAGGCGGAGGTTCCGGGGCCGGCGAATTTCCCTCGACTGCGGGAGCGGTCGTGAGCTGGTCGATGGTCTCTACTCGCGACGCGATCAGGGTAGTGCCGCTCCATGTGCCTGCCGCGCGAATACTGTCGCCTTTCATGAGATCGTGCACGCTTGCCGCGCGGCGGTCGATGAACACCTCGGCATTCTTTGGCACGTCCACTTTCCTAGCGCCGTATACCGTATTCAGGCCGAGCGTGCGATCGAACGAGGACACGGGATAGGCCACCGTTCCCTCGATCATGTCCTCGCTTGCCGCCGGAGCCGCGTCCGAGCTGCTTGGTCGATAGCCCTTGCCTATCGGGTATTTCCCGCGCTCGTCGGGATTCGAGGCCGAGACCTGTATTCGCTCCGCGATGATCTTGCCCTCGCGATCGACCGTGCCGGTGAGGCTGACGTCATCGCCCTCGTTGATGTCGTTGATATCGGTGACGTAGATATAGCGCCGGATAACGGTCCCGGCTCTCACGACCACGACATAGTTGCCTGAGCGAGTGCGGATGTCTATCTCGTTTGCGCGAGGGGATGCGCGGGTCACGTAGCCATTGGTCTCTACGCGGTCGTTGGGGCGGTAGCTCTGTGTGCCGCCGCTGTCTGGGCTCGCGGCGCCGTCAAGCAGGGTGACTGTGCTCGCGAGGACGGTTCGAGCGGAAAGCTGCTCGCCCGTGACGCGCACCTGCGCGTTGTCCTTGATGTCGTTCACCGTGCCGAACTTGCCGCTGCCGATCTGGAAGGTAGCCTGGTCGGCCAGGACTGTGAACGTGTCACCGTGATCCACGATGTCGAAGACCTCGGCGCGGCGGTTGATGTTGGTGGCGGACCCGGTCGCGCGGAAATCATCCTGTCGCGGGTTGTCCGTGTTCGGCTTATATGAGTCCGCGCCGAACGCGCACGAAGATGCTAGGATCAGTATTAGCCCTAGGCAAAAGTTTCGGGACGTCAAGATTACCGCCTCTCTTTCCGAATTGAGAGATAGGGTGCAATAGACAAAGACGAAGCCAAAGCGCAAAGCTTGCCAGTGCAAGAAGCATTATCCGGCGAGCCTCAACCAACCGGGCGGTATGGTATAATGTGCGCGACAAAGGCGCTCTATGCCTAGCCCAGCAGAGCCGGAACCAAATGCAATCACGAGCATCCAGGAGACAACGACATGTATGCAGCAATCATAGCGGGCGGATCGGGCACCCGACTCTGGCCCAAGTCCCGCCAGGATAAACCCAAACAGTTCCAGAACCTCTACAGTGACAGCACCATGCTTCAGGATACAGTTCAGCGACTCGAACCCCTGATACCGCGCGAGAACATATTCGTCATCGCCAACCGGTCACACGAGAGCGTCATCAAAGAGCAGTTGCCGTGGCTTGCCGACGGCAACTTCGTGGGCGAACCGATGGGCAAGGACACTGCCCCGGCGGTCGGCGTCATCGCCACGATCATACACCATCGCGACCCGGATGCCATCATCCTCGTCAGCCCCGCCGATCACGTGATCCTCAAAGACAAAGCGTTCCTTCGGCTTCTGGAAGTGGGCGAGCAGGTCGCGTCCGAGGGGCCGAACGTCGTGACAATCGGCATCAAACCCACCGCGCCGGAGACCGGCTACGGCTATATCCAGATGTCCGAGAATCACCGGCACATGGACGACATCGACGTTCACGAGGTCATCGGCTTCAAGGAAAAGCCCGATCTCGCGACTGCCGAGGAATACATGTCGAGCTGGCGCTACGTGTGGAACAGCGGCATGTTCATTTGGAGCGCGAAGACGGTGATGGACCTTTTCAGAGACCACGCCCCTGATATCTACAAGCTCCTGATGCGCTATGGCGGGGCCATCGGCACGCCGCGGGAATCCAAGGTCTTCGAGCAGATCTACGACGCATTCCCCCGCATATCCGTGGACTACGCCATTCTGGAGCACACCGAGAACATCTACGTGATACCGGCATCCATCGGCTGGAGCGACCTGGGGAGCTGGGCCTCGCTGCGGGAGGTTAAGGAGCCGGATGAGGACGGCAACGTGGTCATAGGAGAGCATCTCGGCCTCGATACGCATAGCTGTCTCATACACGGCGAGCACGGGCGGATCATAGCAACTATCGGGCTGGACAATATCATAATCGTGGATGCCGGGGATGCGCTGCTCGTTCTTCCCGCCAGCCGATCGCAAGACATCAAATATCTCCTCGAAGAACTGAAGAAAGAGGGCAAGGAGAAGTATCTCTAATGCAGGAAATCACACGCAACACAGTCACCGAATGGTCGTTCACGTCAACCAAGACATATCCCGATGCGTTTGCCGACGTCGATCTGGACGTTATCTTTACCGACAGCAGCGGCACGCAGCGGCGCGTGCCTGCTTTTTGGGCCGGCGGCGATACATGGCGCGTCCGGTTCGCCACCCCCAACGTTGGTGGCTGCACGTATCGGACCGTGTGTTCCGACGCGTCAGACTCCGGCCTGCACGGTCAAGAGGGCAGCTTCGAGGTAGTCGCCTATACCGGCTCGAATCCGCTCTACAAGCACGGCCCGGTTCAGATCGCCGCCGACCGGTGTCACTTCGAGCATGCCGACGGAACGCCGTTCTTCTGGCTTGCCGACACGGAATGGATGGGACTCTGCAAGCGGCTGGACTGGCCGGATGGCTTCCAATCGCTCGCCGCCGACCGCGCGCGCAAGGGATTCAACGTGGTCCAGATTGTCGCGGGCCTCTACCCCGATATGCCCGAGTATGATGAGCGCGGGGCGAACGAAGCGGGATTCCCGTGGGAAGCCGGCTTCACGCGGATCAACCCGGCCTACTTCGACATGGCCGACCGTAGAATCGAGCACCTTGTCGAGAGCGGCCTGGCGCCTTGCATTGTCGGCTGCTGGGGCTACTTCATTGCGTTGATGGGCAAGGAGAAGATGAAGCAGCACTGGCGCTATCTGATCGCGCGCTACGGGGCCTATCCGGTCGTATGGTGCGCGGCGGGCGAAGCGACTATGGCCTTCTACACATCGACCGAGGACAGGCAGGACTACTATCGACGTGTCCGAGCCGAATGGACGGAGTTGGCCCGCTACATGCGTTCGGTGGATGCGTTCAAGCGGCTGATAACGGTTCACCCCGGTGGCTCCTCCGGCAGCGGTCACGACATGCTGGATGATGCCTCGCTTATGGACTTCGACATGCTCCAGACCGGCCACAGCGGGCATTTCGACTATGCAAACACACTCAATGCCCTTGCGAGCGCCCTTGGCCACGAGCCCAAGATGCCGGTCATCAACTCCGAGGTCTGCTACGAAGGCATTCTGGAGATGAGCCGGGAGGAGATCCAGCGGCTCTACTTCTGGTCGTGCGTACTCGCGGGAGCCGCCGGCCACACCTACGGCGCGAACGGGATCTGGCAGGTCAACACTGCCGAGCGGCCGCATGGCCCATCGCCGCATGGCGTTTCGTGGGGGGATACCCCCTGGCAAGTTGCGGCGCAGTTCCCCGGCTCGACCCACGTCGGCGTCGGCAGGCGAATTCTCGAGCGCTACCCGTGGTGGGAGTTCGAGCCTCATCAGGAGTGGATCGAATCCCACAAGATCGGGATGTATGTTCCCGATCACGCGAGCCACTTCGTCCCCCGAGCCGCCGGTATTCCCGGCAAGCTGCGGCTGATCTACACATCGTATCTGCTGGGAGGCTTGACCAAAGTCAAGGGGATCGAGCCGGGAGTGCAATACCGCGCGTCCTACGCCAACCCCAGCGATGGCTCCCAGATCGACCTTGGCGCGGTCACTGCCGACGAATCCGGCGACTGGACACCCGCGCGCCCGCCGATTATGCGCGACTGGGTCCTCGTTCTGGAGTCATGAACAGATCAGTGCTATAATGCCTGTATCGTAGGGGCGAAGCATTTGCTCTGAAGCTTGCCGGATC
>Ga0209226_10000421_pt1 | contig 24156 bp, 29 predicted proteins | sample BarGraNGADG00212_2_FD_184497 | JGI IMG/M metagenome (GOLD analysis project Ga0209226, IMG submission 184497) | Arctic peat soil microbial communities from Barrow, Alaska, USA - Barrow Graham LP Ref core NGADG0011-212 (SPAdes) (version 2) | ecosystem: Environmental > Terrestrial > Soil >...
ATGACCGCGTCGAGACCGCCCTCAGGCGCCGCGCGCAACTCAACCGTGCCTCCGTCGATCTCGACCAGGCGCTTGACGATGGCCAGGCCCAGCCCCGAGCCGGTCCCGGACTTGCCGCCGCGCCAGAAGCGATCGAAGGCGCGCTCGCGCTCCTCGGCATTCAGGCCCGGTCCCTGGTCGATCACGTGCAGCTCGCCGGCTGAGCCGTTGATCGACACGGTGCCCCCGCGCGGCGAGACGGTTAGTGCATTCGAAAGCAGGTTCTCAAGCGCCTGGCCGAGGCGATCGGCGCCGACCAGCGCCCTGCCCGTCACGTCCGCCTCCAACTTCACTCCCTGCTCGGCGGCCAGCGCCGACCAGGCCTGGATGCGATCGTCGACGAGCTTGACCAGATCTACCGGCTCGACCGGCGATACCTCGGCGCGGGCCAGCGCAAGCAGGCCGTCAACCAGGCGAGAGAGCCGCTCCACCTCCTCCAGCGCCCGCTCGAGATCGGCCTGCCCCGCCTTGCTCACCTCGCCGCCGACCATCTCCAGGCGCAGTCTGAGCGCGGTCAGCGGCGTTCGCAGCTGGTGCGAGGCATCGGCGACGAAATCCTCCTGCGAGCTGACGAGTTGCTCCAGCTCGCCGACCATCTGGTTGAAGGTGGAGGCCAGCGAGCGCACCTCGGGCGGCCCGGCCTGTTCGTCGGCGCGCGTGCTGAGATCGCCCTCGCCGGCGACAGCCGCGGCGGCCTCGAGGTGCGCCAGCGGCGAAGAGACCCAACGGGCAAAGCGATAGCCCACGACCGCGGCCGCCGCAAGCACCGTCCCGCCGATTGCGAGCAGAAACAGCCAGTAACGCCAAACGCGGGCTTCGACGGTCGAGGTTGAATAGGTGATGCGCACGGCCCCGGAGACACTCGGTTTCGCTGAGGCCGAAACGGCGAATGTGGGCACGGCCACGTAGAGCAGGGTCTGGTGCAGCGTCTTCGAGTAGCGCGTTCCCGGCGGCAGCGGCTTTCCGAGCAGCGCGGCCGCGATCTCTGGACGGTTTGAGAAGTTCTGCGGAGCGCCCGCGAGCGGCTTGGTGTCGATGATCGCCACGCCGCGCTTGTTAACGATCACGACGCGACCTCCGTTCTTGCTGTAGGCAAGCGCCGAGATCGTTAGCGCCCGAAGAGCAGAGGCCTGTGGATTAGGGCCCCGCTCGAGGATGTCCTCGGCGACGGAGGCGAAGGAGATAGCGTCGTTCTGGACCTTTGATTCGAGATCGCGGCTCTCATTGCGACCGTTGACGATGCCGAGCGGGATCTCGAGCACCACCAGAGTGAGCAAGGCCAGGCCGAGATAGCTGAAAAGCAGCCTCTTGGTCACTCTGGCGCCCGCAACCTGAAGCCGACGCCGCGCACCGTTTCGATCCAGCCTGGGTCGCCGAGCTTGTGTCTGAGCGAGGAGACGTGCACGTCGATCGTCTTGGTCGATCCGAACCAGCGCGACTCCCAGACTTTCTCGAACAGGGCGCGCCGGGTCACAGCGGCCCCCGGGTCGGCGGCGAGCGCCGCCAGCAGATCGAACTCCTTGGCCGTCAGCTTGAGCTCGCGCTCGCCGAGCAGAGCTTTTCGCGCACGCGTGTCCACAAGCAGATCGCCCACCTCGAGGCGCCCGTCGACCGGTGGTTGCGGTCCCGAGCGGCGGCTGACGGCGCGAATGCGGGCCACCAGCTCGCGCAGGCCGAAGGGCTTGACCATGTAGTCGTCGGCGCCGAGCTCCAGCCCGATGACGCGATCGGCCTCCTCGCCGCGGGCGCTGACGATGATGATCGGCACCCGTGAGCGCTCGCGCAGGCGCCGGCAAACCGTATAGCCGTCGATGTCAGGCAGGCGCAGATCGAGTAGAACGACGTCCGGCTCGTCGCCGGCCGACCCGGCCGCTGCCAGTGCCTGCTCGCCGGTAGACGCCCACTCGGTCTCGAAGCCCTCGCGCTCGAGCCCCGCCAGGAGCGGCTCGGCGATCGTCTTTTCGTCCTCTACGACCAGGATTTTCATTGGTTTCCTGTCGACCGACGTCGCGATCGCCACGCCGGCTGCAGGGTCTTTACGGAATCTTTTCCATATTCGAGCGCTCCATTACACATCCCTGGGCATGATCTTGCGCCATTAGGAGCAGGGTGTGTGTATCGAAAGTATTGCGATTACCTAGGAGGTGGCCAAAATGAGAAAGATCTACGTGCTGATAGCGGCGCTGGTCGTGGCTATCGCGGTAGCGCTCGGAACATACGCCGCGACGCAATCGACGTCGCTCGGGCCAGCCTCGGCATCGACAAACAACGTGAGCACCTTGGTCGCTCAGGGCAACCAACGATTGAGTACCGCGAATGCGGCAATCAACGCAGCTCTGACACAGCGCCCTCCGTCCGTTAACGGTGGACGCGTTCCCTTTGTTGCGCCACACCCGGTCGTCGTGAACGTGACCGGGGCCGCAAACGCGGCGCCCTTCACACCCTCGGTCGGCCACTTCGGTGACGAGGGAGGTGGTAACGGTGACTAACGCCGTCGCACGTTTCTGGGCAGTGGCCCTGGCGCTTGTTGTCTTCTTCATCCTCTGGGCCGTTCTGGCGGCCAAGCCGTGGGTATCGTCGGGCGCAGCGGCGGATCCGCGCCTGGCCGCCCTCCAGGCCCGGGAGCAGAAGACACAGAACCGGGCGTTGGCCGCTCAGCAAACACTGAACAAGCGCTGGGCCGCGTATCGCTCGGCGCTCGTGAGGCAGAAGGGCAGCCTGACGGCTCAGCAGCAGGCTCAACTCGTCACGGCACCAGCCGGTCCTTCGGTGATCGTGAAGGTCACCGGCGCAACACCTGTCACCCACTCGACCAGCTCCAAGCCGGCCGTCGCTCCGCAGGTTCCCGGCGTGTCGCCGTCCGTCACACAAATCCAGGCGGCGAGCACGGGCCAGGGCGGTAACGGTGGAGGCTAGCGATGCCTGACCACTCGGCTCAGCACGAAGCAGTTCACCACCCGGCCGCGCCCGACAGCGCGGCGGGTGGTCTGTCTGAGCCGCGGTTCAGGCACGAGTTCCGGGCCATGGGGACGGTGATCGAGCTACTGCTCGACGCCGACGCCGCGGAGCAGGCGCAGTCCGCTTTCCGTGCGGTAGAAGAAGAGTTCGAGCGGCTCGAAGCCATGCTCTCGCGCTTCCGGCCCGATTCGGAGCTCTCGCAGCTAAATCGCGACGGGCGCATCCTGGCGCCGCCCGACCTCGAGCGAGTGGTCGGGCTGGCGCTGGAGGCCCGAGAAAGTAGCGGCGGACGCTTCGATCCGACCGTATACGACGCGCTCGCGCAGGCCGGTTACGACCGCTCCTTCGAGCAGGTCGCGCCCGACGCCGCGGCCGACGCCGCGGCCGAGGCCGCGGCCGATAGCCTGCAAGGCGCTGCTCGCTGCGGCGGGCGCGTGACGATTGACCCCGCGACGGGCTGGATCGAGATCGAACCGGGCTTTCACATCGATCTCGGCGGCATCGGTAAGGGTTACGCAGTCGACCGCGCGATCGAGATTCTTGCGGTGGTAGGACCATGCGTGGTGAACGCGGGCGGCGATCTCGCGGTGCGCGGCGACAAGCCCTGGCCGATCGGCGTCGAGGATGGGCCGACGCTCGAGCTGACTCGCGGCGCCATCGCCACCTCTGGACGCGACCGGCGACATTGGCGCCGGGGCGACGAGGAGCGCCATCACCTGATCGACCCGGCGACCGGCCGTCCCGCCCAAACCGACCTGCTGCGTGTGACCGTTGTCGCCTCGACGGCGATCGAGGCCGACGTCCTGGCTAAAACACTATTCCTGGCCGGCGAGCAGGAGGCGGCGGCTGCCGGTGTCCCCGCTCTACTCGTCTGCGCGGACGGGCGCACCCGCCTGGTCGGCGGGTTGTAGAGGGGCAACGTGCGTTCGGCGCCCCTTTCTGGGAACATCCGCTAAGTAGCCATGAAGCACGACCCGACCTTTTGGATTCTCGCGCGCGCCAGCGGCCTCACGGCCTACATCCTGCTGACGCTGTCGGTGCTGGCCGGAATCGTCGTCAAATCGCGGCCGTTCGGCACCCGCTTCAGGCAGGTGGTGGCGATCGACACGCACCGGACACTCGCCGCGCTCGGGCTGGGAGCGCTGGTCATTCACGCGACGGCGCTCGCGCTCGACAAGACGGTGCGCATGCCGGTACAGGCGCTGTTCATCCCGGGGCTCTCGCCCTATCGTCCCTACTGGGTGTCGATCGGCGTGCTCACAGCCGAGCTGATGGTGATCGTCTACGCGTCATTCTCGATTCGTAAAAGAATCGGCTTCAAAAACTGGCGTCGGTTGCACTGGGCCACCTACGCTCTCTTCGTGGGCGGAACGGCGCACGGGCTTTTGTCGGGCACCGACAGCCGCCGCGCCTGGGCTATGGCCATCTACCTGGGGGCAATTGCGTCGGTCGCCGCAGCGACGACGTGGCGCACTCTGGCTCCACTTACGGAAGGAGAACAGGATGTTCCGAGTCGATATCGATAGCGACCTCTGCAGCGGGTTTGGCTCGTGCGTCGACGACGCGCCCGAGATCTTCAGGCTCGACGACTCCGGCACGGCCGCACTGCTCGTGCCCGAGACCGACGACAAGCGAGTGCTGAAAGCGGCCGTAGACTGCCCAATGGCCGCGATCGCCGTTTTCGACGCGGAGAGTGGAGAGCTTGTCAGCTGAGCGAAAACGCGGCGGCCTTGGCTCCTTCGCGGCGCGCTTCTGGCTCGTCGCGGCGCTATTCGCGCTCGTCGCGGGGTTGATACTGGGAGCGAACCTGGCGCTGCTCGGATACGCCCAACCGAGAAACGACCCGGTCGGGCAGCTCACTCCGGCCCGCCTGATGCAGGCCGAGAGCGAGCTTCCCGAAAACCCCGCCACCAACCCCACCACGGTTACAACATCTACTACGGTCACGACCCTCACCACCTCCACGGTCACGGTTCAACAGCCGCCACCTCGCACCGGGCACCAGGGCGAGCACGACGACTAACCGGCCCGTAGGTGGCGCGAGCTACGCCCAGCGCTAGAAAAGGGTCTTTACCGAATCTTTCTTCTTTCCAGGCGAACGCTTGCCTCGGCTTGGCCCTCAGCTAAGTCCTTCGAGGGTAGGTTCGTATTGTCGAATCAAGCAATGGGAGGCGATCCCGAATGAGAAAGAGTCACGTCCTCGTATTGGCAGTGCTGATCGCCGTCGGCTCGGCGCTCGGCACCTTCGCCCTGACTCGAACCACCGAGCTCGGCGTGAAAGCGCGAGAGGCCTCGACCAAGGATGTCGACGCCGCCGTCGCAGCGCGCAGGCGTCAATTGAACGCACTCGAGATTTCATTACGAAAGGCGCTTGCGCAGAAGCCGCCGAAGCTACCGGCGCTGCCGAAGCTGAAAAAGCCCCAGCCGGTGCAAGTGGCTACGCGCGTCTACACGCCCGCGCCCGTGACTTCAGTCGCGCCGGCGCCGGCGCCGATCGCGCGCGTCGTTGCTCCGAAGCCGAAGCCGGCTACCACTCGCACTGTAACTAGGCAAGCGGCCGCGCACGAGAGTGACGACCACGCCCAAGCACCATCAGGAGGAAGCCACGATGACTAGTTATCTCGGACGCGTCTACGCGATCACACTGGCGATCGTCGTTTTCTTCCTGTCCTGGGCGATCATCGCCGCCAGGCCCTGGGTGAGCGCACCGGAAGCCAAGACCGATCCCCGTATCCTCGCCTTGAACGCTCGCGAGCAGAAGCTGCACAGAGACGCAGTCGAGATCAGAGCGATCGTTCAGAAGCGCTGGACCGTCTACCGCGCCCAGCTCGTCAGGCGAAAGCACCAAATCGCCCTGCGCAAGAAGGCCCAGCAGAAGCTGTTGGCCCAGCAGGCGCTCGCGGCTCAGCAGGCGCTCGCGGCTCAGCAAGCGCAAGTCGTTCGGTCGGTGCCTTCTTCGCCGACCTACCACTCGGCGGCTCCCGCACCCTCGGCACCCTCGGCGCCCTCGGCCCCGATCGTAAAAGTCGCGCCTCCGGCCTCGCCGCCCGCCACTTCAACGAAGACTTCCTGATCAACAACGCGACGCGAAAGGAGCAAGCGATGTACCGCATAGAAGTAGATCGAGATCTGTGTAGCGGCTTCGGCTCCTGCGTCGAGTCGGCGCCGGAGGTTTTCGAGCTCGATCGCTCGGGGATCGCGGCGCTGCTAGTCACGGAGAGCGGCGACGACGCTGTGCTCGAAGCGGCCAGGTCGTGCCCGATGGCGGCAATCGCCGTCTTCGATTCCGAAAGTGGAGAGCAGGTGAGCTGAGATGACACGCAGGCCCGAGAACATAGTGGTGGTCGGAACCGGCCTCGCCGGAGTGCGCAGCGCGGAGACACTGCGGGCGCGTGGCTATGAGGGGCGCCTGACTCTGGTCGGCGAAGAGACTCACCTCCCCTACGAACGTCCCGCACTCTCTAAGGAGCTACTGGCCGGTAAGCGCTCGGCCGAGCAGCTGATGCTCAGGCAGCCGGAGTTCTTCCGCGAGCAACGGATCGAGCTCTTGTTGGGCCGGCGAGTCGAGAAGGTCGCGCCGAAGCAGCGTACTGCGCTGCTCTCGGACGGTCGCCTGCTTTTGTGGGATGCGCTCGTGCTCGCCACCGGCGCCCGTGCCAGGCACCTACGCGGAATCGACGCGCCTGCGGGCGTTCATTACCTGCGCACGCTCTCCGATGCCCTTTCGCTGAGCGCCGCGCTCGCTCAAGGCAAGCGCCTGGCTGTCGTCGGAGCCGGTTTCATCGGCGCCGAGGTGGCCTCGACCGCCGTCGCTCTGGGCCTTGACGTGAGCGTGATCGAGCCTCTGCAGGCGCCGCTCGAGCGCGTGCTCGGCGCCGAGGTCGGCATGATGCTCGCCGAGCGCTATCGCGCCCAGGGTGTCGATTTACGACTGGGCACCGGCGTGACGGGCTTCGCCAGCGGCGAGAACGGGCTTCTACGGGCGCTCCAGCTCAGCGACGGCAGCGAGCTCGCCTGCGACGTCGCCGTGGTCGGTGTTGGCGCCGAGCCGGCCGGCGAGCTACTCGGCGGGCAAGAGATAGAGACCGACGCCTCGGGTCGGACGAAGCACGCTGGCATCTATGCCTGCGGAGATGTGGCCAGCTCCTGGCGGCCCTCATTGGGGCGGCGCCTGCGGATGGAGCACTGGACGAACGCAGCCGGGCAGGCCGCGACCGTCGCTCGCACCATTCTCGGCGAGGAGGTCGTGCACGACGACGTGCCCTTCTTCTGGTCGGATCAGTTCGGGCTCCGGCTGCAGTACGTCGGGTTCGCCTCGGAGTGGGACCGAATCGAGATCGAGGAGGACGGCGATACCTTTTCGGTGCGCTACCTCGATCAAGAAGAGCGCCTATTGGCCGCGCTTGTTGCGAACCGTCCGAGCGAGATCGCGGCACTACGTCGTGAGCTTGCCGCCGACAGCCGCACGCCCTCCCGCAAGCCCAAGCTCGGGCTCACGCTGCAACCCGTTTAGCGCTCGCGAGCACTCTCGACTGCGTCGTGCACCGCGGCGACTATCTCGCCCAGCTCCCGATCCTTGGTCAGGCAGGCAAAGGCGCCGGCCTCGATCAGCGCCTGGCGCTCGCGCTCGGTGGCCAGCCCGGTCAGGCAGACAACCGCCAGCGAACTGAAGCGCTGGAGCAGAATCCGCGTCGCCTCGACCCCGTCCAGGCCGGGCAGGCGGTAGTCGAGCAGCACTACGTCGGGGCAATCCTTGGCGCAGAACTCGAGCGCGGCCTCGGCGTCGGCCACCGAGCCGGCGATCTCGACGTCCGAGCGCAGCCCGAGCAGCAGCTCGAGCGCCTCACGATAGATGGCGTTGTCCTCTACCAGCAGGATGCGCGGAATCTCGCTCATCGCTCGGCGCCGGGCTCGGAGATCGCCCGGATCATTGCTTCACTGTTCGCCGGCTCAGTTGCTTCGCCTTTGCCACAACGCACGGGAATTGAGATCGGCAGGGAAGGCCGCCGGCAGTAGTTTTTAGAACCTCTAACAAAACGAAGCACTCCGCCGCCTGGCCGCGCTCAGCGGCGCGCTGCTTCGTCCTCAGTCGCACCCGTATCTCTGCCGATACGGGTGCTCCCTGCGTCCTCGCATCGCATCCACCGATCGCACCCAGTCGGCGGGTCTTCATTCTGTTAGAGGTTTTTAGCGCTCTGGAGGTGCGGAGACGAGCCGTAACAGCGGCGCCTGCTCCACAACGGGCGCGCCGGCGACCGCGCGGGCGATAGCCCGCAGACAGACGAGCAGCCCGGCCGCGCCGGCATCGACCACACCGGCCTCAGCCAGAGTTGGACTCTGCTCGCGCGTTCGCTCCAGTGCCACCTCGGCGCGCTCGACAAGCCCCTCCAGGCGCTGCTCGAGCGACAGCTTGGTACGCCTCTGCTCGCGCGCCTCCTCGGCCAACTCGCCGATCAGAGTCAGAATCGTTCCCTCCGCCGGCTTGGCGACGGCCGAATAGGCCGCGTCGCGCGAGCGCTCCAGCATCGTCGCCAGTGCCCGCCCGCCGATAAGGCCTGAGGCCGGAGCGGCCTCCACCGCGCCGCGCACGATCTGCGAGAGGATGACGCCCGATGTGCCGCGCGCTCTCATCAACAGCGCACGGGCTAGATCTCGGCGAGAGGCAAGCAGTCCGCTCGACTCTGCCTGATCGAGCTCCTCGACCAGCGCGCGAACGGTGAGTACGAGGTTCATCCCCGTGTCGCCGTCGGGCACTGGGTAGACGTTCAGACCGTCGATCCGCTGCCTCTCTCGCTCCAGCGCCTCCAGCGCCGCAAGCGCCAGCCGGCGCACCAGCGCCCGCTCGCTACTCGTTCTCAGCGAATCAAGCTCGAGATCGGACATCGTCGATCCGTACCTCCACTCGAGCCACCTTCAGCCCGGTCACCCGCTCGACCTCGTAACTCACGCGCGAGCGCACGGTTGCTGCCACCTCTGCCAGATTGAGACCGTGGGCGATCACGACCGCCAGAGTCAGCTCGATTTCGCCCTGCTCGCTCGAAGACACCTCGACGCCGTGGCGACGCTTAAGCGCGAAAGCGCGACGAATGCGAGCGCCCCGCCCCAGCCCGACGACGCCGTAGCACTCATCCAGCGAGCGCTCGGCTACCTGAGCGATAGCCCGCGGCGAGACAAACAGTCGCCCGAGCGCGTTCTCCTGCAGCTGCATCGCTTCCACGAGTTCTTAGACCGCACAACGGGCGTGGCGGTTGCTAGGCGAGCGAAAGAGCGTGAACGGCAGAGGCGCCGCGAGTCTAGCTACGCCTTTTCGATCTTGCCCGAACGCAGGCAGCGCGTGCAAACATAGGCGCGGCGACTGACGCCGGCCACCAGTATCCGAATCCTTTGCAGGTTCGGATTGAAGCGCCGCTTGGTGGCAACCATCGAGTGGCTACGGTTGTTGCCGAAAGCCGGACCCTTGCCGCAAACTGAGCAAACCTTGGACATAGCCGGGGCAGTCTAGCTGAGCCAAGTTACTTCAGCGCGGTTCCTTTGAAGAAGGTGTAGAGGAAGGTTCCGCCCGGATCGGTCGCCTTGTACATGTCGGCGATGCCCTTGTCCCAGCTCGCCTCGTCTATCAAGCCCAGTTCCAGCGCCTGCTCGCGTACCCCTTCCACCATGGCGATGAAGGTGTTCTTGGAGAAGCCTTCGATCAGGTCGGGGCGACTGTCGTCTACGTAGACGAGCCTCGGGCTGACATGCACGGTATGAAAGCCGGCGCCTGCGAGCAGCGGATAGAGGCGCCGCCCGATCAGCGCATCGCCGCCTTGGCGGGCCTGGATCTCAACCAGGCACTCGACCGTCCGCTCGGCCTCGGGCGTAGTGGGATGGCAGTACCAGGAACCGTGATCGCCCTCGATCGCTGTGATCGAGCCGCCCGCCTTGAGCACGCAGCGAAGACAAGCGAGCGCCCGCTCGGGCTCGGGCAGGTGCTCGAGCATGAAGCAGACGAAGACGTGATCGAAGCTCTGCTCGGCGAAGGGCAGATCGAAGACATCGGCGACCTGGAAGCTGACGTTGCCGTAGCCGGCGGCTTCAACCCGTGCCCGGGCCTGCTCGAGCGATTCCGGCTCGATATCCGCGGAGACGATCTCGGCCTCGGGGCTCGAGGCGGCGAGGTGAACGGTCTGCGCGCCCGTGCCGCAGCCGCATTCGAGCACTAGCATGCCCGCCGGGTAGTGGGTACCGACGTGGAGTAACTCGGCAAGCGTGTCGGCCTGGTCGGCAAGACGCGCAGCCTCGCGCAAGGAGTAACCGTGGACGTAGCCCGAGTCGCTCATCTGCGCAGCCCTCTCATGACGGGCGCCGGCAGGTTAGCCGCCCGCGATGACGCGCAGGCGGGCGAAGGCATCGGCCATCTCGAGCGCGCTACGTACGGCCTCGGCGCCCTTGCCCAGCCGCGCCTGCGCCTGCTCAATCGTGTCCACCGTCAGTACGCCGAAGGCGACCGGCACACCGGTCTCCAGCCCGGCCAGAAGAACACCGCTGGCCGCCTCGCCGGCGACGTACTCGAAGTGCGGCGTCTCGCCCTTGATGACGCAGCCGAGCGCGACCACGCAGCTGTAGCGGCGCGACTTGGAGAGCGCCATCGCCGCCAGCGGCAACTCGAAGGCGCCCGGCACCGGCATGATCGTGATCGCGTCGCCGCCCACGCCGAGGCGCCCGAGCTCGCTCAAAGCGCTCTCCAGCAGCCCGTTCGTGATCTCGCCGTTGAAGCGGCTGACTGCGATTGCCACCGAGCGACCGGCGCCGGTCGGGAAGCCCTCGATCGACCGATATCCGACGGGAACGTTCAGCTCGCCCTCGGCGTGCTCGCTGAGAAGCTCGGGCTGTGCTTCGGGCTTACCCTCGGCGAAGGCCGCTGCGCCGTCGCCCTCCTGAGCCGACGCCTGCGGCAAGTCGCTCTCGGAGGCGAGTAGGGGCGTGGGCGCTTCGTAGCCGGGCTGGCCGGGCCACGGATTCTGGTTGAAAGGGCCCTCTTGGCCCGGGTCGGGTGTCAGCGGTCCATGTGTGCTCACTTATCAGCCTCCAACTCCGTATCGAGGTGTAGCCCTTGATGGTGTAAACGATGCCCGAGCTTATCTCGTTTGGTTGCCAGGTAGCGCTCGTTCTCAGCGTTGGGAGTGATCACGATCGGCACCTGCTCGACAATGTCCAAGCCGTAGCCGGCGATGTTCAGCTTGCGCGGGTTGTTGGTGAGTAGGCGGATGCTCGAGAGCCCCAGATCAACCAGGATCTGGTTGCCGATTCCCCACTCGCGCTCGTCGGCCTTGAAGCCGAGCTCGAGGTTGGCCTCGACGGTGTCTAGTCCCTGCTCCTGCAGCTCATAGGCCTTGAGCTTGTTGAGCAGGCCGATTCCGCGCCCCTCCTGGGCCATGTAGAGGAGAACGCCGCACTTCTCCTCGGCGATGCGACTGAGCGCGTATTCGAGCTGCTCGCCGCAGTCGCAACGAAGCGAGTGGAACGTATCCCCGGTCAGGCACTCGGAGTGGACGCGCACCAACACGTTCTCCTTGCCTGCAACCTTCCCCATCACGAGCGCGACGTGTGACTTTCCGGTCAGTTTCTCGCGGTAGGCGACGGCCTGATACTCGCCGTACTCGGTTGGCATGCGTACCGAAGTCACGCGCTCGATCAGCGACTCGTTGCGCCGCCGGTACTCGATCAGGTCGGCGATCGAGACCAGCTTGATGTCGTGCTGCGAGCAGTAATCGATCAGGTCGGGAACGCGCGCCATGGTGCCGTCTTCCTTCATCACCTCGCAGATGACACCCGCGGGGATCAGCCCTGCGAAGCGCGCCAGGTCGATCGCGGCCTCGGTCTGCCCGGCGCGCTCGAGCACGCCGCCGGGACGAGCCCTCAGCGGGAAGACGTGACCGGGCCGGACAATCTCGTCGGCGCCCTTGTCGGGGTCGATCGCAACCTGGACGGTATGTGAGCGATCCTGGGCCGAGATACCGGTCGAGATCCCCTCGCGGGCCTCGATGGAGACGGTGAATGCGGTCTGATTCGGCGTCTCGTTGCGCACGGTCATCTGCTCCAGGCCAAGCTCGTCACAGCGCTCCGGAGTCAGCGACAGGCAGATCAGGCCGCGCGCGTTGGTGGCCATGAAGTTGATCGCCTCGGGGGTGGCGAACTGAGCCGCGATGGTCAGGTCGCCTTCGTTCTCGCGATCGGCGGCGTCGACGACAACCACGAAGCGCCCGCTGCGAATCTCCTCGATCGCTTGTTCGACCGGAGCGAAAACGATGCTTGGGCTCTCGCCTGTCAGGTCCGGCGTCATTTATCCAGCCTCCCCGGTAGTAGGCGCTCGACGTATTTGGCGATCACATCGGCCTCGAGGTTGACCGCGTCGTCGGGCTTCATCTTGCCGAGCGTCGTCTCTGTAAGCGTGTGCGGTATGAGCGCTACGGCAACCGCGTCGTCTGTCAGCTCGGCGATGGTCAGCGACACGCCGGCGATTGTCAGCGAGCCCTTTTCGACGCAGTAGCGAAGGACTTCAGGCGGAAGCTCGAGCCACATCCGCACACCCTCGCCCTCGGGCAGGATCGAGCGCACGCGCCCAACCGCATCGACGTGACCCTGCACGTAGTGCCCGCCAAGCGGCTCACCGACGCGAATCGCCGGCTCCAGGTTGGCGCTCTGCCCGGCTCCGAGCGAGCCGATCGAGCTGCGCGAGAGCGTCTCGGCGCTAAGATCGAAGGCCAGCTTCTCTTGCTGTATTTCGACGACGGTCAAGCAGCAGCCGTCAACGGCCACCGAATCGCCGATCCCCAGCTCGGGGGCAAGCCTGGGCGCCGCGACAACAAGGCGCCCCTGTTCTTCGTCGCCCTCGAGCGAGACGACGCGGGCGAGCTCTCTGACGATGCCTGTGAACACGCCAGCAAGGCTACTAGCAGCACGCCCTTCGGGGGAGCTAGAGCGCGAGAAGGGAGCCGGAACGCCCTCTCCGGCACTCCGGCTCCCCAACATAACGGCGTATTACTCACGCCCGCGCGAGTCGAAAACCTCGGGCACCTCGGGGGGAATCACCAGCATCCTCAGCGTCCTCGCTTACTCAACCTGCGTGCGAGCGGCGTTTCTGACTAAAACCAAGGAAGCTTGCCTCTCACGAGTCTCACCCCCTTCCCTGGCGTTGATGCTCGGGAAAGCCAAAAAGGTCGAGGAAATGGCTAGAATGTCAAAAGGCACCACACTTCATTGTCAAAAGGTACTCGGTACGGCGCCCACTTGACGGTGGGGGCTACGCACCGGTTGAATGGAGCCCATGAACGACCCGAAGAGAGAGCCGACAGAGAAGCTCGGTGAGCGACTGCGGCGGCTCCGAAAAGAGCGAGGCCTCTCGCAGCAGGCGATTTCAGGCCCAGGCCTGACGACTGCACATATCTCACGCATAGAGGCGGGCTTGCGGCGCCCGTCGGTACGAGCGATTCGAGCGCTCGCAAAACAGCTCGATGTGACACCCGAATACCTCGAGACCGGACGGCAACTTGGTCCGCGTGGCGATCTCGAGCTACGAATCGCCGATGCCGAGCTCGAGCTGCGCATCGGTACCAGTCCGGAGGCGACGGCAGAGAATCTGCGGCGCCTCATCTCCGAAGCCCGTGTCTTTGGCGACCCGCTGATCACGGCTCGAGCCGTGGCCGCGCTCGGCGTCGCCCTAAGTGCAACGTCCTCCTACGCCGAAGCCATTCCACTACTAGAGGAAGCGATTGCTTCCAGCACCATCACGCCGGCCCTAAGGCCCGATGTCTACCTCGCCCTCGCACGCGCCCACAGCGCTGCCGGGCACCTCGCGGAGAGCATCAATGTGCTTGAGACGTCACTCGATTTCGTGCGCGAGCAGGCGACCGAGCACACAGGCGCCTACATGCGCTTCGCGGTTCACCTGAGTTACGCACTAACCGACGCCGGACGCTTCAAAGAGGCGCGAGCGGTACTCGAAAAGGCGACGAGAGAACACGGCGAGGAAGCCGATCGACGTGCCCAGGTGTCGAACTACTGGACACTGGCGCGTATCGCGGCGATGTCCGGCGAGACTCCCGCCGCGCTCGAGCACATGCGACGTGCGATCGCTCTGCTCGAGGCCGACGAGGACTCGCTCGCGTTGACCAAGGCCGAAGGCGCTTACGGCCAGATCCTCGTTCTCGACGGTCGCTTCAAGGAGGCGCAGGAGCCTCTGGGTAACTGCGTAAGTGCCCTGGAGCGTGCCGGAAGAAGTGATGATCTCGGTCTGTTCGTGACCGACCAAGCCATCTGCGCCGCTGAGCTTGGCGACGCAGACGAGGCCGAGCGACTGGCAGGCAAGGCACTTGGGCTGCTCGAGCAGAGCCCGCGTGAACAGGGCGGAGCAGTTGGCGCCCTGGCCATTGCTCGTGCTCTAAAGAAGGATACGATGGGCGCCGAGCCGCTCTTCGCGCGGGCAGTAGATCTGCTCGAGAAAGACAATCAGTTCGCGGAAGCGGGCCGGTTCTGCCGCGCCTGGGCGTCGCTGTTGGACGATCAAGATCGTCGCGACGAAGCAGCCAAGCTGGTTGCCAGAGCCGACGAGCTCGAGAAACGAGTGCGTCCGCACTCGTTGCACCCGTCGAGCTGAACACCGATACCAAAGAATGCCGCCGGCGATGAGCGGGTCACGAGATTAGAATCGTGGCTCGCTCCTCGCACAGCGCGAATCTGGAGGATCAGTGGAACGGGTGAAGCTCGTCAACGTCGCGCCGGTACTCGTTTCGCCCGACGTCAGGCGGACTGCCGAGTACTACCGTGACGTCCTCGGTTTCGAGCTGGTGGAGAACTACGAGAGCAACGAGCCCTTCGCCACGCTCTACCGAGACAGCGTCGAGTTCGTCGTCGTGCAGGCCGCGCGAGGCCAGGTCGAGTCCAACGCCGCACGCTACGGCGCCGCCTACGACGCCTATATCGACCCCGAGACCCTCGCCGGCGTCGATCTGCTCTACGACGAGTTGCGGGGCAAGGGCGCCCAGATCGTCGACGCTCCGGCGCCGACTCCCTACGGCAGCTACGAGTTCGTGCTCGAAGACATCGACGGTAGGCGAATCGGGATCGGGCGAATCAAGTACGAGGGCGTCTTTTTCAAGCGCTCGCCTAGGACAGCGACCTGACAGCTGGGTGTTGCGTGGCTGCGGCGCGGGGTAGGGCGCCTCATCGACCACCCACCACCCTCCCACGGGGCGGGAAACGCTAGCGAGAAAACGCGTGCGTGAATGCGAAGACTCCGTGCCGATTTCAGCGCTGCACCGCCAGAGGTGAGCGTGTTCTCCGGCGACCCATCCGGCCGGACTCGCTCAGCTTCAGGGCTCGTGAATGTAGGCGCTGATCAGCACGTCTTCACCGATGCGCTCGGTGCTCACGCCGGAGAGCCGAAGCGAATGGGTCAGCTCTCCGAAAAGCTTTGGTCCCGCGCCGGCGAGATGAGGCGTCACGAACACGAGCAGCTTGTCCACCAGGTCTGCATTGACGAAGGCCGTGGCGAGCGTAGGCCCGCCTTCGAACAAGAGTGACTGCACGCCCTCCTGCGCCAGCGCCGCCAGTTCCTCGGCGAGCGGACCGGAGCGAAGCTCGAGCTTTGATCCTTCCGGTAGCGGCCCCTTGCCGAAGGCCAGGCGCCGCGGCTGGCGCGGGGCGCCGACATCGCGGACATCGAGCCGAGGCGAGTCGGCCAGGACGGTGCCCATCCCGACTGCGACCGCGTCGGAAGAGGCACGGAGCTCGTGCACAAGCCGGCGCGAGGCCTCGCCGGAAAGCCAGCGGGCGCCGGGCAGCGTTACGCGTCCATCCAACGTAGACGCCACCTTGTAGGTGACGAAGGGCCGCCCGGCGGCTATCCAGGTGCGCCAGGCCTCGTTCTGCCGCCGAGCGCGAAGGGCAAGCTCACCTTCGACCAGCTCGACCGTCAGCCCGGCCTCGCGCAGGCGAGCGACACCGCGCCCGGAAACTCTCGGATTCGGATCCTCGGTGGCGACGACAACGCGGGCGATTCGGTCCTCGATGATGCGCTCACAACAGGGACCGGTAAGGCCCGTGAAGCAGCAGGGCTCGAGCGTGACCACCATCGTCGCGCCGCGGGCTCGTTCGCCGGCCTGATTCAGCGCGACGATCTCGGCGTGCGGCCCGCCTGCCCGCTCGTGCCAGCCCTCCCCCACCACCTCGCCGTCTTTCACGACCAGCGCCCCGACGACGGGGTTCGGCTGCGTCTGCCCGCGCCCCTGCTCGGCCAGCTCCAGCGCCCGCTCGATCAGCTGCTCTTCGCTCGGGCCCTGATTCGCCACAACAGCGCCCTCAGGCTAGCGCCGCGACCAGCCGGCGATAGGAGCGAACGATGTCCTCGCGACCGAAAACGCTGGAGCCCGCGACGAACAGGTTCGCTCCGGCTTCGTAGACCTCGCGGATGTTGTCGGGGCCGATGCCGCCGTCGACCTGAACGTGCATGTGCGCGGGCAGAAGCTCGCGCAGTTCGCGGATGCGCCCGATCGCGTCGGGCATGAACTTCTGGCCCGAGTCGCCGGGATTGACGCTCATGCAGAGGACGAGATCGACACCGGCCGCAATCGCCGCGGTCGCCGCCTTGGCCACCCTCGTCTCGGGGCTGAAGGCCAGCCCTACCTCGAGACCGTGCTCGCGGGCCTGGGCGACAACGTCGCGCAGGCGATCGCCGACGACCTCGTAGTGCACGGTGACGCTGTCGCCGCCGGCCTCGGCAAAGGCCGCGAAGTGGCGCTGGGGCTCGACGATCATCAGGTGGCAGTCGACCACGCCGCCGGCGGCGTGCACGATCGGGGCGATCGACTGCAGCACAATCGGACCGATGGTAATCGGGGTCACGAACTGGCCGTCGCCGACATCGAACTGGAAGATGCGCACCCCACCGCGCAGCAAGTTCTCGAGCTGCTCGCCGAGACAGGAGAAATCGGCGGCGAAGATCGAGGGCTCGATCTCGGCGGTGCGCACCCAATCTTTCCAGGCCATGGCCTGGATCTTAGAGATAGCGGGAGCGGGTCATGAAATGAGCGCCTGGCCGTAGATGCCGGTCAGCTTCTCGCGCAGGCGACTGATGAAGGGCTCGGGATCGATCGGGCCGCCGAGCACTCGCTGCTGAAGCTCTGCAGGCGTGAACTTCACCCCGTGCCGGTGCACGTTCTCGCGCAGCCACTCGCGCAGCGAGGCGAACTCGCCACGGCTGATCTCCTGTGGCAAATCGGGCAGTTCGCTCGTGATGCGCTGCCAGAGCTGCGAGGCGCGCAGATGGCCGAGCGAGTAGGTGGGGAAGTAACCGAAAGAGCCCTGCCCCCAGTGCACGTCCTGGAGCACGCCGAGCCGATCGTTTGGCACTTGGACGCCGAGGTAGTCGTGCATGCGCTGGTTCCAGGCGGCGGGCAGGTCGCTCAGCGCCAGCTCGCCGAAGAGCAGCTCCTGCTCGAGCTCGAAGCGCAAAATCACGTGCAGGCTGTAGGTCGTCTCGTCGGCTTCGACGCGGATGAAATCCGGATGAACCTTGTTCACCATCGCGTAGATGTCGGCGCTGCCGAGCGAGCCGAGCTGGTCGGGGAAGATGCCTGTCAGCTCAGACGCGAAGCGCTCCCAGAAGGGAAGGCCGCGACCGACCAGGTTCTCCCAGAGCAGGCTCTGCGACTCGTGCCAGCCGAGCGAGGCGCCGCGGGCGAGGTTGGTCGAGTCCAGCTCGGGCGCGATCTGGCGCTCATAGAGGCCGTGCCCGAACTCGTGCATGCTCGAGAGCAGGCTCTCCAGCCCGTCGACCTCGTAGCGCGTGCTCAGGCGGACATCGGAGATGGCGATCGAGGTCTCGAAAGGATGGACGGTCGTATCGAGGCGCCAGGCGTCGGCGTTGAAGCCGAAGTTCGCAAGCACCAGCTGCTCGATCTGCTGCAGCTCGGCCGCCGGGAACTGCCGGCGCAGCGGCGCGTCGTCGATGGCATCCGAAGCCGCCGCGGCACGCACCAGCGGGATCAGCACCTCCTTTAGCCTGGCGAAGATAGGCCGGATCTCGGCCGCCGTCATCCCCTGCTCGAATTCGTCGAGGAGCGCATCGTAGGGCTCCGTCTCGGGGGCGATGCACTCGATGTAGCGCCGCTTCAGCTCGAGCGTCTTCTCCAGGTAGGGCTGGAAGCCGGCGAAGTCGCTCCTCTCTCGGGCTTCGACCCAGACCGGATAGGACTCCGAGGCGGTGCGCGTCAGAGCTTCGCGCAGATCCCTCGGTACCTTGACTTCCTTCTCGAACTCGTAGCGCGCGACCTTTACCAGCCTGGCATCGTCGGAGTCGGGATCGAGCGTCGCCAGCAGCGGCTCGGCCGCGTCGATCAGCTTGCCCAACTTGGGCGAGGTGGAGCGCTCGTGGATGATCAGGCCCAGCGTCGAGAGCTGATCGGCCCGGGCGGCGGCGCCGAGCGGCGGCATCATCACCTGCTGATCCCAGGACAGGAGCGCGGCGATGCGGCCGAGATCCTTGAGCTCGCCTAGCTCGCGCTTTAGCTCATCGAGTGCTGTCGCTGCCGCAGACATAGACGGGACTCTATCTACGAACCGAGATTATTGGTAGATGTCCGTTTGGGACGGCTGGCCGCCGATCAGCTGACCCTCAACCGCGCCACGAAAAACCCGCTCGTGCGGTGCACGTGCGGCAGCGTGAGCAGGAACTCGGGGTGATGGGGGTGCGAGAACTCCGGCCAGAGCTCGCCCAGGGGCTCGGGCTCAAGGCCTGAGGCCGCGACAACGTCCTCGTTTTCCTCGCGGTTGATCGTGCAAACCGAGTAAGTGACGGTACCGCCGGGGCGCACACGGGCGGCGGCGGCGCGCAGCAGCTCGAGCTGCAGCTCGGCCAGCGGGTGCGAGCGCCAGCGCAGGTCGGGGCGGCTGGCGAGCACGCCCAGTCCCGAGCAAGGAGCATCCACCAGGGCTCGATCGAAGCCGTCAAGCTCGGGCGGTAGGTCAAGCGCGTCGGCGTTCAGGACACGCACCGAGCCCGCCCCAAGACGACGGCAGTTCTCGTCCAGCTCGCGCGCCCGTCCTTCGTGCTTCTCGATCGCCGTCACCTCGGCGCCGAGCGCGGCCAGCTGCGTTGTCTTGCCGCCCGGCGCCGCGCAGACGTCGAGCACCCGTTCGCCCGCGCGCACTCCCACGGCCAGGCCGGCCAGTTGCGAGCCACGGCTCTGCGGCCAGACTAGGCCGTCGGCCAGCGCCTGCTCGTCCACGCGCTTGACCACCAGCGCGCCCGGGATGAGTGGATCGGGCTCGCCCACGGGTTCAGCCGCGACCTCACCTTTGATCAGGGTGTTTACGCGCACTGCCGTCTCGGCCGGCTCGTTCTGGGCGCGCAGTAGAGCCGGGGCGTCGTCGGGACCGAGCTCGCGCCAGAAGGTCTCGGCGATCCAGTCGGGATAGGAGTAACGCAGCGCGGCCTCGCGCGGCGTCCACTCCGGCAGGCTCTCGACCAGGGCGCGGGCGCCCTCGGATAGGCGACGCATGATCGCGTTGGTGAATCCGATCGCGTGCTTGGGGCCGTAGGCGCGCACCAGCTCGACGGATTCGTTGACGGCGGCGTGCGCCGGGATGCCCGCCGAGAAGGCGAGCTGATAGGCGCCAAGCCGGAGCGCCGCCCGCACCGGTGGATCGAAAGTGCCGGGCGACTTCTTGCCCAGCTCGTTGATGGCATGGTCGAGCGTGCGCACGTGCTGCACGGTGCCGTAGGCGAGCCTCTGGGCCAGCGCCCGGTCGCGATCGTTCAGCTTCCTCGCCTCGGCAACGAAGGCGCGGTCGGCGTAGGCCTCCTGCTCGAAGACGCGCAGGATCGTCTTGAAGGCGGCTAGGCGTCCCGGCGAGACAGACATGATCTACTGCCGCAGTCCGCGCAGATAATCCGCGGCGGCCATTCGCTTTTTACCCTCGGGTTGTACTTCCAGCAGCTCGAGGCCGCCAACGACGAGCGCCGAATCGGGTCCGGCCGGACGAGCACGCCAGACGATCAGGCGGCGGCCGTCCAGCTCGCCCCAGGCGCCGATATGCGGCGAGAGGGCACGGATGCGGTTCAAGCTCTCCTCGGGCGGGCGGTTCCAGTCCAGCTCGCGGTCTTCCGGCGCGATCTTGGCCGCGTAACAGGCTCCCTCTTCGGACTGGGGCTGGAAAGCGGGCTCGGGCAGGACGCCGTCTAGCAGCGTGACCGCTAACGCCGCGGTTTTCTCGTAGACCGAGCCGGCGTCATCCTCGAGCGTCAGTGGAAAGGCCGCCTGCGCCGCGATCGGGCCGGTGTCGAGCTCCTTGACCGTCTCGTGGATCGTCACCCCGGTCTCGGCGTCGCCGGCCATCAGCGCCCGCTCCACCGGCGCCGCGCCGCGCCAGCGCGGCAGTAGCGAGGGATGGACGTTGAGCCAGAGCGCCCGCTCGAGCTGAGTCTCGGGAATCAGGACACCGTAGGCGGCTAATACGACGGTGTCGGCCTCGAGCGCGAACGAGGAATCGAGCTTTTCGGGCTGGAGCACGGGAATGCCGAGGCGCTCGGCCACGACTTTCGCCGCCGGTGGACGGAGCTTGCGCCCGCGCCCGGCCGGACGGTCGGGACGGGTGATGAGGAAGGAGATCTCGCGCCGGGCAGCCAGACCCTCCAGAACGTCGGCGCCGAAGGGCGCGGTCGCAGCGACAGCGAGGCGATCAGCCACGGAGCCTCACCGAGGGCCGGCGAGAACCACGCGCGGCCGCAGTACGGCGAGAGCCTCGCGGCGCGCCTCGGGAGTGGTGCGGTCGAAGAGAAGAACTCCGTCGAGATGATCGAGCTCGTGCTGGACGGCTCGCGCGGGAAGGCCGTCGAGCTCCAGCGTCAGTTCCCTGCCGTCCACTCCTTGCCCCTCGAGCCGAACCGCCGTCGGGCGCTCGATCGGCACCAGCGCGCCCTGAAGCGAGAGGCAGCCTTCGTCGTCGGTCTCCAACTCGTCGCCGAGCGGGGTGATGCGGGGGTTGACGATCGCCTGCGCCGGCTCGTTCTCGCCCAGCTCGATCGTGAACATGCGCAACAGGCTGCCGACCTGGTTCGCAGCCAGCCCTACGCCGGCGGCATCGTGCATCAGCGCGATCATCTCCGCGGCCTGGCGCGCCAGCGCCTCGTCGAAGACCTCGACCTCGCGGGCACGCAGGCGCAGGACGGGATCCGGGTACTGGCGGATCTGCAGCAGCGCAGTCCGTCGCCTGGCTTCAGCCTCGGCGTCGTACTCGATGTTCTTTGTCTGACCTTCGTCTGCCATCGAGAGAGATTCTACGTGTCGACGGCGCTTTGGCCGTAGATTGGCGCGGCAAACTAGCTTCGCAAATCGGTGCTTAATCGTTACTACTTGGCGCGCCTCTGTTCGCTTTGGAGCGGTAGATTCGCACCACCCCGCGGGCGGGTGGCTTATTGAGCGCGGAGGAGGGCTTAGAGAGAAGTGCCGGGGGGATTTTCCGGAAACGGTCAGGCCCTTAAAACCCCTGCGGATCTACATCTACCACAGCGCTCAGCTCGGCGCGGCGCATGGCCGGTGCTGCGGCGGCGAGGAGCTCGGCGGCGCGCTGGGCAATCCGGCGCGGCCGCGCGCTCTTGGCCACCAGCTGAGCGCGGTTACGGCCGCGGAGTCGCAGAAGGGGTGCCGGCCCGATCAGGTTCTCGTCGGGAATTCCGTCGCGGATCTCCTCCAGCAGCCGCATCGCCTGAGCCTGCTCGGGGCCCGAGGCGACGATTCGAACGAGGTGCTTGAAGGGCGGATAGTCAAGCTCCTTACGGCGCTCGAGCTCGGCATTGAGGAAGCCCTCGACATCATGGCGGGCGGCAAAGCGGACCGCTTCGCTGTCGGGCTGGAAGGTCTGGATGACCACTCTGCCGGGGGCATCGCGGCCGCTACGTCCGGCCAGCTGGGTCAGAAGCTGGAAGGTGCGCTCCTCGGCGCGAAAGTCGGGTTGGGCAAGACCGGCGTCGGCATCGACCACCGCGGCCAGGGCGACGCCGGGAAAGTGGTGGCCCTTGGCGATCATCTGCGTGCCGAGCAGCACAGCGCTCTTCGCCTTCGCGAAGCGGGCCAGCGCCTCGGCCAGAGCGCCCGGGCGGGCGGTCGTGTCGGCGTCGAGGCGAATCCGCTCCAGGCCCGGGAAGAGACGCGCCAGCTCGCGCTCGAGCTTCTGCGTGCCGGCGCCGATGCGGGAAAGCTCCGGCGAGCCGCAGGCCGGGCAGGTCTCCGGCTCGGGCTCGGAGTAGCCGCAGTGATGGCAGTGCAACACACCATCGGAGTGCAGCACCAGGGCCACGTCGCAGGCCGGGCAGCGGGGCGTCTCGCCGCAGGCGCGGCAGTGCAGCGCCGAGACGAGGCCGCGCCGGTTGAGCAGCAAGATCGCCTTGGCGTCTGTCTTGACTACGGCATCCAGCTCCTCGATCAGCGGCGCCGAGAGCGGGAAGCCGCGCTCGCGCCGCATATCCACGACCCGCACCGGCGGCAGTTTCCCGCTCAGGCGCCCGCCCAGTTCTAGCCGCTCCAGCGCCTTCCACGATTCCGGCCTCGGCGTAGCGCTGCCGAAGACGGCGACCGCCCCCTCCAGCGCGGCGCGCTTGACGGCGACGCTACGGGCGTCATAGCGCGGATCGGATTCCTGCTTGAAGGACGAGTCGTGCTCCTCGTCGCAGACAATCAGACCGAGATCGGCGACCGGCGCGAACACCGCCGAGCGCGCGCCGACGACCACCCTCGCCTGGCCCGCGGCGATTCGCTCGCGCTCGTCGCGGCGCTCGGCGACGGTCAAACGCGAGTGCAAGACGGCGATCTCTTCGCCGAAGCGCTGGCGGAAGCGACCCAGCGTCTGCGGCGTCAGCGAGATCTCGGGCACCAGCACGATGGCGCCCTTACCGCGCTCGAGTGCGGCCGCGCAGGCCTGCAGGTAGACCTCCGTCTTGCCGCTGCCGGTCGCGCCGTAGAGCAGGAAGGAGCCGCCAGCTTCGTCGAGCGCGCGCACGATGCGCCGAATCGCCTGCTCCTGCGTCCGGGTCAGCTTCTCGGGCGCCTCCTCGGCGACAAGCGCCTCGCGCTCCAGCGGGCGGGCGCGCGCGCCCCGTCGCTTGGGCGCGACCGGCGCCACCAGCGCCAGAGCGCGTCCGGGCGTCGAGCCGTAGTAGGCAGACAGCCAAAGCGCCAGCTCAACCATATGGGTGGGAATCCGCTCGGCGACTTCCTCTACCTGCGCCAGTTCGATCCCGGGCGGCGGTGTCACGCCAACCTCGCTCACGATTCCGCGCACACGCCTACCACCGAGGCGCACGCGCACGACCTGCCCGGGCTCGATCTCTTCGGGCACCAGATAAGTGAACTCGCGCGCCAGCCCTCGCGCAGTGGCGAGCGGATAGACCGATGCCGGCCTCGAGCCCATCGACCTAGCCTAGATGCGCGGGCGGCGAGCCCGACGCCAGGTGTAAGAACCGGCCAGGCGGGTACCGATCTGAATATGGTCGAGAGGGCGATCGATCCGCGACACGCGGCCTGGCCGTGGCGGACTGCCGCTGTCCGGCCCAGGGTCGGTCAAGCCCGCTTCGTCTTGCTCGCCATCGCCGCCTGGGTGGCAGCCTGCGACCTCATCGTCAAGCTGATCAAGCCGACGGAAACCGGCTTTTACCACAGGCGCACATATTCCGAGCTGATCCTGATTCTGGCTATCTCGGCCGTCGTCGTCTTCGTCGTCCCGCTTGCCCGCTCGCGCCTGACAAACGTGGGCGCTGGGATGATGGTCGGCGGCGCCTTCGGCAACGCTCTCTCCATCGTTGTCTTTCCGCTCGGCGTTCCCAACCCGATCACGATCGCGCAAGACGGCTGGAAGATCGCCTTCAACCCGGCCGATCTAAGCGTCGTCGCGGGCTTCCTGCTCACGGCGATCGGCGTCCTGGGTCTCGCAATCGGACGCCGGCACGAGCTGCGTACGGCAGTAGAGCGCTAAGCAGATCGCCGTCTTCGCGCGGCCGGTTCAACTCGGCGGCCTGGGCGAGGGTGTTGCCACCGCAGCCCAGAACGGCTAGCTCAGGCCGGCTGCCTTGCGCAGCAGCTCGGCCTTGTCGGTGCGCTCCCAGGTGAAGTCGTGGTCGTCGCGACC
>Ga0209226_10000422_pt1 | contig 24115 bp, 22 predicted proteins | sample BarGraNGADG00212_2_FD_184497 | JGI IMG/M metagenome (GOLD analysis project Ga0209226, IMG submission 184497) | Arctic peat soil microbial communities from Barrow, Alaska, USA - Barrow Graham LP Ref core NGADG0011-212 (SPAdes) (version 2) | ecosystem: Environmental > Terrestrial > Soil >...
CCCGCCGTCATGGCCCGAAAAGCCAGCGGAGGCACCCGATCACCAAAAGGCTCCAAGACCAGCAGCGTCCTAAGAACTCTGTTCGAGACTTGGGCTCTTCAAGGTCGCAATAGCCTCGGTGCCTGCAGGGAGATGATCGTAGAGTCCAACCGAACCTCACTTCTCGCATCCGACTAGATGATCGCTCCCGCAGAACTGAACTGATACGTTGACTGCTTGCATCGAAAGATGTTAGCATTTCGCTGGATTGTGAGGGATTAGATGAGATACACGATTGGTCGTGGAGCGGCCACGGCCGTGATAGCCACGCTCTTGTGCGCCAACGCGGCGCTTGCATTGCCTTTCCAGCGCGGACAGCGAGATTTCACTTTGGTGACGGGGTATGGCGAGAACCATCGCATTCCGTCCGTGATGAAAGACCGCATAAGATTCGATCAGGTTAGCCTCAGATGGGGCCGTTTCGCATCGCCGACGACCCAAAAGGCTTTCGAGGTAAGCTTGGGCAATCAAGTCAAAGGCCAAGAGAACCAGCTCATTTCGGCAGTCATGAGCCACAGGCATTACTTCGTTGTCCACAAGAACGCCGCTTTGGGTTACGATCTCGCGTTCGGGGCCATGCACTTTCAGCACGCCGTCACCGGTCTGGCTACACGCCTCAACTTCACCGAACAAGTCGGCCTTGTGTTGCAGCACAATGTGGGAGACAGTTCAACGCTTACACTCCAGTACAGGTTCTGCCACGTGTCGAATGGGGATATCAGGGAGCCCAACGTCGGCATCAATGCAAGTGTTCTCAGTGTTGGGCTTACCTGGTTCAGGTAGAAGTCCGAAGTCAGAGGTCAGAGGTCCGACCCCCTCACGCAAGCTGGTGCAACGGAGCCTTAGGCTTTTTCGCCTTGGCTTTCCGTGCTTCCTCGATTCCGTGTTTCCGTGATTGCCCTTCCCCGGCATGCTATAATATCCTCGTGAAAACCGACATTCTGAAATCACTTAACGATCAGCAGAGGGCCGCGGTGACGCATACCGAAGGCCCCGTGCTTGTGTTTGCGGGGGCGGGCAGCGGGAAGACCCGCGTGCTGACGCATCGGATCGCGTATCTCATCAAAGAGCTCGACGTGCGGCCATATAACATCCTCGCGGTCACGTTCACCAACAAAGCCGCGAAGGAGATGAAGACGCGCATCGAGGCGCTTTCGGGCGAGGGCGCGAGCGGCCTGTGGGCGGGGACTTTCCACGGCACGTGCGCTCGCATTCTTCGCGATAAGGGCGCCGAGATCGGCATCGACCGCAACTTCACCATATTCGACGACTCCGATCAGATGGCGCTGGTGCGCGAGAGCATGGAAGCCGAGGACATCGACCAGAAGGCCTACAAGCCGCGCGACATCCTCAATCTCATTTCCAAGGCCAAAGAGCAGCTCGTGCTGCCCGACGAGTTCGGCAAGCGGTTCGTGGGGGCAATCGAGAACGTTGCGCGCAGGGTCTACAAGACCTATCAGGAAAAGCTCCACCTCAACCGCGCGCTCGATTTCGACGACCTCATCATGTACACCGTGCTGCTGTTCCGAAACCAGCCGGATGTGCTCAAGCACTATCAGGACAAGTTCAGATACGTCCTCGTGGATGAATATCAGGACATCAACTTCTCCCAATACACGCTCGTGCGCAGCCTCGCGGAAAAGCACCGCAACATGTTCTGCGTGGGCGACGACGATCAGTCGATCTACCGATGGCGCGGGGCGGACGTGGGGATCATCCTCCAGTTCGAGCGCGACTACCCCGACGCCGCCATCTACAAGCTCGAAAAGAACTACCGCTCCACGAAGAAGATACTCGAAGCCGCGCACGCCGTGGTCATGCGCAACGTCGGCCGCGCGGAGAAAAAGCTGTGGACCGAGAACGACGAGGGCGTGGACATCGAGGTGATAGCTTGCTCCAATGAGATCGACGAGGCGAGCCAAATCGCGCAATCGATCCAGAACAAGGTATCGTTCGGGGGCCGAAGCTACTCGGACATGGTCGTGCTCTATCGGATGAACGCCCAATCGCGCGTGTTTGAAGAGGCGATGATCAACTCGCGGATCCCGCACAGGCTGATCGGGACCGTGCGGTTCTACGAGCGCAGGGAGATCAAGGACGTGATCGCCTATCTGCGGCTCGCGGCGAACCCGTATGAGTCCGTGAGCCTGCGAAGGGTGATCAACGTGCCGACCCGCGGCATCGGGCAGACCTCGATCTCGCGGCTCGAGCAGTTCGCCATAGCCGAACAGATTACGATCTACGACGCGCTGCGAAGGGTGCGAGAGGCAACCGATATACCGGCTCGCGCGCGAGCGGCGATGGAGAAGTTCGCGGAGATCGTCCGTCACCTCTCCGAGATGCGCGATGAGGTCTCCGTTCGCCGTCTGACCGAGGAGGCGCTGGAGGTGTCGGGCTACATCGCGTCACTCGAAGAAGAGCACTCCATGGAGGCGCGAACGCGGCTGGAGAACGTCAAGGAGCTGCTTTCCGTGACGGAGCAGTTCCAGATGGGCATCGAGAGCCCGAACCTTTCGGCGTTTCTCGAGCAGGTGGCGCTGATATCGGACATCGACTCGCTCGACGAGTCCGGCAACGCGGTCACTCTTATGACACTGCACGCCGCCAAGGGGCTGGAGTTCCCGGTGGTCTACATCGCCGGGATGGAAGAGGGGTTGTTCCCCCACCGCAGATCGCTGGACGACCGTGAGGAGCTTGCGGAGGAGCGGCGGCTGTGCTACGTGGGCATGACCCGCGCTCGCGAGGAGCTGCTGTTCTCCTACGCTCATCAGCGGATGCTGATGGGGCAGATAACGGGTTCAGACGTCTCACGGTTCATATCGGAAATCCCCGATGAGGTCCTCGCCGACACGCAGCCGAAAAGAAGACGGGCGGCGGCTGATACGCAGTGGCGCAGTCATTTCCAGCCCAGGCGGACCGCCAGCACGGCTACATTCCGCCCCGCGCAGAAGGTGCAACACGAGCAGTTCGGGCTCGGAATAGTGCTCAACTGCATCGGGTCAGGCCCGGAGGAGCAGGTAACGGTAGCGTTCGACAAGCACGGCATTAAGAAGCTGCTGGTGTCATTTGCCAACCTACGCAAGGTCTGAATCTCCTCTCCGTCCTTCGAATGAATTCGAGGCAACATGTCACAAAGTCCACCTACGTGGACTGAGAATGTAGGCCGCAATGGAAGTCTTCCAGCGTTTACGGGGCGTTTGGCAGGGGGCATCATTACCATGACGGGTTGATCCCGTGAGATAGCGCGCGTGGTAGGTGTACTGCGATGCAGTGGCAAGAAAGAGGCCCCGACAGGCTCGGGTATGCCGAGCGGGACTTCAAAGTATGCGGCCTCTGCGACGCGCTGAACCCGGCGATGAACAACGAGTGCCACGTCTGCGGTTGGAACGGGTTGTTCCACACTGACAGGGAAACGGTTCGAGAAGCGATGAGGCTGATGGCAGAGCGATACGGAGGTCTCGACGATTCCCTGTTCGCGGAAGAGATAGTGCCGAGCACCCCGCCCAAGCCAGGCGTTTGGGCGGAAATGTGGGGATCGATCAGAAGGCTGTTCGGCCGGGCATAGTGCGGTCGCGGCCGCGACTTTGATGGACAACAAGAGCGGGCTTGCCGGAGAGGTTTCCGGCAGGCCCGTTTTGCATATCGAAGGGAAAGCCCATCACGAAAACACGAAAGGGGGAAAGCACAAAATCGGAAAAGGGTATTCTTTCGCGTTTTCGCACTTTCGCGCTTTCGCGATTGCATTTGGCTCCGGCTCTGTCGGGTTAGGCGAGCGAAATGCCGCTCTTCTCCAGCGCCTGCCGTACGCGGGTGTTCAGCTCCATGCGAATGCTGTCCTGGGAACTTGGCGAGACCGCGCCGGTGAGGCGGATAACGACCGAAGCCGCCGATATCTGGGTAAGCCCCTCGCACTTGAAAGGCTCCTTCACCTCGTTCGGGAAGTCAGCGGCAATGGACTGCCCCACCCCGTCGAGCGCCTGGCGCGCCATGTCGAGATCGGACGCGGGCGCGAGAGCGTAGTCTACGCATAGGATGAGCCTGCCGCGCGAGTGGTTGCAGACCTGAGTAATGTCGCCGTTGGATAGGATGTAGAGCTTGCCGGTCGCGTCGCGGATTCGGGTGGTTCGCATTTCGAGGTCTTCTATGACACCCGTTACGGCGCCGATGGTCACGTAGTCGCCGATTCCATACTGGTCCTCCATCAGAATGAAGAACCCCGAAATCACATCTCGCACGAGCTTTTGAGCGCCGAAACCTATCGCAAGGCCGGCCACGCTTGCGGTAGTGATGAGCGGAACGATGTTGATTCCGGCGGACTGGAGGATCATGATCCCCGCGACAAAGGCGAGAATGAACCCCACGGTGCTCATCAGCACGCTCTGCAGCGCGTGCAAGCGGGCCTTGCGGGTCTGCATCAGGTCGCCGCTGAGCTTCGCAAGCCGGGAGCTGAGTAATCCCCTAATGAGCTTACCAAGGGCGAAGCGCACGATCAGGTACGCGAGGATTATGACCGCGATCTTGCCCGCGGACATAAGCACGTCTCCGGCATGAGACTTCCAGAAGGTGTCCCAGTAATCAGCGGTGAAGATGTTCGCCATGGCTCACAGCGTGTGTATCAGCTTCGAAGGAGTAAAGCACAGCTCGCAACTGAAATGATAGATCACGCGTCGAAACATAGGGCAGTCTAGACCTGTCGCGGTCTGCAGTCGAAGCCCTCTTCCCTGAAGTGCTCATCAAAGGTAAATGCGCGCTTGATGCCGAGGCGCTTCATCACGATGAAGCTGATGCAATCGACCAAGCTCAACGTCCGCTTGTCGCGCCTGCCGACCATGTCTGCTCCGAGCGAGTAGCTATGCTGCTCCACCCACTCGATCTCAAGGATGGGGACAATGTCCTGTTGGAACCTGCGGAGCACATCCATTCCCAAGCGACGCTGTACGAGAGCGTGAGTCTCTACAAGCACGCAGCTTGTCGTGACAAGCAAGTCGCCCGCCCCAAGCGCTTTTGACAGACACTGCCCAGCGATCCTATGGTTGTGATCGTCCGCATCCAACGTCGCGAACAGGCCGGAGGTATCGACGAACAGGGTCATTGTGCGTATGTGTCGATGAGATAGTCATCGTGTCTCTCGGACACATCCCCCAACCCTGAATGCCCGCATCCAATTGCCGCCAAAGCGCGCTTTCGCAGTTCCGTCGCGTCAGGTGTTGCACGCATGGCCAACGACATATCAATGGTGCGTCTGATCAGTTCGGCAACGGAGATGTGCTGCATCGCTGCCTGCGTTTCCACCATTCGCGCCTGCTCGTCGGTCAATCGGACCTGCTTTCGAACCATCTCCTCACCTCGATAGAGTATTCACAAATAGATTATACCGCATGCGAGGCATCTAGCTGGAAAACACGCTCTGGAAAGGCCTCCGGCCCCGAAAGAGCTCAACAGGGATGAGAGAAGAGGCGTCTTCTCTTCTCTATTCCGCGCCTCCGAAATCTCTCCGCGTTTCCGCGATTCCCCAAAAACCTATCTTCTCCGCAGGAACGCGGGGATGTCCAGCTCGCCCTCGGAAGCATAAGCCACCTCCGGCGCTTCCATCGACGCCGACGGCTTCGGGCCGGCTTCCTCGCCTACCACCGCGCCGGCCCTGGCCAGAATCGGCTGAGCCGGGCGCTCGGCGGCGTCGAAACCGGTCGCGAGCACCGTGATCCGCACCTCGTTGGTAAGCGACTGGTCGATCACCGTGCCGAAGATCACGTTCACGTTCTCGGCATCGCAGGCCTTGTAGATGATGTCGGCGGCTTCGTAGACCTCGGTCAGAGTGAGATCGGGGCCGCCGGTGATGTTGATAAGAACGCCGCGCGCGCCGTCGATGGTGGTCTCCAGCAGCGGGCTCGCGCACGCAAGCTCTGCCGCGTGAATGGCCTTCTGCTCGCCGCACCCCTGCCCTATGCCCATCAGAGCCGTGCCCTGGTTCTCCATTATCGTCTTCACGTCGGCGAAGTCCACGTTGATCATGCCGGGGATCGTGATGATGTCCGAGATTCCCTGCACGCCCTGGCGAACCACATCGTCCGCGACCTGGAACGCGTCCGTGAGTGTCGCGCGCTTCTCGACGACGCTGAGCAGCCGATCGTTGGGAATGATGATGAGTGTATCGACCCTATCGCGAAGATCCCTCACCCCCACTTCAGCCACGTTCCCGCGCCGCGGACCTTCGAAGGTAAACGGCCTGGTCACAACCGCGACCGTCAGCGCGCCGAGTTCCTTGGACAGCTCGGCAATCACTGGAGCAGCCCCGGTGCCGGTCCCGCCGCCCATACCTGCGGCGATGAAGACCATATCGGCGCCTTCGAGCAGCCTGCGAATCTCAGGCCGGCTCTCTTCAGCCGACGCGCGCCCGACATCCGGGTTGCCTCCCGCGCCCAGACCCCTGGTCAGACTGCCGCCCAGTTGGAGCTTGTTCTTGGCATCGCCCAGACCCAGCACCTGGGTATCCGTGTTCATTGCGATAAAATCGACGCCCGAAACCCCGGCGTCTATCATTCGGTTGACGGCGTTCATCCCTCCTCCGCCGACCCCGATCACTTTTATTTTCGCGTAGTAGTCAGAACCATTTGTCATCTCTCTCGCAAGCTCCTCTCCCGTGCAGTATGTGGAATAGTCGAAACTTTATGATTGCGTTTTGGGACCCTTGTGAGGCCCTACTTTCCGAACAACTTTAACAGCCCTCGCCAGCCCTGCTTAAGTGTAGCGGTTTTCTGCTCGTCCCGCAAGCCCGAATGCTGCTTTGCGGCATAAATTGCCAAACCCACCGCCGTGGTGTAGATCGGGCTCTGAACTGTGTCGCAAAGCCCGCCGATGTCGCGCGGCAGTCCGAGCCTTATGGGCATCCCGAGGATCTTCCCCGCCATCTCCACCGCGCCCGGCAAAAGCGCTCCGCCACCGGTGATCACTCCGCCCCCCGGCAGCATCCCCAGATAGCCCGATTTGATCAACTCTCCTCGGACCTTCTCCAGAATCTCCTCCATCCGCGGCTCGATGATGCTCGCCAAAATCTTCTTTGGCAGCTCCCTGGAGGCATCCGCGCCGAGGCTGGTAATCTCGAACACGTCGCCGTCCGCGACCATATCGACCGTCGAGCAGCCGTAGGCGATCTTGACTCTCTCGGCCTCTTGCTGGGAGGTCCTCAGACCCACGGCTATGTCCCTCGTGACGTGGTTCCCGCCGATGGGCAGCACAGCCGTGTAGAATATCTCGCCGTTCGTGAACACGGCCATGTCCGTGGTCCCGCCGCCGATGTCGATCAGAGCAACGCCCAGGTCCTTCTCCGCGTCGAGCACAGCCGAGGCGCTGGTGGCGATCGGTTCGAGAACGGTGCTCTCGACTACCAGCCCCGCGCGCGCCACGCACTTGATGACATTGTCTATGAACGTGCTCGAACCCGTGACGATGTGCGTCTCGACCTCCAGCCGGCTCCCGGACATCCCGACCGGGTCCTTGATCCCATCCTGCCCATCAACCGTAAACCCGCGCGGGATGGAGTGTATGATCTCGCGCTCCGGGGGAAGCACGATTACCTTGGAGGCATCGACGACCCGGTCCACATCGGAGCCGGTGACTTCCTTATCCGAGCTGGTGATCGCGATCACTCCACGGCTGTTAAGCGAGGATATGTGCTCGCCGGTGACTCCGACCACGACGGTCCTGATCTGGATATTGCCTGCCTGCTTCTGCGCCTTATCGACGACACTGCGTATGGCCTCCGTGGTCGAGTCAAGATCGACGACCACTCCCTTGCGCAGGCCATCGGACGGCGTGAGGCCGACCCCGACAATGTCCGCCCCGCCCGATTCGAGATCGATGTCGGCGAGAACACAGCAGGTCTTGGTAGTCCCGATGTCGAGACCAGCGATGTATTCTTTATGACTCAACGTTTAGCCCTCGCGCTTTCTGCTCATAGCGGTCTGAGTCAGCCAGTAGCGGCGGATAAGCGACAGGTTCAGGAACACTCTCCCGCCCAGTGCCACCACCGCCGCAAGAAACAGATCGACCCCGATCTGATCGCCCAGAAATGCAAGCAGAGCCGCCAGAAATGTGTTTGCTACGAATCCGGATATGAAGATGTCATCGTGGAACTTGCCCTCGATCCCGGCCCTGATCCCACCGAATATCGAGTCAAGCCCAGCGAGCGTCGCCAGAGACAGATAGCTGGCGTAGTCCGGCGGAAGCCGGATCGGCAGCCAGTAGATCGCGAACCCCAATACCAGCCCTATGATGGGCAGCCAAAGCATTCAAGTCTCCAAGTAGTAAGCAGTTATCAGTCCGTTTTGTGCGCCACGGGTTTGATGAAGTTGAAACGCGTGCTTCCCGTATAGGCCGGAACCACTATGTCCGGCTCTTTGGTAACCTCGATCATGTCAAGCAGAAACAGCGCATCCGCGGTTCCCATCGGTAGCTTGAGCGCACCCTCTAATGTTTCCGGTTTGCCGATCACCTTGATAATGAACGGTGGCGCGACTTGGGTCGAGTTGACCAGCACTACCGGCCCCACGCACCTGATCGACGAGGTCGCTATCAACCGCTGCCCGTTCACCGAGATTGCTTCCGCGCCCGCCACGAACAGATCGTTAACGATCCCACGAATGTCATAGTCGTGTATTATGTGATCGTTCACCACTTCCTGCGACTCGGATGGAGTCCTCAGGGGACTGTCGCGAAGCACAACGACGATCCCCGGCCCGTGCACCGCGACAGTTCCCGCGATCATCTTGATTTCGTCGAACAGCCGCTGGAAGTCTTTGCTTTGCGGCCTCTTGACCATTCTCTCCAGCCGGACCTTGTAGTCGGAGAGCTCTTTTTCAAGCTCGACGTTTTGCGTCTTGAGTATCCGATACGCGGCCCGCAACGCGGCCGGACGAGTCGGTTCATTGGTCTCGATAGCCAGGCGCTGCGTCTTCAGCGACAGTGCAGTCAGCATGCCGAGGATGACGCACAGCGCGGTGACTTGCCAGACCCAAGCCTTACCCCGCATTGGTGGCGCAATTGTTGACATTCGTATTTCTTTCCACCGCTACGACGCGGTCAGCGAGGCCACCTTACGCTTCCAGACGGGAGCGCTGGGACAACTTAGGTCGATATATGTCCCTTCGCGAACAATCGACGGCCTATGGGCCAGCGTATTTCGCAATAATGACATCTTTAGTGCAATGTCGTCCGGCTGACCAAGCTTTACGCAGAAATCGCCCCCCATATTTAAGCACATATCACCCTGATGGTCAACGGATATTTTGCCAAGCTTGATTCCCTGCCGGCGGGCGATCTTCAGCACTTCCAGGGCGCACCGAATACTTGCCGAGCGCGGCGTCTTGCCGATCCTGAGTCGCTCATTGCCTGTCACTTCCACAAGCGCAATGTTTTTCGGGACAGCGCTGACCTTGTGGAAAACGAGACCGTCCGACTGGACAAGATAGTTCCCGCCACTGCTCGCGAGCACTGCGTCAGCCTTGCGTTCCCAAACCCGCAGCCATATTCGATTCGGAAACCGGCGGCCCATCTTGACCAGCCTGATCTCGCTCAAGCGGCCCACCTCCCCCAGTATGGGACTTGTTCGAAGCAAGAGGATGTTGTGCCCTATCGCGCGGGACGCGGCCTTGTCAACGGCTTTGAGGTCGGCGAGCCGAACGCCCTTGATGTCAACTTTCGCTACGTTGAGCCTTGGGGTCGTGAAAACATAAGTGAGCGATCCCGCGACCGCCGCAACGAGGGCAAAGATGCAGAACAGGAGCAGATAGTTGGGCTTGCGGCGGTTACTGGGGAGCCGGCGCTTGCCTGTGCGCTGGTTACGCGCTCGTCCCTGCTGCTTTGAATGTGCCACGGTTACGTCACCCCCAAAACTAGAAGTTAGAGGTTAGATGTTAGAGATTAGACCCAACTCACGAATCGAGTGCGAACTCGACAATCATATCGAGAAGCTGGCGGAAAGAAATGCCTACCGCCTTGGCCGCCTCCGGCAGAAGAGAAGTCGGCGTCATGCCGGGTATCGTGTTTACTTCCAGGACGCACATGCCCTCCGCGCCCAGCATGAGGTCCACCCTCGCCATCCCCCTGCACCCCAGGGATCTGAACGCCCGCAGCGCTATGTCCCGAGCCAGCGCGTTGTCGGCGTCGCTGATGCGGGCAGGGATCATGTGCTCCGACCCGCCCGGCGCATACTTCGACTCGTAGTCGTAGAACTCGCTTTTCGGCACGATCTCGACTACCGGAAGCGCGATCGGGTCGTCGTTGCCGAGCACGCCGACAGTGAGCTCGATTCCCGCGACAAACCGCTCAACGATTATCTGTTCGTCGTACGCCGATGCCTCTTCGATAGCATTGTTCAACTCGCCGGGGGTGTTTACCTTCGTCATTCCGATAGTCGATCCCTGGCGGCTCGGCTTGACCATAACCGGGTAGCCGATGCGAGCGACGGCGTCCGCGACGCCTGCCGCGTCCCACTCGCCTTTGACGACGGTGAAGTCCACGGACCCCGGCACGGGGATGCCGTCGGCTGCGAGAACCTTCTTGGTCATCGACTTATCCATCGCGAGCGCGCTTGCCAGCACTCCCGAGCCGGTATAAGGAATTCCGAGCAGGTCGAGCATCCCTTGGACGGTCCCATCCTCGCCGTATTTGCCGTGCAGCGCGATCAGAACGACATCGGGGCGCAGGCCGGAGTCCGAACTCGCGATGCTATCGACAGATACGAGCCTGTTGGATCTGGCAAGGGCGTTTCGCGCCTCGGCGACCGTCGCTATCTCGCTGTCGGCTCCCTTGAGCACGGTCCGGCTGCTGCCGGAAAGCAGCGCCGCATCGACGCCGAACGCATCATACTTGCCCGCGTCGAGGGACTCCAGTATCTGCCGGCCCGTCGAAAGAGATATGTCCCGTTCGGAGGAAATGCCGCCCATCAGAACGGCGACTCGAATCTTCACCATTCGCCTACCAACCTGACCTCGTATTCCAGCTCGATTCCGTGTTTCGCACGGACCATCGCGCGCACCCGCTCGGCAAGATTGCGAAGGTCCGAAGCGGTGGCGCTACCCGTATTGATAATGAAGTTCGCGTGGATCGGGGAAACCTCCGCCCCACCCTCGCGCAGGCCCTTTCCGCCCGCCTGCTCGATCAGCTCTCCCGCGCTGGCGTTCGGAGGGTTCTTGAAAAAGCAGCCGGCGCTCTTACCTTGAGGCTGCGTCTCCGATCTGTGCCGCCTCACGCTTTCCAGGTGCTCCTCGATCGCCTTGCCGTCACCGGGACGGAGCGCGAAAGTAGCCGTTGTGATGATGAGCGATTTATCGCCGACGAAGCGGCTGTCGCGATACGCAAACCCGCACTGTTCGCGCGAAAGCGTGCGCTTTTCACCTGATTCGGTCACCACACAGACGCTCTCGATCATCTCGTCTATGTAGCCCCGGTGCGTGCCCGCGTTCATCACTATCGCGCCGCCCACGCTGCCCGGCACAGTGCCCGCGCCCTCAAGTCCGCTCAAGGCGTGCTTTGCGGCCACATCAGCGACGCGTGATATGCGCGCGGCGGAACCGGCGGTGATAACGTTTCCATCGACCGCGATCCGCTCGAAACCCTCGCCGAGGTGGATCACCACGCCGCGAATGCCCCTGTCGGAAACGAGAATGTTCGCGCCGTCACCCAGCGCCATCCACGGCAGGCCAGCCGACGCAATATACTTCATCAGCAAGCACAGCTCGTCGCAGTCCGCGACTTCGACGAAGTAGTCCGCCGGGCCGCCGACGCCGAGGGTCGTGTGACCCGCCATCGGCTCATCCGTCAGGACGCGGCTCACGATCTTCCTGAGTTGTTCGACGCAGCTCAAGCCCGTCTCCCTTGCAGCAGCTCCGCAAGCCGTTCGCTCACCGACCTAATATCTCCCGCGCCGAGCACGAGGACCATGTCACCCGCCACCAGCGACGCGGCCAGTTGTTCAGGCAAGGCATCCTTATCGGGAGCGTAACGGACGTTCGCGAAGCCGCTCTGCTTCATAAGATCGACGATATTGCCCGCGCTGACGCCCTCCATCGGCTGCTCGCGCGCCGCGTAGATCGGGGCTAAAATAACCTCGTCCGCCAACGCAAGCGATTCGGCGAACTCCGACTGGAAAAACTTCGTGCGGGAGTAGAGATGCGGCTGGAAAACAGCAATGATGTGCTTGTCATACGCGCCGCGCGCGGCGGTGAGCGTGGCCTTGATCTCGGAGGGGTGATGCGCGTAGTCATCGACGACCATCACGTCCCCATCGTCATAGAGCACCTCGAACCGGCGGCCCGCCCCGCGAAAGTCGCGAAGGCCATCTTTGATCGCGTCGAACTCGACTCCCAACTCGAATGCAACAGCCGCGGCCGCGAGCGAATCCGTCACGTTCTGCAGTCCCGGCACTCCGACGCGCACCGGACCAAGCGCCTTGCCATTGTGAACGAGAGTATATGAAGGCTCGGGGGTCGAGACGTCCACATCGTCGGCGCGAACCTCGAGATCGCCCTCCATGCCAAAGCGCACGATCCTGCGCCCGCAGCCCTCAAGCACTTTGCGCACTCTCGGATCGTCCCAGCAAGCGACCACGCAGCCGTCTTTGTCAACCTGGCTCACAAACTGCCGGAAGCTGTCCTCGATGTTGGAGATTGTGCCGTAGTAGTCGAGGTGGTCGGCGTCGATGTTGGTTATCACGGCAACCGACGGGTGCAGATGAAGAAAGGACTCGAACGCCTCGCACGCCTCGGTAAGTATGATCGACCCAGCGCCGAGCCGCGCGTTCCCGCCCAGGCTCTTGAGGTCGCCGCCGATCAGCGCGCTCGCGTCGAGGCCGGCGCGGTCGAAAATCATGTTAATCATGGAGGTTGTGGTCGTCTTGCCGTGAGTGCCGGAGACCGCGATACGGTGCCTATACGGCTCCATCAGACGCCCCAGCATCGCGGGCCGCTCCACAGTGGGGATGCCGCGGCTGCGCGCCTCCATTCTCTCCGGGTTGTCGGTGGGAATCGCAGCAGAGTATACGACCACATCCGCGCCGTTCACATTCGCCGCCGCATGGCCGATGGATACGTACACACCCTCGGCGCGGAGGCGTCGGGTGGCGTCGTTCTCCTGACGGTCGGAGCCGCTCACGACCTCGCCCCGCCCGTGCAATATATGGGCGATGGCGCTCATGCCGCTCCCGCCTATTCCGATCAAGTGATAGCGCAGTTTCGCAGTCAAGAGATACTCCATCCTCAGTCGTCGCTTGCGATCTGTATGGCCAGCCGGGCGACATGGTCGGCCGCGTCGGGCTTGCCCAGCGCGGCGCTCGCCGAGGCCATCGCCGAGAGCTTGTCCGGCGATGAGCGCAAGCCCAATATTATACCCGCCAGCATCTCCGGCGTTGTGTCCGAGTCATTGCACAGCACCGCGGCGCCGTGCTCCACCAGATATTCGGCGTTCTTGGTCTGGTGATCCGCATACGCATGCGGATACGGGAACAATATGCTCGCCAGCCCCACACCGGTTATCTCGGCAATACTGCTCGCCCCGCTCCGGCTGATCACCAGATCCGCGCTCGCCAGCGCAAGGGGCATATCTACATAAGCTTCGACACGATACCTATGCTGCTCCTCCGCGCTTCCGACGCGCGCGCGCATTTCCTTGATGTTGCGCTCGCCGACCTGGTGAAGAAGCTGCACCTTGCCGACGTCGATGAGCGGCCAAGCGGCGGCGATGATCTCATTGGGTTTCCTTGCGCCCTGACTGCCGCCAATCGCAACGACTGTGAACAAGTCCTCATCAAGCCCCAACGCGCGCCGGGCCTCGGCCTTGCCTGGCAGGGAGTGGAACTCCCGGCGGATCGGCAGGCCCGTGACCACTACCTTGCCCTTAGGTAGAAACGCGGCTGAGCTCTCAAAGGTTACACAAATCCTGTCCGCTATCCGCGCGAGAATGCGATTGGTCCGGCCAGGCAGAGCGTTCTGCTCGTGAATCACGATCCTACCGCCGAGGCTGCGCTGCGCGAGCAATATCGCCGCCGTCACGTAGCCCCCAGTGCCGATCACCACATCCGGCGCGAAGCGCTTGAGTATACGCCGCGCCCGAAAGACCCCGGCTATGAGCTTACCGAAAGACGAAACGTTGCGCATAGACAGGGCCTTCGAGAGGGGACCGCTCGGGATCGCGATGAAGTCGATGCCGGCATTGCGCGCGATCTCACCCTCAGGGCCATGCGAACTGCCGATATAGAGCAGTTCAACGCCGGGCGCGGCCTCGCGCAGCGCCTGCCCGATGCTTATCGCCGGGTAGACGTGCCCGCCCGTGCCTCCGCCTGTCAGAACAATCTTCATTAGTAGTTACGAATTACGAGTTGTCTTCCATACCTCGCTCGGGCTGGATTTGTAATCCAGCCCGGAAGAGAATCCCGCGATTTCAAATCGCTCTCCTTCTATTTCGGGTGTGATTGCAAATCACACCCGAGCATCGGTGGGCAATACGCCCGATCAGTATCACTCTCGTTCGGAGCGTTGGCGAGAAACGGCGAGGATAATACCCACCCCCGCAAGTGTCAGGATCAGCGAAGAGCCGCCGTAGCTGATGAACGGCAGCGGGACGCCGGTTGCCGGGATCGACGAGCTGACCACCGCGACATTGATGAGAGCCTGGAGGCCGATCATCGACGTCACCCCGACCGCCAGCAGGTTCGCATGAGTATTTTTCGCGCGGCGGGCCACATCCAACCCCTTATAGATGAAGAACAAGAACAACGCGAGCAAGGCCAGACATGCTATGAGCCCGAATTCCTCGCCCAGGGTCGAGAAGATAAAGTCGGTCGAAGCCGCCGGTATGTAGAGCTTCTCGCGACCCTCGCAAGGACCCATCCCGAACAGCCCGCCGGTGCCAAGCGCTATCAGCGAGTGGACGATCTGGTAGCCGTCGCCGTAACGGTACTTCCAGGGATCGAGCCAAACGTACACCCTCTCCATGCGATAAGGCTCCAGCTTAACGGCGACATACGCGAGAAACGCGCACGCGCCCACCATCGCACCCAGATGCCACTTCCTCACTCCAGCGGCAAACAGCACGGCGAGACACGTGGACGCAATGGCAATGGTAGTGCCCAGGTCGGGTTCCTTGAAGATCAGACCGGCGATCATAGCCGTGACAAATGCAGGCATCACCCAGCGGGAGTCGATCCGGCGGACAATGCCCTTCCCTCGCGATAGGAACTCCGCCAGATACAACACCAGCGCGAGCTTGGCTAGCTCGGAGGGCTGGAAGCTAATGCCGAAGAACCTGAACGCTCTCCAAGCGCCGTTGACCTTGTGGCCGATGCCCGGTACCATCACCAGCGCAAGCAGAACAATGGATACGAGCAGTAGCGGCTTCGCGAGCTTGGTGAGAGCGCTGACTCGCATCCTGGAAACAAGATACATTACAGCGAGGCCGATAAGCGCGGACTCCGCCTGCTTCCTGGCAAAATACCACTGGTCTTTGTTGGTCCAGTCGTAGTCGGTGGCCTTGGCGTAGCTTGCGTCGAACACCAGCCACACACCGATCAACACCATCGCAACCACCGGCGCAAGAGCCCACAGATCGACAAGCCCTCTTTTCGCCTTCGCCTTCTTTCTCATCTCTGTCCGCGCTCCATCTTCCGAACGATCTGCTTGAAAACTTGGCCCCTGTGCTCGAAATTGTCGAACATATCGAAGCTCGCCAACCCCGGCGTAAGCACGACCACGTCCCCCGGCTGGGCCAGAGTTCGCGCAATCTCGACTGCCTCGCCCATCGAACCGGCGTCCGACAACGCCGAAAAACCCGCTTTCTCGGCGGCGCGCCGGATCACCCCCGCGTCAGCCCCGATGAGAACTACGTGCTTGGCCTTGCGGCGAAACGCCTCGCCCACGGGGGTGTAGTCCTCAGCCTCGCCCTTGGCCTTGCCCCCGGCGATCACTATCTGAGGCTCGTCGATGGCCTCGACCGACCGCACCACCGCGTCCACATTCGTGCACATCGAGTTGTTGACATACTCCACGCCGTCGATGACGGCGACGGGCTCCAGCCTGTGCTCGACGGGTTTCATCTCTCTAACGGCCTTTGCGATGCTCTCCGGCTTCACGCCAAGCGCGACTGCGGCGCAGGCCGCTGCGAGGACGTTCTCGACGTTGTGCTCACCGCGCAATGCAATGTCACTACGCCCGCATACAACCGTCTCTTTGCCATCCAATCTCACAATGAGGTCATCGCCGCGGACGAACCCGCCCTGATCGACTTGCGACTTCGTCGCGAACTCGAGCACCCGACCCGCGAGCTTATCAGCGAGCGAGGCGGTGAAGGCGTTCTCGGCGTTGATGATTGCGAAGTCGCCGGCGGTCTGGTTGGCGAAGATGCGAGTCTTGAGGCTCGCGTATTGTTCGACCGAGTCGTGGCGATCCATATGATCGCTGGTAACGTTCAAGAGCATCGCAACCTTGGGCCGGAAGCCGGCAATCCATTCGAGTTGGAATGTGCTGATCTCAGCGACTATGACGCTGCCGGCACTCGCCTTGTGCGCGGCCATTACGAGCGGCAGCCGGATATCACCGGCGACGACATTGCCCGCGATGTATGTGTCGCGACCGTCGGCCTCAAACATCCGGCCCGTGAGCACGGTGGTAGTGGTCTTGCCGTTCGTGCCGGTAATCGCGACTATTGGCGCTTTCGAGAGGCGATACGCAAGCTCGATCTCGCTTATCACTTCGATTCCGCGCTTGCGGGCCTCGGCGAACGCGGGAAGGTTCGCGGGGACTCCAGGGCTTGGCACGATTAGATCGACGCCGTCGGGATCGACACTGTCCGTGCCTGAACGGACTTCGACACCAAGCGCATGCGCGACGGCAATGGCATCAGCAAGCTCGGACTCGCTCTTCTTATCATAAAGGACCACTCGCGCGCCCCTCTCACGCATCACCTCCGCGACAGCGAGGCCGGTGCGGGCCATCCCTATGACAGCTATGCTTTTGCCCGTGTAATCCATCACCACCATCCCTGGCCCGCGCCCACGAATCCAAGTAGCGCCGCAAGTACTCCCGCGATCCAGAAGCGCACTACAACTGTCTGCTCGGGCCATCCGCTGAGCTCGAAGTGATGGTGAATGGGGCTCTTCTTGAACACGCGCCGGCCCGTGCCGGTGGTGATTCGGGTGAACTTGAACACCGCCCACTGGATCATAGTCGAGAAACCGTCGAGGATGAAGACCAGGCCCACCGCTATCAGCAACACTTCACGATGGGTTACAACCGCTACCGCCGGCAGCGCCACTCCTATCGCGAGCGCGCCCGTATCGCCCATGAAGACTTTCGCGGGGTTGGTGTTGAACCACAAGAACGCCACGCACGCCCCGGCGACCGCCCCAAGCAGCGAGATGAGCGTCGCGGAGTCTATGCCACGATGCGGCGGTATGAGCAGCACGATCATCACGAACGCCGTCGCCGCAATCGCGGTCAGGCCGGAGGCAAGGCCGTCGAGGCCGTCGGTGATGTTGACGAAGTTCGCCATCCCCACGATGAACACCACGCAAAATACCCAATAGAGCCATCCGCTGAGAATTTGAACTCCGCCGATGTCCAACACCGGCGTGAAGCCGCCCGGCCTATGACTCGCGAGCCACGCCATGAACGCGATGGCAAGCAAGAGTTGCGCCGCGGCCTTGGGCTTGCTCGCGATCCCTCGCACGCCTCGGATCGGGTGGATCGTGAGGTAATCGTCCGCGATTCCCAGCAGCGCGTAGGCAATCGTTAGAAGCAGCACCGCAAACAGATCGACCAGCAGAGCGTCATTTCTGTTCGTAAGATACTGATTGGCAGGCCTGCCGAAGAAGATTGATATCGCAAGCGCACCGCCGAGGATACCCGCAAGGATGATCAGCCCGCCCATCGTCGGCGTGCCGGCCTTGGGCTTGTGGGACTCCGGGCCGTCCTCGCTGATCGTCTGCCCCACCCCGCGCCGCTTGAGCGCGGAGATCATGCCGGGCGCGAACAACATCGAGACCGCAAACGCCACCGCGAACGGCAGCGCGACAATTATCACACTAGGCGCCAAGTAACCCCTCCACAATTCTCTCCATCTTCATCGCGCGAGAGCCCTTCACCAGCACCACATCCCGCTCGCGCACCTTCGATGGAACTTCATTCGCGGCCTGAGCGCTGTCCTCGAACTCGCTCACGGCCGAGATCGACATTCCGGCGTCGATTGCGCCGCGCGCGATCAGCCTGGCAAGCTCGCCGACCGCCACCAGCATGTCGATCCCACATTCCCTGACGGTGCGGCCGACCTCCAGGTGCGCCTGGATGGCGTGAGCGCCAAGCTCCAGCATATCACCCAGAACGGCGATTTTGCGGTCACCCTCCATCATGGAAAGCGTCTTGACCGCGCTGGTGACCGAGGCAGGCCCGGCGTTGTAGGTATCGTCTATGACCACGAATCCTCCGCGGCTCGGGATAACGTTCGAGCGCTTCTCGGGGGCTTTGAACCCCGCGAGCGCGCCGCGAATATCCTCATGGCCGATGCCAAGCTCCTCGCCGACCGCGATTGCCGCGAGCGCATCCTTGATATTGTGCTCGCCGGGCACGGGTATGTGCACGTCGAAGCGTCCAGCAACGGATTTGCTGGACGAACCTATAGCAACCTCGAAATGGCAGCAGCCCTTAGCGTCGATACCCGAGGAGACCGCTCGCACGGCGGCATGTGAGCTTTCGCCGAATGAGACCACGCGGCAGTTCGCGCGGCGGCTCAGATACTCGAAATAGGCATCGTCGGCATTCAGGATCGCCGCGCCGTCGGCGGGCAGATGGTCGAGCAGCTCGCCTTTCGCGTCCGCAATCGCGTCCATCGACCCGAGCAGCTCGATATGCGACATGTGGATATTGGTGATCACGCCGATGGATGGCAGCGCGATCCGGGCAAGATAGTCGATCTGCCCGGCTCCGCGCATAGCCATTTCCACAACAGCGGTCTTGTGGCGCGGCGCGAGGTTGAGCAGCGTCAGAGGAAGGCCGATCTCGTTATTGAAGTTGCCCTCGTTCTTGAGAACAGGCCCGTTCGCGGCGACAACGGCCGCTATCATCTCCTTGGTGGTGGTCTTGCCCACACTGCCGGTCACTGCCACAACGATGGGTTTGAACTTGGAGCGGTAGAATGCGGCAAGCTCTCCGAGGGCGAGCAGCGTGTCGGGAACGCGGATGGCGAGGCAGTTCGCCTCGACCTTATGAGACACGACAACCCCCACCGCGCCTTTCGAGAGCGCGTCGGCGAGGAACTTGTGGCCGTCGGAGTTCTCGCCCGTGAGCGCGATAAAGAGATCACCGGGACCAATCGTGCGGGTGTCGATGCTCACGCCGGTGATCTTGGTGTCCAGATCCCCCGCGACAAGCTCGCCTCTGACCGCCTCAACTACGTCTTTGGCCGTGATCGGCTGCATTCCTCAAGCACCTCCGTTGCCACTTCCCTGTCGTCAAAGTGGATAGTGCGATCGGCGAATATCTGGTAGTCCTCGTGCCCCTTGCCCGCGATCACAACCACGTCCCCGGCTTGGGCGCGAACAATCGCCTCGCGGATACCCTCGCGGCGGTCGGGTCGCACGGTCACCCGGGGCCGGTCCGCCTCTGATATGCCCGTGAGCACTTCGGCGATGATCGCCTCGGGGTCCTCGGTGCGCGGATTATCGGACGTCACAACCACCACATCAGCCAGCTCCGCGCCGATGCCGCCCATGATCGGGCGCTTGCCCCGGTCTCGATCTCCGCCGCAGCCGAACATGGCGATAAGACGCTTCGAGGTCAGGCTCTTCGCGGTGCGCAGGACGTTTTCCAACTCGTCGGGCGTGTGGGCATAGTCCACTATCACCCCAAAATCCTGCCCGCACTCCACGGACTCGAACCGCCCCGGCACTCGATGCGCCGCCGCGAGGCCCCTTACTATCGTGTCCAAGCCCACACCCAGCCCAAGCGCCGCCGCCGCCGCGGCGAGAGCGTTGTAAACGTTGAAAAATCCGCCGATCTCCAGACGAATCGGCACGCTCTGTCCATGATACGCCATATCGAAGTTGACGGAGCGGTCGGTGACCACTATGTTCGAGGCAGTCAGGTCAGCGGCGTTCTCGATGGCGAACGTGAGGGTTCTGATGGTCCGGGATTTGAAATCCCGGACCAACAGAACCTCCCGGACGATCAGAGCTGCAGACGGATCATCGGCATTGATGACGGCGACAAATGGCTTCGCCGACATCGCGGGGTAGTCTCGAAAGAGCATCAGCTTGGCGGCGAGGTAGGCTTCGACGGTGCCGTGGAAATCCAGGTGGTCGCGGGCGATATTGGTGAAGACGCCGCAGTCGAACTCGCAGCCCAGCGTACGGCCCTGGTAAAGTCCGTGGGAGCTGGCCTCCATCGCAACGACCTTGACGCCGCGATTGACCATATCCGCCAGCGTTCGCTGCAGATCGACCGACTCGGGGGTCGTGTGCTTTGTCTCGATAAGCTCGTCGCCGATGCGCGCGCCCAGCGTCCCGATCAGCCCCGCCGCTTGGCCGCTAGCGTTGAAGATCGACTGTATCAAATGCGTGACCGTGGTCTTGCCGCTGGTGCCGGTGACCCCGATCAGCTTCATCTTGCGGGAAGGGTAGCCGAAAAACGGCGCGGAGATCTCGCCCATCGCGGTCCTGCCGTCCGGGACTACGACACAGGGCACGGTGATCCCATCGACCTCTCGCTCCGCGATCACCGCCACCGCACCAGCTTCAACCGCCGAGCCGATGAACCGGTGTCCGTCAAGCGATCCGCCCTGCATGGCGACGAACAGCCAGCCGGGCTGAACCTCGCGGCTGTCATACGTAATGCCGGTGATCTTGGCATCGCCCTGATTGGCTACGCGCGCGTTGGTCAGATGAGTTGTCAGTTCAGATAGCAGCATATCTATTATTATAACGCGACAGGGAGTCATTAGTTGTGAGTTATTAGTCCTTAGTAGGGAAGGCCATCGCGGGTCCCACAAGGCCTTCTCTACTAAGGACTAACGACTAACGACCAATAACTTAAAAAAAGGGGTTGTGCCGCGCAGCACAAGATTCGCCCATTCATCTTGTCCGGCTACAAACACAACCCCAGTGACAAACGACCGGCCAATCGGCTGACCGACCGCCGGCTCTTCGCCCAGCAGGAGAAGAGCGTTACAAAATGGGACGGCGGCGGGAGTCACAAGTTCGCCCAAGTTCCCACAACTCCCGTCTGCCCGCTGTCCCAAAGGGAAGTTAACAGTTGACAGTTAACAGTTTACAGTTGCCCTCGTCGATAGGTTGAGGTCTCCTCTAACTTCTAACCTCTAAGAAAGGGGGAGAGGGAGAAACTGCGACCCCTCTCCCCATTGGGGGAAGATGATGTCTCTCATGCAAGCCCTTTCCTATTGCCCACGGGCTTCGGAATCGATTTCGGCTTGGCCGGCGCGTCCGACGGCACTTTCAGATACCACAGCGATCTCTCGCCGATCTCCTTGAAGACCGGCGCGGCAACCGTCGCGCCCCAGTGCGAGCCCTGTGGCTGCCTGGCCACAACCGCTATCACCAGCCTCGGTTTCGAGGCCGGAACGAAACCCATAAACGACGCTATGAATGCGCCTGACACGACGCCGGTGCCGCTGAACACTTGCGCGCTGCCTGTCTTGCCCGCGACCGTGCGGCCCTCGATTCGGGCCGGCTTGCCGGTGCCGTTCTCGGCGCAGTTCACCAGCATTCTCGTCAGTTCCGCGGCAGCCTCGCGGGAGATCACCCGTCTGGGCTTCGCGGCCTTGAACCTCCTCGCGATCGATCCGTCAGGGTTCCAAACCTCCCGGACAACTTTCGGCTCCCTGTAGACCCCGCCGGCGGCTATCGTTGCATACGCGGCCGCCATCTGAAGCGGCGTGACGTTGATCCCCTGCCCGAACCCGATGTTCATCAGGTGGATAACCCGCCAGTCCTTGGGTGGAAGCGCGCTGCCCACGGCCTCGCACCCGAAACCCGCGTTGATCCGATCCATCAGGCCGAACGCCTTCTCGTAATCGTAGAGCTTCTCCGATCCCAGCCCGAGAGCCAGATGAGCGGCCCCGATGTTGCAGGAATACTGGATGATCTTGTACATGTCCACCGCGCCGTGGCCGCCCACAAACGGCCTGTGTACGGTGCAGGTAATCCTGCCGCCGGGAATCTTTTCTCTCCCGGCGCAACATGCCACGATCTTGCGCGGACTGACGCCTTCGTTCAAGGCAGCGCCAACCGTTACGACTTTCAATGTGCTCCCGGGCTCGTATAGATCAGCCACGGCGCGATTGCGCCACAGCCCCGGTTTGTTCCTCGCCGACGAGTTCGGATCGAAACTCGGATAGTTCGCAAGAGCCAATATCTCGCCCGTCTTCGCATCCAACACAACCGCGCACGCGCTTTCGGGATGATAGGTCTGAGCCATCTTGCCGAGCGCGTCCTCGGCGATCTGTTGGACGGTCGTGTCGATGGTCAGCACGATGTCCTTGCCGTTTATCGGCTGCTCTTCCGTATGGCAAGTCTCTGCAATCTCTCTTCTCTGAGCGTCCACCTCGGTGGTCATCTTGCCGTCAATGCCCTTGAGCTCGTAGTTCTCGACAAGCTCAAGTCCCTCGGCGCCTACGTTTTCGCCGTTCAGGAACCCCAGAATCTGAGACGCCGTAGACCCGGATGGGTAGACCCGCTTCGTATCATAGAGAACGCCGATGCCCGGCATTTCCTCGCGTTTCTCTACGTTCTTGTAGACCTTCCCGACCTTGCGACGAATTATTGTCTTGTAGCCAAGTCTGATCTCGCGCCCAATCCGCGGGTCAACTCTTTTTGCCAGCCAGATCGTGGCGTGCGTTCCGTGCAGCTTGCCCTCGATGACCCGAGGGTCCGCGTGCATCATCTCGGCCACTTGCCGGGCGGTCTTGGGAATATCGGTGAGCTCATCGCGATGGGCATACACCGTGGCCGCTTCTATGCTGACGGCCAGCACCCGCTTGTCGCGGTCGTAGATACACCCCCTCAACGCATGGAGCGTGCTCTTTCGGAACCGAATCCGCGCGCCCCAATCCTGAAACTCCGCTCTCTTGGCTACCTGCACGTAGACAAGTCTGCCTGCCACGAGCACATACAGAATCGCAAGCAAGATCAAGAGCACAAGCGTCCGTCTTCTGACTGATCCTCTGTGCCCTGTAGTCAAGATGCCCCCTGCTTACTTGCTGCTGGCGACGGTTTGAGTCTGGTCCAGGTAGTCGTATTGCGTCGCCGGCGCCATCCCCATCTTCTGCGCGCCCACCTTGATGCGGCCGTAGCTGGAATAGCTGTTGACCAGAACCTTGAGCCGCTGGTTATCGACGCGCTCCTTCCAGCGCCTTACCTCATAATCGCTCTTGGAATAGCTCGTCTTCTTGAGGTTGGCGTAGACGTTGGTGTAGGCGAAGGGCAGCACAAGCCCGACAAGAAAGAGCATGGCCATCGAGAGCATCGAAGCCCTGGTCTTCATTCGGCGCTTCGTCCGTCCGCGCCCGGATCGCCTACGCTCCCGAGGAGCGGAAGTCACCTTCTCGACCGTAGCAGCACGAGCAACAGCAGCAGTCATCCTCGATCCCTCTCTCTCAAAACTGGAAGTTAGAGGTTGGAAGTTGGAAGTTAGAATCCTCCAGCCCGAAACCTCATCACAGAATGCAAACCCTCAAACTATTCGCCGCGCGGCTCGGAGCTTCGCGCTCCGGGACCGCGGATTGCTTTCAACTTCTTCGGCGCTCGCGGTGATCGGCTTTCCGGTAAGCACCTTGACCACCTCGCGCGCTCCGCACACACATATCGGCATTCTCGGCGGACACTCGCATCGGCCGGACAGCCTCCGGAAGATAGTCTTCACCAACCTATCTTCGAGCGAATGAAAACTTATCGCCGCAACGACACCATTGATCTTCAGCGCATCCACCGCCGCCGGAATCGCCTTCTCGATGGCCGCCAACTCATCGTTGGCCTCTATTCTGATGGCCTGAAAACTGCGGGTAGCGGGGTGTATGTCCTGCC
>Ga0209226_10000424_pt1 | contig 24082 bp, 23 predicted proteins | sample BarGraNGADG00212_2_FD_184497 | JGI IMG/M metagenome (GOLD analysis project Ga0209226, IMG submission 184497) | Arctic peat soil microbial communities from Barrow, Alaska, USA - Barrow Graham LP Ref core NGADG0011-212 (SPAdes) (version 2) | ecosystem: Environmental > Terrestrial > Soil >...
CTTCGTTGCCCTGCCTTTTGCGTTCCGGAGCGGATCAGGCGCTGGTTGTGTTTCCCCTTTTACCCTAAGCCAGCCGGGCCTCGCTCACGTTGCGCCAGAGAAGGGAGGCCATCGCCAGCGACGCGCTGACCATAAGCACGAAGATGACGGCTTCGACGGCAGAAACGGCAACTCCGGCCAGCAGTTCCCCGACGATCATGGCGATCAGCGCGGTGCCCAGCGTTACCAACTTGATCAGGGCCACGGACGCCAGCAGGTAACCCAGGGGCCGCTGCTTGAGCAACTGGACGCCCGCCAGGACCATCAGCGGCACGAGCAGACCCAGGTCCATGACCTGAATGAAGAGGGTCGTATTCGCATCCAGGCCAAAGGGCGCCGCGCCCGAGAGCAGGGCCGGGCCGAGGCGGCCCAGCCACATGAACAGCAGCAGTGCGGCGCACACGAACATGAAGACGGCGATCGCCCGCCGGGGCAGCCGGGCGCTGAAGTGCGCCGGCAGCGAGCGCAGATCGACTGAGGCCAGCGCGCTGATGAAGGCGAACAGGCTGAGCGAGAATAAGGCCACGTAGACCAGGAAGAACGGGTTGAAGCTGGCGCCGAAAGCCATGCTGGTGTAGGTGTACAGGAAATAAGCCAGCGTTCCGGCCAGCAGCAACTGGCCGCGCAAGGAGCCACGGCGATACAGCCACAGCGCAATCAGTAACAGCGGCAGTCCAACTACCAGCGTCACCACATCCTGGGCGATCCCCTGTGAGGCCTCAGACACCGAATCATAGCGGTACAGGCCGTGCCCCTGGATGGCCACCGTCTCGCCGCGCAGGCTGGTGAAGTTGTAGGACGCGCCTTCGCCCTGGTAAAACACGCCGGTGCCGGCGGCCACAAGGGCGAGCACGGCGATCAAGCACGCCAGAACGGTCAAGGTATTTGAAGGTTTCATGTTTGCGCTTCCTAATTGACGAAGATTTGATCCGCCCACGAGCGGATGGCCTGCCAGTTGCGCTGGTCGCCGTCAACAGAACCGGTAGCTTTGGTCATCAGCCGGTCCAGCAGGGTAAACTGGCGAGAGTCTATCTTGCCCGTAAAGAAAGCCTCGTGGCGCGGGGCGAGGATGGCCCGCACCGGCGCGAGGTAGGCCGCGCGCTTCTGCCGGCTGGCCTCGCTATCGTCCACGGCCAGCATGTGTACGGTAAAGTAGGCGACCGGCACCTGGCTCAAGGCGTCCCTGTGCGCTTTCACAAACTTGACGGCCGGCGCCAGCCACTGGCCCATCCGCACCGCGCTACCCACCACAACTGCCCGATAGGGTGACACGTCCGTCACGTCCGTAACCGATCGCACATCCACATCCTCACCACGCGCGCATAGCTGCGCGGCGATGGCCTGTGCTACCTCGGCAGTTGACCCATACCGGCTGGCGTAGGTTACAAGTATTTTCTTCGATTCGCCCATCTCACTCCTCCTGTCTGGTCTGTTCGTGCAGCGACGCTGATCCTGGCACAACCCGCTCGACTGATAGCAGCGCCAGACCGAGCCCGTGCAGATGCCGGATCAGGCCGACCAGTCCGGCTTGATCGGTGATGATCCCGGATAGTGTCGTGACCACCCCCTCTCGCCCGGCTGCTGTAGCGGCAATGTTCACCGGCCCGTACCAATCGGCCAGATTTTCGTCGATGCATCCCTGGATCTTGATGACGTAGTTTGCCTTTTGGTCAAGATGCGACATGCGTGTTAACCTCATTACGCCGCCAGCATAGCGCAAAGCGCAACAAGAGTAACCGCATCTTGATGTAGTTCTGGGGAGAAAAAGATGTAGGTCGCCGGAGCGCAGGATATAGCGAGGGACGCGGCCTGTCGCGGAACGTTACAACCCTGTCGCGGGCCGTTACAGCAGCCCCAAGACCTTCGCCCGGTCGACGGCCGCCACGCGCCGGTCGACCCCGAGATTACCGTAGATGTTTTTGACGTGGAAGCGCACCGTATTGAGGCTGACCACCAACCGGCCGGCGATTTCCCCGTACGTCAAGCCCTCGGCGAGCAGGCGCAACACTTCGCGCTCGCGCTCGCCGAGCGATTCGAGCAACCCCTCCTAGTCCGGCCGTGCCGTGCCGCCCTCATCCGGAAAGGCCGCCAGCAGCCGGGCGACGTAGACCGCCCGCAGGTCCCGCTCGCGCGCTGCCCGGAGCAGTGCGGCCATCGGCGCGCCTTCATTGACAAACAGGCGCACGTAACCTTCGGGTTCCGCCAGGGCCAGCGCGCGGCTCAGGTCGGCGAGCGCCGCCTCTGCGTGGCCTTGCGCCGCGCAGACCAGCGCGCGCAGGGCCAACGTCTCGATCACGCGCCCAATCCGCCCCGCTGGCTCCGCCGAGGCCAGCAGCCGTCCCGCCAGGTCCATTGCCCGATCCAGGCGCGAAGCCCCCGACGCCATCCGGCCCAGGTGGAGGAGCAGGCGCAGGTAGGCGAGGTGAATCACCTCACTTGAGTAACCGGTCGGGTCGCCGGTCGTTACTCCACTGCCTGCCAACGCCTGCGACGCGGCCGCAGCATCGCCCCGGGCCAGCGCCAGGGCCACTTGCTGCGCCACTACCTGGGCGCTGACCCAGGCCGGCATACCGTATCGAAGCTGTTCGACTGCCTGGTCCAGCGTGACTTCGGCGTCCGCGCTGTCGCCCTGGGCTTGTCGTACGCGTGAGAGCACGACGCCACCGTAGGTTACTACCGCAACGTGTCCGCCCTGCTTGCTCAGCGTCAGCCAGTTCTCGACCTCTCTCTGGGCAACCTCCAGGTCGCCCCACTCATACAACAGCTCGGTGTAGGCGCCGTAAACGGTCGCCAAGGCGGGCGCTCCGATCGCGCGCGCTTGCGCGGCGGCTTCGATTGTTCGCAGGCAGAGATCAGCCGCCGCGTGCAGTTCGCCACGCAACCGGTAAAGCAAGGCCAGGTTGGAGACGATCAACATGCCTGCGACTGTATTGCCCGATACCTGGCAAAACGGAAGGGCATCTCGATAGCTCTCAATGGCCTCGACCATCCTGCCCGCGTAGTTGTAGGCGGTGGCAAGGCAAAAGCGAACGACACCCTGTATATATCGGTCATCCTGCGGCGCCCGCTGCAGCGCTTCTCGGGCCAGCTCGCAGCCTCGCTCCGTATCACCGTGAAGGGAAACCAGGCCGGCCCGCAGAGCACCGGCCTCAGCCAGGAGCGCGCTAGCCTCGACTGCGCAGGCTTCGACTGCGCCGGTCGTATCCATGCGCTCCGCTGCAGCCGCCTCGGCATTGCGGAGGTAAGGTTCGATGTCGTCCAAGCGACTGCGCAGGAGAAGCGACCAGGCAAATGCCAGGTTTGCCCGCGGTCCGGCCACACGCCACGCTTCAGGCAGTCTGCGTAACCAGTTCTCTACGGTCTGCGCATAACCCTGTAAGACGACCTGCCGCGCGTGCGTCTCTAGCAAACGGACGGCACGCGGGTAGTCCTCTGCCGCCAACGCGTAGTCGATTGCATCGCTGAAATTGCCCTGCCGCTCATACCACTCACTGGCGCGTATCTGAAGGATGGGCGCAAGCTGCGGCCGTACGCGGTTAAGTTGGCTGCGCAGCAAGCCCGCAAAGAGGTGATGATAGCGATACCAATTATGCTCGTCATCCAGGGGGATGACAAAGACGTTGGCCGCGTAGAGACGTTGCAGCACGGTGTCGCTATCGGCGCGGCCGGTTACCGCCTCACACAATGGACCGCTCAGCTGGGTGAGCGCGGACGTTTCGAGCACGGCACGCACATCTTGGCCGAGCGCGGGGACGACGCGTTGCAACGCCCCCAGAAGATAGCTGTTGTCTGTCTCAGAAGTGGACATGGGATACTCTGCTCGTCTACGTATGGCTTCGCAGATCGATAATATCTGCGACAGCGTGATCAGTCAAAATAAGAAAGCCAATCTCTATGTTATAATTCTGGATCTGACCAGAGTCCCTTCGCCCTGCCGGGCTCGCCGTCGTTTCTGCGGAGGAGAACGTGAACTTCTTCGAGCTGATCGCCGCGCGCTACAGCGTGCGCGCTTATAAGCCTGATCCAGTGCCCGATGCGCTGCTAGCGCAGGTGCTGGAAGCGGCCCGCCTTGCGCCTACCGCCGCCAACCGGCAGCCGTTCATGCTGATCGTGCTGCGCACCGCCGGCCGGCAGACGGAGCTCAAGCGCGTTTACAACCAGGATTGGTTCGTGGGCGCGCCCCTGGTTATCGCCGCCTGCGGCTTGCCGGGCCAGGCCTGGGTGCGACGCGACGGCAAAAACTACATGGACGTCGACGTGACGATCGCCCTAGATCACCTGATCCTGGCCGCCACCGACCTGGGCCTGGGCACCTGCTGGGTGGCGGCCTTCGACCCTGCGGCAGCTCGCGAGGTCCTGTGCTTGCCGGACACAGTGGAGCCCATCGCCTTCACGCCCCTGGGCTACCCTGCCGACGATCTCCGGCCAAAAGAACGAAAACCATTGGCAGACCTGGTAAGGTACGAACACTGGTGAGGTAATGCGTCGGTGAGCCGTTCATGGCGCGCGCGCAGATCGCTTCAATCGACGGCTACAGCGCTCACGCCGATCAGTCCGAGTTGCTGGCCTGGACGAATAACTTCGATCGCGCCTGCTTGCAGTGCACCTTTGTCATCCACGGCGAGTTGCCCGCTGCCACTGCAATGGCCGATAAGCTCCGTGCCAGTGGTATGGCCCAGGTTGAAGTACCCAAGCTTGGTGAGAGCTTCGACCTGTAAGGCCGTTCTTGATGGCCTGCCGGGGCTTGCCGGCCTCCTTGTTCGCCGCTCTTCGCCTTACGCTATTTTCAGGAGCTACTCTTTGCCCGCCGACCGACCTCTGATACTGCTCACAAACGACGACGGCATCCGTTCGCCCGGCCTGCTGGCCGCGGCGGAAGCCATCGCCGGTTTGGGTGAATTGCTTATCGTCGCCCCCACCACGCAACAGACAGGCATGGGTCGCAGCACGCCTCACGGCCTGCAAGGCCCCATCACCCGCGAGGTGCTCCGAGTCCAAGGTCAGGACCTGCCGGCCTACGCCTTGCCCGGCACGCCTGCCCAAGCTGTGGTGTTCGCCATCGCCGCGCTGGCCCCGCGCCGCCCGGTCCTGGCGGTGGCCGGCATAAACTACGGCGAGAACATCGGCTCGATTGTCACCGGCTCGGGAACGGTTGGCGCAGCGCTTGAAGCGGCCGCAGCCGGCATCCCCGCGCTAGCCGTCTCCCTTGAGACGGTCAAGGAGTATCATTACGAGTATGTCGCCGGCCTGAACTGGGACACGGCAGCCGATGTGACACGCCGCCTGGCCCAAGTCTTGCTCGCTCGGACGATGCCCTTCGACGTCGATGTGCTGAACATCAACGTGCCCGAATCGGCCACCCCAGAGACGCCGTGGCGCATCACCCGGCAGTCTCGGCAGCCCTATTTTGAGACGTTCCGCGCGGATCAGAGCGAAGACCGGCTGCAGGCCCAGTTGGACTACAGACTGGCCATCGATTGGCAGGCCACCGAGGCCGATTCCGACGTCCGCGCCTTTGCCGATCACCTGGTGTCGATCACTCCGCTGAGCGTCGACCTGACCTCGCGCACGGATCTCGCCGCCCTCAGCAGATTGCTGCAACCGCCAGGCCATTGAGAGGCAATACGCACCTGCGGCCCGCATCGCCAGGCCAATAAGAGGTAGTGATGGGCACTTTACTCGATATACCGGCGTACATCTCGATCCTCAGGACAATGGGCGTCGACCTGGTCCGCCAGGCCCTGCGCCATTCAGCGCGCTATGCGTACTGGCAAATGTTTTACACGCCGCGACACATCGGACCGCGCCAACCTCAATTCCTGGGTGATTTGGAGCGCTACGAGGCCTTGCACTCCGAGAGCGGGCCGGGACCGGAGCGCCTCAAGCGTGCGGCCGGAGTAGACCTGTATTGCGCTGACGGCGTCCTGCGCGTCGAATTCCTGGCCAAGGGGGTGGCGCGCGTGCGCCTCAGCCGGTCCGGCCACTTCCCGCGCCTGTCTTCTTATGCCATCGTCGGGCTAGAGCCAAGCAAAGACCCCGGCGAGGGCAGCCTAGGCGCGGAGAGCGGAAGCATTGAGGAGGGAGGGATAGGCCGGCGGCCGACACCCCTACCCTGGCGCTACTCGGCGCCCTTGCCGAGACCTTCGGCGCCCCTGGTTATCGAAGGGCGGGGACTGATCCTTGAAGTCAGCCCTCATCCCTGCCGCTTGACGTTCAAGGACGCCGAGGGGCGCCTGCTGTGCGCCGATGCGGCGGGCGCCGGCTGGCAGGGAATGGGCGTCGTGTGCGCGCAACAGCTTTCCCCCGGCCAGGCGTTGTACGGACTGGGCGAAAAGGCATTTGGCCTTAACCGCCGCGGTCTACGCATGACAATGTGGAACACTGACCCCGCCAACTATGACCCGGGCGACGACCCGATTTACCAGAGCACGCCCTTCCTGATCAGCCAGCGCGACGGCCTGGCCTGCGGGGTCTTTTTCGATAACACCTATCGCGCCGAGTTCGACCTGGGGCAAGCTGACCGTGACACGATGCTCTACTGCGCCGACGGCGGCGAGCTCTGCTACTACGTTCTGGCCGGCCCGACCCTGGCGGACGTGGTGGGCCGCTTCACCGAGCTGACCGGGCGCATGCCGCTCCCTGCCCGCTGGACTCTCGGCTATCAGCAGAGCCGCTGGAGCTACGGCAGCGAGGATGAGGTGCGGCATGTCGCCGCCGAGCTGCGCGCGCATCGCATCCCTTGCGACGTCCTTTACCTGGATATCGATTACATGGACGGCTACCGGGTCTTCACCTTCGACCAGGAGCACTTCCCTGACCCGGCCCGCCTGATCGCCGACCTGCGCGCCCAGGGGTTGCGCACGGTGACCAGCGTCGATCCTGGGGTCAAGGTCGACCCGGGCTTTGCGCTGTGCGCCGACGGACTGCTGCGCCATTACTTCTGCCGTCTGCCCAACGAGCGGCTGTACGTCGGGCCGGTCTGGCCCGGCGACTGCTATTTCCCCGATTTCCCCAATGCGCAGGTGCGTGAGTGGTGGGGCGAGCACTACAAATCGTTTCTGGACCTGGGAGTGGCCGGCTTCTGGGACGACATGAATGAGCCGGCAGTCTTTTTCGGCAGCACTTTCCCGGATGCCGTGCAGCACAACGCCGACAATGGCCCGACCGACCATCGGGCGCTGCACAACGTCTACGGCCAATGCATGATGCGCGCGGCCGCCGACGCGATGGCCCGCTTCCGCCCGAACGAGCGCGTCCTGCTGATCAGTCGCGCGGGCTACGCCGGCTTGCAACGCTACAGCACATCCTGGACGGGAGACAACCGCAGTACCTGGGAACAATTGCGCCTCAGTATCCCCCTGGTGCTCAACATGGGGCTCAGCGGACAAGCTTTCACCGGGCCGGACGTGGCAGGCTTCAGCGGCGACGCCAGCGGCGAACTGTTGGCGCGTTGGACGGCTCTGGGCGCGTTTCTGCCGCTTTTCCGCAACCACAGCGCGCTGGGCAGCGCCTTGCAGGAACCATACGTCTACGGGGAGCCCTACGAGTCAATCTGCCGGCGCTACATCGAGCTGCGCTACCGTCTGCTGCCGTACCTCTACACGACGGTCTGGCAGGCCGCTGAGACCGGTCTGCCCATGGTCCGCCCACTGGCGCTGTCCTTCCCCACCGACCCGCGCGTCGCCAGCCTGGATGATCAGTTCCTCTGCGGTGACGCCCTGCTGGTCGCACCCGTGCTGGAGCAAGGCTTAGAAGCGCGTGGCGTCTATCTCCCGGCCGGGGCCTGGTACGATTTCTGGACCGGTAGCTACGCGGAGGGACCGGTTGATCTGGCAGCGCGTGCGCCGCTGGACGCCTTGCCACTTTACGTGCGCGCCGGGAGCGTCGTGCCGATGGGGCCCGTGATGCAGCACAGCGAAGAGTTCGTGCCCGAGACGCTGGAATTGCACGTGTTTGCCGGGGACGGAGAGAGCAGTCTCTATGAGGACGATGGCCGCACCCAGGCCTATCGAGACGGTGAGCTGCGCATCACGCAGTTCAGGTTGGAAGTGGATAGCACAGGTCTCGTACTAACGCGTACCGGCCAGGGGCCGTATGACCCCGGTTACCGCGGCTATGACGTGCTGCTGCGCGGCCTGCCGGAGCCGGCGAAGGAGCAGCGGCGTTCAGCAATCGCAGTGCTGGTAGACGGCGCCCCGGTTGACTGGACGACCGATCCGGAATGGGCGGCCCCGCGCATAGCGGCGGGGATGTTCACGCGCATCGACGTGCGCTACGCCTGACCTTGGCAGACAGCTCGCCGCTTCAGCGTGCGCTCGTGATCACGGGGCAGCCGCACGCCTGCGCTTCGATGACCGGCAGTCCGAACCCCTCGTACTCGCTGGGGAACAACGCCGCGCAGGCCAGTGAATACAGGGCCGGTTTGTCCGCCTCGTCGACCCAGCCGGTCAAGTGAACGTGCCGGTCCAGGCCGAGTCGCGCGACCACGGGCCGCAGATCCGGCGTGAATGCGCTGTCAGACGCCGGGAGCCGGCCCGCTATCACCAATTTCGGAAGCGATTCTGCCGGGCTCGCGCTCGCCACCAGCCTTCCATACGCCTCGACGACTCGCACCACGTTTTTGCGCGCATCAAAACCGCCCAGGTAAATGAAGAAAGGCTCGGCAGGCAGGTTGTAGCGGGCGCGCACTCGGCCGAGTTCCTCTCCATCTTCCACGCGCCGGTATTCAGGCCCGGCTGCCAGGTGGACGGCATGCACGCGTTCTGCAGGGATTCCGAGATGGGCAACGATGTCGCGCCGGCCGGCCTCTGAGTCGGTCAGCACGACATCAGCCCGGCGGGCAGTGTTTGTGACCAACCAGGCGTATAGCCTCTGCGCCCTCCCCCCGCGATAGGCCGGCAACAGCAGTGGTATCAGATCGTGGATGGTAACCGCGACCGGGCAGGGCCGCCACAAGGGAGAGCCCCAATACGGTACCAACGCGATACTCGCCTGCAGGCGCCGGCAGATGCAGGGGAAGGTGATTTGCTCGAACCAGATTTTCGCCAGGTTTCGGCTGAGGAAGTCGAAGGGGGTGGAGGAGTCGATGATGGTCCAGCGCGATCCTGATGTAGCAGCAGACGGAAGAGGGAGAATGGCCTTTGCAGGCTCGTCGTTCTGCGTTTTGCGTTTTCCATGCCTGACCAGCACGAGCTCATGCCCACCATCGACCACGGGCAAAAATGCCGCTAGCGCAGCCAGGTATTGACCGCTGCCGGTGGCAAGCTGGTCCCAGAACCAACCGTTGACGACGATGCGCATGCGGTAGCCCTCGTCGGCCCTCGTTAGGTCGCGGGCCGGTCTTGGAAATACGCCAGCGTGCGTGCCAACCCGTCTCGCAGCGATACGGCCGGCGTCCAACCGAGCGCCTGGGCGGCCTGGCCAGCGTCAAGGCACGACTCCCAAACCTCGCCCGGCCGGTCGGGCCCGTAGACGGGCGCCAGATCGTAACCGGGCGACGCCGCCTTCAACTCGCGGAACACGGTGTTGATATCCGTCGGCACGCCACTGGCGATGTTGTAGATGCCGCTGCCCCGTTCCAGAGCCCGTAGATTCGCCTGCGCCACATCACCCGCATAGACAAAATCGCGCACTTTCCCGCCATTGCCGTTGATGGTGCAGGGCTGCCTGCTGACGATGCGCCGCGCAAAGATGGCTACCACACCGCCTTCACCAAAAGGGTCCTGGCGCGGCCCGTAAACGTTTGCGTAGCGCAGCGAGACGTAATCCAGGCCAAAGTTGTGCCGGTATACTTGCAGATAGTATTCGAAGGCTAACTTGCTGGCGCCGTACGCATCCAACGGAGCCGGGACCCGGTCCTCCCGGAAGGGGGCCTGGCCGCGGCCCTCACCGTACAGCGCACCGCCGGTATTGGCGTATATTATCTTCCGCACCGCGTAGCGGCGCGCCATCTCCAGCAGGTTGATGCCCCCCAGTATATTAACCGCCGCGTACTCCCCGGGCATTTCCGACGATTCGCGCACGCTGACTAACGCCGCCAGATGGCTGACATACTCGGGACGGGCGCGCGCAAATACGTCCTCTAACGCCCCGATGTCGCGTAGGTCTGCCTGCAAGAGAGAAGCGCTGGGATTGACATTCTCGGCCCGGCCGTGGACCAGGCTGTCGATCACGAAGACCTCGTGGTACGCCGCCAGCAAAGCGTCCACCACGTGCGAACCGATAAACCCTGCGCCGCCCGTCACGAGGATCCGGCTCATCGAACTGTCACTTCTGATGTCGCAGACACTGTCACAGACACCTCATCACTTCAGAAAACGGCCGACAAACCACTGGGCAACCTGGGCGCTGAGCGGACGTTTGGGCGGCAGCGGCACGGCCAGATCATACTGGTTACCGACCAAGAGGTTATCATCGTCGGTGAGACAGAGGGATAAGGTGGTCGGGGAGGCGACCAGATTACACTTTATCTGTCCGATCCGCTGCACGCTGGCCGGATATACCGCGATGTGCTCGCTGCCCCAGACAGGTTTACCGTCCAGCTCGACCACTGCGCAACAGTTCTCCCAACTATCGAGCCCGTCGTTGACCAACCACAACTCGGCCTTGAACGTGTCGCCCGCACCGTAGGCACGCCAGGGGAAAACAGCGGCCATCAAGAGCGGTTGGTAACTGCGGCATAGCATGTCATAGGCCGCCTTGGGACGACCGGCGTGGTCTACCACGGACCAGCTAACGGCAGGCCACGGTTCGTTGAACTGCCAGAAAGCCACTCCGCCGCTGAGAGCTCTCGGTGGACCGGCGCGGGGCACACCATACGAAGGCCGGCGTAAGCGCGCCGCCTCCAACCCGACCTGCAGCGCGGTTGCCTGGATGCGCTGGCTGGCCTGCACGGCAGCGGCGAGGGGCTCGTGCCCCCTCAGACCGGCGTAATGGCACAACTTCCCGACTTGCGCCTTGCGCTTTGCCCAGCGCCGGTCTGCAAGCGAAGCCGGGGGGTCGAGCGGGAACATCTCGGCCAGCGTCTCGGCCGCCGGCAGTGCTTGCAGCCCGAATTCGCTCATGAACGGCGCCTTCTCGACCGCCAGGTCGGTCCACGGCGCAGATCCATGCCAGACATCCCACTGATGGATGTCTCCCTCACCCGGCGAGGTTGGAATCCACGGGCGAGTGGGATCGCGCTGTTTCAGCACCTCGGTGATCTGCTGCAATTGCAATCGCTCGCGCTCCGGGCTGATCTCGTTGCCCCCACACCAGGCGATCAGGCTTGGGTGATTGCGCAGCGCTTCCACCATCCCACCCGCCTCTGCGGCGAGCAAGGCGAGGTATTCCGGGTCACGCGAGTAGCCGCCCAGGAAATCACAGGCCAGCGGAAACTCCTGCCAGGCAAGGATGCCTGACCGATCGCAGCCATTCCAGAAGGCCTGCTTTTCGCGAAGGCCACCACCCCATACCCGTAGGAAGTTGACACCGGCGGCCCAGACCTGCGCCAGTAAACGGGCATAATCGGCCTCACGCAACCGACCAGGCAGAACGTCGGCCGGCACCCAGTTAGCGCCGCGCAAGAAAACAGGCCGCCCGTTGATCACAAACTGCCAGGGAGCGCCTTGCTCGTCTTGCGACGCATTCGCCGAGCCAATGTCGCCAGGCACAGCACCGGGCAGCGGCTCCCGGCGCACCGAACGCACCGCGGCCGTCTGGCTGATCTCATCCAGAACGCCGGCGTCGTCCGATAGCCGCACCGTCATACAGTAAAGGCATTGGTCACCCTGGTCCCACGGCCACCAGCGACGGGCCGCTGCTGTGTCAAGGCCAAACTCGTAGTCGGCAGTGCGGGTAGAACTACTGTCCGAACACAACTCGATGGTGCGGGCCAGGGTATGATAACCCGCCTCGGCGAAGTTCTCCGGCCGCAAAGTGATTTCGACCTGAATCGGGCCCGACTGCCAGCCGTGCAAGCGCAGCAGCACATGCCAGTGAGCCGGGGTGGGATCATCGATGGCAGTCAACGGCTCGCCGTACGTCCACATATCCTCAATGTAAACGCCGCGTGCCGTGATCAGCCGCACGTCGTCCCAAATCCCTGTGCTCAGTAAGCGGGGCGCAAAATCCCATCCGAAGCTAAACTGGGCCTTGGGGGTGGCAAGGCGCTCGGAAACGAGATCCGTCTCAACGTGGACGATCTGCGTTGCCCGCCGCATAGCACGCTGCCTCGGCGGCATCGGGAGAAGATCGAACACGCCGCCGCCCCACAGGCGGATGGCCAACTCGTGCGGACCGGGCAGGTTGATGTGGGGCGAGAGCATGACCGACTGGCGCGCGAACATGCCTGCATGAGTCGCCAATGGTCGCCCATCCAGCCAGATCGCGCTGTAAAAGTCAATCCCATCCGCCTCCAGCATCACCGCATCCGCCGGCAGCGCCCCGCCCTTTAACTCGACCCGATACCACCAATCCCAGTCGTCCACCCAGTCGCCTGCAACGATGCCTTCCGGCGTTTCTACGGCAGGGATCCGGCCGGCGGCAATCAGGTCGGCCCGCACGTCGCCGGGCACCGTGGCCGGCAACCACTCGGCCACCTGAGATCGGTCGTCGATGGGGGCGTTGCCCCAGGGCTGGCGAGGCGCTCGGCCGAATTGCCAGGCAAGGGTGCTGAGATCGAGGACGCGTCGCGGCATAGAACCTATCGCATTTCTAATAGCCGCCTCGTGGCGGACGCCGGCGGCGCCCAGAAAACGGCTCCGGCCGGCTTTCGATCAGGTCGTCTTATACTGTCGCGCTCCATTTTAGCCGATAAGGGCTGCGCTATCAAGAGAAAGGCTACTTGTTCTGCACCAGGGGGGTGAGCGCCACCTGAACTGCCTGCGCGGGGCTCACCCCGTCCTTGAGCACAGACACAATAGCCTTGCGCAATTGACCGGCCGTCTGCGCATATCCGGGACCGGCAGGGTGGGCGATGGCGGTCGCTAACTGTTGGTGGAGGAAATCGTAATAAGGCGCGGAGCCCCATGGTTGCCAGCCCTGCGGCATGACAGGCAACCAGCCGGCGGCTTCCGCCCAGGCCCCGGATCGCTGAGCGCTGAGCAGCCAGACGATGAACTCGGCGGCTACCTTCTGGCGCACTGGATCCGTGGTCGTGATGGCCAGTGCCCAGCCCTGCGCCACCGGAGGAGCAGGCTTGTCCCAACCGGGCAGCGGTGCAAAGCCGGTATTGGGCAAGCTATCCTGGCCGGCCAGGAAGCGACGGGCACTCACATTGGCCATATCAACGTCACCGCGCGCATAGACGCTGAAGGCATCGTCCGGGTTGACCAAATCGAGGGCAGCGGGCGGCAGTACGCCGGCCATCTGTCCTTCACTGTAAAAAGTTAAGACCCGCAGCAAGGGCTCTTCCTGCAACACCAGCTGCCGGTTCTCCGCTTTCACGATGCCCCCGGCCGACACGTACTGGCTGATGAATATGGCCTGCACGTCGTCTGAGAGACTGCCGGCCGCGGCCGGTTGCGGATTGCCGGCCGGAAACAGGAACTTTGTCTTGTTGGCCAGCAGTGAATTCCAGTTAAGCGGCGGCGAAGCCACCATGGCCCGGCTATAAGCCACATGATCCAGGTCAGCCACGTATTGTACAGCCAGTTGTTGGCCATCGAACTGGCCCACCTCGCGCGCAAATGGGTACAAGTCGGCCAGGAGCTCAGGGGCGAGCAGTTTGTCGAGCGGCTGCAGCAGTCCCAGGCCGGCGGCTTTCTCAAGCTCGGCTGTATCGAGGACAACTACATCTGGGAGAATGCCGGGCGCCACGGGCTGAGCCGTGCGCAGATAGTCCAGCAAGCCCCCCTTGCCATACCTGGCCTTCAAGACCGGGTTAACCTTGACTTTGCCGCCCTGGGTTTGCTCGAACTGCGACAAGTACTCACCCATCAGCCCGCCGCCGGCCTGGCCGGCTTTGGGGCTAATGAACTCAGGCGTCCACCAGGTCAGAACGATGACGCCGCTGGAGGTGGTATCAGTCGGCGGAGGAGCCGGCGTGCCAGGCCGGGTAGCCACCGGCGCCGGGGTGGATGGCTGCGTAACCGGTCGCACGGCCGGCGCCCCGGCAGCAGGGTCAGGCGCCGCGGCGGGCGAACTGCTGCAACCGGTCAGCGCGCTCAGGCCGAGCCATGCGAGGCACAGAATGAAGATAGCAGAGCGAACGGTACGTAGCGCGCCGAAATTGCAGCTCATGCGGCGATTATAAACTGCATGACCTGAAACGTGAAACGTCAAACGTTCCAGCATTCACACCCGGCGCATTGCGACGATGCGCGCCGCGCGGCTCGTGCTATACTTTATGCGCTTAGCCGAGACCCTGCCTGCTCGCAAAGGGAGATTGGCCGATGAACGAACGAATCGCAATCCTGATCGGAGACATCACCCGCCAGCACGTCGATGCCATCGTCAACGCAGCCAATAGCTCGCTGCTGGGGGGAGGTGGTGTGGATGGGGCCATCCACAGGGCAGCCGGGCCAGAGCTACTGGAAGAATGCCGGCGGATCAGCGGTTGTCCGACGGGCGAAACAAGGTTGACCCGTGGCTATCGCCTGCCGGCAACCTGGGTGATCCATACGGTTGGCCCAGTGTGGCGAGGCGGCCAACACGGTGAAGACGAGCTATTGGCGAGTTGCTACCGAAACAGCCTGGCGCTCGCGGTGCAGCATGGCATCCGCACGATTGCGTTCCCTGCCATCAGCACGGGAGTGTACGGCTTCCCCATGGCGCCGGCGGCCCACATTGCGGTGCGGGAGGTGAACGATTTCCTCGAACATGACCCTTCTATCGAGCGAGTGGTCTTCGTATGCTACAGCCAGGAAGCCTATAAGGCCTACGAGGCCGAGCTAAACAAGCCCGAGTAGACCGCTAATGCGTTAAATAAGGCGCCCGCCGGGAACCCAGGCGGGCGCACACCTCATATTAGCCGATCAGCGGCTCAGTAATCGCCGTAGTCGCGACCCCCGCCGCCACGCCGGGCGCCGCCACCACCACCGCCGCCACCACCGGAGCTGCGGCCGCCACCACCACCATAACCGCCGCCGCTGCCACCACGGCTGCCACCACCGTAGCCACCGCCGCCGCCACGCTCTTCGCGCGGGCGAGCTTCGTTGACGTTGATCTGGCGATCACGCAGAGTGGTCCCGTTGAACTTGCGGATGGCTTCCTGAGCTTCGGCGTCAGTAGACATCTCGACGAAAGCAAAGCCGCGCATGCGGCCGGTATCGCGATCCGTCGGCAGGGTCACTGAAGCAACCTTCCCAGCTTGCCCAAAGAGATCCTGCAGTTCCTGCTCGTTTGTGTCATACGACAGGTTGCCAACATACAGTCTGTTACCCACATGTCCTCCTGATTGATCCAACTATGCCCCGCCCGGCGAGAGCGTATGCCAGAGCAGGGGCTGGCGACATACGTGTAGGGGAACTCGCATCGGATCGGACTGCCGGGCAAGAGCCGCAAAACCTCATTGGTGGCGACCAACCGGAGGGCAGTAACCTGACCTGTCTAGCCTATCCTACCTACGCCTGGCATTTTACATGATAAATCTAAAAAAGTCAAACTAAAATAGGTAAAAGCGAAGTTCGAGAATTTTCGCGCTTTATCTCAGGCACCCGGCTTCTGGTGCTTGCGGCGCCAGGCGTCGACGCGCTTGCGCAATTGGCCGCGCCAGTCTTCGCGCCCTTCAGGGCCAAGAGTCAGGTCATAGCCGTGCCGGGCCAGGCGCAATCCTGGCGAGCGGAAGGCAGCCCAGGCGAAGCGCAAGCTGGCCAGGGTGCGCCGCAACCAGGGCTGCGGTTTCGTCGGCACCGGCCGGCCCCATTCGACCGCCGCGGCCGCCCAGGTCAATCCGGCCCCGAAGCCTACCATAACCAGCTTGTCGCCGGCCTTGACACGCCCCGCCGCGATGGCTTCGCAGAGGGCGATCGGAATCGACGCAGAAGAGGTGTTACCGTAGCGATCGACGTTAACAAAAAGACGCTCGGCTGGGATGGCCAGTCTCTTTGCCGCCGATGCGATAATGCGGCTGTTGGCTTGATGCGGAATGAGCAGCGAGATGTCCCCCAACTGCCAGCCCGCCTTTTGGACAACCTGCTCGGTTGCCTTCGGCACGATCTGGGTCGCGAAGCGGAAGACCTCGCTGCCGTTCATCTTGACAAAGTGGTCGCCGTTGCTCACCGTCTCGTGCGAGGTGGGGCAGCGGCTACCGCCGGCAGGCATAATCAGCAGTTCACCGCCCGACCCGTCGCTGCCAAGCACCGAGGAAACGACGCCGCAAGGCCGGTCAGCGGCGCTCAGCACTACTGCCCCGGCGCCGTCGCCGAAGAGAACGCACGTATTGCGATCCGTCCAGTCGACGATACGCGACAGGGTTTCGGCGCCAATCACCAGCACGTGCTCGGCATATCCGCCGCTGATGTAGCCACTGGCCAGCACCAGCCCATAGATGAAGCCCGAGCAGCCGGCGCTGAGATCGAAAGCGCCGGCCTTAGCCGCGCCCAATGCATCCTGCACGAGGCTGGCGGTCGAAGGAAATGAATGGTCGGGGGTTACCGTGGCGACGATGACCAGGTCGATCTGGTTGGGTGCGAGATCGGCGACCATCAGCGCCGCGCGCGCGGCACGCGTCGCCATGGTTGAGGTGGTTTCCCGCTCATTGGCCACTACGTGACGCTCGCGAATGCCCGTGCGCGACACGATCCACTCATCGTTGGTATCCACAACCTTTTCCAGGTCGTGGTTGGTCAACACGCGCTCGGGCACACACATGCCCCAGCCGGCGACCTGGGCATAACGCTGTGCGGTCATGAGACTTGCCTGAAGATCACGGTCGCGTTGTGGCCACCAAAACCGAAAGAATTGCTCATGGCCACCTTGACCCGCGCGGGCCGTGCCTGGTTCGGCACGTAGTCCAGGTCGCAGGCCGGGTCTTTCTCTTGCTGGTTGATGGTGGGCGGTAAGATCTGATCGCGCATCGCCAACAGGCAAAAAGCTGATTCGACCGCGCCCGCCGCGGCCATCAGGTGCCCTGTCATGCTCTTGCTGGAGCTGATGGCCACCCGATAGGCATGTTCTCCCAAGGCGGTCTTGATGGCGGCGGTTTCGATGGCGTCGTTCATTGGCGTGCTGGTGCCATGAGCATTTATGTAGTCCACTTCCGCAGGCTGGATTTCAGCCGAGCGCAGAGCCATTAGCATTGACTCTACCGCGCCGTTGCCGTCCTCCGCCGGAGCAGTGATGTGATAGGCATCGGCGCTTGCCCCATAGCCGGCCAGTTCGCCGTAGATATGGGCGCCACGGGCGCGTGCCAGATCCAGGCGTTCGAGCACCAGGACTCCGGCGCCTTCGGCAATCACAAACCCATCCCGGCGGGCGTCGAAAGGCCGGCTGGCCTGCTCGGGATGCTCGTTGCAGGTGCTCATCGCGCCCATGCAATCAAAGCCCGCCATGGTCAACCGCAGGATGGCCGCTTCAGCCCCCCCGGCGATCATCACATCGGCATCGTTACGCCGGATGATCGCGGCAGCCTCACCGACCGAATGGGTCCCTGTGGCACAGGCCGATCCGATGGCCATGTTCGGGCCGCGCGCGCCCAGCATGATGCTGACGTGTGCTGAAGCGCTGTTCAGCATCAGGGCCGGCACGGTAAAGGGACTTATGCGTCGCGGACCTCGCTCGCGCAGGATGTCGTACTGTGTCAGCATCGTCTCAACACCGCCGATGCCGGAGCCAATGATAACGCCCACACGCCGAGGATCGTAGTTGGCCATATCGAACCTGGCATCGGCGAGCGCCTGTATCGCGGCGGCAGCGGCAAAATGGAGGAAACGGTCCATGCGCCGCGCCTCTTTTCGATCCACATACTGCGTGGGGTCAAAGTCTTTTACCTCAGCCGCGATTCGGGTCTTCAGATCGCTGGCATCAAAACGGGTAACGGGGCCGGCCCCGGAGCGCCCGGCCAGCAAAGCCGCCCAGGTGGTCGGTACGTCGTTGCCGATAGGCGTCACTGCGCCAAGGCCAGTCACGACCACGCGCTGCGAATCGGTGCGTGTCAAGGATTCCTCCTACTGATCGGCATGCCGGCCCCTACCATGAGCATAGCTATGCCAGGACTACCCAGTTTAACACATCGCTTTGGCAAACGACGCGGCAAGAAGGCCGGCGATTCTTTACTTTGTATGCCGGCAAGCCCTATGCTATACTCGAACTCCAACCCCGAGGATCATTCAACTTCCATCTTCAAAGGGAGGGATCATATGAAGTTTCTTGCTTTCCTAGAAGGGCTGGTCTGTGGCGCCCTGGTCGGAGCCATCACGGGCTTGCTGCTCGCTCCGCAGCCCGGGGACGAGTTCCAGAGCAAGGTCCGCGAGCGCTATGATGAAGTGATGGACGAGGGGCGGCGGGCGGCGGCCGAACGGCGGGCCGAACTGGAAGCGCAATTTGCCGAAGCCAAGCGGGCCTCGTGCCTCGCTTGATGCTCGTTGCGCCTGTGCCGGGCAAGGGGGTATCCTATGCGCATCACAATTGAATTCTGCGTGGCTTGAAACTACACGCCACGTGCCGCCAGTATGGCGGAAAGCCTGGTTTCAACCTTTAAGCCGGTCGTCGGCCGGCCGCATCCCATCCAAGAAATCGTCCTGATCCCCTCGGGGAGCGGGCGTTACGAAGTGACCATCGACGGCGAGCTGGTCTATTCCAAAGTCGCGACGCGCCAACATACGACTAACGAGTACATCATCGAGCAGGTGCGCAAGCGACTGCCACACTGACGCAAGCCAAAGATGAAGGACGGGAGCCAAAAGAGTCCTCTTGACTGCCCGTCCTTCGTCTTTTGTTCTTCCTCGCCGGTGGTAACGCGCCTATGCCCGCAACGCCTCACGCAAGAACAACTTCACTTCGTCCACCGGCACGGCCACGCCGACGTCGGGCCCGTTGATCATTGTGTTGATGCCCACCAGGCGGCCCGCCGAATCAACCAGGGGGCCGCCGGAGTGGCCCGGCCGCAGGTGCAGGCTGACCAGCACGTAGTCGCGTTTGGGCTGCTGCATCTCTGGCCAGGCGGGACCCAAGCCAATCACTACCCCGGCCGTGATCGCGCCCTGGACACCCCACGGATGCCCCACTGCGACGACCCACTGACCGGGTTGCAGGGATTTTGAATCGCCCAGCTGCACCGTAGGTAAGTCGCTGGCGTCAACCACCAGGGCGGCCAGGTCACGCTGATCATCCTTAGCCAGTACACGGGCGAGGAGTTCGCGACCATCCGGCAGTATCACCCGGACAGCGCCTCGCCCGACAACATGAGCGTTGGTGACGATCAGCCCTTTCGGATGCCATATGGTGCCGGCCCCTCCCCCGCGATGACCATTGCGGACCTGAACCAGGCTGCGCCGGACATCTTCAACCACGGAAGCGAGATCGGTATCGAGTTGTTGTGTAACCTGTTGTGTCAGATTCATCATCTATAGAGCCCCCCGACGAAGGATGAAGATGAGCCATCCTCCGTCTTTCGTCCTTTACTGCTGCTCGCCCACCGTCACCTGCACATCTTGCATCTGGCCGCCGCGCACGATGCGCACCGGCACCGCTTTTCCGGCCCGGTCACTACTCAGGAGTCCCAGCAGATCGTCCAGGTGCCGGGTAGGCTGTCCGTCGAGGGCAATGATGGTGTCGCCTAGGAGAAGACCGCCGCGTTCCGCCGGGCTGGCCTCCTCGACCGATACCAGCAGCAGCCCTGTCTCTTGCCCGGCCTGCTGAGCGAGAGCGGGCGGCAGCCGCACCGGCTGCGCCCCAACGCCCAGGTAACCTCTGCGCACGCGCCCGTGGGCCAGCAGAGTTTCGGCGACCTGGCGCAGATTCGTGACTGGCACCGTCATGCTGATCCCGCGCAAGAGAGCGGAGGTATTGAGACCAACGAACTGGCCGCCACTGTCCACCAACGGTCCGCCGGAGAACCCGGGATACATAACGACATCGGTCTGCATGTAGTGATCGAGTTGCCCACCCGCCGGCGTGCGCCAACTGCCACCCAGGGCACTCAGAACGCCCAATGTCGCCATCACACTGTGACCCGGGCGGCCCAACGCCAGCACGAGATGGCCGACGCGCGGACTATCGGCTGCGGCCCAGGCCGGTACGAGCAGTCCACTGGCCTCGGCGCGCAACACGGCCAGGTCCGTCGTCGGATCGCGCCCGGCCAGGCTCGCCCGTACGCTGCGGCCATCGGCAAGGCCGACCTGAATATTCTCATCTTGCTCAACTACGTGGTGAGCCGTCAGGATAACCCCATCCGCAGACCACACGATACCAGTCGCCGGCACACGTTCACGTCCCTCAACCCGTACGACGCTGGGCCCGGCTGCCTCAACGGCGCCGGCCAGAGCATTAGACAAACCAGAAAGCACTTCAGACATGCTAACCTCCCGATGATACGCGATGCTGTACATCTCGCTGATTCAATTGACCATAGCATACACGGAAACCAGCCGGAGGAAATCGCCCATTCGGGCAGGGAGGCGCCTGGTAAAAAGATCAGGTTGTGCCGGCAGACCGGGAAGACCGGCTGGCCGCGGGGGCCGCGGGGGCAGGGTTCGCGCTCAGAGAAGGACCAGGCCCAGGCGGGTTGCCCGCACCACCGCTTCGGTGCGGCTTTGCACGCCCAGCTTGCCCAGGATCGCGTTGACGTGGAACTTGGCGGTGTGTTCGCTTATGCCGAGGCGGTGAGCAATGGCTTTGTTGGGCAGGCCTTCGGCCAGAAGACGCAGAACCTCTAGCTCGCGCGGCGTCAGATCCTCGGCGAGCGCAGGAACTTCGCCGGCTTGCCAGCCACCCTCCGGCGCCGGCGACTGCCCACCAGGCCCGAAAGCGGCGACTTCTGGGTCCAAGACGGAAAATCCTTGGGCCAGGGCAAGCAGCGCTGCCGCCAGGTGGGGCCCATCCGAGTTGCGCGACAGGAGAGCGCGTGCGCCGGCCGACCAGGCTGCACTGGCCTGCGCCGCCAGGGCAGCACCCGGGAGCAGCGCTGCGACGGGCACGCGGCCGAGCCTGAAAGCGGCGAGATGCTCGACGGCCGGCTCCGGATTCCAGCCCAGGTCCCACAACACCAGGTCAGGTTGATAGGTTTCCACGGCGCCGGAGAGGTGGTCCGCCGGTCCGGATGGCGTTTGCCCGGCGATGGCGCAGCCCGGTTGGGCCTCCAATAGCGCAGCCAGGCCTGTACGAGCCAGTGGATCGTCGGCCACGATCAGGATGCGCAGGTCAGCCACCACTCCCCCTTATGTTCACGATCAAAATGTCGGGTTGGCAGTAGATGCGGTAGGGTGGTGACATCGCGCCTACCCCGGCGGACACGAACAAATGGGTCCCCTCCACGATGAAGTGGCCGTGATCGAAACGCCGTCCGTAGCGCGAAGGCACCACCAACGGGCCCAGCACCGGCAGGCGGATCTGACCGCCATGATAGTGACCGGCAAACACCGCGCTCATGCCCGCCTGGCTCAGGCGGTACACATTGTCCGGTGTATGCGTGAGCGCCAGGGCCAACTCGTGCGGGCGGACCGCGGGCGCGTGCCAGTGGTCCACGCCCCAGGGGCTCTCGCACCCCGCCACAAGCACATCCCCCCCGCCTGCAGCCAGGCGCAGGCAACCGTTCCCCAGCACCACTACACCGGCGCTGCGCAGGGCAGCAAGCACTTCGCCTGCCCCTGCCCAGTGGTCGTGATTACCCAGCACCGCCAGAACGCCAAGGGGAGCCCGCGCTGCCGGCAGAATCTCGGCCAGCAGGGGAGCATACTTGACCTGGGTCACGAAGTCTCCACTGAAGAAGATGACGTCCGGTCGGGCTTCGCTGGCCCGGCGCAGCGCCCCCCGGTAGTATTCCAGTGGTAGATGATCCGCCACATGCAGGTCGCTGATGTGCGCAATACGCAGGCACCCACCCGTCCAGGCAGGAACGCTTATCTCATAATGAAGCATTGCGAGGTCGGTAGTGGTATCGGGCCTGCCGAGCGAGATCCCATGGTTTGCCCGCTCCACCGGCGGCGTGCCGCGGTAGCGTCTGCGCAGCGTCAGGCGTCGTATTTCGCCCGATCCAATGACAAGCAATACTACCAGCGGCCAGGCGATCCAGGCAGATAGGCCAGTCAGGTAGCCCGCGGCCGCTGTGCCCAGCAGGACAACCACGAAAGTGCCGTAGATGTTCAGGCGCTTGTGTCCGCGATCCTTGAGCTGCAGCAGAAACCGGTTCAGCAGGACAAGGTAGAGGCAGGCGCCCGCTGCCAGCCAGATCCCGGCTGTAACGAGGTTCTTCATTTTACTGAAGCGCCGGGCGCCGCCGAGGCTTCCTCGTTGCGCGCGACCGGGGCGAGCATTTGTTCAACCGGCGCGTACTGATCGGTGAGGGCCACCGTACGCCCTTCAGACAGCAGGGCCGTCACAGCCTGGTCCGATAGCACCAGGTCCGCCAGCAGTGTCTCGTGGTCGCCCGCATCGAGGCTTTTGAGGGCCGGCAGATCCAGGGGCCTGTCGCCGGCAATCAAAACAAAGGTCATGCGCGGCGACTCGCGCCACCCTGTGCCGCCCGGTACCACGTACACATTGCGAAAGCTCTGGCGCAAAGTATAGAGGTAGGAGCGCAGGAAGTCGCGGCGGGGACCGTCAATCAGGTTGACCAGGTACAGCCCGTCTGGGGCCAGCCAGCGGTGCACCAGGTTATCGAACTCCAGAGTCGTCAGGTGATAGGGCACGGAGAAATCATTGAAGGCATCGCCCACGATCAGGCTATACTGCCCGGTCGGTTGGCGTGTCATGAACAAGCGGGCGTCCTCGTTGAAACTGGTGATGCCCATATCCCGGCGCAGTCCCAGCCGATCATAGGCAATCTGCGTCACGCCGGGATCGATCTCCACCACGTCCAGCCTGCTCCCTGGGTATTTGGAGGCCATGTAGCGCGGGAACGTATAGCCGCCTCCGCCTATGAACAGAGCGCTCAACGAAGAGCGCTGCCGGGCCTGATATTCGGTCGCTTCGGCATAAATCCGCTCATACTCGTAAACCAGGCGGTTGGGGTCGGTCAGAGAGGTATAACTATGTACCAGCCGGTCCAGGATCAGCACCAGCATGGGCCCGCCGCCCCGGTCTTGCTGGCGCACCTTGATGCAGAAGTAGTTAGTCTCGCTGGTGCAGTTGCTGGTCCATGCGCCCTGCTCCACCGCCAGGCCCGCCCCGCCGGCGACGAGAAGTAACGCGATCACGAGGCCAATGCGTCCTTGGCGCTGCGCGCCACCGCCGAAAACAAAGAGCACACCCATGACCAGCAGCACCACGCCGACTCCCCAGATGATCGCGTGCGTGCCGAACCGGGCGATCAGCACAAAACCGGTCGCGAAAGTGCCGAGGATGCTGCCCGCTGTGCCCGCCGCATAAATCTTGCCCAGGGTAGTCCCCGTTCGGCTCAAATCACGCACAGCGAGCTTGGCCACCACCGGCGAGATGCCGCCTAACACCATGCTGGGTACGAAAAACAGGGCTGCAGTGAGGGCCATAATCTGGAGCACCACCGGCCAGTTGCCCGGCAGGTGGTCGCCAACGCTCTCGGCCAGCAATATCCCGAATGAAGAGAGGCCGCCCACGACGAAAATGGCGCCCAGGAGGCGCAAGGATGCCCAACGGTCCGCTAGCCAGCCGCCCAGGTAGTTCCCCAGGCTGATGCCCGCCAACACAATGCCGATGACGCTGGTCCAGGTATACAGCGACACTCCCACGTAAGGGGCGATGATCCGGCCGGCCACCAACTCCAAGACCATAACGCAGGTATTGGAAACGAAGACGATCGGGCCAGGGTGCCACAACCAGGTGGATAAGAGGGGCGTGACCGTGGTGGCTACCTCCGGCTCCCCTGCCACCGCGCTCGACGCAGACGTTGAATCCATTAAGCTCGGCTCCTCCTTGCCATCAGGCTTCCGCAGCTTGCGAGATCTCCGAAGCCGGGCGCGCTCCGCCCGCCGGTTGGCAGTGTGGGCAG
>Ga0209226_10000425_pt1 | contig 23946 bp, 10 predicted proteins | sample BarGraNGADG00212_2_FD_184497 | JGI IMG/M metagenome (GOLD analysis project Ga0209226, IMG submission 184497) | Arctic peat soil microbial communities from Barrow, Alaska, USA - Barrow Graham LP Ref core NGADG0011-212 (SPAdes) (version 2) | ecosystem: Environmental > Terrestrial > Soil >...
CGCATGGTCTTTTTGTTTTTATCTGTCCTCGCTCAGGCGAGCCTGGCTCGGCCAGCTAAAAACAAAAATCCCGCAGCATGAAGCTGCGGGATTGATTTGCTTTGGCGGAGAAAGAGGGATTCGAACCTATTCTCTATTATTCTGATAATGAATTAATTACAAGACTCTGATTTTACCTGTACACCGAATAGTACACCGGGTACACCAAATCATCCAAAGAACATTTCTATGTAAAGATAGAAAGTTTTTGGTTTTTAGGATCATGCTTTTTAGTTGTCTCAGACGTGTTACCATAGTGTTTAAATAAAGCTTAAACATTCATCAGTTTTCAGATACTTTTTACTATTAAAAGGTAAATTCACTTGCTAACTGCTGGAAGAAATTAATAATTGAACAACAGATTCAGATTTTTAATCTGTTCAGAATTGAAAAAAGTCTCTTAAAAACTTGACTTAGGTTGTGCTAATTCATAAATTTGATTAAGTTAATGTTGTTGAAAATTTAACATTGCAGTACATCTTGTGATTTTAACCTTGTAACAGCTTAAAATTCATCACTATGGAGAATCATTATGGTGGTGTTAAGACCAAACAACAAATGGCGGACGAATATGGCGTCTGCCGGAAAACATTCAATAAGCTATTGATAAAGAAGAATATCAGGCTTGACAGGGGCGTGATTTCCCCCAGGGAACAGGAAAATATCTATAGTAAGCTTGGAACTCCCAAGGGCCTTTAAAAGTTCCCATATTTTCCCAAAAATTCGCAATAATTCCCTTTCATTTTCTTGATTCTGTTTACTATCTGCTGAACTTTGATAGAAGATTAACCTTAAAGCAAGATATAGTGAATGTCTTGTTTTGTAGACAATTGAATTGTCACAAAAGATAAGTACCAACTTAAATATGGATCTATTCAAAATTTTAATATGATGGATGCAACATTTATTAAAGAAATAATCAAAAAAGAAATTGATGGCAAAATCCAGGCATTACATGAGTATGATAAAATGTTATGGGCTTTACGTACGGGTTTTCTGACTTTATTTTTTGCCGGATGGGGACTAATGTTAAAATCTTTATTAGATAATAAGCCAATTGAAAAGATGAATACGATTCTTCTAATGATGACGATACTTTCAATGATTATTTGCATTAGTGGTTTATTGATCGATAGCAATTATGTGAAAAGGAAATACAGGGTGATACAGGCACTTGATTTGCTGTATGACCATATCCTGAGAGAAGAGAAATTTACTGAACAAGAAATAATAGAAATAAAAGGACTGATTCAAGTTTCCGGTAGCAGAGCGAATAAGAAATATAGTGAAGTATCCGGATATCCAAAAGAGCGTAATGTAGTCTTAATAATATACTTGATGCCGATTGTTTCATTGATAATGGGGATTATTTTAATGTGGAAATAAAAATTATCTGTGAATAAGTGCTTCTGTTTGTATTATACAATCTACATATATGAAGAAATAGAAAGTGAAAGATCAACCGGAAAATAAAAAACAGACTTCGCAATTTCTTAAAACTGATAAAGGAAAATCAAAATCAAATGCTATTGAAATACCATCGATATCTCTTCCAAAAGGTGGCGGAGCTATTAAAGGTATTGATGAGAAATTTTCTGTAAATGCGGTTAATGGGACTTCATCTTTTTCAATTCTACTTCCTTTCTCTACCGCAAGAGGTGCTTCGCCTTCATTAAGTATTTCATATAACTCAGGTTCCGGGAACAGCATATTTGGTTTGGGCTGGAATCTGGGATTATCATCAATAAAAAGAAAAACTGATAAAGGACTTCCGCAATATTTTGATAATGAAGATTCTGATATTTTTCTTTTTTCAGAAGCAGAAGACCTTGTACCTGAATTCAGGAAGGAACCTGATGGCAATTTCTCATTAAATGCTCAAGGTGATTACATAATAAATGAAAAGGATTCTACCGATTCTCTATATACTATTCGCTTTTATAAACCCAGAATAGAGGGGCTTTTTACACGTATTGAAAGATGGAAGAGCAAAGCTTCGGATGAAATAAAATGGAGAATAATTACCCGGGAAAACATAACAACACTGTTCGGATGGAGTGCTGGATCAAGAATCTCTGATCCATCTGATCAAAACAAAATATATGATTGGCTACCCGAGTTTGTTTTTGACGACAAGGGTAACTGTTCACAGTACCTTTATAAAAATGAGGATGCAAAAGGTTTGGATGTTAATTTATTACATAACAAAAACCGGCTAAGCAATGGTAAGATTACCTATACAAACCTGTACCTGGAAAAAGTTCTTTATGGAAACGAAATTCCTTATAAAAAATTTGGTAATATATTCCCTAACGAAACTGACTATTTGTTTTCAACGGTTTTTAACTATGGAGAATATGATCAGAGCGCACCTTTTGACAAAATAAAAGACTGGAAATATAGAAGCGATGCTTTCTCCGATTATAAAGCAGGATTTGAAATCCGAACAACCAGGTTGTGTCAGCAAGTCCTTCTGTTCCATCACTTTAAAGGCATTAATGAATATGAAGGTCTGGTAAGATCCCTGAATTTTGCATACGATATTACTTCTCAAAATGATTTCTCGTTTTTGAAATCAATAACTTCTATTGGATATATCCGCCAGCAAAATGGTACCTATACGCAAAAGAACATGCCTCCTTTTGAATTTGATTACCAGAAACATGAATGGAACCTGGAGGTTAAGACAATTTCAGCAGAAGATCTGGTTCATGCACCAGCTGGATTAGATGAAGAACAATACCAATTCACAGATCTTTTTAACGAAGGTCTCTCGGGTATTTTAACAGAACAAGCTTCAGGCTGGTACTATAAACATAATCTAGGCGATGGAAAATTTGAAAAAACAAAGCTGGTTTCTCCCAAGCCTTCTTTCATCGGATTAGGCAATCAGTTGCAATTGGTTGATCTCGATGCTGATGGGGGAAAGCAGTTGGCGAGTTTTAATAGTGAACCAAAAGGATTTTTTGAATTAAGTGATGAGAACGAGTGGCAGCCATTTCGGTCTTTTAAAAACCTTCCCAATATCAATTTCAAAGATGCCAATACACGTATGGTTGATCTAAACGGAGATGGTATGGCCGATGTGTTGATTTCAGAAGATCAGGTATTTACATGGTATCAATCAGAAGGAAGAAACGGATTTTCGTGGGCCCATAAGACACCTAAGTCTTTTAATGAAGAATCTGGCCCTCACATCGTTTTTGCTGATGAAAAGCAGACCATCTTTCTTGCCGATATGTCAGGCGATGGACTGACTGACATAGTGAGGATCAGAAATGGTGAAGTATGCTATTGGCCAAATCTGGGTTATGGCAAATTTGGTGCAAAGATTTCTATGGATAATTCTCCGATCTTTGACTGTTTTGATGCTTTCAACCCTTCCTATCTACGCCTGGCGGATATTGATGGTTCAGGAACAACTGATATCATTTACCTGGGCAAGAATAACTTCACCTGCTGGATGAATCTGAACGGTAATTTATTTAATACGGAACCTTTTATAATACAATCATTTCCAGCCATAAACAACCAATCCAAAATTTCGGTGGCTGATTTATTAGGTAACGGAGTGTCATGCATAGTTTGGTCAAGTAGCCTTCCAGCCGACCAGAATACCTCAATTAAATATGTCGACCTGATGAGCAGTAAGAAGCCACACATTATGGTTTCATATAGAAATAATTTAGGGAAAGAGGTTTATCTTGAATACACTGCATCGACAAAATTCTATATAGAAGATAAGACATCCGGAAATCCCTGGATAACCAAACTTCACTTTCCGGTCCATTGTGTTTCCAAGGTTGAAACGAAAGATATAATATCAGGATACCGATTTGTGAATTCCTACAAATACCATCACGGGTATTATGACCACGCCGAGAGAGAATTCCGTGGTTTTGGAATGGTAGAGCAAACTGATGCAGAACATTTTGAGCATTGGATGAAAAGAGATGCCTCAAATATAGTAGACAAGGAATTGCACCAGGAGCCCGTCGTCACGAAAAGCTGGTTTCATACAGGTGCATTTTTAAGCCGTGAGAAAATCCTGAATCAGTTTGCTCATGAGTACTGGTATGAAGAATCAAAGAAACAGGGTTTCCCTGTTATACATCATGAAACAGACCTGCCAGACGCCAGCCTTATGCCTGCCCCAGGACTAGATCCACATCTTATAAATCAAGTGAGTTCAGATGAATGGCGGGAAGCATTGCGATCTTGCAAAGGAATGAGTCTGAGGTCTGAAGTTTTTGCCAGAGATGCTCAACAATACAACAATACTGAAGAAGCAAGAAAAAAAGAATTAATGCCTTATTCGGTGGCAACGCATAATTGTATTATTGAACTGCTTCAACCAAGAGGGAAAAATAAGTATGCTGTTTTTATCGTAAAAGAACAGGAAGCTATTACCTATAGCTACGAACGAAATCCCGATGATCCACGGATTGCTCACTCCCTTAACATAAAACTGGATGAATATGGCAATATACTCGAGTCTGCCTCAGTAGTATATCCAAGATTTGTGCCCGACACATCATTGTCTTCAGACACACAACAGGAACAGGCTAAGACAATCATAATATATAGCCAGAACTGTTTTACAAATGATATAATTGGAGATAATGTATATCGTTTGAGGCTGCCTTCCGAGGTAAAAAGCTACGAGTTAAAAGGTCTCACCAAAGGGGGAGCTTTATTTGCATGTTCTGATTTTGACAACATACTACAAACATCACAGGAAGTGCCTTATCATCAGATTAATGCAATTCCATCCCAGGGTAGTTATCAAAAGAGACTTATTGAACATATACGTACAACCTACTACCAGAATAATTTAACCTCGGGTTTACCATTGCATCGGCTTGAATCATTGGCACTTCCTTTTGAAAGCTACCAGTTAGCCTATACACCGGATTTGTTATATGACATATATGGAAGCAAGGTTGATACTTCTGTAATGGCAGAAGGCAAATTTGCGTATGGCGATGGAGACAACAACTGGTGGATCCGTTCCGGCACAACCCAATTTATCAAGGATAATGAAACAAATGATGATGCGCAAAACCGTTTTTATGTTCCGGTTTCTTATACCGATCCTTATGGAGCTAAAACACAGGTTAAGTATTATAGTTCATATTATCTTTTCATTACTGAGATTGAAGATGCACTCGGAAATAAATCCAAAGTTGACAGGTTTAATTTCAGGACTCTCTCTCCGCAAAGGATGAAGGATATAAATTGCAACCTGTCGGAAACAATAGCTGATGAATTGGGATTTGTAAAAGCTATGGCTGTTTTTGGTAAAGGGAATGAAGCAGATGATCTGACAGGATTAAACGAATTCTCCGAGCCAGGAGATATTGCATTAATTAATGACTTTTTCAATGCTCCTGATTCGTCTCAGTTGACCAACCTTGGTAAAAACCTTCTCCAACATGCTACTGCACGCTTTGTATATGATTTTAATGCATATAGAGATACAGGAAAACCGGCAGTGGTTGCATCTATTGCCCGTGAAGAACATTATAAGAAAGACAACAATTCACCTGTTCAGATCAGCTTTGAATATTCCAATGGTCTGGGTCAAGTGGCCATGAAAAAAGCACAGGCTGAACCTGGTATTGCTAAAAAAGTAATTATTAATGATGATAACTCATATATTGTTAAGGATGAAGATACAGAATCATTAAATCCTGTTCAGCTTCGATGGATCGGTACCGGGAGAACCATACTAAATAACAAAGGCAATCCGGTAAAACAATATGAGCCTTATTTTTCGGTAACCTCTCAGTATGAAAAATACAAGGAACTGGTGGAAACCGGTGTAACACCAATAATGCACTACGATGCACCGGGACGCCTTGTAAAAACTGAATTGCCTGATGGAACATTTTCTAAAGTTACATTTGATTCCTGGAAGCAAACGATCTATGACGCCAATGATACTATTTTGGATTCTTCATGGTATAACAACCGGAAGAACCGGTTGATCGATGCTCAATTGCTGGCTGATGGAAAGGACCCTGTAAGGGAAAAATCAGCAGCAGATAAAGCGGCAAGACATGCCAACACTCCAAATACTCTGCATATGGATACTTTAGGCAGACCGATCCTGTCAGTTGAACATAATAAGAATGTTCTTTCAAATGCAGATGAATACTATAGTACTAAGGTGAAACTCGATGTTGAAGGAAATCTTCGAAAGGTAACCGATGCTCGGGGTAATATTGTAATGCAATATAAATTCGATATACTGGGCAACCTGGTATATCAAAACAGCATGGATGCCGGCCAGCGTTGGTTGATGGTGAATATTTTGGGTAATCCGCTACGCACATGGGATGAACGAAACCATGAGTTTCAATACTACTACGATTTACTGCATCGACCAACCCAAAATAAAGTTCTTGGCGGTGATGGACTTATTCCTTTAGATCACATTGTTGACCGAATTATGTATGGCGAAAGTCTTCTTCTGCCTGACAGGAGTAATGAGACCGCTTTACAGACAAGAAATATTATTGGCAAAGTTATTCAACACTACGATACCGGTGGTTTAGTTGACACACCGGACTATGATTTTAAAGAGCAACCGGTTGACACAACCAGAAAACTATTTAAAAATTATAAAGTGATTCCCGATTGGACTGATCTCAACCTAACCGGTGATCTGGAAAGCGATAGCTTTACTTATACTACTGAAACAGACGCTCTTGGTAGAATTGCAAGACAAACAGCTCCTGATGGAAGTTTAATTTCTCATTATTACAATGAAGCCGGACTGCTTAATAACGAAACAGTCCTTCATCCTGATAGTTCATCCCCAACCGCGTATATCATAGACATCGATTATAACGAAAAAGGGCAGCGTAATAAGATAATATATGGCAATAATGTTACTACAAGATTTTATTACGATAAAGAGACATTTCGTTTGAAACGATTAGAGACTAAAAGACAAAATAATGATCCCTTACAAGACTGGTATTACACATATGATCCAGTCGGAAACATTACCCATATTGAAGATAAAAACATTCCCGTGGTTTTCTTCAATAATCAAAAAATAGCTGGAGAATCCGAGTATAAATACGATGCCCTTTACAGGTTGATAGAAGCTACTGGACGAGAGAATAATGCTGCCCTTACTTTCGATAATAAGGATAACTGGAATGATGCTCCTTTCTTTCAACAGCTTAATCCGGGTGATCCGATGGCTATGCGTAATTATAGACAAAACTTCCGATACGATCAGGTTGGCAATATAATGCAGATGAAACAATCCGCTATCGGAAACAACTGGACAAGAGATTATACCTATGAAACTATAAACAACAGGCTGAAAATCACTCAGACCGGATCACAGGTTTACAACTATCCACATCACACCAAACATGGATTTATAACTTCATTGCCCCATCTGGAAGAGATGGGATGGAATTTCATGGAAGAGCTTGTTAAAAGTGTTCGTCAGCGACGTACTGATGGAGGCACTCCTGAAACCACATATTACCAGTATGACGGGCAAGGTCAGCGTATCCGAAAAATAACCGAGAATGAAGCCGATGCTGATAATACTCCTTCTTTGAAAAATGAACGTGTTTATATAGCCGGTTATGAACTATACAGAAGTTACAGCGGAAGTGATTCCGGGTTGGAAAGAACATCGCTCAGTTTGCTTGATCAAGATCACCGTTTTGTGATGATAGATACCGAAACAGCACCCAGGCGGGTTTTAGGAATACCGGCAGGAAGAACATCACCTGAAAAGACTGTTCGTTATCAGCACCACAATCATCTTGGATCTTCTTCGCTTGAACTAAATGAAACAGCAGAAGTAATCAGCTATGAAGAGTATCATCCGTATGGGACCACTGCTTTTCAGGCTAAGAATAAAACCATCAAATCCACTGTCAAACGATATCGCTATATCGGCATGGAAAGGGATGATGAGACAGGACTTTCATATCACAATGCTAGGTATTTAGTCACTTGGCTTGGTAAATGGATATCACCAGATCCTATCGGAATCAAGGATGGATTGAATTTGTTTTCTTATGCAGCTAATTCACCCTTAAATTTTAAGGATAAAACTGGTTTAGAGATTAAAAATCCAAACGAAAGCTTGGATCCTGTCAAATGGAATCCTAAAAAGCAACCTATTGAGATCTATAAAGGTATTTTCGCTCATCTACTTATTTCCACATTATATAAAGCAATCCATTTATTCGAAAGTGTTCAGACAGATGTAAATGTTCAAGCAATAATGCATGAGGTAAATCCGAACTTGCCCCAATGGTATAGTAAGACAAGACCAGATATTTTTAATAAAACAACAAATGAAATCTATGAAATCAAGTCCTTGCAAACAGGTCAATTCGAGGCATCAAAGGAAGTTCAGATGTATCGTAATTTTACTGGAGGAGCACCAGGAAGAAGCTCTTCTTTAGGTGTTTTCGGAGAAGTTCCAACTCCTGCTGGACAATTAGTTTGGTTCTCTCCTGAGCCGGGAGTAATCTTATACGAGTATAGGCAAACTACAAAAAAACAAGATAAAAAACTAAGACAACCTGTAGATATTAAAGTTCCAGTTCCAATTTTTATTCCAGAATATATGCGTGAAAAGCTACCTCAACAACATAAAGTGCCACCAACCGAGCATGTTCCTACCACCTCACCTGTTTCGACGGGAGGCCCAAAGGCAAAAGATTGGGCAATATTAATTGGACTATGTGCTTTGTTAATTGTTGCAGTTGCATGTCCATTTGAGGGGCCAGTTGGTGACATTGCTGCAGGAGCTGCAGTAGTAGCTAAAGCTGCTGATATGGGATTAAAATGATAGAAATTATTGAATAAAAAATTATTTAGATGTCACAATAATTAAATTTCAAACCCCCCAAAAGTAATGGCAAAATAGTCCATCGTATTAGATGTCCCTTAACCAATCTTAAAAAATGAAGTTATTTATTAATAGTAAAACAAACAAAATACTTTAGAAACACTAGTTAAAATATTTACAAATATTTTCCCTAAGACTAATCAAATCTCTGGGATTCATAGTTATTTCTTCCCACTGCAAGAAGAAATTACAAGAAACGTATTGATGAGGATATCAAAAACGAGATAAAGTTTTTGATCTGCGCTATAATTTAAAATAAAAGGGAAATATCATTAAAAAATAAAGGTCATGGCAACCAAATCCAGGAATCCAAAAACATCAAATAATAGGTTAGAACTTTTCAAATCTGATCTGAAAAAAACTAATCTTCAAAATGCTTTCAGTAGTATTTATCAGGATAGAAATGGTGATTGGTCAGCGATCAAACATGAACTAACTGATGACAAGGGGTTCTCAGCTGATCTTGTCAAAAACCTTGAGTTCACACATGATCTTTCTGTCTGGAGCAATGATAATAAAGACCTCGTCACTCTTTTCCAAAAAAACAAGGGTACTAATTCAATGTATGATATTGCCTTGAAATTCAATAAGGATACATTCATTGATAAAGTAAAGGAGGTTGCTCCTGAAGGAACTAAAGCTGACAAACAGACTTATGCTGTGAACCTGCGTAATAACCTGTTCCATATTGTATCAACACCCATATTGATCAATCTGTTAAAAGATCCTAAAGTTCCTTTTCTGAATAATGCTATTGGAGCAAATGTAGCCAGTGTCCTGGAAAAACAGCCTGATTTCGATATAAAAACCACTTCAATCTATGAGGTTCTTAAAAAGGAAAATGCCTTGAAAGAAATCCCAGTTGAATCTCAAGATGATGTTATAAAACAACTGAAAATCCTGCAACGCATAGTAGCCGTTAGTCCGGTACCCGAGGCAATTCCGGTTCTCTACAATGCCAATTTGTATACTGCATTTCAAATTTCAGAAATACCCCAATCGCGATTTAAAGCTATGATGCAGGATAAAGGATTGGACGATGACACACTTAATCAGATCCATACAAACGCCCAGTATACACGTGTCAGAAACGAACATGCTTTAATGGCTTTAAAGGAAGCCGGTCGCGGGACAGGTGTTGATATGATTGATAAAAGTCTGGGGTTGGAAAATGAACCAAAGGTGGAAGAACGAAACTCGGCTATGCATATAATAAGTACTCCGCCATCGGTCCAGGTACAAAGAGTATTTGAAAAGCATAATCTATCATGGGATTTACTCTTTGGAGATGCTGATTTCTGTGAATGTAGTGAATGCACATCAGTTTATAGTGCAGCATCTTATTTTGTAGAATTACTCCAATACCTGAGAAACAATAATTTGGACCCGTCAAATTCTAACACAGGACAAAAGGGTATATCTGGAACCCCTGTCGAAAAACTTTTTGACCGTCGTCCTGATTTAGGTTGTCTCGAATTAACCTGCGAAAACACAAATACCATTTTACCCTATGTCGATCTGGTAAATGAAGTGATGGAAAACTACGTTGCCTTCAAACACCTGAAACCATTCAATGTAGATGATGAAATCAGCAGCGAGCTGTTAGCCGAACCACAACATACGGAATACCAGGCTTATTGCATTTTAAAGAATACTGATTATCCATTTACCTTACCATATCACCAACCTGTTGATGCCGCAAGGATATATTTAAAATTCTTAGATACAAGCCGTCATGAATTGATTTGTAAGTTCAGGAAAAACAACGAAAATGATGATTCTGAACTTACAAAACTTAGAGATGAAGCCCTCGACAGGGCATATGATGCCGAATTTCTCGGATTAATAAAAGAAGAGTATATAATTCTGACAAAAGAGTGTTTCGAGAGCAAAGACCTGATTAGCAAGATAAAAAATAAAAAAATTGAAGATACAGAATACCAGGAGTTGATTGGCGTAAAACCTGTGTGCAAGTACTTCGGCTATGATGATGACGCAACTATGCTGGACGATTCAGGATTGACTAAGATTAAGAAAGAGTTTCTCCGTCGTACTGGTATTGATTATGTGAACCTGGTTGATTTGCTCGAGACAGAATATATAAATCCTTACATACCCAGAGGCAAATCCAGAACAATTACGGAAAGTCTGCGCTTTAGTTATCGGTTTTTACAGAACTATGCAAAAGCCAACGGTATAGATAAAATGGCCGAAGATCTGGTTAAGCTTGAAAAATTTGCGGACCTGTATCCGCTACTTAAAGATTTAGTTGAATCATTGACGGACAAAAAGGCGCTCATTTGCCCTAAACCGAGCATGGATCATTCGGAAATCACAGATAAGGATATTAAACACTGGGTCAAATGCAACTTTGAGAATATAGGGAAAATGATCGTGATTGAGAGCGATTATGGATGTGTAGATGGGAAAATAATTTCTAATGTAAACCCTGATTACGTTAAAGCAAATGCAAAGACAAGCATAAATGTCAAGAATTGTATTGTGTTCGATGGAAAAGGAAAGGAAATTGGAGTTATTGATAAAAAATCGGGAAAAATTTCGTTCCCTGATGGTAAAAATAAATCTTATCAGAAGGTTTTTAATAAGATGTTTTTTTTAGGAGACAAGAGTGAGAAAGGTGTATTCATCATCATTGAAAAAGAAATTTATCTTATTTTTCTGGAACAAAAAGACAGTTGCAATCTTGACACAGCTTTATTGCAGCATCTAGATGGTTCATCAGTGACAGTTGAGGAATATGACCGAATGCATCGATTCATCCGTTTATGGCGCAAGTTGGGCTGGACTATTGATGAGACGGATAAGGCTATTACGGGGCTATGTATTGAAAAAACACAAGAGAATACAAGTGATGAACATGCAGATGAAAGTTCACTTTGTATTGATGATAATAAAAATGAGTGCAAAAATGATGAATGTGATGAATGTGAAGAAGATGATTCTCATAATGACTACAATATTACTACTAATCTTATTCATCAGCTTGCAGCAGTAAAGAAACTACTGGACAAAACCGGACTCGAACTCATTAAACTACTTACTTTTTGGAATGATATCAGCATTGCTGGCGAAAACTCCCTATATAAAAGTCTGTTCCTTAAACACAATGTTTTAGGGATTGATAAGATTTTTAAAGCGGATTCCAATGGAAATTATCTGACTGGAAATGTTAAAATCACCGAACATATTCCGGTTGTGATGGCATCACTTAATCTTTCTGCCGATGATATACAGGCTATCATATTTGCTTTCGGTTTGGAAGATAAATTATCAATTAGCAACCTTTCCATCTTATATAGATACCGATTACTCTCAAAAGTGATGGGATTAAAGATTCCTGCATTCATCAGCATAATACCCCTATTTGAAAAAGTTTTCACGGATGCCGGAGATACACTTAAGTTCATGAAGAGATGGGCCAGGATGGAAGATGCAGGTTTTACATATCAACAACTTAATTACATCATCAAGAACTTTGATGATGAAAAAAAACCATTTACTCCAACCCAAAAAACGATATTGCAACTGACTAAGACTTTATATGATGGTCTGAATGCAATTGATATTGACCATCCGGATCTCAAAGCTGATGATTCAATTACTGACTCTGCGCTTCAGGAGCTAAATATACAGGAGAAGGCGACTATTGATTTAATAAGGACCAAAGCAAGTCTGCTTTTTGACACAACAACAGTCGAAAAAACAATCGGAATATTGGAAGGTACTTCAGTATTTGTTACCAATGCCCCAAAAAGTTTGACTAAAACAATATCAAACGACAAAACTCTTTCTAAGAAACTTCAATATAATTCAACACAAGGAACCGTTCAAATATCAGGTATCCTTACAGCATCAGAAATTATTGACTACAAAGCTCTAAGTAACGACCCTAAATGGATTGCATCATTAACTCGTATTCAAAAACAACAGAATAAGTTGTTTAAAGAACTATTATCCGGAATATTTGATCATGAAAAAACAAAAACGGATATAGAAAAAGGACAATTAAAGGAAATACTGCTGGCAGGTGATATAATCATACCCCTGGATCAAATACCAGAAGAACAGTCAGATACAAACACTGCTCCCAAAAAGAGAATTGCATTTTTAACAATATTTCTTCCTTATTTACGTCAGGAATTAACACATCAGTTTATAGTTTCTACACTTTCAAATTATGCGGGTTTGGAAAACGGTATTACTGATGTTTTAATCTCTGAAGTACTGAAAATTGGTGCACCAGCTACACCTCTTTACAACGTTTTTGAGAAAATAAAAGAAAGCACTAAACCAGCAGATAGTAATTGGAGTGGGTATTTAGTGCCATCATCACAAAGCAATTTTACATTTATTGTTAAGGAGAGCGATACAAAACCTGCCATTACAGTAGAGGGAGCGACTCTAGATTTCGCTGTACAGGAAGATCCGACTAATGAATGGTGGAGTACTGGTTTGGAATTGAAGGCTGGGAAATTATACAAACTTGCTACTGTTGGTGTTGAGCTTAAGAATATATACTGGAAAACGCCGGCTTCTTCGATAATCCCTGTTCCATCGTCTGTTTTAATTCCTGATTTTGCATCAGCCCAATGTAAACCTGCTTTGATAGCATTTAAGAAAGCTTCTATGCTTGTTTCTGTTTTTGAGATAAGCGCTGATGAAATAAAATTCCTAGCAGATAACAATGTTGACTTTGATAATTTAGATTTTAATATTCTGACACTTACCTCCTGGTTGCGGTTGGAAACTTTTACCCGTCTTCGTAACTCTTTGCCCCAGTTGAAATTGAATATACTTGACTTTTGGAAATGGGTAAATGATTCTTCTTCCGATGAAACTAAAATAAGTGAAAAATTGGCTGAACTCACAGCATGGAAAAAAGAACGAATTGACAAATTGATAGCACCAAATCATTTCAATATAGGTAAGCTGAAAGACTATCGAAATGAAGAGAATCTGCTAAAACTGCAAAAAACCCTGAACTTAGCCGATAAAATTGGGATGGATATTGACCTTCTGTTTGAATGGGCTATACCAACATCCAGGTTTGATACTTGTCGGGGAATAGCCGAGAGTATTAAAAATGCAATCAGGGCAAGATATAATCAAACTGATTGGGAGCAGGTAGTGAAACCACTTCACGACCAACTCCGTAACGATCAGCGAGATGCATTAACTGCTTATCTTTTGCAGCAAAAAAAATTGATTGAGTGGGGAGTAGAGGATGCCGATAGTTTGTTTGAATATTTTCTGATTGATGTGCAAATGGATGCATGCATGGAAACTTCACGCATAAAACAAGCTATTTCGTCTGTCCAATTATTTGTACAACGTTGTTTCCTTGGTCTGGAAGAAGTACCCTCCGGGATAACTCCTAATGTTTTAGACAGGGATCGTTGGGATTGGTTGCAACGATATCGGGTATGGGAGGCCAATCGGAAAGTATTCCTTTACCCTGAGAACTGGATTGAAAGTAATCTTCGGGATGACAAAAGCCCGTTCTTTAAAGAGCTCGAGAGCGAACTTTTGCAGAAAGATATAAGCAAACAAAATGTAACCGACGCTTTGAAATCTTATCTGTATAAAGTTGATGAAGTTGCCAATATGGAGGTAATCGGTCTATATGTTGAAAATGAAACTTATGAAAACAAAGAGGTTCATAAGCTGCATGTTTTCTCTCGTACACGCAACGCTCCTTATTTCTTTTATTATCGCTACTATAATGTTTTAGAAAATAATTGGTACCCCTGGGAAAAAATACAGGTGGATATCCCATGCTATGATATCTCATATCAACACTTTTATTATAAAATCAATACAAAAGACTATAATAAACTTAACATTAGTGACAGAGCTTTTATAGCTAAGTTTTATAAAAAGAAGGTAGGAAACGATACCTGTCTTTATTTGTTGAATAAAAACATTACAGTTGAAGAAAATTCGAAACTTGTTAATACTATTGAAAAGTTCAGAATTGTTGATTATGAGGAAAAAAATGATAATGGATGTTACCTTATTCCATTAGTTTGGAACAATCGTTTACTGATTTTCTTTCCTCAGATTATGAAAAAAACTAGGCCTGCAGTAATTCTAAAAGATAATGAGGAGGCTTCTATAAGGGAAAGGGCTGAAAATACACCAACTGAAGCAAAACCAATTGAATACTATGAGATAAAAATGGCTTTTAGCGAGTATAGAAATGGTAAGTGGGCGCAAAAACAATTGAGTAATGATGCTGTCATTTCTGATCCAGTTGACGATGTAAATAATTTACAGTATTTTAAATTTGTTCCGATTATTTCAGCTGAAGAGGTATCGATTTTCCTCGATGACAATATTGATACTGATTCAACAGAAACTAACTATAGGAAAGTAAAATTTGACGGTGGATACAAAGGTGCTTTTAGATTCGATGGGACAAGTATTAAAACGTGTGGTTTTGGAAGTACAGATAATATGCCAGTTGTTTATTTTAATCAGTTTGTTGAAGATGCTGAAGGCAACGACCTTAAATTTGTTGATTTTTCAAAACGAAGAATGTTTTCCTGGCAAGTCGATTCTTCAATTGAACCGCTTCAAAGACAAAACACGGATATTTTTTTTCAGGAGGATAATGCCAGAGTGAACATTATGGGACTTGGTAATTCTCCCAATCAATTTTATCATCCTTATACTCAAATCCTTTTAGGGAAAATAAATCAAAGCCAATTTGTGCCATTTTTTAATTACAACCAATCAATACCGGATAATGATTTCGGATTATTTGATGAAGATGAAAATATTGCAACTCCTTCAATTTTTCATGAACTGAAGCAACCTTACTCTTTGTACAACTGGGAGTTGTTTTTCCATACACCTGTTATGCTGGCTGATGCGCTTAGTAAATCCCAACAATTTGAAGAATCCATGAAATGGTTTCATTTTGTATTCAGTCCCATAGCTAACGGAGCCGACGATAAACGATTCTGGCAATTCAAACCATTCAAAGAATTAAATAGTCAGCGAATCCTTGATAGCATTTTCAATAATCTACAGCCTAATAAGGCTGCTAAAGAAATAAATGAATGGAGGGAAAATCCATTTTTACCCCATTTAGTTGCCCGCAACCGTCCCGTAGCTTATATGAAATGGGTGGTAATGAAGTATATTGATAACCTGCTAGCCTGGGGAGATTATCTGTTCCGTCAGGATACAATTGAAACCATTAATCAGGCAACTCAGTTGTATGTTTTAGCAGGGCATATCTTGGGTCCGCGGCCAATGATGATACCTAAACGTGGTAAGATCAAGCAACAGACTTACCTGACTTTACTTGACAAATGGGATGCTTTTGGGAATGCAATGGTCGAGTTGGAACTGGCCGCACCATTCAGTAATCAAACTACCTTGCCAATCGGTATAGTGAATGGAGAATTAGCTTTTGCCAATATCTTTGGACTTGCTTCTTCTGAGTATTTCTGCATTCCGAACAATCCTAAACTCATGGAATATTGGGATACTCTAGCAGACAGATTATTTAAAATACGTCATTGTGAAAACATTGAAGGTATCTTCAGAATATTACCATTGTTTGAACCACCGATCGATCCGGCTTTACTGGTCAAAGCTGCAGCACAAGGTCTAAGTATCGCTTCCGTATTGAACGATCTTAATACAACGCTTCCTAACTATCGGTTCTACTATCTACTTCAGAAAGCTTTAGAACTATGTGCCGAATTAAAATCTATGGGTAACTCACTGCTTTCAGCAATTGAAAAAAAGGACAACGAGTCAATTGCACTTATTCGTGCAAAGCATGAGAATGCTATGCAGAATCTGGTGATGGAAATCAAGAATAAGCAATTTGAGGAAGCTCAGAAGAATGTTGAAAGCTTGGAACAAAATCGCAAAAATCCGGAACATAGAATGAAGTATTACTTGCAGTTGATCGGTAATGATATAAACAAAGTCCCGAACTTAGAAAGTGAATTCTCTGAGTTAACGAACAGTATCGAAATCCCTGTTGATGAAAGCGGCTTAAAATTGATAAAGTATGAGAAGGAAGATATGGATAAAGCCCATGATGCAGCAGACTGGCAAACTGGAATTGGCGTTGTTGAAACTTTAGCAAGTATATTTCACCTTTTACCGCAATTTGGAATTTTTGCAACTCCAATTGGCGTTGGAGGAACTGCTACTTCAGGAGGAGATCAAATTGGTAATTCATTGCAAGCAATTTCAAGAGGGCTGCAAATAAAATCAAACAGACTATCTTATGAATCATCTAGTGCCGGTAAAAAAGGAGGTTTCCTACGCGCATTGCAGGAACGTATTTTCCAAGCAAACTCAGCAGGATATGAGATTAAACAAATTGATAAACAAATTACAGTACAAAAAATCCGTATTGATATTGCCAATCAGGAAATTTCCAACCAACAAAAACTAATTGACAATGCTCAAGAGGTTGAAGAGTTTTTGAAAAACAAATACTCCAACGAAGAACTATATTCATGGATGCGCGGTAGCCTAAAAACACTTTACCACCAGGTCTATAGTCTGGCTTATGAGTTAGCAAAAAAAGCGGAAAAAGTTTACAGATTCGAGCGTGGATTAAGTACATCTGACTTCATTCAGTCAGGGTATTGGGATACCGGACGAGAGGGCCTACTGGCTGGTGAGCAACTCTATGTTGGACTTAAACAAATGGAAGCTGCTTATCAGAACGAACGTGGTTATGATTTCGAGATAACCAAACATGTATCACTAAGACAAATTAATCCGCTTGCAATTATCCAGCTTAGAGAAACTGCAAAGTGCGAGTTTGAACTGTCTGAAGTGGTATTTGATATGGATTATCCGGGTCATTTCAAACGCAGAATTAAATCGATCTCTATTTCAATCCCATGTATGGTGGGTCCTTATACAGGCATTAATGCGACACTCCGTCTTTTAGAGCATAAATTCAGGAATACTTCCATTGGAGGCAAAAGTTATGCGCAAGATCCAGAAGAAACAGATGAACGGTTCAGTACATACGTCATCCCTATCAGTGCTATAGCTGCCAGTACTGCTCAAAATGATAGCGGTATGTTCGAACTTAATTTCAAAGATGAACGTTATCTTCCATTTGAAGGGGCAGGAGTGATCAGCAGATGGCGATTAGAATTGCCAGAACTTCATCAATTTGACTATGATACAATTTCTGATGTCATCATACACATCCGGTACACTTCATGTGAGGGTGGCGAACGATTGAAAAACTCTGCCAGAGAGTATGTAGGGAAATTCATGAAAACAAATGAAGAATTAGCAAGAGATCAAGGCATATTTTCAGTTTTTGATTTGCAACATGATCTGCCAACTGAATGGTACAAAGCCATTACTGGGAAAAACGCGAATGGTGATTATGTAATGAATCTGAGTAAGATGGATCAGATGATACCTTACTTCATGCAAAAGAATAAGAAGTCGCTAAAAACCACCGATCTTGTTTTAGCTACTGATATTAAGGCAGATGGTTTCTTGCTGAATGAAGAACCATTCGTATCGAGCATAAAAGTAGGCGACCTGGAAACCTATGCAATTACAGAACAATCATTATCTATTGAAAACTGGGAACTTATTATTCCTGATGAAGCAATAAAAGCTGAACGAATGTTTTTAATTATTCGAGTAATAATGTAAATATTTTGATAAGACTATTTCGTAAGAATATAATTTTTTAAATTCATATTATAATATAAAAATTTATGAAAAGAAAACCAGTACTTACAATTTCTATTGCAGTTGTTATATTTAATTTCTGCGCTATTGTTTCTGCTCAAAGTAAAAGCGAGATTATCTCATATTTTGAGAATAAAACGACTCCAACAGTTTACTTTGCTCAAAAGGCTTTAAAAAGGAACGAAGTTCTAAAATCGGAAATTGTTAAAACTGACACAACAAAAGTAGCTTTTCATAAAACTAATGTTGGCCCAGGAAATAAAACAGTATTTGTACCTGGATTTAAAGAACAACCTATGGCCAAAATCATAGATGGTTCTAAACCTGACATTAAAGAATCCCTTAAAGCTTTTGGCGTTCAGTTAGATATTGATGCCGGGAATAGTATTTATTATGATTTTAAATCAAAAATAAGAACCGGAGAGGTAAAAGATTATAAAAGAACACCGGAAGAATTATCTTTTTTATCATTTGATATTACAAACAAAAATACATCCGATTTTGTGATAAATAATTGTTCGGAAGAAATTGACAGCGGGAACATATATGTTGAAACAGGTATAGATATTTGTAAACTTGAATTTCCATCATCAAATTTTAGCTTACCTGGTGGAACTGTTTTGGAAAACCTTGATTCTAATCTAATCAACGAGATTGAGAAAATAGATACATCAAAAGTTAACAACTTTTACTTCTTTGATTCTTTTATAACTAATGGTAGTAATGTTGCTCATGGAAATTTGGTTTACAGTATAATTAAGAATGAGTTAACATATTTTCATGCTTTATCATTATTACCTAAAGTCAAGAAAGTGCCATTGGATTTTTTTGATGAAAATGTTAGACAAGATGCTTTGGTACTTATCAAAGAATATTATAATAATAAATATAAAAACAGCGAAATTATAGAACCAATTAAGCTTAAACTAAAATATTATGACAATATAGAACAAGGAACATGTTCAGGATTATGCATGCCATCTGACTATCTTAATATTCTACTTGACTACTATCTGATTAAGAAACCGGAGATAATTTCGATGTCATTTTATATGAAAACTCTATTCCCAGTAATGTGTTTTCCAATTCAGCCCACTATGTATACCAATTTGTTAGGGGCTGTACAGAATAATACTGGGGAGATTGAACTAGTTGATACCTCTTTATCAGGACGTGCAAGTGAGCCACAGTTTACTCTAAGAGCGAATATAGCCAAGACTGGTACAATGCTTGTAGGTGCTGAATCTAAAAAGGGACAATACCCTTGTCTGTACTCTGCCGATGGGACAAACGTATCAATTATTGGTCACGGAGAATGGAATGGATCATACGAGGGAGCTCCGACACTATATGGAACCAGTTGGGCCACTCCTGAAATTGCAGCCAAATTATTTATTGCTAAAGCTTTCTGGAAATCTGCAAGAATTCATTTAAACGCCCAGGAAGCTAAAAAGAGGCTATTACTATCAAGCGATATTGATACTAATTACGTTGGAAGGTTTGCATCAGCTGGTATTCCAAATATTAATAAGCTGTTAAGGAAGAATCCGGATGGTTTTATTGAAAAAGGGGATACCGTTTTAGATATCAGTTTTTTGAGTAATCCAAAAATATTAATTCATCAGAAAAATGAGGAGGAAACCTTGTTTAATTTAAAGAATGGGCTAAAAATCAATTATGCACAGGGATTTTATTATTTAAATGGTTCCGTTTTTGTTTTCCAGGAATCTATTATGAAATGGGAAAAGATACAAAATCTCAAAGATATTGAATTTAAGGACTTTGAGATCAGGATAAACAATTCTGGTAAAAGAATAAAAATATTAAGCCTTCAAGATTTTAGTAAGAACCATATTAACCAAATCGTCAGATTATGAAAAACAGAAATTCAGGAGTTACGTATATTATTATTGGAATAATAATATGCATGATCGCTTTTACCTTCCAAAGCTGCAACGACTCATATACATCGGTTATGACTAGTGCAGTCAAAAAAGCTTTGGGAAAGGATTTTAAAGGTTACCACTGCCCAAGCTTTCCCACAAACAATTTCGGGCTTATGACTACCTATGATAATGATGTGTCAGCGCAAAATATGTTGTGTGCTATGTCTAGTTGCTTTGATACTCTAGTGAAAAATGATGACAATTTTGGAGGCTTGGCGGATATCGGATCAGGTCCGGCAATTAAATTAAATCAGAATAACCAGATTAGTATTTCTGCTAAGGTTATGCCCCCTGAAATATCAAAAATCCTCAAGCTTGATGCTGGGATTGATAGCAAGACGATTAAAAGTTATAGTCTTACATTCGGACCTACATATGAACGGCACCTTAATAGGCTTAAATTTGATGATCTGATTAATAAATTACCTGTAGGAAACTCATACAAGACTCGTTTTCTTTCGGGCAATCTTATAGTAGTCATTGCAGATGTGGTTGTAGAAAGTATGGAAGTAACTGTCGAAGTTGAACAGAATATTGAGGCTAACCTGGATGCAAAAATCAATTCGGGGCAAATAATAACGAATGATACAATCAATGGTGAATTTAAAAAAGTGACTACAGGAAAATACGAATTTAAGATAAATCAGCCCCTAATTGTTTTAAGGCTTGCTAAAAAGCAGTCAAAGGGCGGTCTTCTAAGTACATCATCAACATTTGATGACTGGACAATAGTGTCCGATAGTATATAGTCTGTGATCCTGAATACCTTTGGTAGGGTCATCGATTGTTGCATTCGCGAATTAAGCGTTTGTTGTAAAATTATTAATTAACTACTCCCCATTCTTAGACCACGGGTTTTTAAATATAAGTTTTTCTTTCTGATGATTTTTTCTTGTAAAGATTTCTTCAATCAGATTGCAGGTTCTGTCAAGTTTCCTGAAAGGACTTGTCTTGATCTTGACAGGTTCTGCAGGCTGGTTATCTTGGTATTTAAAAAGAAAAATCATTATGCTGCCTGATAATATCTATTTGCTGGGATCTGATGATCAATCCCCTGATGACAAAGCTCATTATTATAATAATCCATGTACTCCTTAAGTCCCTGGTAAAGTTCAATGCCATCAGAGGGAACTTTGATATAAACATAGTCGTATTTAACTGACCTCCAGAATCTCTCGATGAAAATGTTATCAATAGCCCTGCCCTTACCGTCCATGCTGATTTTAATATCTTCCTTTTCAAGATACTCGATCCAATCATTACACGTAAACTGACTTCCCTGATCCGAATTTATTATCTCCGGCTTTCCATGCCTGAGAATCGCCTCTTTTGTGACACCCAGACTAAAGGAGGCATCAAGGGTGTTGGATATTCCCCATCCGACAACATAACGGCTGTAAACGTCTATAATGGCTGTCAGATAAAGAAATCCCTTTGGCATAGGAATGTAAGTGATATCAATTGCCCATACATGATTAGGATGATCTATTTTAATCCCCTTCAACAAATATGGTCTGATATACTTTGCCTGTCCTAATCTGCTCAGGTTCTTCTTTGGATAAATCGCCATTAAGCCCATTAACCTCAATAATCTCCTGACCCTTTTATGATTAGCAATAATGCCAAGAGCCAAAAGAAAATCACGCACACGTTTTACTCCTTCGGTAGGGCGCTTCAAATAATGCTCATCCATCAATCGCATAACCTTGAGATTTGCTTCTGTCTCAGCAACTGGCTGATAATAAAAACTACCGCGGTTAACGCTTACCAAATTATATTGGCAACGAATGCTCAAAGCCTCTTTACGGTCAACCATTTGAAGCCGATCGGTCACAGCCCCAGTTTCTTTAAGTTTTTTTTTAGATACTCTCGCTCCATCTCCAATTGTCCGATCTTGGCATATAATTTTTCAACGTCAGTATCTTCTTTATTCTCTGAAACAGATCTTTCGAAAATCTGTGGTGCTCGCTCCAAGAACTCTTTCTTCCACCGGGAAATTTGATTGGGATGTACGTCAAATTTTTTGGACAGTTCACTTAAAGTCTCTCGTTCTTGTAAAGCTTCAATTGCTACTTTGGCCTTAAAAGCCCCTGAATGTTTTTGTCTTTTTGCTTTCATAATTCACTGGTTTAAAGTTATTAAATTTAAACTTAACCAGTGGTCTTAGATCAGGGTAGTATTATATATAAGTGTTCGGCTTTTGACAAAACTAAATTATAACTGCAAGATTAATGCGTCAATATAGTAAGCTGCAAAAGCCGGGCTTATTGACCACATTTGGCCGGTCAGAATACAATTAACATACATAACTAAACAATAAGCACTTAACTCCAGCTTATGGTGGTCAATATAATCCGGCCAGATGTGGTAAAGGCCACTGGCTTTTCCACCGAAAGCTCTCGATTGTCTCATTTACCAGGTTCGAATACCTTTCATCATCATCATCGATTGCAACTTGTCTTTTTGCATCCCATTTGGAGGGATGTATCTTTATCTTAAGTGCTGAATCCCAGCGTCTTCCGTTTATCGTAAGCCGCATAAAAAGGGGTACCTCTTTATCTATATTTTCCTTGTTTTTTCTTACATAGAAAATAATATTGAATGTTTTTCTTTCCATTTGACATAATATTAATGCAAATTTAAACCAAAATGTCCGAAAAAGCACTACGCAAAACACTGCATAACAATGCATTATGCTTATTCGGTGTAGTTTCTTTACAAAAAATAAACTACACCGAATAGTACACCTGGGAACCGGTGTTTTTAGCGTTTTTTTGCTTTTTTCTGCTTAGGGGGTAAAAATGAAAAACCCTGAAACAGAGGCTATTTCAGGGTTTTGCTTTTAATTGCATTTTCATTTAGCGGAGAAAGAGGTATTAGAACCCCAAAACCATTTGCTCGCAAGGGCAAGTTTCATTAACTTCTCTTTTATTTTACCTCTTTTCATTATAACACAAAACGGACGAATATAGTCAGAGTATTCAGCTTTTGTACTTAATTAAGTTATTTTGCTTAAGAGACAAATTTCAATTATTATATTATGTGCGTAATAAATATAATAATACGAACAAGAGAAGGATTTGTGGAGAAGGATTCTTAACTAAAAACGCCTATTTTGTCCAAATTACAATTCTACAAAGAACAGATATACAGCAATATAGTATATTATGGATATGATTCATAATCATGAAGTCCAGGGACCTTATTCTATATCTAAATAAGGTCAAAAACTCAATCAGCCCTTTTGGAGAAGGATTTTTTGAAGGAGTAAGTGAGAATTGAATCCAAGCTTCTCTCTTCCCAAAATGAGTAGGAAAATCAATAATGAATATAAAGGCA
>Ga0209226_10000426_pt1 | contig 23944 bp, 16 predicted proteins | sample BarGraNGADG00212_2_FD_184497 | JGI IMG/M metagenome (GOLD analysis project Ga0209226, IMG submission 184497) | Arctic peat soil microbial communities from Barrow, Alaska, USA - Barrow Graham LP Ref core NGADG0011-212 (SPAdes) (version 2) | ecosystem: Environmental > Terrestrial > Soil >...
GAATATATAGTTACTGATGCTTCTGTACATGATTGCCTTCGGCGCTACTTCGTGGTCGCAAGCTATGGAACAATTGCTTACAGAGAAAGACATAGGACAACCGCTTTATGCTGATAGCGCTTATACCGGTGAAGATCAGGAGGCGGTTTACAAAAAGAAAAAAGTCATCAACAAAATAAATGAGAAGGGATACCGTAACAAACCCTTAACCGAAGAACAGAAAGCCAACAACAAAGAGAAATCCAGGACACGAGCAAGAGTCGAACACTTATTCGGGTTTGTAGAAAACAGCATGAACGGTTCATTTATCCATACCATTGGAATTGCACGGGCCAAAGCAAAAATCGGAATGATTCACCCTGTGAAATAGCATGGCTAATATTTCACAGGGTGAACCTCACTTACAATATTTGTCGCTGTACAAATCGATAAAAATCGTTGAGGTAAAAAATATTGGTATATTTAAAATTCGAAAAAAAAGCATATGAAATCTCTAATAGTAATTGTAATACTTTTGATAAGCTTTTTAACTGGCAAAGCTGCTGAAAGCTTTGTGCTTCAGGTAAAAGGTTCTGATCAATCTTCTCCGAGGATCACTAATGTCTCTGCTGTTGCATCCGATGTTTTGTGTATTGAAGTTGATGCATGCCGACTCATACCGGGAATATACGTTCCGTACAGACCCGATTCACTGGATGTAATAACAACAAGCAGCAAGACAGCACTTGGAGAAACAAGGGGTATGGGTGTTAAGCGAAATGGCTCTCCCCTGGGATGGCTTGTTGGCTGGTACAGGAAGACAATCTGGCTTTTTGAAAGAGTTGTCGGGAAGCATTTAAATACTGCCTCTGCTGATTCAGCACTAAATTATCTGATAAGTTCAACCGGAGATGCAGATTATAAAATACCTGTTTCTCCTGAAAAAATATGGCGTAAAACAAAACCAACCGACTGGACAATTGACAGCGGGGAAGAAGGAACCTTTTATACAGCTAAACATTTTCTATTTCTTAAACTGCCATACAGACTGAAAACCGGTCAGACCTATTTTATAAATTTACCAAAACTTAATTTAAATCGGTCATCTATTTACTATGTTCACGATCCTGTTAACATAAGGAGTGAAGCTGTGCATGTGTCACAGATAGGTTTCCGTGCAGATGACCCTTATAAAAATGCTTATTTATCAGTATGGATGGGTAATGGAGGTGGTTATAACTATCCTGAAAATTTAGATTTTTCAATTATCGATGACAATACCAATCAAAAAGTATTTAATGGTAAAGCAGCTATGCAATGGAAAGGAAGCGTTCCTGAAGGAATCGGCACAAACGTAAACCATAGCGGAACTGATGTAATATGTCTGGATTTCAGTAGTTTCTGTATTCCCGGACGATATCGTATTTGTGTTGAAGGAATTGGTTGCGGATATCCTTTTAATATAGGAGAGTCGACATGGGAGCATGCATTTCTGATTTCAATGAAAGGTCATTATAATCAGAGGAGTGGGATTCCCATGGGCCCGCCCTATACTGATTTTGTCCGCCCCAGAAGTTTCCGGCCTGAAGATGGTGTTGTCGCCTATCAGTCAACATGTTCTTTAATGAACAGCGGAAATGGACTTAATGCATTGGGTACGGATAAAAACAATTTCGGAAACCTTTGTGCCGGCAAGACTGACAAAATTGTTCCTGATGCCTGGGGAGGAACAATGGATGCCGGAGATTTTGACAGACGTATCCAGCATCTTGCAGCACCAAGACTTTATCTGGAGTTATTGGAATTACACCCGGAATATTTTAGAAACATATCATTAAATATTCCTGAATCGGGAAATGATCTTCCTGATATTGTTGATGAATCACTATATGGACTTGATGTATATCGGCGTTTGCAGATGCCTGATGGTGGCATAAGAGGTGGAATTGAATCTTCAGAACATCCGGCTGGCGAATTGTCTTACCAGCCTCAAATGACAACAATGGTTTATGCACCTGACCCCTGGTCGAGTTACATTTATGCAGGAGTGGCAGCACGTGCATCACTGGCCCTTAAAACCCTCGGGAAAACTGAAAGGGCTGAAATATGGAGGACAAGCGCTTTAAAAGCTATGGAATGGGCAGAGACTGAATATGCAAAATGGACTAGTAGTCCGGATTATGCTAAATTTACCGAAAGAGCAAAAAATACAGTACCTGTTGAAAGAAATCTTGCTGCGGTTGAGTTGTATCGGCTGACAAATGATAAGCGCTGGAATAAGGTATATATTTCTACCCGTAACATGGAATCAAACAGGACTGAAGCCGCATTTGTTTATGCACGCATTGATAAATCACTTACCGATAAGAAGATTCGTCAGGAAGATATAGATCACATTATAACTCTGGCAAACCAACTGGTTGAAATTTCCGGAAAAAGTACCTACGGTATAACCACTGCAACACCCGGAAGGGCTCTTGGAAGCTGGGAAAGCAATTATTCCATTCCTGCTTCACAAACACTGGTCAGAGCTCATTACCTCACCGGAGATATTCAGTATCTTAAAACTATTGTCAGGTCAGCTCTTTTTTCAGCCGGAGCAAATCCAATGAACCTTTGCCTGACGACCGGCCTTGGCATTAACAATGTTATTCATCCTCTCCATATCGATTCAAGAAATACAGGCCAGGATGCTCCGGTTGGGATCACAGTTTGCGGCCCATGCGAAGTTGCAGTATACGGAAAACCAACTACTAAGGAGGGAAGAAGAGTGGCTGCTGAATGTACTCCCGCAGCTGTCAGCTGGCCATCAGCAGAATCTTATTTTGATGTTTACCGCTGGGCTTCGATGAACGAATATACTGTTGATGGCAACATGGGTCCGACAGCGTATATCTGGGGATATCTGGCAGCAAGAGGCGGTGCTGGTCGAGGAGCCCTATCGGACTATAACTGGTCTGAGCTTTCACAGGCTAAATGGGATACAAGAAGAATGCTTGGAAACCTTGGACATGATATTGAGTGCAGTATTTTCTCTCTTATAGATCTGGCTTATACAACAGGGCCCATTCACAAGCTTAATTATAAAGGGATCATTAAATCTGATTCGACAAAAAAAGTTATCCGTCCTAAGATTGCATATTATGCTATTCAGAATGTTACATCAGTATTCGACAATTCGCTCGAAAGAATTAAGGAACTTGATGTTACCTATAATATTTCCGAAGCAGGGCCAAATGATCACAAATATTCAAAAAGTACCGACAGGAGTCTGGCTGTGTATGGATACCGGAATAAGATCACAAAAAACCAGGTTTATTCCATATGGATGGATGAGAATATCCCTGGTGACTCAAATATTACCAAACTTCAGACCTTCTCTTTTTCTAATGCCAATTTCGACTATCCGGTATTTGTCGATATTATTACCGGTGGAGTTTATGATATTCCTGCTGATAAGTGGAGTAAAACAGGGAATATATATACATTCAGAGAGATACCGGTATATGACGGGCCGATTTTGATATCGGATAGAAGCCTTATTAAACTCAGGTAGCAGATTTAAAAAATGTAACTTTATCTGGTATGAACCTGATTACCTCGATTTCATTTATGCTGGTTGCTTTATGCGATCCTTTTAGCCATCCCGGAAATATTTCTTACATTGGACATGCAAATCCAGACTCTGCAATTTTTGCAGAGTCAGCATACCTGCATGTAGATCGCGATTATTACAGTCCCGGTGATGATATCTGGTTCAAATCCTATGTTATAGATGCCTCAACAAACAAGCTTTCCTCAATAACCAGGAACCTTCATGTGGAGCTTATTTCCCCTTCAGCACGGATCATTCAAAGTTGTGTTTTAAGGATTGAGAACGGTACAGGGAACGGAGATTTCCATCTGCCCGATTCTCTTCCCTCGGGTCGCTACACTATAAGAGCCTACACCAACTTCATGAGGAATTTTGATGATAATTTCTTCTTCAATAAAGAAATAATTGTTGTTAATTCTGCCGATGGAGGCAATGAATTGAAGGACAGCATCGAGTATGTCAGAAATGCATTAGACATCACCTTTTTACCGGAGGGAGGCTCTCTGGTAGATGATATAACTTCCACAATCGCATTTAAAGCTGTCAATGCTCTCGGTAAAGGCTGTGATGTTACAGGTGAGTTGTTTTCTTCCAAAGGCGACCTTGTTACATCATTTCACAGTACGCATCTTGGAATGGGTTCTTTCGGTCTTAAACCGGATCCAGGGCTAAGTTATTATGCCCGGATTAAAACCAGCGATGGAGGCGTGTATAAAGCTGATATACCAAAGAGCTTTTCAACAGGTATTTCAATTCATACATTGATGCTGAAGAACAATCAGTTATTGCTAACGGTTAATACAAATGAGAAGACCCTTCCTTCAATTATCGATCATGAACTGATTATTACTCTTTGCTCACGAAATCTGTTCTCTGAAACCACTAAGATTAAGACAGGCGCTCTTGTAACTAATTTCATATTACCCATCGATGACTTTCCCGATGGAATTATCCGGGTTACTCTTTCCGGAGCAGATGGATTGCCTCTTTGTGAGCGTCTTATCTATCTTCAGAAGAGAAATGATGTATATGTTAAAGTTACAACTGACAAGCAACAGTATTCAACTCGTGAAGAGGTTAAAATGAAACTATCATTAGCAGGCGATACTGTACACCAGGAAAAAGCTTTCCTTTCATTGTCAGCAACTGATTATGGAATGACTGCTGATTCTTCTATTTATCCTACTTCCATCTCATCCTGGTTCCTTCTTGAGTCTGATGTTCATGGGCTGGTTGAAAAACCTTCCTGTTATTTCGACATATCAAATCAGAACAGGTTCGAAGAATTGGACCTTCTCCTTCTTACCCAGGGATGGCGCGATTTTAAATGGAAATATGATACAACAAATTTATTCAGGTATGAAAACGGGTTTTCTATTTCCGGTATGGTACGGAAACTTTTCTTTGACAAACCAATTTCCGGAACACGAATCAATATCGGAGTTTACAGCGAAAACAAACCAATGTATCTGATTACCACACCAGATTCTGCAGGCTATTTCAGAGTCGACGGGATTGATATTACTGGTAAAGCCAGGGTTATAGCATCGGTAACTGGTAAAAAGGAAAAGTTCCAGGGTATGATCCTTCTCGATTCGATGAGATATGAGCCTGCTGGAATTAGCCTTATGACGGCTGATAATGAGGCCCTGTTGCCAGTTGATTTTCCGAAACGTAGACAGGAAGTTACATTTATTAGTGCTGAGAGGAAAAAGTATAAATTAAGCGATACAATAAGCATTGGAGAGGTGATAGTAACTGCAAATAAACCTGATTCACCGCAGACTATCAGAATAAACAAAAGACGTGCCGGGTATGGCACTCCTGACAGGGAACTTATTATTACACCTGAAATGGACAATAAATATCCAGACCTCTTCAGATTGGCAACGTCAAATATTCAAAGAGTTAACTGGACAGGATCAGGCATTACAATAGGTGGACTTAATCCAAAAATTTTATTAGATGGGATGGAAATTCCGGAAATGGATTATGATCTTGTTAAAGGTATTCCGGCAAACATGATTGACAGAATTGATGTCATTGATAAACCGCTTGGTAAGATGATTAATTTTATTACGAAAGCCGAATTAACCGCAGTTAACAAACAACCTTTACATTCAGTCAGTTTTATCATAAAAGGATACGATTCCCCACGTCTTTTTTATTCACCAAAACACAAGAAGCCCGATGAATTTGCATTCATGCCCGATACAAGAAGTACAATTTTCTGGGAACCAAATATTTTAACCGGCAAAGAGAATACTTTTAACATTAGTTATTTTAATGCTGATAAAGCTACAATTATTAAAATTATTGTTGAAGGAATTACGAGTGAGGGAATACCGGTAACAGGAAAACTAAGATATGAGGTGAAATAAACGTTACTTCCATTTTAAATATATAAGATCAGGGTATAACAACCTGGTCAAAATTGCCTCAGTCGGGCATCGTCTGGAATATAGTCGATATGACTAAAGCAAACAATTCACTATCAATCTATTAAATCCTTTTGTTTTGCTTATGTTCGAAATTATTATTTTCCGAATAAAAGATTTTTATCTTTGTAATACATTATTACTAACTATTCTTTTTCACCTAATTATTTTATAAACATCATGACTCTCAAAACGATAACCAAAGTTGATGCACTTCAGATGAACAGAATGAATAAGCGTGAAATATTACAGCTTATCCGTAAATCAGGGGTCATTTCACGTGCAGAAATTGCAAATATATCGGGACTGACTGCACCCACAGTTTCCCGTATTGTGGAACATCTTATAAATGAAGAAAAGCTTGTCAGTTATGTAGGTATTGGCGAATCAAGTGGTGGAAGACCCCCTGTTATGGTTAAATTCAACGGGAAAGAGAATTTTGTTATTGGTATCGATTTAGGTGCCACAACATTGCGTGGAGTATTATCAGATCTTGATGCAAATTTCATTGTTGAAATTCAACTTCCCACAGAAATAAACAAAGGATTCAAAGTTATTATGAATCAGGTCAGTGACCTGGTAGGTAAACTAATGACACGACGGGAGATTAGTCATGATAGAGTAAAAGGCGTCGGTATAGCCATTGCAGGCCTGGTGAATAAAAAGAATGGCATAGTTGATTTCTCACCCGACTTCAACTGGATGAATGTAGATGTGAGAGAAAGTCTCCAGGAGCTTTTACCACTGCCTTTTATATATGATAACTCGTCCAGGCTAATGGCACTTGGGGAACATGAGTATGGAGAAGGTAGGAAATATGACAATTTTGTTGTGATCAATGTCGGGTATGGTATTGCAGCAGGCATTGTTGTAGATGGGGTACCAGTCAGGGGATCAGTTGGGTATGCAGGCGAATTTGGGCACATAATTGTTGATAGCCGAAGTAAAGTTCAGTGCAAGTGCGGAGCAAAAGGCTGTCTTGAGGCACTCGCTTCAGGAAGAAGAATAGCCCAGATGGGACAGGAAGTTGCAGCGGGCAGGAAAAGGGGAATTTTATTTGATTTATGTGAAGGTAATCTTTCGCAGATCGATGCTAAAATGGTAGCCCTTGCCGCTGAGAAGGGTGATAAGGAAGCTATATCAATATATAAGGAAATAACCTCCTACCTTAGTATCGGGATCGCTACGCTGGCAAATCTTCTTGATCCACAGATTATATTCATCGGGGGCGGGGTATCATTTAATGGAGCCATTTTCTTCGATAATATTAAAGACTCGGTAAAACGCTATCTCATTTCACCTGAAAAAAGTGTCAATATAGCTCCTGTTACATTTGGCGATAATGCCTCAGTTACAGGCGCTTTATCTTTGATTACCAGTAAGATTACCAATTTCGAACCGCTGGATTGAACACTTTATAAAATAATGTAATAAAGTTTGAGAATTAAAATAATTAGGTTTATTTTTATTCTGATAAAAATTTATTGATTGTTTATAATTATTGAAAACCCTATGAATAACATAAAAATTGACACAATTGATCTGCTGATAATCATAGTTTATATTTTAGGCATTCTATTTATTGGTTTATGGTCTGTCAGAAAAAGTAAAATGACAAGTGATAATTATTTTCTTGCAGGCCGGGGATTGAAATGGGTTATTGTCGGCGCTGCTCTTTTTGCTTCTAATATTTCTACTATTCACATGGTTGGACTGGCTGCCTCAGGATATAATGACGGACTTGTCTGGGGTAATTTTGAATGGATGGCAGTTTTTACTCTTATTTTACTGGGATTGATCTTTGCCCCCTTTTACATAAAGACCAGAATTGCCACTCTTCCGGAATTCCTTGAGAAACGATATGGGCCAGCCTCGCGGACATTTCTGGCATTTATGGGAATACTGGCCGCATTATTTATTCATATGGGTATGAGCCTTTATGCAGGTGCGGTAGTGTTTGAATCTTTCTTTGGTATCAGTGTAATTCATTCTATAATTTTAATTTCAGTTATTACAGCTCTTTATACAGTTATCGGCGGTCTTAAAGCAGTAATGGTAACAGAATCAATACAGACAATTATTCTTATTGCCGGAGCAATCCTGGTAACGATCTTTGGCATACTCGCATTGCCTGAACATGGTATCACAACCTTTGCTGCTTTTAAAGCTGCAGCAAAAGAGGGCCAGCTAAGTATGCTACATACGACTGGTTCATTACAGGCTCTTAGTCAGACTGCGGCAAGCACTGGATTGACCTGGTATGCAGTATTTCTTGGATATCCTGTGATTGGGATCTGGTACTGGTGCACCGACCAGACACATGTACAGCGTGTCCTGAGTGCCCGTTCAATGGATGATGCCCAGAAAGGCTCACTCTTTGCAGGCGTTTTGAAAATCCTTCCGGTATTCATCCTTGTTCTTCCGGGAGTTATTGGTTATGTTTTGTTCAAGGATCTTATTGGTACCGACGCAAACCAGACTTTCCCCATCCTGATTAAACAGTTATTGCCAATAGGCTTAAAGGGAATTGTATCAGCTGCTTTACTGGCTGCGCTTATGAGTGTACTTGCTGCAGCACTTAATAGTTCCGCTACACTTGTTTCTGTTGACATAGTAAAACGATTGAGACCATCAACTACTGATAAAGGTCAGGTACTTATAGGCCGTATTGCAGCTATTGTTATAATGATTATTGCTATGTTGTGGTCCACCCAGGGAGGGAAATTTACCAGTATCTTCGAAGCTATAAACAAAATAGCGGGTGCAATGGCTCCTCCGATCACCACTGTCTTTTTGCTCGGTGTTTTCAGTAAAAGAGGTACAAAGCAGGCTTCTATTTTTACATTAATTATAGGGTTCATCCTTGGTGTGGTATCATTCTGTCTTGATTTTGCACCTATAAGCGGGAAGATGTATATAACAGACGGCCTCGGGATACCATTTATGATGCAGGCCTGGTGGTTATTCTGTTTATGCTGTGTCATCTATTATGTGGTAAGCTATATGACACCAAAACCTGATCCTGCAGTAATCGCAGAATGTACATGGAAATCTCCACTTGCGGTAATTACCGAAGGCAAACTAAAAGGCTTTACCGACGTAAGGATACTGGCAGGAATTCTCTTACTTGTAATGGTAGTATTGTATTCAATTTTTGGATAATTTGTTTGACCATGCTATCTACCCAGCACCCAGCACTTGATAACCTAAATTACTCAAGATCAATAAAATATATTAGGCAATGAGACAAGCAATTATGATTTCTCCAGGTATTATTGAGCACCGCGAAATTCCCGAACCGGGAAAACTAAGGGACAATGAGATTTTATTAAGAATCAAAAGAATAGGTGTTTGCGGTTCCGATATTCATGTTTTTCATGGAAAACATCCAGCGACTCCTTATCCGGTTGTACAGGGACATGAATATTCTGCCATTGTAGAGAAAGTGGGTAAGAATGTTACCAGGGTAAAACCCGGCATGAAAGCCACAGCCAGACCACAACTTGTCTGTGGTCAATGTGGTCCTTGTAAAAGAGGGCAGTATAATGCATGTCAGAAACTTAAAGTTCAGGGATTTCAGGCCCCCGGTGTTGCTCAGGATCTGTTTGTTGTGCCTGAGGACAGAATTGTTGCTCTTCCGGAAAATATTTCCCTCGAACAGGGTGCAATGATTGAACCGGCAGCTGTTGGAGCTCATTCCACCAATAGGGTATCAGGACTTTATGGGAAAAATATTGTCGTGGCAGGAGCAGGTACAATAGGGAACCTTGTTGCCCAGTTTGCCAAAGCCAGGGGAGCAGCTAAAGTACTCATAACAGATATAAGTGATTACCGGTTAGAAATAGCCAGGCAATGCGGGATAGAAGGAACTTTAAATGTTAAAAACAACCCTTTTGAGACGGGGATCAAATCTTTCTTCGGTTATGAAGGTTTTCAGATAGGGTTTGAAGCTGCAGGTGTACAGGCTTCACTCGACGTACTTATGCAGTTTGTTGAGAAAGGAGGCCAGGTGGTAATACTTGGAGTCTATTCCCAGAATCCTGTTGTTAATATGTTTTATCTGGGTGAGCATGAACTGAATGTATTCGGTTCCATGATGTATCGTCATGAAGATTATGAAGCAGCCGTTGAAATGATCTCTTCAGGGAAGATCCTCACAGCCCCGCTTCTCAGTAGAAGTTTCCCTTTTGAAAGATATCACGATGCATATAAGTTCATCGAGGAGCAGGGTGAAAAGAGCATGAAGGTGATGATTGAACTATAAAAATACTTACCCTATTGCTGTTTATGTTTGAAGTCATGTTGGAGCAATACCAACGATTAACCCGAAACTAATTCAATCATTTGATAATAAATAAAATATATTATGAAACCATTCAACTACCAACAGACTACACAAATATTATTTGGTGTTGGTCGAATTAAGGAACTTGGTGAAATTTCAAAGAAGTTTGGGATGAATGTCTTACTTGTCACTACCCCTGCAACTATACCTGCTCTGGAAAAGCAGTATTCCCAGGTCAAAACAATACTTAAGGAATCCGGAATCAAAATCAGCCATTTTGATGGAGTAATTGCTAATCCAACCGTCGATGTTATTTCTGCCGGAGCAAAAATGGCAAGAGAATCCGGTGCACAGGTGATAATTGGTCTTGGTGGAGGTTCAAGCATGGATACAGCAAAAGCTATTTCGGTTGAAGCAACCCACCCAGGGACCAGCTGGGATTATCTGTTTTATAAATCTCCACAGCCCGATGAGAGTAAGCTTCTGCCGGTAATCGCTGTTTCCACTACTTCAGGTACAGGATCTCATGTAACACAAGTAGCTGTTATAACAAACTCCGGGAAAAGAGATAAATCAGCATTGTATAACAATATACTTTATCCAAAGGTTTGTTTTGTGGATCCTGAACTAATGCTTAGCGTTCCAAAATTCATTACAGCAACAACAGGATTTGATGTTTTCTGTCATGCGTTTGAAAGTACAATTAATCCGGGAACAGGTGCGTATGTTGATCTCCTTGCATGGGAAGCAATTTCTATTGTTGCAGAATACCTTCCAAAAGTACTTAATGATCTGAATAATATTGAGTTCAGAGAAAAAATGGCATGGGCTGATACCTTAGCTGGTTTGTGTATTGCAAATGCCGGGGTAACCCTGCCGCATGGAATGGGTATGGCTATTGGAGGTATGTATCCTGATGTTGCACATGGTGAAGCTCTGGCAATTGTCTATCCTGCTTTTACAAGATTTACCTGGGAGCATGCCTTAATTCAGTTCGCAACTTTGGCCAGGATCTTTAATCCGGATCTTTCAAAAGTTTCTGACCATCAGGCTGCGAAACAATCTGTTGTTATTATCGATCATTTCCTGAAAAAGATAGGATTGTGGATCACTCTAAAGGAAAAGGGAATGCCAATAACCGAGATCAACGCTCTTGCGAAACAATGTATGGTATTGCCTGATTACAAGGGGAATCCAAGAGTAGCAACAGAAAATGAAATGATAGAACTTGTCAGACAGTCTTATGACCATTAGTAACCATAAAAAACAATTATATGAAAATCAATAGCATTGTTAAGAACCTGCCTGGATTATTTATCCCGATTTGCTTTTATGTTTTTACTTCATGTCATTCTTTCAACCAGCAAAAACCTGAAGTAAAGAATGAGACCATGTCAAAGCCTGATGTAAAGAGAGTAGGCATGGTTATACGAATTGACTCTTCCAGGATCAGGGAATATCTGGCCCTTCATGCAGATTCCAATTTCGGAGTCCGTGATCTCCTGATAAAATACAACATGAGAAATTTTTCAATTTTCATGACACGCTTTGATGACGGTAACTACTATGAGTTTGGTTATTATGAATACACAGGTAATAATTACGATGCTGATATGGCTGCACTGGCAGATGAACCCAGGAATAAGGCATGGTTGAAAATATGTGACCCGATGCAGGTTCCATTTAAGGGAGAGGCCTCATGGAAAAAAATGCAACAGGTTTTCCTTAACAAATAGTATTTATCAGTTTAATTTGATTGTATGATGAAGATTTCCGGAGAATTAAGAAATATGATTCTGAAAAGCTTCTCTGTTTGCCTGACTGTTTTTATCGGTACATCCATCGCTGTCGGACAGGTTGATTTTGGAGGATATTATACTAAATTGACAACAGGTCAACCATGGGAAGTTTATTCACGTACAGGACAGAATCCCGATATTATTGTACAACTTTCAGGCGTAGGGGGAAAACTTATATTCTGGAGGGGCAACAGCTACCTGCCTTATTGGAAAACTGATAAAGGTCAATGGGACCTTACAGAAATAATCCCCAGAAGTGGCGATGGTACAAGAACTATGCCCGATAAAGTAAATGTTTATTCCCATGTTGCTATCATTGAAAATACACTTTCAGATGTGGTTATTCACTGGAGGTATCTGTCTGATTTTAGCCCGGGTAATCCACATGCAAACGTCAACCCGAATAACTTTACAGATGAAGTATTTACTATCACCCCTAATGGCCGGATCAATAGAGTTATTAAAAAGGGTACAGAGAAAGTTGATGATTGGAACGATCCATTGAATCAGACCACACAGATAATCCAGCTTAAACCTGACGGTGTTTCTGAAATAAGCAGGACTAACCCCGGACATTCTATTACCCTAAGTAAACTTAAAGGCAACCCCGTTAAAGGGGCCGGGGTAATTAAACCCTCTCTCTGGTTTAATTTCGATGAAGGACTAGGTAATAATACAAAAGAAATAATAAGTCAGACAAGTACAACCATACCAGGTCATAAAACTCTTTGGAAGAAAGGTGTTTCGGGCACTGCCATAGAGTTTGATGGCTATAATACCGTAGTCTCTCTTCCTGCATCAAATTCACCTTCTGTTGCAGGCAGAAGCCTTACTCTTGAAGGATGGATCGCTCTTGGTGCATATCCGTGGAACTGGGCACCGATAATACAACAGGGAGATGATGATGGTTATTTTCTTGGCGTCGATAGTCATGGTTACCCTGGATTTATGGTTAAGGTAGATGGGACATGGGAACAACTTACTATTCCTGGCAAACCTCCATATACTGACGCTAATCACCTTTCGTTGTTAAAATGGTATCATATTGCCGGTACATATAACAAAAATGATGGAATGATTCGGTTGTATGTAAATGGAAAAGAAATTGCAAACCGATTATCAGGTAAAGGAGGAGTGCAAACCGTTAATGCTGATATGCGTATTGGAAAAGCAGCCATCCTGAGAAAACCGACTGAAGGCACAAATACTAACCTTGGAAGTGATTATGGTATTGACGGACTTCTGGATGAAGTAAAAGTGTACAACTCAGCATTAACCAGCAGCCAGGTTTCAGCCAGTTATGCTGGTTATAATCCTGGTATTGCAATTACAAATAATCCTGACATGCAACATCGGATGTTGCCAGTCCCGCCGGTTAATAGTCAGTTTAAGGCTGTTTACACACATCTGCCTTATTATGAGACATGGGAGAACATGTTCCGGTTTGGTGATTATGCTGATGTTGTTGTCGGACTTGATAAGTTGCCTGTAAAATTTGTGTTTTGGAGAGGTGTCAGCTATATACCCATGATGGTTAATGAATCCAATCAATGGTTTACAAATGAATTCAGCGAGACAGGATTTACCAAAGATGCTCCCGGCGACTGTGAACCAATGTCTGACAAGGGGAGCTGGGACTCTCATGTAAGGGTTATTGAAAACAACGGGGCAAGGGTAGTGGTCAGCTGGCGTTACCGGTTAGCAGAACCAGGCCATCACTGGGCAAATTACAATGATACAACAGGTTGGGGTGATATCGCTGAATGGGATTACTATATATATCCTGATGGAGTCACCTCAAAGATTTTGAGATGCTATACATCAAAACCTGATACATGGTATGAATGGGATGAACAGATAGCAATATTAGGTGAAGGGCAACACCCGGAAAGTGTTGTCAGCAAGACTCCTGTTATGACGCTGGTTGATATTACAGGAAAGGTTACAGATTACGACTGGAATCCTGAACCTCCCAAACCAGAATACAAGGGTCAGATTATCCAGCAGATTCATTATACCGGAAAGTATGATCCTTTTAGCATTCAGAATTTTAGCGGTGGTGATGTTTACAAAGGAGAACGTACGTGGTATGCAGTTTTTCCCTCATGGAATCATTGGCCAACATCTCAGGTTAACTCATCAGGTAGAAACTCAAGCTTTACAGACAGGGCAGCACACAGCTCTATTTCTCATCTGTTCTGGCCATTCAGTCAGCAGCAAAAAGGCAGGATTTCTTTTAATGAAAAGATATTAATGGAAGGTATGTCCGATCAGCCGGCCAAATCCCTTACAAACCTTGCCAGGTCTTGGCTGAACGCTCCCCAGGTAATAAATGTCTCAGGAGGAAAAAGTAAAGGATATGATCAATCACACAGAGCTTATTCCTTTACCTTTGGAACCACACCTCTCTCTTTCCGGATTGCTGGTTCAAACGCTAATCCTATGCAAAACTTATGTTTTGAAATAAGGAACTGGAAAAGCAGAACAACTGTCGCGGAGCTAAAGATCAATGGTATAGCACAAAAACAGGGGCCAGACTTCAGACAGGGTGTTAATATTGATACAGACGGAACATTCACCATGATAATATGGTTAGGAATAACTGGTGTCACACCACAAAGCTTCGAGATTGCGATGCATTGAATTTTTCTAAAGTTACTATTGGTCCTTCTACATGCAGACATGATCGGCATTTTGAAACGAGCATTTATTTTGATCAGATAAAATTACCCCTATTTTAAACTGAATCACTCTTTAAATTCTTTCCATTTTTATGGTCTAATCAGATATAATTGAATGATCCGGTGTGAATAGATCAGAATTGAAAAGAAAAGAGAAGTATTTAACAACATAGTTAAATAAATATACCGGGTAGAGTTCAATTGATTTGGGATTTTACCGGTAAATTTACAGATATGGTAATTAATATACCATAATAAGTTCATTTGCCAGGTCCGGATTATGAATCTGAAATAATAAAGCTATGATTCAGCTTGCATTACAGATATTTGAAGGGCCAATTATAATTTATCAGTTACAAAAATATCTGTGATGATAATATCTCAAAAATTTTCAATTGATTTTAAATAATTACAATATGAATAAAATGTTGGGTTTCTTAGAACGGTTTCTCATCACCTTGCTTCTTCTATTTATCTCAAATGCCGGATACGCTAAAGTTTGGACCATATCTGATACAAGCCTTGAAATTAAATTTGATGACCAGACTTCGATTCTGACAGTTAGAGATAAGATAAGTAATAAGCAGTGGGAACAGATGCCATTTAAAGATAATCTGACGCTCATTAAAGTTGTTCAGAATAGAAATTCAATTCTAATGAACATTAAGGGAAGTTTCTCTTTTAATGTCGACCTCAGATTGTCTGATAAATCAGATCTTGTGATAACATTATCTGCTGACGGGAATGCAGATATGACTGATCTTACTTTTCCTCCCGCATTTAAAACTCCGGATAAAAACCATTACTTTCTATTTACCGATGGTGAAGGTATTATGCTGCCGGCAGATGATAAGGATTATCCCCTAATGTTAAATCAGATTTATACAATGGCCGGAGGATTATCTATGCCATGGCTCGGAATTACTGATAACCAGTTTAAAACAGGTTATATGGCTATTCTCGATACGCCGGATGATGCTGCATTCCGCACAAAACGAGATGGGGGCTTGATCACTTTTGAACCTGTCTGGCTTTCAACAATTGGAAAATTTGGCTATGACAGGAAAGTGATCTATCATTTTTTTGACAAGGGCGGGTATGTGGCTCAGTGCAAAAAATACCGGGAGTATGCCTGGCCAAAAAATAATGTCGTTTCACTACGGGATAATCAGAAGAAATTTCCGGCGATGGAAAAAATGATAGGGGCAGTGCACATGTACCTCTGGGACGAATCAAGAAAGGTCAGTTTTGCCCGGGAGTTAAAGAAATCAGGAATTGATAAGGCATTCATCCTCTGGGATCCAAACCACAATCCATATCCGGTAGCAGGCTACGATGATAGTCTGAAAATTCTTGGACATGCTGCAGGTGTTCAGGACCTATGGAGAGATATTCCACCCAGGGATTCAGTAAAAAGAGATCCTGGAAACAAGCCTGATCCGACATTCCTTCGTCGCCCGAATTTCCCGGGGATGTATCCGGCAATAACACTCAAGAAAAAAGACGGAACAGTTGACAGAAGTTCATTCGGATCACATGTATGTCCTAAAGCAGCGCTTTCCATAATTCCATCACACAGAGCGGATAAGGAATATAGTATATATCCCCATGAGGGATGGTTTGTGGATGTTTATCTGTCGACCGTCTTGTATGAATGTTACGATAAAAATCACCCTCTGACACGATCTCAGTATAAGCAGGCTGTACTTGATATATATAAACTTTTTTCCGACAGGTACAAAGTTTATACCGGGGGTGAATGGGGCGCTGACTATGGGGTTTCAAAAATTGTATTTGCACATGGTATGATGACCTTACACAGGACATGGTTTGGATCAGATGCCTATAAAAGAGGTACCATTTATTACATAGGCAATTGGGGTGATGCCAGACCATCCATTATGATTAACAATAGTACGGCCACTGATATTTATCTGAAATATTCTATAAACGAATTTACAAGAGTCCCCCTGTATCAGCTGGTATACCACGATGCTATTGTTACTACCTGGCGCTGGGAGGATGCCAATCATAAAATGCCTGAATTGTTGATGAAATGGTTTCACACAGGTTTGTTACCGATGATCGTAAAGTTCAGGAGTCTGTTTTTTCTTCGGGGCAAAAAGCAATCGTCAATTTTGGAGATTCTGACTATAGCTTTGAAGGGAAAGTAATTAAAGCAAAAGGATTTATAACTTTTTCAAACTAGCTCTCATTCATTTTATTACCAAAAAATCATTAAGTTATGGGAAATAAAAAATGGACACGAAGACAGGTAATCGGGTCATTAGCAATATTGCCTCTGGCAGCAAATACAACGCTATTATCTGCCTCAAATATTTTGCAGGCTAATACAAAAGTCACGAAGTGTAGGCTTCTCAATTCGAATGGCGAACCATATGAAGTGAGTAAGATGGCCAGGTTTCATATTTGTGATCTGATTTCGCGGCCATTTCAAATCGATCCTCAGTTCAGCCCAGGCGAAATTGCATTTGTTCCTGTCATACAACCCTTCCGGATCAGTTTACCTGTTGTGGTTCCGGGATTTGGAGAAGTATTTTGTTATGCAGATAACAGGGGAGCGGGTTACACGGCATCATTTTTTAACCGATCAGACGTTCTTTTCCTGAATTACGAATTTGCAGCAGACCGGCTGGCAACAGTGAATAAAATAACAGAAGAGTGCCGGAAATCGAATATCAATCTTACTCCGGAGATATTGAACAGAATTAAATCAGCGGAGAAATATTTTGCGCAATGCAAAGAGGTAAAAGGGGATGATAAAGCAGCTGCAAAACTGGCAATGGAGTCTCTCCGCGAATCGTTATGGGCCGGTGAAATGATAGTTATCGAGCGTGCCAGGCAACTTATAGAACGCAGGGGACCGCGTCCAGGTTTTTTATTTGGATGTAACGCCTTCAGATTCAGGAATTATGGCAGTCCATATACAAAGCTTTTTGAATCAATTTTCAATTATGCAACGCTTGGTTTTTATATGGGAAATACAGAAAGAGTTTATTCAAGTGTGGACTCATTATTGACCGCACTTCAGAATACCCAGATTATCTCGAAAGGACACCCTTTGATTTTTCTAACACCTGACTCCCTGAAATCAAATTCACTTAGCAACAAGTCTTATGATGATATAAAGCAAGTAACCTTAAACTACATAAAAAACACAATACAAAAATACCGCGGACGAATTCATATCTGGGATGTTATAAATGAAGCCCATGTTCAACCAGATACACAATATGGAGAAGGAGCTATTGCCGGATATACAAAACAAAAGGCTGTTGAACTATCATGTGCAGCTGCAAAAACAGCTCACGAAGCTGATCCCACATGCTTCAGGGTAATCAATAATACCGGCACATGGAGCGATTATTATATGGGAAGGAAACATGCAGACTGGCAACAGACGGCTTATGATTATCTGAAAATGCTGGAAGATGCACAATGTGATTTTGATGCAATTGGTTTACAATACTACCATTCTGGCCGCGATTTGCTTGAATTTGAACGCGATCTGGAAAGATTTTCCCATTTTAAAAAACCAATCCACATAACCGAACTGCAAATTCCTTCATCGTCTGCAGATGTAACAAGGGGCGACTGGTGGGGTGGAGGTATAGGGGGCTCACGTTTCCCATGGCATGGAATGGAATTTACAGAAACTATTCAGGCTGATTGGGTTGAAGGTGTGTACACAATGCTCTATAGCAAGCCTTATGTTGATGCGGTAACCTGGTGGGACATGACCGATCCGGCTTTCGTACCTCACGGAGGGTTTGTTAATGCAGATTTGAGCCTGAAGGAAAGTTATTTTCGTTTAAAAACTCTGGTTGAAAAGTGGAAAAAATCTCAAACTAACTGACAAATAATAGTATTCGGAACAAGTTAACCTCAACAGAAAACAAGAATCGGACAAATTTTCCAGATAAATATAAATAATTCTATTTCAAAAATATCAATTGTATGAAAAGACTATCATTATTATTAATTCTTCTGACTTTATTATCATTTGCGGGATACTCAAAAGTCTGGACTCTATCCGATTCAAATCTGAATGTGAAATTTGACGATCAGTTACGAGTTCTTACTGTAACGGATATACGATGCAACAAAACCTGGGAGCAGGTTCCATTTAAAGATGATTTTTCAATCTCCAAAGTTACTCAAAAGGGAAACTCACTGGAAATAACTTTGACCGGGTCAATAAAACTTGGATTAAACATTACATTAACGGCTGAATCTGATCTTGCCTTTACTTTAAAAGCTGATGTAAAAGCTGTTTTCAAAGAACTGACTATTCCGTCAGCTTTCAAAACTCCTGATAATACCCATTATCTTTTATATACAGATGGAGAGGGATTTTTACTTCAGGCTGATGATAAAGAATATCCCCTTGGTAACGGTATTACTTATTCCTGTGGCGGAGGACTTTCCATGGCATGGATGGGTGTTGTTGACAATAAGCTTGAAGCCGGCTATATGGCAATATTGGAAACTCCTTTTGATGCTGCCTTAAGGACAAAAAGAGAGGATGGACTGGTTACATTTTCACCCGTCTGGATGACTTCAATGGAGAAATTTAGCTATGACCGTAAAGTCCTTTATCACTTTTTTGATAAAGGCGGTTATGTTGCACAGTGTAAAAAATACAGAGAATATATCTGGGAAAAGAATAACGTAATAACACTCAGAGAGAATCAGAAGAAAACACCTGCTATTGAGAAAATGATCGGAGCTGTTCATATGTACGTGTGGGACAATGCCCGCGATGTAAGTTTTGCAAAAGATATTAAGCAGGCAGGGATTGAAAAGGCTTTCATTCTCTGGGACGCAAACCACACGCCATACCCTGAAAAAGATTACGATAACAGGCTGAAAGAACTTGGTTATGCCTCTGGCGTTTATGATCTTTATACTGATGCACATCCGAGGGATTCAATACCAAGGCCGGTTGATAATGAAATGAAAGGTGCATGGTTGAATCGCGGCAATTATCCCGGGCTATTTAAAGAAATCACTGCCAGAAAGGCCGATGGAAAATTCTATTCAAACAGTTTCGGAACCTATATCTGCCCTCTGGCCGTTCGTCCCGAAATTATTAAACGTATTGAAAAAGAATTGCCAATTTATCCTCATGAATCGTACTTTCTGGATGTGGGAGGATGGCAATAGCCATAATCCTGAAATATGGTGGAAGAAAGATCTGTTCAACATTCTGTATGGAAGTGCCCCGTTATGGAGCCTCGATCGTGACAGATGGGAAAGTTTTAAGAATACTTTTATCCAGAGTTATAAAAACATTTGTCCGTGGTTGCAGCAGATAGGATATGATGAGATGATTTCTCACCGGTTTGTTTCTGATGATCATAAAGTTCAGGAATCAGTTTTTTCATCAGGCAAGAGAGCTGTTGTCAATTTTGGTGATAATGAGTTTGTATTTGAAGGAAAGACAATTAAGCCAAAGAATTTTTTGATCCTTTGATTTCAATATCCCCATTGAAGGATATACCTGTGGAAACTGCTTTGGTCCTGCATCAGGAGTTTTTCTCATCATATGTAGTTTTATAACATATGATTTGGAATACTTTTCACTTGAATAGCATTAATTATTAACTTTCTTTGGTTATGAATTTTTGTTATTGTGTTATTTATTCTTTTTCAAATGAAAGCAGTCCATTTAATTTATGCACCGGACCATAAGGCCAACCACGTGATTCTGAATAGATTTCTTTTATTTACCCTTCTTTTACTCTTCAGCATTGTTACTTTCTGTCAAAATTTGAAAAATCCCGGAAGAGATGAACCAAAAGGGTTTCGGGCTGCTGTGGTTAAGGTCGATATCACTCCCAGAGACTCTCAGATGCTCCTGGGCTACCAGGCCAGAAAATCAACAGGTGTTCATGATCACATCTATAACAGGATAATAATTTTAGATGATGGGAAAACACAATTTTTTTTGGTTTCATCCGAGATCTGTGAATTTTCACCCTCACAGTACGATCGTATTGCCAGACTCCTCAAAGAGCAACTTGGTATTAACCCTATGAATCTTTGGTGGGCAACAACACATACTCACTCTGCACCCGAGCTTGGTTTACTCCTGGGATTTTTATAAGGATTGTTTTCAGGGATTTTGTTCACATACTCACTCCTGGCCATTATTTTGTTATTTTAAATTACGTGGTTAACAGTTTCTAATTATTAAAAATAATCAATATGAAAAAGGTTTTCATTCATATTACAATCTTTTTGTTCTTCTTCTTTTTCAGTCGCGGATCAGAAGCCCAGGTAAAATCATCGGGAATACTTCTACTCCTTGCTATAGGGAGAAGCGGTATGACAGGGATGAAATGGAGTGAGGACAGAACAAGACTTACTAAACCTGGTACCAAACCAACAACAATCGAGGTTATAAAAGGTGTTATAACAATTGAAGGATTGATTGATGCGAAAAGAGTTTCTTTTGAACCTTTGGATGGTAATGGAAATTACATATTCCCTGAATTATTCAGTTAACAATCTGTTAATGGAATGTTAATGTAGAATATTCAAAAGTTTTGTTCAGCAATTTTGTAAATATGGACATTACGAAATATGCTTTTACGAAGAAACTAAAAATGCGAAACACAAAATATTTATTAATAATTTTGATTACCTTTTGAAGTTTTAAACTAAGATCATGAACAGAAGAAATTTTATTAAAGCTACCTCAGTAGTGACTGGAACTTATGTCTTTACAGAACCTTTGATATTTGATAATTTCAGAATTCAGGTAGAATCAACCTGGTTCAATCGTCCGATGCGATGGGCACAACTTTCGATGGTTGAAAATGACCCGGGTAGTTTAGATCCTGATTTTTGGTTAAATTATTTTAAACGGATTCATGCTGATGGAGCAACTCTGAATGCAGGAGGGATTGTAGCCTTTTATCCGACCAATGTACCGCTTCATCATCGAAGCGACTGGCTCGGAAACTCAGATCCATTTGGTTACCTCCTGGAAGGATGCCGCAAAATGGATATGTCGATTATTGCACGTACTGATCCTCATGCAGCAAGGCAGAACGTTTATGATACACACCCCGACTGGATAGCAGTTACTTCAAACGGCGAAAAACGTCGTCATTGGGCAAATAAGGAATTATGGGTGACATGCGCATTGGGCCCATATACCGGTTAAAGCTCAGGTAAGTATTAAAATCCCTGAGGGATTGAATGTTGGAGCAGTAAAACTTCTGGTAGACGGACAAAAGCCTTCATTTGAAATGAAAGATGATAAAATAAATCTGTCAGTACAACAGATATTTGATCACGAGATAATAGGAATAGATTTCAAATAAAACATGATTTAAATAAAGTAACCGAAACATAGAACAATGAGCAAGGAAGAATTTAAATACCGGCGCAAACCAATGTCAGGTAAAAATACAGATAACAACCGGAGGTCATTCCTGAAAAAAGCTGCAGCAGCTTCAATAACAATTATGAGTACCGACCTGATGTCAATGACTGTGAATAGTTCTGTCAGTCAAAAAGAACCACTAGTTGATACTCCGTGGTACAGACGTGTTACACGCTGGGGTCAGACCAATATCACTGAAAAAGATCCGGCACACTATGATATTGCCTGGTGGCGCAAGCACTGGAAGAACACTGAGACACAAGGCGTAATAATAAATGCCGGAGGCATAGTGGCTTACTATCCAAGTAAAATTCCTCTTCATCGTCAGGCACAATTTCTGGAGGGGCGGGACCTTTTTGGTGATTTGTGTCGGGCTGCTCACGAAGATGGATTAGCTGTATTTGCCCGGATGGACTCCAGCTCGGCCCATGAAGAGTTTTATAAAGCACATCCCGACTGGTTTGCAATTGATGGAAACGGGAACCCTCATAAATCGGGAAAGCTGTATAGATCATGTGTAAATGGCCCGTATTACAATGAATATATTCCTTCAGTCCTCAAAGAGGTATCAGATATTTATCATCCCGAAGGTTTTACAGATAATAGCTGGAGCGGTCTGGGTCGTGATACTTTCTGCTATTGTGAGAACTGTAAAAAAAGTTTTCACGATAAAACGGGTAATGAAATTCCACGGACGAAGAACTGGAATGATCCAGTTTACAGAGCCTGGATTAAATGGAATTACGGCCGCCGCCTGGAGATATGGGATTTAAATAACCGTGCCACGAAATCGGCAGGAGGACAGGACTGCATCTGGTCGGGAATGAACAGTGGCTCAATCAGCGAACAGGCAAGAAGCTTTCGGGATTATAAAGAGATATGCAGCCGTGCTGACATTATAATGCTCGACTCTCAGGCCCGTAGCGATGCGGGTGGTTTTCAGCAAAATGCTGATACAGGCAAGCTTATTCATGGTTTGTTGGGGTGGGATAAGCTCATTCCTGAAAGCATGGCGATGTATCAAAGTTGGACCCCTACCTTCCGGCTGGCGAGTAAGCCGGTACCGGAAGCCAGGATGTGGATGATTGAAGGTATGGGAGGAGGTATTCAGCCCTGGTGGCATTTTGTCGGTGCGTCTCATGAAGATCGTCGCATCTATCATACACCAGGACCAATATTCAGATGGCATAAAGCTAATGAAGCTTTTCTTGTCAATAGGAGTCCTGTTGCAACTGTAGGTGTAGTGTGGTCTCAACAGAATATGGATTTCTTCGGCCGTGACGACTCTGATCAGTTGGTGGACCTGCCATGGCGAGGTATTACGCAAGCCCTGATTCGGGATCGCATTCCTTATCTTCCTGTTCATGCGGATCACATTGACCGCGACGCAAAACAATTATCCACACTTATACTGCCCAATATGGGTGCAATTACTGACAGTCAGATTGCCAGCATAAAACGCTTTGTCGGAGGTGGCGGAGGTCTGTTTGCCACAGGTGAGAGCAGCTTGTACAATGAATGGGGAGATCGCAGGGCAGACTATGCTTTGAGTGATTTATTCGGTGCTCATCATCCGGGTCAAGAGGCATCAGCATCGACACCTGCTGGCAGAGGAGGATCGGTTGAGGCTCTTCATACATACCTGCGACTGACACCTGAGTTACGCAAGAATGTTGATGGACCTCAAACCGGTCTTGAACCGGAAGCTGTTGGAGTTCGTCATCCTGCACTGAAAGGGTTTGAAGAGACA
>Ga0209226_10000427_pt1 | contig 23862 bp, 21 predicted proteins | sample BarGraNGADG00212_2_FD_184497 | JGI IMG/M metagenome (GOLD analysis project Ga0209226, IMG submission 184497) | Arctic peat soil microbial communities from Barrow, Alaska, USA - Barrow Graham LP Ref core NGADG0011-212 (SPAdes) (version 2) | ecosystem: Environmental > Terrestrial > Soil >...
TAGCATTATTCCAGTAGAACAATTCCGCAGTACTCCGTCATTCCCCCGAGCCCTTTGGTTCAAGGCGAGGGGTGCTCTGCCGCGTAGGCGGGAATCCATCCTTTCATCCTGTCGGATGTACCACCCCTGGTCCCTTTACCAGCTGACCCCAAAGCATCGTCTGTCACTTTAGTTGCCTTGACCGAGGCCACGTTGGTCTTATCCTATAGGTCGTCGTTGGCTGCAAACTGGCGGCAAAAGGGGTGACCACAAGTGAAAGAAAACCGTGCGACTGGAGCTCTTGTCCCCAGAAGTCACGATTGGCATGTGTGGTACTTGTCGCTGACCATTGTCGCGTCGATCCTGCTGGTCGGTGCGTGGATGCGCTGGTTTCCGCTGGAACAGCTGTCCACGGCGTGGCTGGGCCTTGTTGCGCTGCTCTTGGTTGGTGTTCCCTGGCTGCATCGCCGTTTCACGGCCGAGTTGCCGGTTGCCATGTCTCCTCTTGCCTGGTTGCTCATTGCCGTTGGTGCGTTCGGTCTGGTATCATTCGCGGTCTCTGTGCACCGTGGTGTGACCCTGCAGGAACTGCTCAAACTGACGGGGCTCCTGGGCATGTTTCTGTTTGCCTTGACCTTTGCAGGGGCCGAAGACCGCCTGCATACTCTCAGCTGGGTGGTGTTTGGCGCGAGCGTCGTCGCCATGGCAGGATGCATTGTCCTTTATCTGCTGTCACCCCGGGTTGCAACGGGACCCATCGCGTCGCTGGCTCATGCACTGGTCGTACGCGACACCGGCGGACGGCTCTCTGCCTTCTTCAGTTATCCCAACGCGCTGGCTGGCTTTCTCATCCTGCCCACCTGCATTGGTGTCGGGTTGTTCGCCTTCGGTCGCAGTGGCCGGGAGCGCTTGCTGGGGCTGGCTGGCACCATTGTGCTGATGGCTGCGCTTGTGCTGACCGGGTCGCGCGGGGGCCTGCTCATGGCGGCAGGCGTGCTTTTGCTGCTCCCCGCTGTGGGCTGGCTGTGTAAGTGTGTTTCGAGCCGCCAGATGGCGCATATCGCCGTCGCGTATGGAGTTGTCGCTGTCATGATAGCGGTCAGCATAGCCGTTCCCGTTTCCCGCAATCGGGTATGGAAGCCTCTTGTCCAGCGCTTCGTTGCTGTTGTCCAGGAAGTTTCGCAGGGGCAAGCAACGACGGGCCAATTGGGAAATCGGCTCCAGATGTTCCGTGACCTTGGCCCTTATCTGCGGGCATACCCGGTTCTGGGTAGTGGCCTTGGTACCTACTCCAGTGTCTACATGAAGTTCCGGTCGCAGCTCTGGTTTGCCACCGACCCCCACTCGCTGGTGGTCAAGAGCTTGGCGGAAGGCGGCATCCTTGGATTTGCCCTCGAGCTGAGTATGATTGCTGTTCTCCTTTGGCTTGGCTTCCGTGCCGCGTTTCTCTCCAGCAACAAAGCTCTCACGTTCGCTGTCGTGGTGGGCATTGCCGGTACACTGATCCATTCCTGTTTCGACATCGACTCCATGTTCTATGCTATCGGTGCCCTCTGTGCCGTCTTGCTGGGCTCGTGCGCCGGGCTGACCATGCAGGCCGGGGCCTCGTTCTGGGTCCTGGGCCGGCCGGTGCGCAGGGTAGTCGGTCCTGTTTCAGGCGCGAAGCGCGTGAAGAACTCTCCTCCGCGTTCTCGTCCATGGCTGGCGGCGGGATTCGTGGTGCTTGGTTTGGTAGCCGTCGTGTTCGTTATGACCACATCTGCCGAAGCATGTTGGGTGACAGGACAGCGAGCGTCCAGCACGACGTTGGCCGTTACCGTACAACATGAGTACCAGGCTGCGGAGGTGCTGAATCCGTTCAATGCGCGCTATCCGCTGGCGCTGGCAGGATTCTCTGCGAGCATGCTGAATAAGGTGGCCAAGAACGTCCAGCCTGCCCTCTTCGACCAGGCCAAGGGTGCATACCAGCGCGCGGTGGCCCTGGATCCGCTTAACCCGGTAATCCAGATCCAATATGCGCAGTTTCTGTACGGGCACGGGGACAGAGACGCCATCGATGTATTCCAGCGGCTTACGATCCTGGACCCCATCGATCCTGGCACTTGGACGTCACTGGCACATGCGCAGATCACGTTCAACCACAACGCGACGTTGGCTGAGCAGGCCATCGACCAGGCACGGCGTCTGGATCCCACCTACTATGACATTGCCAACGTGACCGGCCAGATAGCCCTGGATAAGGGAGATGTTGTTGCTGCGGAGGCAGCTTTCCGGCAGTCCATCCAGGCCAGCCCGTCACAGCAGCTTGGGTGGTCTGGACTGGCGGACGTATATCGCACAAGCGGGCAACAGGGAAAGCTTGTCGCAGCGTTGTTTGATGCCTCTGTGAATGCACAGGATAGTTCTGCCTTTGCCGCTGAATTGCAGGGTCTTGCACCAATGGCACAGTGGACCTCGCCGGTAGCCGGCACGTCTGTTGTTCCAGGTGGCACTGTTGCCTTGGCGTGGAACGTGACTGGCATGTCCAAAGCCTTGGAGTGGCACACGATCTGGGCTGCCCCGGCCACGGGCGACTGGATCCTGGTAGCGGATGGCCTAAAGCCGTCGGTTCGCAGCCTGACCTGGCAGGTTCCTGTAAGCATACCCTTGGGTCCCTGCCGTTTCTATGTGTATCTCGTTGCCCCCAAGCTCATGGCTGGATCGGACAGAGGATGGGCGTCCTCTACCGTCAGTCCTCCAATTCAGGTAGGGCAATAATGGTCTTTGGCAGGGGCCACAGTGGTTTGCAGGGTGGGGCAAATTGGTTAGTATAAATGAGTTGGTTGTCGCGAAGTCCGGGAAGGGGGATGACGATGGAAGATGACCTTACGTTGATGGATATGTTCAAAGTCCTGGCCCGCCGGTGGAAGCTGATCGTGGCTGTCACCCTGATACCCACCATTGTGGTGGCGGGGGTGCTGCTGGTTGCCATCAAGCCCACATTCACTTCGACGGCGGTCGTGATGGTGTCGGACACTAGCTCCACCGTCACACTGCAAAGCACAGACCAGCTGGGCGCCACGCTGGTCACCTTGCCCACGGCCTCGGTTGTGGCTTACCAGAACCTGGCCAGGGACCCAGCGCTGAGTCAGGAGGTCATCGACAAGGCAGGCTTGGCCGGCGCTCCTTGGAACATGACAGTGCGCAAGTTGGCAAGCGCAGTCAAGATAAGCTCAGTCACGGGCTCCAGTCTTATCCAGATCGGCGTCACGTTGGGCGACAAGAACAAGGCTGCACTTGTGGCGAATGCTCTGGCCGACGGACTGGTAGCGCGCGGCGAGTCCATCAGCAAGACGCCCATGTCTACAGCACAGCAGGGGCTGAAGGAGTCATATGATGCTGCCAAGAGCGCCTTGCAGTCAGTGGAGCAGCAGCTGGCAGCCTTGCAGAGCAAGCGAGACAGTGTTACTGAGCTGACGAATGTTCGCGATACTATCTTGCAACAGCTCGACGGCTACCGTGTACAGGTGCAGAGCGATACTACCTTGGAACCGCTCACCGGCTACCGTGCACAGGTACAGTCCTTGACGACGGATATTCGAGCCCTTCAGCTCAGTCTGGCGACGAAGCAGTCAGCATTGGTCAGCACGCACCAGTACCTGACTACCACGAAGTCCATCACGGACGACCAGACGCTGTTGGACGTCGCGAAGGCGACCAGTGGACAGAGCGTGCTGGACTTGGCGAGACTGAACATGACGTCGCAGGAGATCAACCCTATATGGCAGTCCCTGACCAGTGACGTCACCGGTCTCAAGACCGAGATCGCCTACAAGACCAGCCTCAAGGCCCTGTATGAGAAGACGATCCCGGGATTGGAATCGCGTGTCCTTGACCTGAACCAGCGCATCGACGCCGAGAACAAGACCATCACCAGTTTGCAGCGCAGCAAGGACCTGCTGACTGCGGAATTCGACTTGGCTACCACCAATTATATCTCGTCACTGAAGCTGGAGGGCAACCCGTTGCCGCCAGTGCGCGTGGTGCAGAAGGCTATCCCTGCCGATGAGAAGGACGCCGGAGGGCGGTCGACGAAGGTAGCTGTGACCCTGGTAGCTGCGCTCCTTCTGAGCATCCTCTTGGCTTTCCTGGTCGACTACATTCACACCGCGCGCGCAGCGGAGGCAGAGGCTTGCCGGGTGAAGCAGTCATGAAGGCAGTTATCCTTGCAGGAGGAATCGGTTCTCGGCTGAGCGAGGAGACGGCTCTTCGCCCGAAGCCAATGGTCGAGGTCGGCGGCAAGCCCATCCTGTGGCATATCATGAAGACATATGCGGCCTATGGGATTCAGGATTTTGTCATCTGTCTTGGGTACAAGGGGTATGCCATCAAGGAATACTTCGCCAACTATGTCCTGCACATGTCCGATGTGACCATCGATCTTGAGCACAATAGAGTGGAATGGCATGACTCACGCGCCGAGAATTGGCGTGTGACGCTTGTCGACACGGGCGAGGAGACGATGACGGGCGGGCGCATCAAGCGCATCCGATCGCACGTAGATGGTGAGTCCTTCCTGTTGACCTACGGCGATGGCGTGGCCGACATCGACATCGCTGCACTTATTGCCTCTCACAAGCGGGCGGACACCTTGGCGACACTCACTGCTGTCCGACCACAGGGACGTTTTGGTGCCCTGGACCTCGGAGACGACAATACGGTGACGAGTTTTAGCGAGAAGCCACCCGGAGATGGTGGATACATCAACGGCGGCTTCTTCGTGCTCGAACCCGGCATCTTCGACTACATCGAGGACGATACAACTGTCTGGGAACGGTCGCCGCTTGAGCATCTTGCGGCCGATCATCAGTTGTCCGCCTATGTGCACGACGGTTTCTGGCAGCCCATGGATACCCTGCGCGATAAGAATTTGCTGGAGAAGCTGTGGTCTGAGGGACATGCGCCGTGGAAGGTCTGGAAATGATGGAGCCCGAGATGAATCAGCTGTTCGACGGCTACTACTCCGGTAAGCGTATCTTCGTCACGGGGCACACCGGGTTCAAGGGTTCCTGGCTGACGCAATGGTTGCTTCTACTGGGGGCGGAGGTGGCCGGATACAGCATCGGCGTGCCAACACAGCCGTCGCTGTATGAGTCCCTTGGCCTGTCGGGGCAGATGCAGGACATGCGGGGCGACGTGCGAAGAAGTCAGGACGTACAGACAGCAATGGCGAAGGCTGCCCCGGAGGTGGTTATCCACATGGCTGCACAAGCCTTGGTACTGCCCTCGTATGTCGACCCATTGATGACGTTTGAGACCAATGTGATGGGTACAGCCAACGTGCTCGAAGCAGCAAGAAACTGTCCTTCGGTGCGGTCGGTCGTCATTGTGACCACCGACAAGTGCTATGCCAACAACGAGTGGCAGTACGGCTACCGCGAAGCGGATGCGCTGGGGGGGCATGACCCGTACAGCGCCAGCAAGGCAGCAGCCGAAATAGTAGTTGCTTCGTATCGGTCATCGTTTTTTGATGTGGGAGATACAGTAGGGAAGAGGACTGGCATAGCTTCAGTCCGATCTGGCAACGTCATTGGTGGGGGCGACTGGGCAGTCAACCGTCTGATACCGGATTGCATGCGCGCGCTGGCAGAGGGGAACCCGATTGTCGTGCGGAATCCTGGTTCAGTGCGCCCATGGCAACATGTTCTGGAACCGCTTTCCGGATACCTGTGGCTAGGCGCCCTGCTGGCACGAGATCCTGCAAAGTACGGTGGACCATGGAACTTCGGTCCGAACCCCGAGAGTGCCGTGTCTGTCGAGCAGCTAGTCAACCAGGTGTGTCAGGCGTGGGGAGGACCAGCGCGGTTCGAGACAGCGACTCCTGGGCAGGCCTTGAGTGAAGCAGGAATTCTGCGGTTGGATTGCACCAAGGCCCGCTCTCAGCTGGGTTGGCATCCGGTGTATGATGTGGGCGAAGCAGTACAGCAAACGGTGACGTGGTACCGTTCGGCCATGGAAGACGCTGGACAGGCAGCCCCTCTCATGGTGCGGGGCATTGGTGATTACGTCCGAGCTGCACGCGCCAAGGGTGTTTTGTGGGCACCGATGGATCGGGGAAGCAGGGGGTGAGTATGGATGCCTTGAGCAACCTGCTGGCAAATCCCGCGCTCGATACGGACGCATGTGCGGCTGAACTGCGTTCACAGATGCTGACCCTGGCCGGGGAGTATGCCCGTCTTGTCCACGTGCCCGCGCCGTTCATCCCTGGGGTGTCACCCGTGCCGGTGTCCGGCAAGACCGTTGGTGTACCCGAAGTGCAAGCGCTGGTCAGTGGGTCGCTTGACTGCTGGCTGACGACAGGGCGCTTCAACGACGCGTTCGAGCAGCAGCTGGCCCGCTACCTTGGTGTCACACATGTTCTGACGGTCAACTCGGGCTCGTCGGCGAACCTGCTCGCCATCGCCGCACTCATGACGCCGGAACTAGGCGACCGAGCCTTGAAAGCAGGGGACGAGGTCATTACTGTCGCCGCGGGATTCCCCACGACCGTTAATCCTATCCTGCAGAACGGTCTGGTTCCCGTCTTCGTCGACGTATCATTGCCGACCTACAACGTCAATCCTGAGCTGTTGGAGCAGGCTCTGTCTCCTCGTACACGAGCCGTGATGCTGGCCCATACGTTGGGCAACCCGTTTGACGTGGAGGCAGTCGTTCAGTTCGCGAAGCAGCATGGACTGTGGCTTATCGAGGATTGCTGCGACGCACTCGGTTCCGAGTACAAGGGGCGACGTGTCGGCACCTTTGGCGACATCGGCACACTCAGCTTCTACCCCGCCCACCATATCACTACGGGAGAAGGAGGAGCCGTCTTCACGAACAACGCGCTTCTGGCCCGTTTGCTGGCATCACTGCGCGATTGGGGCCGTGACTGCTGGTGCAAGCCCGGCCACGACAATACGTGTGGCAAGAGGTACGATTCCGAGTGGCCCGGTCTTCCCCGGGGCTACGATCACAAGTACGTGTACACACATCTGGGATACAATCTCAAGATGACCGATATGCAGGCAGCAGTGGGCTTGGCTCAGATGGGGCAGCTTGACGATTTCGCCGTGGCCAGACACCGCAACTTTGCGTTCCTGCACGAGGGTCTGACTGGACTGCAAGACTTATTTCTCCTTCCCGAGCCGACGACCGACAGCCTGCCCTCGTGGTTTGGTTTCCCGATTACCCTGCGCGGTTCCGCCGCCGGCCGCCGGCCTGAGCTGCTGCGCTTCCTCGAGGCACGTCACATCGGCAGTCGTCTCCTGTTTGGCGGCAACTTGGTGCGTCAGCCCTACATGCAGCGGCGAACCTACCGCGTGGCAGGGTCGTTGGCGACCACGGACACTGTCCTGGAGGACACGTTCTGGCTGGGTGTGTGTCCCGCAGTCACACCGGACATGCTGACGTATGTCGTTGAGTCCCTTGCCGAATGGGGCGCGGGGTATGCGCGGTGACCGTCAAAGAACTGGGCCAGCTAGAGAGTCTCTTGGCATCCTGGCAGGAGGAATGGTGAGCCCAGCGCGCGTAGCCTTGGTTACTGGTGCGACGGGGTTCGTGGGGGGGCATCTTGTACGGCGCCTGCTGGTCGACGGCTGGGAGACACACGCAATCGTGCGGCCCTCCTCGAATGCAGCAATTCTCCGCGACGTTCTGGGGAGCGGCAATGTGCGTGTGCATGACGGCAGCACTGCGGGGCTTATCGACACCCTACGCAGCGTGCACCCAGACCTCGTTTTTCACCTTGCATCATTGGTCGTCGGTGAACATTCCACCGATGACGTGGATCCTCTCGTGCAAAGCAATATCCTCTTTGGCGTCCAGCTTCTTGAGGCCATGACCGTTGCTGGAGTGTCGACCATCGTCAATACGGGCACGACGGGGCAGCACTACGAGGGCAGAGAGTACAGTCCTGTCTCGCTGTACGCTGCAACCAAGCAGGCTTTCCAGGACATCCTGCAGTTCTACTGTGAAGTCCGTGGTTTGTGCGCCATGACGCTAGAGCTCCCTAACACGTATGGTCCAGGTGACAGGAGTCCGAAACTGCTCTCCCTAATGGATCGGGCCGCTCGAACGGGTGAGACCCTGCAGATGTCGCCAGGCGAGCAGCTCCTCGACCTGTTGCATGTGGATGATGTGGCCCATGGCTATGAGGTGGCTGCCGACGGCTTGTTGACTGGACACTTGCTATCGCCATCACAGTATCGACTGTCTTCGGGATCCCTTGTGCGCCTGAGGGATGTCGTCGAACTGTACCGTGAGGCAACCGGGCACACAGTCAGCGTCGTGTGGGGTGGTCGGCCATACCGAGTGCGTGAGGTCATGGAACCGGTGTCGCCTGTGCCCGTACTACCAGAGTGGCAAGCATGCATTAGCCTGAAGGATGGTCTTGCGACGCTCGAAGCAGAATCTCAGGAGGATGCCGATGGCAACCATTGTTGAGCATATTACGGAAAAAACCATAGAGTTCGTGAGAATGGAAGGATTAGAATGAAGTATCTAGTTACAGGTGGCTGTGGTTTCTTAGGATCAAATTTGGCATCCGAAGTTCTAAAGATGGGGAAAGAACTGGTGGTCTTTGATAATCTTTATAGAGTAGGCTCCAATACAAATTTGGATTGGCTGAGAGGTCAAGGGGAGTTCAAGTTTGTCTACGGAGATATTAGAAATAGGGAAGATATAGAAAGGGTAATCTCAGAAGAAAGGCCTGATGCCATTTTCCATTTGGCAGGACAAGTGGCTATGACTACTTCTCTCCAGAATCCGAGGTTAGATTTTGAGGTAAATGCTCTGGGCACTTTCAATCTATTGGAAGCAGTAAGAAAATGGTCTCCCGAAAGCGTAGTAGCATATTCATCTACGAATAAGGTCTATGGAGACTTAGAGTGGGTAAAATATGAAGAAACGGCAACAAGATATATCGCCCCCGATTTTCCTGAGGGTTTTCCCGAAACAATTCCTTTAGACTTCCATTCTCCTTATGGTTGTTCTAAAGGAGCAGCAGATCAATATATGCTTGATTACTACAGAATGTTTGGAATAAGGACTGTGGTTTTCAGACATTCATCAATGTATGGTAATAGACAGTTTGCTACGCATGACCAAGGCTGGATAGGATGGTTTTGTCAAAGAGCCATTGAAACTAAAAAGAGAATTCCAAAAGAGACTCTTACAATCTCGGGGAATGGAAAGCAAGTAAGAGATATTCTCTATGTCAAGGATGTTGTTGATCTATATTTCAGATCCGTTGAGAATATCGAGAAGGTGAAAGGACAGGCATTTAACATCGGTGGTAGCAAAGAGAGTAGCCTATCCTTACTGGAACTATTTGGCTTCCTAGAAAATGAATTGGATATTGAATTGCGCTATGAGGAGCTCTCCCCAAGAGAAGGCGATCAAAAGGTCTTTGTAGCTGATGTCGGCAAGATTGATAACTTAGTAGAATGGAAACCAATAATTGACAAAGAGAAGGGCATTAGAATGATGTTGGACTGGCTAACGAAAGAGAGAGAATAGATCATGATTTATGAGCCTTCATTAAGTATACCCATACCTGTCTTCAATAGAGAAATCGAGAACAACCGATTAATTGCAGGTGGCTACGCCGTGGCTCTGCTGTCCGGAAACCTGCCATCGTCTTCACGTTACCGGCTGTCTTTGGGGTCACTCGTTGGGCTGAAGGATGTTGTCAAACTGTATCGTGAAGCGACGGGGCATGCGGTCAACGCTATTTGGGGCGGTCGTCCATATCGTCCTCGCGAGGCCGTGGAACCCCGGTCACCAGCGCCGGTGTTGCTGGACTGGGTCCTGTCCAAGAGTCCGGCGACATGGCTGGGTGAATCGGCAGCTCGCACTACGACGTGAGGTGACATGGAAGAGACTATGGAGTTGCATTGTGAAGTGGACGGAACATTTGAGCAGGTCACTCGGCTCTTGACGGTCTGTATTCCCACGTACAACAGAAGAAAGGCGCTTGAGGAGTGCTTGGCATCGGTTCTGCCGCAGGCAGACGCGTTAGGTGTCGGCGTGTGCGTTTCGGACAACGGTTCGTCCGATGGCACATGGCAAGCACTGGAGATACTCAAGCTGCAGTACCCTTGGATGCAGATCATGCGTCACACGAGAGACATTGGCCCTCGGGACAACCTGACCGGGGCCGTGCTGTCCTCGCGCGCGCAGTATGTGTGGACGCTAGGCGACAAGCTGGTTCTGTTGCCAGGGGCGCTGGAGTTCGTAGTTGCTGAGCTGGTCCGTCTGCATCCCGATGCTGTTGTTGTGAACAGCTCGATTCAAGATGCCTCAACTGTCGAGAGGATATGCTCCTCACCGCAGTCGTGTTTGACCGAGGTTGGATGGTACACCACTCTTTGCGGGGCTACGGTGTTGCCACGACAGGCATGGGTTGCAGCACTGCGTCTACAGCCTGTTGTAAGTAGAGACTTCTCGAATGTGGTCGTTTTCTTCTCCTATCTAGCCTCGCTGTCGACCCCTCAGGTATTGTTCTCCGGTCGAGTGCTTGTCCAAGCCGAGAAGAACGGTGGCGCTGGTGACGTCGGGGGAACGCACTACTGGAGTGCCCGCGCCGTGAGGACTTGGGGTCGCGAGTGGTACGATGCAGTCATGAGTCTGCCAGCCCTTTACTCGGTAGACGACAAGCTGCAGGTGGTCAGGAGTTACTCAGAGCACACAGGTTTCCTCAGTCACGTGGGCCTCATGCGGCTGCGTGCTCAAGGACAGGTCACGCTTCAGCAACTTAGTGCCGACCAGGTGCCCCTTCGGGTAGCTATTTCGGCGCCTTGGTGGTCGGCCGTGATTATCTCTGTGGTGCCTCGGTGGATGCTGCGGCCTGTTCTGTATGTGCATCCTCGACTAATGTTGCGGGCAATGCGACGCAGGCTGCGATTGCTGCGTGGGCAGCAATCGCATCGGAGTGCTCAGTGAAAGCATGCAATCCAACTGATTGTGCGCTGTTGCGCTGGTGTTGCAAGCCAAGCGAAGCGAGTGCAGGAGGCCAGTCATGAAGGGCATGGTTCTTGCTGGAGGTACCGGCTTCCGTCTGTCACCCCTGACGGTTGTGGCCAACAAGCACCTCTTGCCCGTGAGCAACTACCCCACGGTGTTTCATCCGATAGCACGCCTCAAGCAGACGGGTGTCACTGAAATCCTCATCGTGACGGGGCGCGCTCACATGGGGGATGGTATAGAGCCCGATCACCCGTGCCTGTACCACCAGAGTGGCAACCGTGCATCAGTCTGAAGGATGGTCTTGCGGCCCGAAGCAGGATCTCAGGAGGATGACGATGGCGACCGTTGATGTGTTGGTTCCGACCTACAACCGGTCGGCGATGTTGCGCCGGTGCCTGGAGTCCATAGAAGCACAGACGTACACGGACATACGGGTTATTATTGGAGACAACTGCTCTGATGACGACACGAGGACGGTGGCACAGGACTTCTGCGGCAGAGATGGTCGATTCGGCTACGTACGCAATGCAACGAACCTCGGCATGTATGGCAATATGAACGCGCTGTTCACGCGGGTCATGGCGCCGTACGTGCACATCATGCACGATGACGACTGGCTGGAACCCTGTTTCTACGAGCGAATGATCGCTGGGCTGGAGGAATCGCCAGAAGTGGCCCTAGCTTGGCCAAGAGCCATGATGTTTCGGGGAGAAAACGAGACAGTAAACGGACAGCCGGACAGATTCGATCGTGATCAAGTAATACTTGGGGAAACTGCGCTCGCAGAGTTGTTGCGTGGCAATTTCGTCACGTGCCCCGCAGTAGTCCTCCGCACATCGGTACTGTGCGAGGTGGGCCCGTTTTCCGAATACCTGACCGCGGACTGGCTGATGTGGCTGCGCATAGCTGCCCGTCATGATCTGAAGTTTATCGACGCTCCGCTGTTTCACTACCGCTTGCATGAGGGGCAGACAAGCGCGGACAGCTTTCGAATGGGCAGAGATGTGATCGACATGTTTGCATTTGCCTCAGGACTCGAGGGATTCTCTGGCAGGCAGATTGAGATCGCTATGGCTCGGTTTGGGGCTGTCCGCAACTGTATGATGGGGCTGGGTGTGAAGCGGGAACCCGAGGCGCCTCGCTTGATACGTGACCTGTGTTCGTACTTCCTGAAACACGTGCCCGATCACCACGGTGCGATACGGAGGGTAGAGATGACCGCACTTGCCCAGACGAATGCCCCTGCCTTGAACTCAGGTCCTTGCGTTAGTCTAGCAAGTGACCTGATGACTCTGACTAGAACTGGGGTACAGGCTGCATCAACGAAGGAGATGCGAGATTGGATCTTGGTTGCCTATCGTGAATATGTTGAGCAGGGCCATGTCACGTTCAGTTGTGATGAGGATGCCGTAGAGCAGTTCAGCCAACTGCAGATGGCGCAGCGAGTTGCAGAGGCTCTGGGCTATGAACGCGGCATGCGCGTGGAGGCACACACCAGATGAGCACATTCATGCCCGACCGGCCATCTTGGCGCTCCTTGCCCATGAGCGATTGGCTAGTGTGTGCATTTCTGTTTGCCATGCCTTTCGAGGGAGTTGCATTCATCTTCACTTCCTCCAAGAACGCGGTTGGCTATTTGGCAATGGCAGCTTGTGTGGTGTGCGGTGGCGCTATCCTGGCCAAAGGGAGACCGCATATCGGCGCTCTGACCGTTCGCATGCTGGTGTTCATGGCATTGGTTCTCTTGAGCTGTGTCTGGACTATTGCTCCCGCGGCCTCGAGAACCGAAATCATGCGTTTCGGCGGCTATCTCATGACCGCGCTTGCTATTGCTGTTATCCCCAGGACCATAGCGGCCAAAAGATGCCTTGCCAGGGCCGTGATTCTTGGCGGTGTGGCTGCATCGGTTCTAGCCTTGGCCAGCAGCCTTGCTCAGGGAGGATTTGTCAGAGTTGCACTTGTCGGAGCAAGGGGTGCGATCGATCCAAACAACTTCGCTACCTCTCTTCTACTGCCACTGGCTTTGGCAGTATCTGGAAGAAACACTAGATGGCCGTTGCGCCTCTTGGTTTGTGGGATACTAGTTGGAGGCGTCTTAGCTACGGGCTCGCGCGGGGGCTTCATTGGTGTACTGATTGTATTGGGTGTGGCACTCAGCTGGGGGCGGAAAGGCAAGGCAGTTCTGCGGGGAACCCTAGAGGTGCTTATTGTGATGGTTGTAATCTGGGTGCTGGTTGTGACGCTTTTCCCCGTGTTGCTCACGCGCCTGTCATATGTAGCGGTGCAGGAGCAACGGCTGGAAATCTGGCGGGTTGGACTGAAAGCGTTTGGGCGTTTTGGCTCAATAGGGGCAGGCATAGGTTCTTTTCCCGCGGCATATGATGCAGTAGGCGCAGGGCCAGCAGGTTACTCAAGAGGCCCCCACAACATTTTTCTTCAGATTGGAGTTGAACTTGGTGTTTCAGGACTTGTGCTGTTCTGCCTCTGTGTGGTTTCAGCTCTCAAAAGGGTTAAATCAAGTCGAGCCGGTACCGCTGCCATTCTTGGTGTCCTTACCGCAGGTTTCTTCCTGGGTATTCTTGAGTTGAGTTTCTTTTGGGTCACACTCACATTTCCCTTTCTTGAAAGCGATTCTGTGGTGATTCATTCGGGAGAATCCATTGATTTCAACGGGTCTCTTGAGCATCCCCATGCGACAGCGTTTCAACATGAGTCGCACTAGATTGTACGAGCTTACCGGACCAGTCTGCCTCCAGTACGCTTGTTCCATGAACGAGGCACACACTTCGGGAGATGCCTTGATCCTCATCAGAATAACAGGATCCACCGGATCCGGTAGACAGTTCTGGACACATGTGGATGAACTTGTCGAGACGAATTCAAGTTCTCTCATGTTGGCCGGAGCAGCACGCAGATCTGTTGCCCGGTACTGCCTAGGTTCGCGCTGGTATCTGTACATGCAGGACTCCACATGTGGGCCAGCGAGTACGACGTTGCCGCCCCTAGAGGAGTCTAGTAAGCATCGATACTGGGCAGCCAGGCCGTACTCTAGAAGTGCGGGAACGAGAAGGCGCAACGTGGTTGCTCCCGAAGAGCGACTATATGACTAGGAGGAATGTACAACATGGCTAACACAGTTCTTGTCACCGATTGTATTGGCTCCTTCGGGCACGTCTCTCTGGAGTGTGCAGGAGCTATTTGCGAGGAACTGCAAGCAATCGCTCTCGAGGGAGCGTCATCTTGTGGGTGTGGGCAGCAACACTCATGGGAAATAGGTAGGCTGCAATGAAAGTCATTGTTCTGGCCGGAGGCCGCGGTACGCGGCTGTGGCCGATGTCGCGCGAGCTTTACTCGAAGCAATTCCTGCGCCTGCCGGGCAGCAGCGAATCCTTGCTAGCCAGCGCGTATATTCGCGCGCAGGCGCTGGTTCATCCGGAAGATATCATTACGGTGACCAGTCAAGATTTTGCGTTCTTTGTCAAGGATATCTTCCAGGAACTCACTGGTCAGGCTCCACTGCATGTCATCTGCGAGCCTGTCGGCCGCAACACTGCACCTGCCATTGGCTTAGCTCTCGTGTATGCCAGGGACAAGCTAAACGTATCACCTGAGGAGCCGTTTCTGGTCATGACGTCCGACCATGTCATTCAGCCGGTGAGTGCGTTTGCCGGCTACGTGAAGCTGGGAGAACAGGCTGCACAGAGCGGCTACCTGGCGACGTTTGGTGTGAAACCGACAGGTCCCGAGACAGGCTACGGTTACGTCCAAGCGGGTGATAGTTTGAGTGGCGGTGTTCTGAAGGCTGTGCAGTTTGTCGAGAAGCCAGATACAGTGACGGCAAAAGGGTATGTTGCTTCGGGTGACTATTACTGGAACTCTGGAATGTTCTGTTTCACGACACGGGACATGATGGCAGCCCTACTCGAACACCAGCCGGGAATGGCTCATCTACTCGAGTCTGGATACGACCATGCCATCGGGGACTTCGCCGATATGCCTTCGATTTCTATCGACTACGCCGTCATGGAGAAGGCATCCCGTGTCGCAGTTATCCCCATGGATCTGACATGGAACGATGTTGGCAGCTGGGATGCTGTCTATGCTATCACCAAGAAGGATGCTGATGGTAATGCTCTCAGCGGGGACGTTGTTGTTCTTGACACCACCGACTCTCTGGTTGTTTCACGGAAACGGTTGGTCACGACCATCGGTATCAAGGACCTGAGTATCATTGAGACAGATGACGCCATCCTGGTGGCACGGAGGGGAAGAAGCCAAGACGTGAAGACACTTCTTGACACACTCAAGGCCAGTGGTCGGCGCGAGGTCCACGAGCACACGACCACCATCCGTCCGTGGGGCACCTACCGGATCCTGGAGGAGAGCAGCAGGTTCAAGATCAAGAGCATCGTCGTGAACGTGGGGGCCATGCTCAGCCTCCAGCGCCACATCCATCGGACCGAACACTGGGTTGTCATTCATGGTACAGCGCAGGTGACAGTAGGCGACAAGACATTCTTTGTCCACGAGGGCGAGAGCACCTTCGTGCCCAAGACGACCCTGCACCGTCTGGGCAACCCTGGCAAGGTCCCGCTGGAAATCATTGAGGTCCAGAATGGTGAGTACGTCGGAGAAGATGACATCGAGAGAGTCGAGGACGTGTATGGCCGCACGAAAGGTGTGGAGGGAGAGACACCACAATGAAGAAGGCACTGATTACTGGTATCACCGGTCAGGATGGCTCGTACCTCGCCGAGTTTCTGCTCAGCAAAGGCTATGAGGTTCACGGCATCAAGAGGAGGAGCAGCTCGTACAATTCCTCCCGCATCGATCACATCTACCAGGACCCACACTACGCCAATACCCATTTCTTCATGCACTACGGTGATATGACCGATGCCAGCAATCTGCTTGCCATCATGGCCGAGGTCCGTCCCGACGAGGTGTACAACCTGGCAGCACAGTCACATGTTGCCGTATCTTTTGAGACCCCCGAATACACAGGCAACTCGGATGGACTCGGCACACTGCGACTTCTTGAGGCGATCCGTGCAGCTGGTCTGACGACTACTACCCGATTCTACCAGGCCTCGACCTCGGAACTCTTTGGAGGTCTGCCTGCAACAGCACCGCAGTCCGAATCGACACCCTTTACGCCCCGGTCTCCCTATGCCGTGGCAAAACTGTATGCCTACTGGATTGTCGCCAATTATCGGGAAGCGTACCACATGTACGCCTGCAATGGCATCCTGTTCAACCACGAGTCCCCCAGGAGAGGCGAGACGTTTGTCACGCGTAAGGTGACCATGGCGGTGGCTCGTATCGTCAAGGGACTGCAGGACTGCGTGTATCTTGGCAACCTTGATGCAAAAAGGGATTGGGGATACGCCAAAGAGTATGTGCAAGCAATGTGGCTCGTCCTGCAGCAGGATACTCCTGATGATTACGTGATTGCGACTGGCGAGACTCATACCGTGCGTGAGCTCGTGGAGGTGGCATTCAAGCGAGCCAGTATCACCGTGGCGTGGCAGAGTCAGGGTGCTGAGGAGTGCGGACTCGACGCAGGCTCCGGAAAGGTCATCGTACGCATCGATCCTCACTACTATCGCCCCACCGAGGTCGATGTGCTGCAAGGTAACGCATCCAAGGCAGCTGTCAAACTCGGTTGGCATCCCGTGACGACCTTCCATGCGCTGGTCGATCTGATGGTGGATGCTGACCTGTTCATGCTCGGCGATGGCCATGATCACGATTGTTATACTGGAGACAGTATCCTGAAGGAGACGAAGTAGCTATGCTCGATCTCACCAACAAACAGATTGTTGTCACGGGAGGCAGAGGCTTCCTGGGCACCCACCTTGTCAAGAAACTGAAGGAACACGGCGCGACGAAGGTCGTCGCACTTGCTCACCATGACTACGAGCTCCGTGATCGTGCCCAGGTACAACGCATGTTTGACGATCTGCATCCCGAGGTCATCATCCACCTTGCAGCTGTTGTGGGTGGCATTGGCGCCAACCGGTTGCATCCCGGTTCCTTCTTCTACGACAATGCCATCATGGGCATTCAGCTCATCGAGGAAGCACGGCTTCATGTGATCGAAAAGTTTGTTCAGGTAGGCACCATCTGTGCCTACCCCAAGTTCAGCCCAGTTCCTTTCAAGGAGGAGGACCTCTGGAATGGGTACCCCGAGGAGACCAATGCTCCCTATGGCCTGGCCAAGAAGATGCTGCTTGTCCAGTTGCAGGCATACCGGCAGGAATACGGCTTTAACGGCATCTACCTTCTGCCTGTCAACCTCTATGGTCCAGGGGACAACGATGACCTTGTCACCTCTCATGTCATCCCTGCCATGATCCGGAAGTTCAGGGAGGCCAAGGAGCAGCACCTCCCCAGCGTTACCCTCTGGGGCGACGGCTCCCCAACGCGCGAGTTCCTCTATGTTGAGGATGCCGCTGAAGGCATCGTCCTTGCTACGGAGCGGTATGACAAACCTGAACCCGTCAACCTCGGTTCAGGGCAAGAGATCTCCATCAAGGACCTTGCCAATCTCATCAAGAAACTGACAAGCTACCAGGGGGCGATCATCTGGGACGCCACCAAGCCGAATGGTCAGCCGCGGAGACTGCTCGACGTCAGCAGAGCCGAACGGGAGTTCGGGTTCAAGACTAGGATGACTCTGGTTGATGGGTTGGTCAAGACGATTGGTCTCTCCGTTCCCGGCAGACGAACCGAAGATGGGAGGGGCTAGATGCCGCACTCTCTCGCAGGTTTTCTTGGACGAGTACCTGGCGCGGCCCGCTACGCCAGTGTGCATGGCTATCGTGAGTATATTGGGGGTTCTACTGTCGGTAGAGCTCTGGTCTCCTACTTGGCTCTTCCTCTTATTCTACCGAAACGGTCGAGAGAAACAGTACAGTTCAGCAACAGTGGAATAGCACAGGAGATTCCGAGGGCGTTAAACGAAATGGGCTACGTCGTTGATATTGTTGGTTACCGGACAGTGCCCAAATTGAACCGTCACTACGACGTTTTTATTGGACATGGCGCACAAAACTACCAGGAAATCAGCGATCAACTTGATGAGCACGCGACCAGGATCTGCTTCGCAACGGGAGCGAATTGGAGGTTCGCCAATGTGGCAGAAGGACGGCGTTTGCTAGACATAGCCGAACGACACGGGTTTCTACTCCCACCGGAGCGAAATCCTCCGAACGAGGACGCGGCCTATTTGGATTCAAGAACCATTGTCTGTCTCGGTGATACATTCACGCGAGATACCTATGGTGACCTGAGGGGCAAGGTTGTTTGCATCAACAATGCCGCCTTTCCGGTTCATCTACTGCCCTCTCAGATTGACAAGTCCAGTGGATCTGCCAAGCGATTCCTCTTCTTTTCCGGAGGGGGCAACGTTCATCATGGTCTTGACTTACTTCTTGAGGCCGTTGCAGGGACACCGTACGAACTCTTTGTGTGCCAACACATTCAGCCCGATTTTGGGCGCGTTTTCTCGCGTTGGCTTAAGGGCCTGCCCAATGTGCATGTGCTGGGCTACATTCCCCAGCGCTCCCGGGAGTTCCTTGATCTCGTTAGAGCATGTTCTTGGTGTGTCCTCCCGACATGTGCGGAAGGTCAGCCGGGGGCTGTTGTGGAGTGCATGGCTCATGGACTGATTCCCATAGTCTCGCGCGAATCAGGCATGGGACTGGGCGATCTTGGATTGACGATCCCGGAACTCAGTGTTTCGGGCGTTCGGTCTTCACTTGACACTGCAGCAAACATGAATCCGGGCCAGATCTCTGCACTATCTGGTGAAGTGGCAAGACTCGCAAGCGTCGACTTCTCTCCGGCCAGTTTTCGATCAAGCATCGAGGGTGCTGTCTCTGCAGCTCTGGTGGGTGGGTCAGTTGGTGTCGACGGTGCCTAGGCCAGAGCCGTCACGAATGGAGAGGTCTACCATTGTGAGCTCGATGTCGGGGCGGCAGAGATGGTTGTCATCAATCCCATATGGCGGGAGGCGTCCGTGCGGGTGCTAGTGGCACTCAGCAAGTTTCAGTACGGCAACCCCAGTTGGGGTGTTGGGCCGGAATATGCTGCCTTCGTTCCTGTTTTCCAGCAGCTTGGACATGAGGTCTTTCACTTCGATCCCTGGCAACCCGACCGGTTTGTCAGTTTCGTAGACGTAAATCGGGCACTGCTGACTGAGGTTGATGAGAAGCGGCCTGATGTCATGTTCTGCAGCCAAATCTACTATGAGTATTGGGTTGAAACTCTTGACCTGATACGCACCCGGTACGGAGTGACCACTCTCAATTGGAATAGCGATGACAGCTGGAAGTACGCACAGGTCTCTAAGTTCCTCGCGCCTCACTACACAGCTGTCACAACTACTGATGAGAGGGCATACCGGAGATACCATGAGGATGGCATTAGGAACGTGCTCCTGACACAATGGGGTGCGAGAGATGAGTATCTGCGCAGACCCAAGCCAGCAGACACGTGCAAATATGATGTGACCTTCGTGGGAGCAGCACACGGGCTACGGAAGCGCTGGATTGAAAGTCTGGCAGGATATGGTATCCGTGTCGCATGTTTTGGCCGGGGCTGGGATACTGGACCTGTTGATGATAAGGATATTCCAGAGATCATGAACGACTCTGTTGTGAGCATCGGATTTACAAACTCACGCGGCAGGAACCAGATAAAGGCGCGGACCTTCGAAGTTCCTGGTGCGGGTGGTTTCCTTCTCACTCAGTGGGCAGACGGGCTGGACAAATACTACAAGACTGGCGATGAGATTGTGACGTTCGAACGCGTGCGGGATCTAGCAACCAGTATTCGCTACTACTTGTCCCACCCACAAGAGCGTGACGCGATAGCAGAGGCTGGCTACAGGAGGACCTGCTCAGAATACGTCTACTCCAAAATAGCCTCACAGGCTCTCAGTTTTGCATTGTCTCTCCCATCCGCCAATATTACGAATCGCGAAGATGGTGCCACCGTCATGGAGGCGGTGATACGGCGCCACCGGATGAGCCCATGGCTGAGCGTGCTGCGCTCGATGCTAGCTCTCCTCTGCAGTGTTTTGTTTGGCAAGACCAGAGGAGCCAGAGCTGCGCGCAGGTTGGTATTCGAGTTTAGTTGGCGATTTCAAGGCGCTCGCACGTTTACGGCGTCTGGGCTGCCGGGGCGCATGTTCTACAGGGAGAGCCGACAATACCGGCCAGAGTAACCGTTGCCACTTCGTACTGCGACCCGGGCAGATTCGTGCACCCTGTGATGCAGTGCGTGTTTGTACGGAGCCGTCAGGATTGACAACTTATCTTGCTTAGTGATTGTTCATCCTCAGTCTACTGAATTGGAGTAGATTTATCCGTGAGGCAACGATGCGATTTGGAGTAAGAGAATTGATGAGGCAATAGGAGGTATTCAGGTGGGAGGGGAAGGTATTCACATAGCAAGTCGTTCGTGTCCAATTGCTCGGCACAGGCATACTCGTCGACCACAAGGAATGGAATTGTGCGAATCCCCACGGCTGAAGAACTACAATAGATGGGAATGCAAGCATCAAGGCCGTGCCTTGGCCTGTTGCTGCAGGCCGGACGGTAAGGCATGTTGAGAGTCAGCGTTGTAATCCCTGCCTTCAACAGATGCGCAGTCACGCGTCTCTGTCTGGAGGCACTAGGAGCGCAGGACCTTGCCCCGGAGGAGTATGAAGTCATAGTGGTAGACGACGCCTCGAGTGATGACACTCCAGAAGTGGTTCGGAGCTTTCAAGAGCGAACCAAGTGCAGCGTGACTTATATACGTCACACCGTCAATCAGGGTCGTTCAGCAACACGCAATGACGGGGTGCTGCAGGCAAGGGGGGACATTGTCGTCATGCTCGACAACGACAATATCGCTGCTCCAGACATGCTCCGTGCACATCTGCTGCGTCATGAAGCGGCTGAACCGGAACACATCGCTGTCGTGGGAAATGCACGGTACTCGGCTTCTTCAATCAACGGCTCCAATTTTGGCCGGTATCTTCAATCCAGGTATCTGGGTTCACGGGCGCACGATCATCGCATCAACCCCGAGAATCTTTCTCCCCAGTATCTTGCCGGCTTGAACCACTCTTGCAGGCGGATGGATCTTATCACTGTGGGACTCTACAATACGGGTCTCGGCGGATATGGCGGCGAAGATAGCTACCTGGGGTACAGCTTACAGCAAGCTGGCATACGCATAGTCTTCGCCGAGGATGCACGCTCTGAGCATGTTGAGGATCTGTCCATCGGGCGATACAAACGTAAGATACTGGAGGCAAGTGCAGGAGCAGCCCGGACACTCATGAACAATATTCCAGGCTATTTCAGAGGATCCAGAGTAGCGCTCCTTGAGTCCACTAGGTTACGTAACGACAGTATCGGAGTATTATTCGCCAAGGTGGGTACACGCCTGGCTCTCAATCCCGTGACCACAATGTTGCTGGAAATATGGGTACGGACAACCGACAGAGTTTCGTTTCTCTATCTGCCCTGGGTGTGTCACGCTTTGGTGGGTGGGTGGTTCTTGGCCGGTCTGCGGTCGAAAAAGGGTAAGAGGGGGCTCGTAGACTATGTCTAGAATTGGTCAGGGTGCATGGAGATTGCAACAAGCGAACAATCCAGACTCTAGTTCGCGGTGCGTTCTCGTTACCCGCGGTATTGGCTCCTTCGGCCACGTCCCTTTGGAGTGTGCAGGAGCTATTTGCGAGCGACTGCAGGAAGTCTCTCTCAATGGAGTGTCATCTAGTGGGCAGCAACATTCATGCAGAATAGTCAACCTCTATAGGCCAGGGGACAACAATGACCTCGTCACGTCTCATGTCATTCCCGCTATGATCCGGAAGTTCAAGGAGGCCAAGGAGCAGAACCTTTCCTCTGTTACCCTATGGCGCGACGGATCCCCGACGCGGGAGTTCCTCTATGTCGAGGATGCCGCCGAAGGCATCGTCCTGGCTGCGGAGCGGTATGACAAACCCGAACCTGTTAACCTCGGTTCGGGGCAAGAAATCTCCATCAAGGATCTTGCCAACCTCATCAGGAAACTGACCGGCTACCAGGGGGCGATCATCTGGGACACCACCAAACCCAATGGCCCACCGCGCCGACTGCTCGACGTCAGCAGAGCTGAGCAGGAGTTCGGATTCAGAGCGAGCAGTTCACTGACTGGAAGAATGGTTGCCATGATTGGCGCGACATGAGGTCTTTGAGACACACGGGCCTAGGTCAACGTTGGACACATCAGAGGTGCCACGTTCTTCTGGTCTCGGTGGTTGACACTTTGCTCACTGCCGACGTTGATCTGGCGCGAGGGGCTGCCGAGTGAACAGGTGTGATAAACACGTCCTTGTTCTCACGGAGTACTATTACCCTGACGAAGCAGCTGTCAGCGGGCGAATAATGACGGAGATGGCTGAGGATATGGCTGCTGCAGGGTGGTCGGTAGACGTCGTGTGCGGCTACCCCAGCTATCTGGGTGCCATACGCGCGCCGTCCCGGGAGGTTCGGGGTAACGTGCACATCCGGCGACTGTCGCCCGGTCACTTTGACCGTAACAAAGCATCAGGTCGTCTCGCCAACTGGTTGTGGTTCGGCCTGCAATGCGTCCTGCGGTTTCCCGCCTGGTACGGGCGTTATGAGTGGGTGATCGCGGTGACCAATCCTGCGCTCATGCCTCACGTGGCGGCTGCGTTTCACCGTCTTGACCATCGTACGCGACTGCTCCTGATCTTGCACGATATTTTCCCTGACAACGCATGCGCGCTTGAACGCTTGGCTCGCACCGGCATGACCACTCGAGCGTTTCAGAGACTGAACCGGTGGGCGTTTGGCTCCGCCGACTATGTTGTAACTCTTGGACCGGTCATGCGGGACTACATCGACCAGAAATATCGTGTGGCGCATGATCGCCTGGTGGTCGTACCTCCATGGCAGGATGCCCCACTCCGAAGCACAGCCGTGAGAGAAGAAACGCGAGCGCAATACGGCTGGGCACCTGACGATTTTGTCATGCTTTATGCCGGCAACGCGGGCGTCGTTCAGGGGGTTGCTCTTTTGCAGGAGTGCATCGTAGTGACACTTGAGTCAGATAAACGAGTCAGATTCTGTTTTTCAGGTTCTGGACTCATGCACAATAATCTGGTTGGGGGTCTTGCCAACCAGTTTCCGGCCCAAATCCAGACACTGCCATTCCTGCCTTCCGATCAATATGAAGCGCTGATCCAAGCTGTAGACTGCGGGGTGGTGTCGATGGATATGAATACAGCAGGATTGGTATTTCCAAGCAAGACAATCGCATACCTTGCGCGTGGCTTGCCTATTGTGGCTTTGGTGCCCCGCATCAGTGATGTGGCTACAACTATTGACGCGGCGGAATGTGGCGCCGTTGTCCAGACGCCAGAGGCTTTTGCTGTTGTGGCTCGGTCACTGGCCTCCGACAAGGAAACACTGGCTCGGTATGGGAAACATGCGGTTGCTGCCTTCGTTAGCAGCTATTCCAGATCTGTATGTACAGAAAAGATCGTACAGCTCTTGTCGCAGCGGCGGGAGACTTCAAGTGAATCGTGAGACGTTGGGTGGGGAGGGGCTGTGGATACTTTAGTCACGGGTGGTGCAGGCTTCATTGGTTCACATATTGTTGACGCTCTAGTTGCACGGGGTCGCACAGCCACAGTGTTTGATGACCTGAGTTCGGGGAAGCGTGAGAACGTTAGGGCTGGAATCGCTCTGACCGTGGGTGACGTGTGCGACAAGCGGGCCGTAGGCACAGCAGTGTCCGGTGGCGTTGACTGTGTCTTCCACCTGGCAGCACAGATCGACGTTCGCAGAGCAGTCGAGGACCCGGGGCTTGACGCACAGGTCAATGTCGGAG
>Ga0209226_10000430_pt1 | contig 23565 bp, 23 predicted proteins | sample BarGraNGADG00212_2_FD_184497 | JGI IMG/M metagenome (GOLD analysis project Ga0209226, IMG submission 184497) | Arctic peat soil microbial communities from Barrow, Alaska, USA - Barrow Graham LP Ref core NGADG0011-212 (SPAdes) (version 2) | ecosystem: Environmental > Terrestrial > Soil >...
AGCATGATTCTCCGCTACAAACAAACTACCCTATCATGAGATATGCACTCGTAACCGGAGGTTCAAGAGGCATCGGAAGAGCTATTTGCTGTAAACTTGCAGAAATGGGTTTTTATGTGCTGGTAAATTACAATTCCAGTCCGGACGAAGCCGCAACTACGCTGAGCCTCGTTAAGGAAAAAGGAGGCGATGGGGAACTTCTGAAGTTCGATGTAGCCCGGCAGGAAGAAGTGGAAACCGCACTCGGTGAATGGCAAGCCCGCAACGAAGGAAAAGCCATCCAGATCTTGGTCAACAATGCAGGAATACGCAAGGATGCCCTGATTATGTGGATGAAGAATGAGGAATGGACCGATGTGCTTCAAACCAACCTGAACGGGTTCTTCTATACCACGCGATTTCTTATAAAAGATATGCTGATCTCCAAATTCGGAAGGATCATCAATGTGGTTTCCTTATCCGGAATAAAAGGATTGCCGGGACAGGCCAATTATTCCGCTGCTAAGGCAGGTGTGATCGGCGCAACAAAAGCGCTTGCTCAGGAGGTAGCCAAGAAAAACGTAACTGTCAATGCCGTTGCCCCCGGGTTCATCCAATCTGACATGACCAAAGACCTGGATGAAAACCAGCTCAAGGCAATGATCCCGATGAACCGGTTCGGGAAACCGGAAGAGGTTGCCGAGATTGTAGGATTCCTGGCGTCTGAAAAGGCTTCTTATATAACGGGAGCGGTGATCAACATTAATGGAGGGCTCTATACTTAATTACGAATTAGGAATTACGAATTACGAATTGGGAATTGGGAATTGGGAAATTGATGCTGGATACTGGATGCTGGATGCTGGATGCTGGATGCTGGATGATGGATGCTGGATGCTGGATGTATGAGTATTGGGGACTGAGAACTGAAAACCATTATCTAATCTCTGATCTCAGACCTCTGTTATCTGATCTCAGACCTCTGTTATCTGATCTCTGACCTCTGTTATCTGAAATCTGTTAACTGATGAAAAGGGTTGTTATTACTGGAATGGGTATTTATTCTGTGATCGGGAAGAATCTCGGTGAGGTTAAAAATTCATTATACGAAGGGAAGTCGGGGATCATTTTCGATCCGGTCCGTAAGGAAATGGGGTTCCGCTCTGCCCTTACAGGCATGGTTGAACGTCCGGTACTCAAGGGTATTCTCGACCGCCGGATGCGCATAGGTCTGCCGGTACAGGGGGAATATGCTTACCTGGCAACGGTTGAAGCGCTGAAGAATGCCGGAATTGATGCCGCTTTCATGGAAAAAAATGCGGTCGGCATTCTTTACGGAAACGACAGTTCCGCTCTTCCGGTTGTAGAATCGGTAGATATCCTTCGAAAGAAGAAAGATACCATGATGATCGGATCGGGATACATCTTTCAATCGATGAATTCAACTGTTTCTATGAACCTCTCGGTGATCTTTAAGTTCAGGGGGATCAATTTCACGATCAGTGGTGCCTGTGCAAGTGGATCGCATGCGATCGGCATCGGAACCCTTCTCATACGCCAGGGTTTGCAGGAAGTAATTGTTTGCGGAGGCGCCCAGGAAATCAACCCGGAGTCGACTGCGAGTTTTGATGCGTTGAACGCATTTTCCATACGTGAATCGGAACCGCAGAAGGCATCGAGGCCATTCGACCGCGATCGCGACGGCCTGGTTCCCAGCGGTGGAGCTGCAACGGTTATTCTTGAGAGTTATGAATCCGCTATAAGAAGAGGCGCAACGATCTTAGGCGAGGTGGCGGGGTATGGATTTTCATCGAACGGAGAACATATTTCCCTACCCAACGTTGACGGTCCGGTTGCAGCCATGCAGTTATCCCTGAAAGAAGCCGGGATGAATGCCTCCGGGATCGATTACATCAATGCACATGCTACCTCCACCCCTACCGGCGATGAAAATGAAGCGATAGCCATAGATCAGATCTTCGGGAAGTCACGCCCGCTGGTGTCGAGCACAAAATCCATGACAGGACATGAGATGTGGATGGGCGGAGCAAGCGAAATCGTCTATTCGACGCTCATGATGAACCATCATTTTGTAGCACCCAACATTAACTTGGAAAATCCCGATGAAATCACGGCACGTCTGAACATTGCCACGCATACAACGCCCTGCGAGATCCGGGCATTTCTTTCAAATTCCTTTGGATTCGGAGGCACCAACTCTTCGCTGGTCGTCCGAAAAATTAATGGATAATTTCTGAAAAAAATCGTTACTTTTGCATCGAACAAACAGCGTTGAATGATGCAAAATGAGGAGATCATAAAGAGAATCAACCAATTACTCATTGAAGAAATCGAAATCGACGAAGCCCAGATTTCCCCTGCTGCCGATCTGAAAAAAGATCTTGGAATAGACAGCCTTGATTTTGTTGACCTCTTTGTAATCATCGAGAACAACTTCGGTTTTAAGATGAAAGCCGAGGAGATGTCGGATATTAAAAAGCTGGATGATTTTTACACTTATGTCATCCGAAGAGTTCATTCAAATTAATGATTGATGTCATCATGGAAAGGCAAAACACGAGGAGGTGTCCTGGGATATAAGATCTTCGTCTGGACCTTAAAGCACCTTGGACTCTCGTTTGGCTATTTCCTTCTCCTTTTCGTAGTTACCTATTTCATCTTCTCTTCAAGGAAAGCATTTCGTTCCATTTACTACTATTTCCGCAGCGTGCTTGGGTATGGTGTTTTTCGTTCGCTGGTAAGCATCTACAGGAATTATTATTATTTAGGTCAGGTAATACTGGACAAGATAGCCCTGTTAGCCGGGTTACAAAGCCGGTTCACCTTCGATTTTGAGGGGGAAGAATACTTGCGCCAGATGGATAAAGGCGGTTTGCTAATCAGCGGGCACATCGGGAACTGGGAGATCGCCGGCCAGCTCCTGAACCGGCTTGAAAAGAATATCAACATCATTCTGTTTGACGCAGAGCATGAGCAGATCAAGGGTTATTTATCGGATGTTTTCACGAACAGAAGGGTCAATTTCATTATTATCAAGGAAGATTATTCGCATTTGCATGAAATCAGGCAAGCGCTCGAACGCTGCGAGATCATCGCCATGCATGGCGACCGTTTCATTGAAGGGAACAAGGTCTTTCGCATGAATTTCCTGGGAAAGCCGGCACTCTTCCCAAGCGGACCGGTGAACCTTGCAGCCCGTTTCGGGGTACCGGTCTCCTATGTCTTTGCAGTGAAAGAGACCCGTAAACATTATCATTTCTATGCGACGCCGTTACGCAATGTTGAATTTTCAACGAACCTGAAAAAAAGGGAAGTCATCCTGAAGGAGGCTGTGGAGGCCTATGTTACAGCACTGGAGAAGACCGTAAAACGTTATCCGCTCCAATGGTTTAACTATTATAACTTCTGGGAGACACAGGCAAAACCATCATTCCATCAGAAGTAAAGAAAGAATGAATAAAAGGAAACTTCTGCTCGTCTCTGCAAACCAATATGCAGTTCCTTACCCGGTCTACCCTATCGGGCTTTCCTACTTAAATTCCTATCTTTCTTCACGATTACCTCAGTTCGAAATACACATTTTCGATTTCAACTTTCACACCCTGGAGTCCTTCCGTGAATTTCTTCTCTCTTATCAACCGGATTATACCGGGATCTCCTTCCGGAACATGGATGATGTGGATTCGACTCATAAAACCTGGTTTCTCAAAGGATACAAGGATATTGTGGAGGTAGTAAAAAATACCGTTAACACGCGCATCATCATCGGCGGGTCGGCATTTTCCATTTTCCCGCAGGCGTTATTTGAGGTTTTTCAGCCGGAATTCGGAATTTACGGCGAAGGGGAAGAAAGCCTTTTCCACCTGCTTCAATGCCTTGAGAGCAAAAAGGATTTCTCAGCCATCCAGGGACTGGTATACAGGAATTCCAGTGGGATCCAGATGAACCCGAGGAACCACTTTCTCCGGCAACTGGATCTTTCCTTTGATAATGACCTGCTGGATTTTTACTGGGGAAAAAGCGGGATGCTCAACATCCAGACCAAGAGGGGTTGTCCGCACAAGTGTATCTATTGCACCTACCCGCTCATTGAAGGAACCAAGGTCAGGACGCTGAATGCCGACAAGATCGTTGAAACCTTGTCGGATCTTTATTTCAACAAAGACATCAATTACGTTTTTTTTACCGATTCGGTATTCAACATCAGCAATTCTTTCAATATTGAATTGGCTGAAAAGATCCTGAAAAAAGGATTGAAAATCAAATGGGGCGCTTATTTTTCGCCGCACGGATTGGATAAACAAACACTGCAGCTATATGCTGACGCAGGGTTGACACACATTGAATTCGGAACGGAATCGCTTTCCGATACTACCTTGAAAAATTATGGAAAACATTTTACCGTACAGGAAGTCGTAGATGTTTCTGACCTCTGCAATGAACTCTATATTTATTTTTCCCATTTCCTGATCCTATGCGGCTATGGAGAGACGGAAGAAACTATCAACGAGGGATTTGAAAACTCGAAGCGTTTTAATAATACGGTGTTTTTCCCTTACATTGGTATGCGCATCTACCCCGGAACGCGCCTGCAGGAGTATGCCATCAGGGAAGGTGTCATCCAGGCGGATGATGACCTGCTGGAACCGGCCTATTACCTGGCTAAAGGGATCAATTACGAAACTTTAAAAGAAAGAGCTGATAAAACCGGGAGAAGGTTTGTATTCCCGGATGAAGATGTGGTAACAGTGATGAATAAAATGCGGGACAGGAAAAGGAAAGGAATGTTATGGCACCATCTGAGAAAATAATAGCAGGAGAAGCAACGATTGGCCAATACATCCCGCAAAAACCGCCGGTTGTAATGATCAGTAAGCTGCTGGAGGTAACCGGTACGAAAACCGTGACTTCCCTGTTTATTAAGGATGAGAATCTATTCTGCAGCGAGGGGTTTTTCAGGGAACCCGGGTTGATTGAAAATATGGCGCAGACTGCGGCAGCCGGTGTGGGATACGTTTCGAAGAAGGCGGGGAAAGAGCCCCCGGTAGGGTTCATCGGCGGACTAAGAAACCTGCATATTTATGAATTACCCAAAGTGGGCTGTGAAATCAGAACAGAGGTTACGGTGGAACATGAAGTATTTGATGCAACGGTGGTACACGGAAAAACATACATGGGGGAACGTTGCATTGCAGAATGTGAATTGAAAATATTTCTGATTAAAAACAAATAGATGAATGAAGACAATGTTCCACTGACAGAAGAAATCTGCCACGAATAAGAGCTTATATATATGTATAGATGATCAAACTGGTATAACGAATTTTGTTAAATTCGCATTTTATAAACCAACCAAGTTTAACCTAAAATCGTTTCCAATGGAAAAAGAAGCCAACCCGGTTTACAAGAACCAAGCCTACGGACAGTTCAGGGAACTGTTCTATTCCTACGATAAAGATGGTAAATTTGAAAAGAGGGTAGGGTATCACGGTGAACCGGACAGGGTCACTCTCCAGCAGGCCTGGGATCTTTTTAATGACCGGATCGAAGCGGCCAGGCAGAAGGTAAAAGCCGGCAAGGCCAGCCCGATCTTATATTACATGGAAAAGACACTGGTAACGCCAATGGATCTTTCCATGCATGCCGGTATTATAGTTTGGAGGATTAAACGCCATCTTAAACCAAAGGTATTCAACCGTCTTGGCGAGAAGACCTTGAAAAAATATGCCGAAGCATTCAACATTACTATAGATCAACTTAAAAACGTAGATTAACCAAATCTCTCATCCTATGGAAAAAGATAAAATCATGATCGATTATAACCACCGCCAGGCCGGCCATTGCGAAAGCGGGGCTACCTCCAACCTTTTTAACTTTTACGGTATCGAAATGTCGGAACCCATGGCATTTGGGATCGGGAACGGTTTGTTCTTCTCTTACCTTCCCTTCCTGAAGCTTCAATATGCGCCGATGATGTCATTCCGGAACCTTCCCAATGTGGTATTTCACCGTTCAATGAAGTACCTCGGTGTGGATGCCACGGTAATCAAGAAATTCAAAGATCAGAAAGAGTCAATGGCTGCTTTGGACCGGAACCTTGAAAAAGGAATTCCCACAGGGATGCAGGTGGGTGTTTTCAACCTTACTTTTTTTCCGCCCGAATACCGGATGCATTACAATATGCACAACCTCGTGGCCTTCGGGAAAGAAGGAAACGATTATTGGGTCAGCGATACGGTGATGGAATTTCCCCAGAGGATCTCTTCGGAAGACCTGCAAAGGGTTCGCTATGCAAAAGGTGTATTCGCCCCCAAGGGGAAGATGTACTGGATCAACAGCATTAACAAGGATCTGGATATCAAATCGGCGGTAGAAAAAGCAATTAAGAAAACGGTGTATGAAATGCTCAAGGTCCCTTTCCCGCTAAATGGTGTGAAGGGAATCCACTGGCTTGCAAAAGACCTGAAGAAGTGGCCGAAGAAGCATGGAAATGAAACAGCCTCCTTTTACCTGGGGCAGATCATCCGGATGTCGGAGGACTTTGGAACAGGCGGAGCCGGTTTTCGTTACATCTATGGAGCCTTTCTCAAAGAAACCGGCGAAAAATTCAACAACCCGGATTTGATGGCCGCTTCTAACCTGATGGGCAATGCTGCCAATCGCTGGAGGGAATTTACATACCTGAGTGCCCGCAATTGCAAGAACCGGTCGAAACCGGAGGAAGATTACGGAAAACTCAGTGACATGCTGCATGAAATTGCAAACATGGAAAAGGAAGTCTACGTAAAACTGGATAAAATAAAGATCTGAATGGCTGAACGTCCCATCATTGAAATAAAAAATCTCAGCAAACGATACAAAGGGTCAGATGAACCTGCTTTAAAAGATATCACGCTGGACATTTACCCGCATGAGATCTTTGGGCTTCTCGGACCAAACGGCGCCGGGAAGACCACCACCATCTCCATCCTGTGTGGATTATTTGCTCCGACCGGAGGGGAAATCATGATCGACGGATTTAACCTCCACAACGAACTCGACCAGATCAAGCAGGTGATTGGGGTAGTCCCGCAGGATGTAGCCCTCTACCCTACCCTTACGGCCCTGGAAAACCTGGTTTTTTTCGGGAACATGTACGGATTGAAAGGAAAATCCCTGAAAGACCTGATCATGGATCGTATGAACGTTTTTGGACTTGAACGGTTTGCAAAGAAAAAAATCTCTTCTTTTTCCGGTGGGATGAAACGCAGGGTTAACCTGATCGCCGGGTTGCTTCATGACCCAAAGATCCTGTTCCTCGATGAACCTACGGCGGGGATTGATGTTCAATCAAAAATCGTCATCCTTGAATTCCTGCATGAGATCAACCGGAAAGGAACCACGATCATCTATACCTCGCATTATATGGAGGAAGCTGAAAACCTCTGTTCACGCGTTTCCATCATGGACCGCGGAACCATTGTTTCGACCGGCAACCCGAAGGAACTGGTCGCCGATCATCCGGAATTTAAGAATCTTGAGAACCTTTTCCTGCATTTAACGGGAAAAGGCTTACGGGATTAGAGTAGTGAAGAGTGAAGAGTGAAGAGTAATAAAAGTATTAATATCCAGAATCCAGCATCCAGCATCTAGAATCCAGAATAAAATGTTTAAATTTATCTCAGCTGTAAAGAAAGAATACCTTTTGTTGTTAAGGGATAAAGCAGGAATTATTATTCTATTCATAATGCCGATGATGCTGATCGTTATCATGTCGCTTTTGCAGGAAGTCGGCTGGAATGCCATTGCAAAGGAACCCAAGGTGGAAGTGCTGTTTGTCAACAATGACGGGGACAGCCTTGGGATCAACATGGAAGAAGGCCTTCGTTCCTCTGGTTTTTTTGATGTGATCGATTCCGTTGATCATGCTTCGGTAACTGCAGAATCGGCAAGGGCAGCGGTGAAAAAGGGAGATTACCTGATAGCCATCGTTGTTCCAAAGGGGGTGACAAAATCGATGCGGGCCAACGTGCGGATTGCCGTTGCTAAAACACTATCCGGCTTCGGCATGTTTAACCCTATGCTCCTGAACAACATCGCACAAAAAGGGGCTGATACGGTCACCCTGTACTTTGATCCCACTATCCGAAAAGCCTTTAAAAATGCCGTTGTCAGCTCTATCAAGGAATTCAATTACCGGAGTGAAACCGGGATGGTCTTCCGGTCCTTTAACAGTGAGATATCGAAGCAATTCCCAGCTTATAAACCCGCAGAAATCGAATACAAGGAATCCCTTCAATTCAAGGAAGTTTTCCCGAATTACGTGGAACAGGAAGAGATCCCCAACACGGTGCAGCACAATGTTCCCGCCTGGGCCATCTTTGCCATGTTCTTCATCATCATCCCGCTTACGGGAAGCATGATCAAGGAACGGGAAGAAGGCAGCCTGGCCCGGTTGATGTCGATGCCTGTTTCTTATATCCACCTGCTCCTGTCCAAGGTTACCGTCTATTTTTTCGTCTGCCTGATACAATCCTTCCTGATGATCTTCTCCGGGATCTTCATCCTTCCCCTTTTTCATGTTCCCATGCTGGAGGTCGGAAATCATATTATTGCATTAACCCTTATGACCATTGCAACGGCACTTGCAGCACTCGGTTACGGCCTGCTGGTTGGAACCATAGCGAACACCCATCAGCAAGCAGCGGCTTTCGGAGCGGTTTCGATCATCATCCTTGCTGCGATCGGTGGGATTTGGGTTCCGGTGTACCTGATGCCCACCGTGATGCGTCATGTGGCTGTGATCAGCCCACTGAACTGGGGAATAACGGGTTTTTACAACATCTTCCTGCGGCAGGGAGGACTGATCACCATCATGTTTCCGGCATTAAAGTTGGTAGCTTTCTTCATCTTATCCGTATTGATCACATACATCTACCGGAAAATTAAAAGTCCCCTCAACATATAATATGGAACTCATCGACAGAAAAGAGATCACTGTGCGGTTTGGAGAAGTCGATTCCATGGCCATTGTCTGGCACGGAAACTACATTAAATACTTTGAAGACGGCCGGGAATCCTTCGGTTCGAAATACGACCTCGGCTATCTGGATGTTCACAGGCACAACGTCATGATCCCCATAGTGAAGGTGACATGTGATTATAAAAGACCACTGGTTTACGGAGATACCGCCATCATAGAAACTCGGTTCATCAACTCTGAAGCAGCAAAGATTCAGTTTGAATATTCGCTGTTCAGGAAATCCGATCTTGAACTTATGGCCACAGGAAGTTCCTTGCAGGTGTTCCTGACGCCTGAAAAAGAGTTGTTGCTCACCGCACCGGAATTCTTTATTGGCTGGAAGAAAAAATGGGGGATTTTGTAGGGAGAAGATGATGAAGCCGGTTTATATAGCAGGAGATAATATTATCACTTCCCTGGGGTTTACCACGCCGGAAGTGATGCATAAAGTGGAATCCGGTATCACCGGGTTTCAGAAGTACGATGACCATTCCCTGACACCAACCCCAGTGCCGCTTTCACTGGTCAATACGGATCTGTTAACCGGGAAATTCAGGGAGATCCTGGTTATGCGTCATCCGGAGATGCATGAAGAACATTTTACCCGTTTGGAGAAGATGTTCATTGTTTCAATTCATGATGCCATAAAAGAAACAGAGCCGGACCTTTACGGGGCCAACTCCCTCCTTGTTATTTCCAGTACGAAAGGGAATATCGACCTGCTCGAAGAAGGAAAGAAAAACTTCCCGGATCCCGGCCGAATCTACCTTTGGAAGATGGCTGATGTGATCTGTTCATTTTTCGGGTTTGTCAACCGGCCGGTGGTGATCTCAAATGCTTGTATTTCCGGCGTTCTTGCATTGAGCACAGCAGCAAGGATGATTGATGCCGGACTGTATGACCATGTGGTGGTGGCCGGAGGAGACCTTCTTTCAGAATTTGTCATCTCCGGATTTCTCTCTTTCCAGGCGCTCAGCCCGGAACCATGCAAGCCCTTTGATATTGCCCGTAATGGACTCTCGCTCGGGGAAGGCTGCGGTACACTGGTTCTTTCATCCAAACTTAAAAAATCAACAGCAATTACGGTTTCAGGCTCTGCCGTCACCAATGATGCCAATCATATTTCAGGACCTTCCCGTACGGGTGAGGAGCTGGCCATGGCCATCGGGAATGCCTTAAAAGAAGCCGGGATCAATCCCGGTGAGGTCAGTTTTGTTTCTGCCCATGGGACGGCCACCCTTTACAACGATGAGATGGAATCAAAATCTCTCGAGATTGCTTGTTTACAGCATACTCCGGTGAACAGCTTCAAAGGTTATTGGGGCCATACGCTGGGTGCAGCCGGTGTGATTGAATCTATCGCCACCATCTACTCAATGGAAAACAACCTGTTGTTCCGGTCTGCCGGATTTAATGAAATCGGGGTGTCTGTTCCGCTGAATGTGATGCGGGAAAATATTCATACTCCGGTTCAGAATTGTCTTAAAATCGCCTCGGGATTCGGAGGGTGTAATGCAGCCATCGTTTACCGTAAAATTTGATCTATTGCAGGAAAAATGAACGAAACACTCTTTATAACTCATAGTAATATCATCCGTAAGCATACTGTGATCCGGAATGAGAAAGTTGAGCTTAATAACGAAATTTTTGTTAATTTTGCAACCTTTATCAAAGCCCTCTATAAAAAGGAAGCAATCAGTTATCCGAAGTTTTACAAGATGGATAACTTAAGCAAACTGGGCTTCCTGGGTGCAGAGATGCTTTTGAAAGACACTGCGTTCCTTGACCGTTACAGAAAAGAAGAGATTGGAATCGTGATCATGAACTCAAGTTCAAGTCTGGATACAGACTTGGCCTATAACGAAACGATCAAAGACAAATCCAACTACTTTCCAAGCCCTTCTGTTTTTGTATATACCTTGCCCAATATCCTGATCGGAGAGATCTGCATCAGACATAAAATTAAAGGTGAAAATGCGTTTCTTGTTTCAGATCAGTTTGATCCGGGAAAGGTCATCGAATCGGTAAAATTATTACTAGACAAAGATCATGCTCAGGCTTGTCTTTGCGGATGGGTGGAAGTGCTGGGTGAAAGTTTTGAATCAGTGCTTTTCCTTGTCGAAAAAGAAAAAACAATAAAAGAATATAGTCCTGCAGGCAGATATTCACCTTTTACAATCGAAAGTTTGACTCAATTCTACTAAACAAGTAATAAACCCTATGGACGAGCTGATTGATAAACTGAAACAAGAAGTTATACAACAACTGAATCTTGAAGATATTTCGGCAGAGGATATCGATCCCGATGCCCCTTTGTTTGGTGAAGGCCTTGGACTTGATTCCATTGATGCGCTTGAACTGATCGTTCTCCTGGAAAAGAATTACGGGATAAAGATCGAAGATCCAAAAGACGGAAAAAAAATATTTTTCTCCATCCGGACGATGGCCGAGTACATCACGGAGCACAAAAAAGTCTGATGAATGCCACGGCGGATCTTTGTTACCGGATTAGGTATCATCACCGGCATCGGCAATAATCTCGCAGAAACGAAAGATTCCCTTTTTCATTTACGGACAGGGATTGGCAAGATCCAATTCCTGGATACCAATCTTACGGATGAGATCCCTGTTTCGGAGGTGAAATGCTCACTTGAAGAATGCTTTCAACTTGCAGGGATTCCTGTTACCGAAGGATATTCACGCAATGCCTTACTGGGAATCATAGCCGCAAAAGAAGCTTACCGGGATGCGAGGATCGGGGATTTCCCGGGCTTGCGAACAGGCCTTATTTCAGGGACAACGGTAGGCGGAATGGATCGCTGTGAATTGTATTATGAAGATTTTCTTACCAACGACAGCCGGAACATCTATATCGACTCCTACGATTGTGCCGACAGTACCGAGAAAATTGCAGATATCCTTGAAATAAAAGATTACCTGACTACCATCAGCACCGCCTGTTCCTCTTCTGCCAACGCCATCCAACTCGGAGCAAGGATGATCCGGAACGACGACCTTGATCGTGTCGTTGCAGGAGGGACTGAATCGCTTACCAAATTCCATCTTAACGGATTCAATGCATTGAAGATTCTGGATAAAGAGCCCTGCAAACCTTTTGATGAAAAGAGAAACGGGATCAATCTAGGGGAAGGCGCCGCATATATCATTCTGGAATCTGAAGAATCGGTAAAACAATCCGGGAAACCGGTGATATGTGAGCTTACCGGCTGGGGCAATTCCTGTGAGGCGTTTCATCAGACTGCCTCTTCACCGGATGGAATCGGGGCTTACCTTGCAATGAAGAAAGCGCTTGAGATGAGCGGTTTGAATGTTGCAGATATCGATTACATCAATGCCCATGGAACCGGTACCGATAACAATGATATTTCAGAAGGAAGAGCCATCGAGAAACTCTTTGGAACGGAAGTTCCACCGATCAGTTCTACAAAACCCTACACCGGGCATACTACGAGCGCTGCCGGATCAACGGAAGCCATTATCGCCATCCTTTGCCTGCTTGAACAGGTGATCTGGCCGAACCTGAATTTCTCAGAACCGATGAAAGACCTTCACTTCACCCCTGTTCAAAAACTTCTGAAAGGCAAAAAGGTCAATAATGTGATGACGAATTCTTTCGGGTTTGGCGGAAACGATACTAGTCTCATATTCTCAAAAGTTGAACAATGAGAAATAAATTACGAATTACGGATTACGAATTACCTGCCGGCAGGCAGGCAGGCGAATGAATTTATTGATTGACGATTTACGATTTGTTGTTTTATTTGCGGGCTTAGCGTCTTTGCGTCTTTGCGGTGAAAAAATATTTCTCGCAGATTTTCGCAGAATTAAATCGCAGATTTCCGCAGAAAAAATTCGCTGGCTCGCCAGTTCACCAATTCACCAACTCATCAGCTCATCAGCTCATCAACTCATCAGCTAATGTCAGCATACGTCAACGGTATCGGGTTAATCTCTCCGCAGAAAACTGTGGAAACGACGGATTTCCTTGCGGAGATCATGGAATATGATGCCGATTACCTGAAATGTATCGAACCTCCGAGTTATAAGCCTTATATTGATCCGATCCAGTCGCGGCGAATGAGCAGGTGGATCAAGATGGGCATTGCGTCGGCAAAAATGTGCCTCAATGAATCCGGATGCACAATGCCGGATGCCATTATTACCGGAACAGGACTGGGAAGCGTGGATGTTACGGAGAAAATCCTGGAAACGATCCATCTCGACCAGCCTTTTGTGAATCCCACGCCCTTCATACAATCGACCTACAATACTATCAGCTCCCAGATCGCCATCCAGCTGAAATGCCATAACTACAATTCCACCTACGTTCACCGTACATTTTCGTTTGAAAGCAGTCTCCAGGATGCTCTTCTGCAGATTGCAGAAGGAACAGCCAAAGATGTGCTGGCAGGCGGAATCGATGAGATGACCCTTAACCATCTTGCTATTACCCGGCGGCTGGGACACTGGAAAAATGCACCTTTAAAAAACCTGGAGATGCGGAAATGGAATTCCCCGGGTTCACTGGCAGGTGAAGGTGCCTCCTATTTCTTAGTCTCGGCCGGAAAAACCGATAAGACCTATGCCTGTGTCCGGGATGTAAAAACCATGTATAAACCATCAAACCCGGATGAAATCAAGCAGCGAGTCAACAGCATGCTTTCTGCTTCAGGGCTCAATGTTTCAGATATTGACCTGGTACTGCTGGGAATTAATGGTGACAACCGGAACGATCACATTTATTACGATTTCGCCCAATCCATTTTCCCGGGTACGCCCCTCTCCTATTACAAACATCTCTGCGGCGAATACCATACGGCCTCAGGTTTTGCTCTTTGGCTGGCTGCAAACATCCTTCAACGACAAACCGTTCCGGAGATCATTCGCATCAACAACACTCACCGTGAACAGGTCAGGAATATTCTTATCTATAATCAGTATTATAACGTTAATCATTCATTTATCCTTGTTTCCGAGTGATGCTGGATGCTGGATGCTGGATGAATTGATAATTGACAATGGATAATTGATAATTGCTTTCTGCGACCTTTGGGTAAAACTTTGCGTGCTTTGCGGTTAAAAAGAGTTACAGAGTGACAAAGTTACAAAGTCACAGAGTAAAAAATCTCATCAGTTCACCAGTTCACTTGTCCGCCTGTCCGCTTGTCCCTAATGGCTAATGGCCAATCCCTAACGCCTTATTTCATCTTATTTCCAAAAATTAAAATAATTATGCCATTGCAGGGGATATTTCAGTGTTATTCTTTCAAATTCAGAAACAAATTCTTTTATGGAATCCCCAACTAACTTTGAACGTTCCATTGGGTTTTTAGCAGATGGTATGATCTTTAAGGGAGTGGCATAGAACCGGTATTGTCTGCGTGATTCCTTAACGGCAAACACATAAGAAACGGGTACATTGAAATAGGATGCCATATGCCAGGGGCCTAATGGGAAAAGTGCCGGTTCACCCAAGAAATCAATTTTAACTGTTTGATTTCCCTCTATAAACCGGTCACCGAGAAACGCTACTAATTCTTTATTCGCCAATGCTTCCTTTATTTCAAACAAATGTGAAAAGTCATTGCCAATTTTGATAAAGTGAACGTTCCGATCAGTCAGAATATCGGATATATAATTCTTGATAGCTGGTCCTTCACCATCTAAAATAACCAAATTGACTTTTTTGTCGAGAAAGTCCAGCGCTTTCCCTCCCACTTCCCAATTTCCAATATGACCGCTGATAAGGATACCTCCATCACGCATTTGCAACAAATGCTCTTTACCTTCGAGAATAAAGTTGAATTTGTCCTTTAATCCGGCAAGGACAGCAGTTTTATCAATTAGTCCCTGTCCCAGAAGATAATAGTTTCTAAAAATACTTATTATTGATTTAACCCGGCTTTGCTCAAGACGGATATGAAAAAAGTAAAACATTGATCCGAAAGCCTTTTTAGAGGCAAAAACAAAATAAACAGTGACAAAGAATAAAAGGAAATATGCAAAATTAAGTCCAAGATGCTTTATGCTCCAGACAAAAATCTTATATCCAACAACACTTCCTCTACTCTTCCCTTCCCATGAGGCCATAATTTTTTAACTTGGATTTATAATAAAAAAGCTAAATTGATGGTATTCGCAGTAAAATTCAGGATTCTAAGATTATACATTGGGTTTCCCTTTCTGGACGTTGAATCTGGGGATCCAGGCAGGTACTTTCTGACAATATTCTTTCCAGCTTTCGCCAAAACGACGTTCCAGTTGTGGTTCTTCATAATTAGCCACAATTAAATATATGATCCTGACCATGGCGATTAGCCATATAAGGAGGATAAAGTGACCAAAAGTGAGGATCTCTCCAAATACTATAATATACAATGCCCACATCATAGGGTGCCGGACATAACCATAAATATTGCGTGTCATTATTTTTTTAGGCGCTGAAGTAACGAGAAATGTTCCTTTTCCAAATAAAAACATCAAAACTGCACACCAAATGGCCAATGCAGTCCCTAACCACATAATAATTATTCCAACTGTCTCAACACCAGGAATCCCAAAGCCATCCTCGGTTTTTATTTTTACTAGTTTCATTAAAAACTGTGGTATGATATAAAGCACACAAAAGGGACCAATAAATCCATATAATGCACCATCAATTAATTGGATAATAATTCTATAAATATGTTTGAGCATGTGTAAAAGATTTTAAATAAAGTTACTATTTTCTTTCATTGGCAAGCGCATGACAAAGAAATTATCAGATGTTATCCTCTTTTGACCGATCATTTCAAATGTCAATCCATGCTCGCCGGCTATCTCCCTGAGTTTTTGGTGAGATGTGAAAAAAAGTTTTCCTTCCCGGATCAGGATCATGCCCCCAGGTTTAAGATTCCTGATGCATGTTTGCAGGAGTGATTTTTGTTTGTCATAAGTTAAATAATGCAGAACATCGCCAAACAGGAACGCATCCTGTGGAGTGATCGGATATTCTGTAACATCGGCTTCTAAAAAAGAAATGTTATCGTTTTTAAGGTATCCGTGTTTGGCGACATCGATCTTACTGCCATCATAATCAACCCCTGTGATTATTCGTTCACCGGAAGTAAGCATAAGCATATAGGAGATATAACCATAACCACATCCCAAATCAAGAATGTCTCCTTTTCTTGGTAAAAGGGTACAATAGCAGTCGAAATTGTTTTCAAGGATCATTTTAATCCGAAGATCCCACTCAAGGATCGGCCCTTTAAAAAGGTAATTCAGCCTGAGGTTCATTACATTATAGGCTGGAGTATTGTGTTTGGTTCTGAATTTCAGGTATTCTTCGTGATAATACCGACGTACTTTTTTTGTTCTTTCAGAATAATTGTTTCCAAACGTTTGATTCTCCGGAAGTATTCTCGGCAATATCTGCATGAAAAGCCGGTTTGGTTTTCCCCAGAAAATTCCTTTGGGAAGGAAACCGCCACTTCCGAAAATCATAATTGGAAGAATATCAAGATTGAGCTTTTCAGCAATATAAAACGCACCACGGTGAAACCGCTGGATATGGCCATCTTTTGAACGATGTCCTTCAGGAAAGATCAACACTGAATAACCCTCTTCAATCCGGTTTTTTATTAAAGACAGGGAATTGTCGATATTATCTTCAACCGCAATAAATCCTGCAACCCTGGCAACCGGTCCGAAAACCCAGTTATGGAATACCCATTCGTTGGTAAGTATCACAATCTTTGGGTACAATCGAAGAAGAGCAGGCGTTTCTATAAGAGACTGGTGGTTACAGATGATGATGGCCGGTTTTTGGAAGGTTTCATTAGGTTCATTTTCAATTGAGTGAAACCTTGGAAAATTCAGGTTGATATAAAGACGGCTGAGGACATTAAAAAAATTGTGGAAAACATGCTGTTTCCGTTTCTTTTTAAGAGGCAGCAATGGACTAATCAGACTGCTGTATAAGACTAACAGAAGTGCAATCAGCGAAATGGGGATCCATGCGATAAATACAGCATGCAAAATATTGCGGACGGTCATCGGGTAACTTCTCTTTTCCTGTGGATTCAATAAAAACCATCGGGCCAGCATCGACTGATAAGAAAGAGAAATAATAACGACACTTATAATTCCAAATATCGAGATTAGCGCTATGGAATTCAAAGCCGGATGCCTTGCAAAGAAAAGGGCCCCCACACCAATAAGCGTGGTAGCGGAAGAGAGAAGGATCGATACCCTGTAGGTTTTCATGTCGTCCACCCCGGTTTTATACGTACCCATGAGGCCACGCATCATCAGTATGCTGTAATCCACTCCCAAGCCAAAGATAAAAGTAGAGATAATAATATTGAAAATGTTGAATCTGATACCCGTGATTCCCATAAATCCAAGGGTGATCAACCAGCTGAAAAACATCGGCAAAGAGGTGATAAAAGCAAGTTCAATCCGACCGAAAGAAATTAATAACAGTAATGTAACAAAGATCATTGACAGGGTAACCAATAGTTCAAAATCATGTTTGACGTTCACCACAAACCGGGTTGTGAGGTTTTGTCTGTCGAACACAACCAGGTTGTGATCCGCAGAAAATTCTTTGTAAATGAATTGTTTTTCGGAATCCGTTACCTTGGCAATTCCGGAAATCATGATCATTTCAGGGGTTTCATTGATCCAGTCAGAGAAGAGAGCAAAGTGCAAAGTTTTTCTTTGTTTCGAAGGTAAACGAGAAAAAGTAGTGTTTAACATTGATTTGATTCCTGAAAATGCTCTGTCATTGAACCCAATATGTTTCCCTGATTTTTCCAATCGGGTGAGGAGCAAGGATTTTCGCTCTTTTGTCCAGAATTCATTCCATTTATTTAGTCGTTCCTGTTGGACCGAATCTGAAGGAAATATTGAACCAATTCCTGAGAAGGATTGAATTCTCCCTTGTCGTTTCAGTGTTTCAAGTTTCTTTTGTGCGATCCCGTTCCATTTTAAAGCATCATTGATATCCTTTCCGGTGGATACAATATAGACATTCTTCAGGTTGTTGCCGGAAATCTGGTCGAGGTGTTTTTCAGCATTTTTAAGTTTTTCCGACATGTAATTCAATGAATTCATGTCCTTTTCAAACGTAACTTTATTGGAGACAAAGATGCTTGCCACACCTGCAAAAGCAAGGCCGATCAACAACCATCTTTTCTTTCCAAAATCTAGGGCAGCAATCCTGTCTATAAAAGTAGTTCTTGTGATTCCTTTATCCGCAGGCAACATCCGTTTCCCAAGAAACTGAGGCAGGATGACCAGCGAGCAAACCGATGCCCCGAATACGCTGATGGCCGTAAACCAGCCCAGGTCATGCAGTACGGCCGAATTGAGAAAAGTCAGACAAAGAAATACCCCGATAGTTGTAAGGCTACAAATAATGATGGTCTGGGACATATCTGTGATAACCTGTTCCACTGACTGTTTTTTTCTATAATGGTTGACCATATACAGGGTATAATCGATAATCAGTCCAAGGATGACAGACCCTATACCCAGCGCTATGAATGAGACGGAACCTTTAAAAAGAAATAGGATTGCCAGAGCAAGCCCGCCGCCGAATATTGCAGGAACAAACCCCAGCAAAGGGATCAGGAAATTCCTGAAATACCATCCGATGAATAAAAAGATGAGCACTATCGCAATACCCAGCGTCAGGATCATATCCCGCTTTATTTGACTGGCGTTGCAGACAGCCGATGCGGCATAACCATAATATTCAATATTGACCGTGTTGGTATTTTTTACATTTTGTAAAGCAATAAATTTTTCAAGATTACTAATCAGTTTTGAATTCTTTTTGGTCTCACTGGATGAGTTTGCCGGTGTAATAAACATCAGCAGATGCTTTTTATCCTGCGAAAAAACGCAGCCATTGTATAAAGTATATTGATCATCCGGTTTAAGTGAATAAAGCTTTTTAAATGCTAATCCGGAGATTCCCAGAGGATCTTTTACCATTCGTTCTCTGAATAACATGCCAGTTGGCAAGACCATCATCTTGTAATTGCTCTTAAGCAGTGATTCAAGGTGTTCGGGTTGCATCAGGCTATCAATAGTTCTGTAATCGGCGTCGTTCAGAAACAAAGGGAAGTGCTGATCAATTATATTCAGGGCAGTCAGAAAGAGGGAGTCATTAAATTGTAAGAGAATCTGCCTGATATAAGTAGAATCGAGCCTTGACAAAAGAGAGTCACGCAATGTTCCGGCGATTGAAACCAGGTATTCAGGATTGGCTTTTGCATGGGTATCCTTAAGTGAGAGATTCACAATCAATTTATCAGCGAATTTGAAATTCCTGATCACATATTCATAACGGTTCAGAGAATCCTTACCGGAAGTTAACGTGGTGATATTTTCTTCCAGCCTGATCTTCGAAGCGAACAAGAGAATAAATCCCAATAATATTGCCAGAAAAAGAAAGAAAAAATATTTATGGGTATGGAAGAAACGGTATATAGAGATTAAAAAAGCTAACATGACGGTAAAATTAAACCAAAATTCCAATAGAAAATACAACTAACAAACTCGCCAGTTTACAAACTCACCAGGTAAATATGGGGTTTGCTTCGGCACTTCGTGCCTTGCCGTCTACCGATAGCTACCGGGAGCAGTGAAAAAAACATTAGAACAAAGGGTTCTCGCTGATTCTCGCAGATTAGACGCAGATTTCCGCAGAAAAAACTATCCACAGCACCACGGCACTATGGCACTATGGCACCAAATAATTATGGGGTTTGCTTCGGCACTGCGTGCCTCGCAATGATAAGGGTTTGTGTTAATTATGGGGGTTGCTTCGGCACTACGCGCCTCGCAATGACAATTGATTGTAGTAACTATAGGGGATTGCGTCGTCGCTGCACTCCTCGCAATGTTTTTTATAACTTTCGTTGAGAGCTTTGCAATCTTTATTTGATTTTTTCAAGAACCTCCTTTTATCTGAAAATTGCGAGGCACGCAGTGCCGAAACAATCTCCCTCTATCCAACATCACTATTGTCTTTGCGAGGCACGCAGTGCCGAAGCAACCTCCTTAGTACAATTGACGAAGTACGAGTTAATTTACGAATTATGATTTTCTTCTTTATGATCTTTGCGGTTAAAGAAATCAAAGGTCCGAAGTCAGAAGTCGAAAGGGAATTGATAATTATTTTACCATTTTGCCATCTTAGAACTCGCCAGTCCGCCAGCCCCGAATGCCTAATGCCCAATGCCCCGATTGCAATTTTTCAGCCACCTTTTGATGATATTTTTTCGTAACTTTGAATAATGAAAAGTTCAAAAAAAACACCTCTTGACTTTGTGATTGATAAGCTCAAAAATTCTATTGAAAATGCAACACACTTTCGTGGACTGAGAATGTTTATTGATACTAATGCTGCATTACGATTGATATCACAATACTTTAAATCATAACAAAATGGGACTAATAAGAGAACCAAAAGATGTTGACTTCACTGTACAATCCAAACCCTGGACTGAAGAAGAACTTCGGGACTTCAGAAAGTTGATGAAGGAACTGAAAGCGAAAAACGATAAAAGAAAACTTCGGTCTAAGAAAACAAAAAAGAAAGTTGTTGCATAACTTGCATTAAATCCTAAAAAAATGCGACGAACTCCAACTTCCCAATTCACAAGATAGAACAATGTCACCCCTACGGGGTTTTTATTTGTAATTGATCCTCTCTTTTCTAGAATAATGTCACGCCTGCGGCGTTTGAAAGAATCTATTATTCTGCTTGTCCGCTTGTCTGCTCGTCGATAGTACAATAGTCCTCTTGTCGGCCTGTCCGCTTGTCCGCTCGTCCGCTTCCTCTAATGCCCAATGCCCAACCCCTAACGCCTGATTTCACTTTTTCTTCTACCTTTGCAATCCTAACACATTTTCATGCCTCAAAGGGTTTACATCACAGGGATAGGGATTATATCTTCCATCGGGAACGATGCCGGGTCTGCTTTTACATCACTGGTTGAAGAAAAATCAGGCATTGCCGGGATTACTCTTCTTGATACCAGCCTGAAGGGTAAATTTCCTCTTGCCGAAGTGAAGATGAAAACTGAGGAACTACTCGAAGCTGTTGGTCGCAGCGGAAAAAAGAATCTCACCCGTACCTCGCTGCTCGGGATGATCGCTGCACGCGAAGCAATCGGATCGTCAGGCATCACAGATATAAATGAATTCCGTACCGGACTTGTTTCTGCCACCACAGTTGGTGGCATGGACCGGAGTGAAAATTTCTATAAAGAATTTCTTGCTGATCCCGGAAAAGGACACCTGATCGATATTGTCAACCATGATTGCGGCGACAGCACGGAACGGATTGCCGATTTTCTCGGGATCAGGGGGTTTATGACTACCATCAGCACAGCCTGTTCCTCATCAGCAAATTCCATTATGTTTGGCGCACAGCTGATCAAAGCAGGCTTCATTGACCGTGTGGTTGCAGGCGGTACCGATTCGGTGACAAAATTTACACTCAACGGGTTTAACACCCTGATGATCCTGGACAAAAACGGTTGCCGGCCTTTTGATGAAAACCGCGCAGGGCTTACCCTTGGAGAAGGCGCAGCCTATGTTGTGCTCGAATCTGAAGAGACGGTGAGATCACGGAACAAAAAAGTTCTTGCAGAACTGACGAGTTACGGGAATGCAAATGATGCCTATCACCAGACTGCCTCTTCACCGGAAGGCACCGGGGCTTATCTTGCCATGGAGAAAGCATTGAAACTTAGCGGGCTCATGCCGGATGATATCGATTATATCAACGTTCATGGAACCGGGACGCAGAACAATGACTTGTCGGAAGGAATTGCCCTGCAGAAGATCTTTGGAGAAAAAATGCCGCCCTTCAGTTCAACCAAGTCGTATACCGGGCATACCCTGGGCGCTGCCGGCGCTGTGGAAGCGGTGATCTCTGTCATGTCGATCAACCGTAGGATTTTATTTCCCAACCTCCGGTTTGAAACTCCCATGAAAGAACTCAGTATCACTCCCTTTACAAAAGTGATGAAAGGTGTTGACGTCAGGAATATACTTTCCAATTCATTTGGATTCGGAGGAAATAACTCGACATTGATCATTTCAAAACTGAACTGATAATCAAATGGTATGAACCCCAAGGTCCCGAGTACTCGGGAGACCCAAATTCCGGGGCAAGCCCCGGGGAATTTAACCCAAAAGTGATTAAAGAAGAATGAACATACTATGATTCCACTATACATCACCGGATTAGGAAATATCTCTCCTCAAAAAACATGGGACAACAACCATTTCCTAAATGAGGTTGCAGGAGTGGAAACAAATTACCTCCGGTGCCAGGATCCGAATTACAAGGAATATATCGCCGGCGAAATGGTGAGAAGGATGAGCAGGATCATCAAGATGGGTGTGGCTGCGGGAAAGATCTGCCTGGCCGACGCTGAATGCGCGATGCCGGACGCGATCATCACCGGAACCGGGCTTGGATGCATCGAGGATACGGAAAAATTCCTGACGAACATGATCCGCAACAACGAGGAATTTCTCACTCCAACCTCTTTTATCCAGTCGACGCACAATACCGTTAGCTCTCAGATCGCATTGCTGCTGAAATGCCACAACTACAACTTCACCTATGTCCACCGCGGATTTTCTTTTGAAAGTGCATTGCTCGACTGTTTCATCCGGATCAATTCAGGAGAATCCGGGACGATACTGCTTGGCGGTTTGGATGAATTGACTCCCAATACCTTTACTATCCTGCAGCGGCTTGGACATTATAAAAAGAAACCGGTCAACAACCTGGGTCTGCTGAATGATCATACCCGTGGCGCCATTGCCGGGGAAGGAGCAGCATTTTTCCTGCTCTCTGCGAATCCCGGGGAAAAAAATTATGCAAAAATCGAAGCCCTGGATACCTTTTACAAACCAATTAGTGACTCGATTCCTGCATATATTACAGAATTTCTTGAGCGATCCGGCAAGCGTATAGACGAAATTGATCTGGTACTCATGGGAATTAGTGGAGATCCTGCAAACGATAAGGTTTACGGAGATGTAAGAAACCACCTGTTCAAAGAAAAACCCCAAGCCTGGTTCAAGCATCTTTGTGGTGAATACCAGACTGCTTCTTCCTTTGGGCTCTGGCTGGCTGCCATGATTCTGAAAACCGGACAAGTTCCTGAAACTATCCGCCTGGAAGGAGCTAAACCCGGTATGCCCGGGAATATCCTTATCTATAACCATTACAGGAATCTCGATCATTCATTGATGCTTGTAAGTTCTGTCTAGATGTTAACGTTCCGGAATACCACTTTTGTTTTTTTTATCCTGATGTTCACGTTGAACATCCTTGGGATATTTGGGTTCCCGGTTCATTATTACCATTATATCCTTCTTGTTGCCTTGTACCTGGCCCTCTCTGTTTCAATGTCTTTTTTTATCCGTTCGGGATATCACATGAAAGCGCTGTGCAATGCAAATACTGAGGAGAAGATTGTTTCCATTTCTTTTGATGACGGCCCCGACGGCCAGTTGACTCC
>Ga0209226_10000431_pt1 | contig 23551 bp, 17 predicted proteins | sample BarGraNGADG00212_2_FD_184497 | JGI IMG/M metagenome (GOLD analysis project Ga0209226, IMG submission 184497) | Arctic peat soil microbial communities from Barrow, Alaska, USA - Barrow Graham LP Ref core NGADG0011-212 (SPAdes) (version 2) | ecosystem: Environmental > Terrestrial > Soil >...
CAATGTTGAAGTGCTGTGCGAGCCTTGGCCCGGTTGGGCAGCCGATGGGGTCGCAAAGGTTCAGCGAGCCGTTGCCTGCGTGCCACAACGTAATGGTCTCGTGGTCGTGCTCCAGCCAGTCTGAGAGATAACCCGGCTCGAAACCGAGCAATCTGCCCATCAGCAGCGTTATTCCGCCGTCCGTATCACCTTCGCACGCGACGGGCATACCATCGGTCAAGAACCGCACCATCGCCAGATACGGCCACTGGCCGGTCAGGTTGGGAAGCTCGCCCCAGTCGCGGATTGCGAGGACATCGAGGCTTTCCTCCTCGATGATGTCCGACATCGCAAGATAGTAACGGCAATCCACAGCCACCTCGGCCTCAGTGACACCGTCAAGCGGTATTCCCAGCGCCAGCACTGATTCCACGTCGGCACGGACCCGCTGCTCCGGCAGATCGTTCATACGGTCCACGAGATCCTTCAGCCCGGTATGCCAAAGCTCCAGGCCAAGGCAGGTGGACATCTGGAACGGGTCGGCCTGCATGTCGATAAACCCCGGGGCGTGGTAGCCGATGAGGCCGACCTTGCCCATCTTGAGCCGACTCGCGGCGTAGGCGATCTTTGCGGCCCTGTCGAGCTGCTCCATCGTCTCGGCCTCGCCGGGCATGCCATAGACTATCTCGAACGGCTTTCGGAGCTGGCGCAGGGTGGATGCGAATGTGTGCAGCCCCACGAGCGAGCAGGCGCTGATCATCGATCCGTCCTGCTTTTCCGGCGTCGCCCACAGCACGAGAGGGTCTCCCCACATCTGGCTCAGCACCGGGGCAAACCGACCATCGCTCATCGTCGGTTGGAGCACGCAGAGCACGTTGACGCCGTTCGCGCGCATAGCCGTAAGCGCCTCGCGCAGAGATGCGTCGTCAACTACATAGTCATCGCGCACAACGACATCGTAGCCGGTCTTGGCAAGCGCGGCTTTCACGGCTTGCTCCATCTGCTTGCCCCATTGCGGGTCGAAGCCCGGGCGCTTGCGGCCCAGGAAGATAACTCCTAGCTTTATCATACCAATTCGTCCTTCCTAACTTGCCCTATTCCGAGTAGACTCGAAGAAGGCCGCCTACAAAGACCATGATCATACCACCGACCGCCAGGCTGGTCGCCAAAGGGAACGCTCTGGACGCCGAGATGACCCCGAACAGAAATCCGAGCATTCCCAGAACCATAAGCGCTACACCAACCCTGCCCACCACGCTTATCGGGATCAGATGGAACGCCTCGCCTTTCTCTTCCTCGCCGGCCTGGAAGTGCTTCCAGATGCCCTTCGTCTCGCTGTTGTCCTGCCTGGTCACAAGGCTCACCAGCGGCGTAATCACAAGCGCCGTGCCCGTACTAACGAAGGGCGCGATGCTGATCATCGATGGCTCATAAACTTTCAAGACCGAATGCCAGCTCGATACATGCGCGGCCAAGGAACCTGAGATCGCGGCGAACATAGGGTAGAGAGTCGCATGGAAATAATCCGGCACCACCAGCAGATACGCAAGTATCCCAACCACGCTTCCGCCGATGAATCCGGCTAGTGCTCCCTGCCAGGTCGTCCGCTTCCACAGGAGTCCAAAGATGATTGTGATCACGAAGAACGGCAGGTCAACGACACCAACGATCTTAAGGTTCGCGCGCACGGCTCCGTCGCCCGTCTGCAGGACGATCCACGCGGTCAGCACCATCAGGGCCCGCACACCAGAGCACTGATCCTCGCCACGCGCATAAGCTGGTCCTGGGTTGGCTCGCGTTTCCTGAGCTTGCGATAGACATCGCTCGTAAACAGGGTAGCTACCGAGTTGATGTCGGCGGTAATAGTCGAAATCTGCGCCGCGACCAGGCCAAAGAGCGCAAACCCCAGCAGTCCACGCGCTATGCGAGGAAGTTGGCTGGACAGAAACCATGGAATGGCCAGATCGGGATTCTTGAACGTGAGCCCATGAGCCGCCGCAAGCTTCGCCACGGCCAGTCCCGGCAGAACCCAGAGAAATGCAAGCGGGGTGGTTATCAGGCCCGAAAGGACCATCCCCTTCGCGCCCATCCTCGGCGTCTGCGCCCCGAATGCGCGCTGCAATATGGCCTGATCGACCGTCGCCCACTTCATGGAGATCAGCAACATCGCCAAGACATAGAGCCAGTTGAACTCGCCCATCCCACTCGGAACGATTTGCGTCTGAGCGCCCCTGCCCGTAGCGTGCAGCCAGTGGATCAGGTTGGGTATCCCCCCGGCGAGGTGAATCGCGATGGGAAACGTGACCAGCGCGCCGGCGATGATGAATGTGAACTGCACGGTGTCCATGATCGCCACGGCCCATGCGCCGCCGATAGCGGAGTACATGATCGCAATGAGCGAGAATACGGCCATCCACACCCAACAGTTATGCAGCCCCGTTATCGCCATCGCGGTAACTGTTGCTATGTAGAGGAAGATACCGAGGAATACGCATAGCCGGAGGCCCCAGAACGCGCCGATCAGCACCCGCAGGCCTCGGCTGTAACGCATCTCCAAGAACTCCGGGATCGACCTCACCCGAAGCCGGCGCATCAGGGGGATCACGAAGATTCCGGAGAAAACCAGCGCCATGTTTCCGGTCCAGTTTGTCCAGATGATCGAGATGCCCTTCTGATAGGCGATCCCACCAATCGAGATGAAGTGGTACATGCTCAGATTGGTCGCGGTGATCGTGGCCGCCATGATAAAAGGCGTCAACTGCCGGCCGGCAACGAAGATATCGTCTGAGTCCTTTATCAGCTTGGAGATGGTCAGCCCCGCGAGGGCCATCACAAGCAGAAACGCTCCTACTATGGCATAGTCGATTCCGGTCATGCGATCGTCACTCCTGCCGAGAGTTCATGCAAGTACCCTTAGATCAGAGTTCCAAACTCGGACGGGCAATTCCTTTCTGTCCTAAATAAGAATTACTGTCTTGCGGAACACCGCCTGCCCGTAGGGGCGAAGCATTTGCTCGCCGGCCTTCGGTAATCATCAGCCTGATGTGCAAATGCTTCGCCCCTACAGCTCGTGCCCGCAGATACGAGAGTAGGCAATCTGGATAATATGGCGTATTATTATAGAGAGCGTTGGATAGTCCGCCGTCACGCTTGGGTACTTTCAAGGCGCGTGTTTCACTCGTGTGTGGCGGCAAGTCGGAGGTCGAGCATTATGAAAGTCAGGTTTATCGGATTGGCACTGGTAACGGTGATGGCATTGTCGGTTGTCGCGTCGCATGGTGCGGGAAAGGAGAAACCGTTCGTGGAAACGCAGAAGCAGCGAGATGAGAGAATGGCTTGGTGGAGAGAGGCGCGGTTCGGGTTGTTCATCCATTGGGGTGTCTACTCGGTGCCGGCGGGCAAGTGGGAAGGCAAGGACTGGCCGAACGCCGGCGAGTGGATGATGCAGCAGGCCAAGATTCCACTTGGCGACTATCAGAAGCTACCGGCGAAGTTCGACCCCGTCAAGTTCGACGCGAACGCGTGGGTGCGGATTGCCAAGGATGCGGGGATGAAGTATATCGTGATCACCAGCAAGCATCACGACGGCTTCGCGATGTTCCGCTCCAAGACGAGCGCGTTCAACATCTACGACGCGACCCCGTTCAAGCGCGATCCGCTCAAGGAGCTTTCCGCGGCCTGCGCTAAGCAGGGCATCAAGCTCGGCTTCTACTACTCTCAGGCGCAGGACTGGAACCACCCCGGCGGCTCTGCCGCGGGGGGGCACTGGGACAAGGCCCAGGACGGCAGCATGGACGACTATATTCGCGACATCGCCGTCCCACAGGTCAAGGAGATACTGACCAACTACGGCCCCATCTCGGTAATGTGGTGGGACACTCCGGTTGACATGAACAAAGAAAGGGCCGACATGCTGCTGCCGCTGATGAAGCTGCAGCCGGGGATCATAATGAACAACCGGCTGGGCTACTACGACGGCGACTTCGGCACTCCCGAGCAGGAGATCCCCGCGAACGGCCTCGACAGCGACTGGGAGACCTGCATGACGATGAACGATACGTGGGGCTATAAGTCCGAGGACAACCACTGGAAGTCCACGACGACGCTCGTCCGCAACCTCATCGACATCGCGTCCAAGGGCGGCAACTACCTGCTCAACGTCGGGCCGAACTCGCTGGGCGAGATCCCCGCGCCGAGCGTGGAGCGCCTGAAGGAGATCGGCGCATGGATGAAGATCAACGGCGAGGCGATCTACGGCACGACCAAGGCTCCATACTCCAACCCAGGCTTCGACGGCCGCTGCACGGTGAAGGGCAATAAGATGTATCTGTTGGTGTTCAACTGGCCCGAAGTTGAGATCCATGTGGCGGACGTCAGGGGGAGCCGGCTGGTGTCGGCAAGGTTCCTGGACGGAGGCGCTAAACCGGAGATCACCGAGCTGCCCGGCACCGAAGAGCGGACAGCGCTCGCGATAGCGACCCCCGCTAAACCCGATCCTATCGCGACGGTGATAGAGCTTACTTACGACAGCCCGCCGAAGATGTAGGAGGTTGGCCCGAACGCAATGCACTGGGTGGCGATTCCAATATCGCCACCCACTACTCCAGTATCAGCCTCGACCGCTTGAACTTGGCGGCGGCGATGGCCAGCACCACGACATCGAGGATGAACAGAACGCCGACCACGGTGGCGATCACGCCCGATAGGCCCACTCTGCCGACCCAGTTCCACAATCGAGCGATCCATGCCTTCGGGAGGACCATACCGAGCATAGGCACCAGGATCACCAACACGAAAATGAGGCTCAGCGTCTGGGCGGCCTGCCGGACCGTGGCCGCCTTGAGCGAAACGATGACACCGAGGCTCGAAAGCAGCGTCGAGATCAACAAAGCGATCAGCGGCGAGCCTATCGCGATGGCCGTCGGGTACATCAGCAGCTTGCCGTGCCCATGGACAATGTTCACGGTTGCAAGGCCCAGCAGCAGCATGAGGATAGTCAGTCCCCACGCGTAGCATACGATCGTGCCTATCTTGCCGAACATGATCGCCCGGTCCGATAGGCGGCTGGCGAGCAGCGACTCCAACGTGTGCCGCTCGCGTTCCCCGGCGAAGGCGTCCGCCGACAGGCTCATGGTCATCACGAACGGACCCCACGCGGCAATAAACACGGTCATGCCGGAGGTCACGAACTCGCGGCCGGTTGTATACGGCAGGAAGACGCCAAGTATGCCAATAAAGATCACCTGGCCCACAATGCCGCCCTTGAGCCCGCCGCGCAGAATCGGCATGTCACGCCATTCCTTCCACATAACCGTCAGCACGTCGCGCATCATTCGCCCTCCTCCATCAACGTCATGAACGCCTCCTCCAGGCTCGCCCGAACCCTGCACACCTCCTCGATATCAGCGCCCGCCTTGACCATCAGGCTGACCAGCGGAGCCAGGCTCGCTTCCCCGTTGAGATCGATCAGAAGGCGACCGTCGCTTGCCTGGATCGACGCCACTTCAGGCCGCGCGCGCATAGCATCTAGCAACACATCCGAGAAGCCCGTGCCGATCACCTCGGCTTTCGCCCCGCCGTCACCGGCGCGAAGTGTCTCGGGCTTGCCCGCCGCGAGCAGCTTGCCCTTGCGAATGACCGCGACCTGCGAGCACAGCCGCTCGGCTTCGGAGAGGTTGTGAGTGGTCAGAAAGATCGTAGCGCCCTCGCGGGTGGCGAGTTCGGCAAGATGCTCGCGCAACTCCGCCGCCGCCACGGGATCGAGCCCGGCGGTGGGCTCGTCGAGGAAGATCATCGATGGTCGGTGTATCAGAACCCTCGCGATGGCGAGTTTCTGCTTCATCCCCCGGCTCCAGCCCTGGACGATGTCCTTGCGGCGGTCCCAAAGCCCGGCGTCGGTGAGCAGTTCCCGCACACGAGCTTTGCGGTCCGAATCAGGCAACTGCCAGATGCGCGCATAGTATTCCAGGTTGTCGTGCGCGGTCATTCGCTCGTAGAGGCCGGTGTGTTCCAGCAATGCGCCCGACTTCGTACGGATCTCTTCGGATTGCCTTACGCAGTCCAGGCCCATCACCTGCGCCCGACCCTTCGTCGGTTCGAGCAATCCCAGCAGGAGCCGGATCGTGGTAGTCTTGCCCGACCCGTTCGGCCCCAGGAATCCGAAGACGATCCCCGCGGGCACTTCCAGCGACAGGTCGTCAACCGCCCGCACCGCGCCGAAATCGCGCGTCACGCCCTCCAATCGAATTGCCGGATCAGCCAACCGATCCCTCCACCGCCAATGCCTACTTGAAGAAAACGATGATGTACTCGTGCTTGAATATGTAGAACCCGCCCGCGAGCGCGCGATACCGCCAGAGGTTGTTGTTCTTGCCCTTGGCGACCTCGTTACCCTCGATGTTTTTGACGATGATCGACTTGGTCTTGAACCCAATATCGTTCATACTGCCCATGCATTTGAAGCCAAGCGGGTCGAGCTGACCGCCCTCGTATTTGTCACCGATTATCAGCACCGCGAACCGCCCCGGCGCGAGCGTGTCGTAGGCGTTTTGAGCCACGAGCTTGAACCCGTCGAGGAACTCCTCCGTCGATGAGCGGTTGGAGAGGTCGGACTCCAGATCGCTGAACTTGATGATGTCCGCGTATGGCGGATGGAGTATAGCCAGGTGAGCCTTGGCCGCCCCCATCTGGCCCAACTCCCGAAGCACGTCTGCCTTGGCCTCGGAAGTTGTGCTGTCTCCCTGAATGAGCCGTATCGAATCGCCGACCGCCTCCGGCGGCAGCTTGTCGGTGACGTAGTCCACCAGCTCTGTCTTCAGCTCGACTCCAATCAAGCGCCGATTGAGGTTCACGGCCTCGATCGCCGATGTTCCCGAGCCGAGAAACCAATCGACCACGATTTCCCCCTCGCGCGTATACCGCCGAAACATCTGGTTCGCGATCTGGGGGATGAAGTTGCCGTGGTAGTCAAGGGAATGCCCATCCCGGTTCGCACGCGATCCCATCAGCCACAATGAGTCCGTGAGTATATCCTCATACTCCCGCCACTTGGCAACCTCGATATCCGAATAATCAGGTGTCGGCTTTCTCTTTCCCACGCCGCAATTGTAGCAGCGACGCCCCCTCACGGTCAATGCTCGCCTTCTCGGATAGCCCAAACTAATGCGTCGGTCAGGCGAAACAGGCATTGCCGATCAGGGCTTCCAATCATACACGCGCTCGCCGCCGCTCTTGAGCCGGACGACGACCGCGTCCCCCCGCAGCCGGACCGACACAACGCTGCCCGTCCCACGGCAAGGCTCCAGCACCGCCGCAATGCGTCGGGACTTGCCGGGAGCCCTGAGCAACACGCAGCCGAGCTTGTCGGGAATCGGCTGGCCTGGAGACCGGGCGGCGGTGACCTCAATCGGGCCGTCAGACACCGCCAGCAATCGCATCCGAACCCCGCCGGCCACATCCCATTCTGCCTCGATCTGCTCGGAAGCCACGCCGGACAGGCGATCGGTTAGCATCGCATACGCGCCGTCAGCCGGTAGGGCAGGCATCCCGAGCATCGCCTTCGAGCCCGGCTCCAGCTTCGGCGAAACTACGTTCAGCTTGCCATACGCATGATATGTCCAACCAAAGCGGTGTTCGGCCTCGGATGAATACTCGTCGAGCAGCACGACGTAGGGCCCAGCGAAGAAGACCGTGCGCTGGTAGCGAACGCCGTCCTCGCCGGAGATAACGCCCCTGGCGCGCGGGTTCTTATCGTTACCGCGCCAATCGAGCACCGCCTCGCCGGGCTGGTCCTTTTCGTCCGCGAACAGCGTGTTGTGGGCGATGGTCGCGCGGTAGTAGTTGTGAACTATCGGGTGGATCGAGTAGCCGGCGGTTCCCAGGTCCGGGGATATTGGCTGCCCGAATGCGCCCAGCGCGATGCCGAGGCGGTCGGGATGATCGTGGCCGCCGCCATAGCGTCCCGCGCGGAATAACACCTGGAGCTTTTCGGCTGATGACGAGCGGAACACGCCGATGCTCGCGGCAGGCAGAAGCGTGCTCCCGCGCCCAATGCCTCCGGGCTTGGGCAGCGCATCGGGACCGTAGGCCAGCGCGCTGAGCTCGACTCGCTTCGCGCCACTGCGCGCGTATATCTCCGCCAACATCGGGCCGAACCTCGCGGGGTCCAACCGGCCGGCGGCGTACTCATATAGATGCCTGTAGGCGGCGAGGTTCATCACGCGCGGAGCCCCCAAATCCCCGATAACCGGAAGGCGAAGCTCCCGATCGACCAGCGCGACCGGGGCGGCGAACATCTCCGCAAATCTGGTCCGGAGGTCCGCGTCGCGCGTCGCGCCGTTTGCCGACTGCTTTGCCTGCTCCCACAGTGTTACCAGCGGGCACATGGAGTAGAAATGGTAGAACATGGTCCCCTCGCGCCACATTCCATCGGTTCGGCCATCCTTATCGACGCACAATCCCTTAGTCAACAAGGTTCTGACTCCCGAGGACTCCCCGATGCCCAGCTTAGTCCAGTCGTCACGCTCGAACACCCGGCCGCAGTGCGCCAGCGCGCCGGATACGTAGCACGACATATTGCCGGTGGGGTGCGCCGCGAGAAACGCCTGCATATCGCCCATGCGCTTTTCGAAGATGCCGGCGCGGATGTCGTCGGCGTCCCGGTCTGAGTAAGCATCGCTTTGCTTCGTGAGACTATAGATGTTTGCCAGTATCATGAGCACAGCCGCGTCGTAGAGGGGCTGGTGGTAGAGGGCGCGGATCGAGCTGCCCGTGACGAACTCCTCGTGTTTGAAGTATTCGACCGCTTTGCGCATGCCCTGGGCCACCCAGCGCGCATAGCGCTCGTCGCCGGTAACGCGGTAGAGCACCCCCAGGCTGCGCATCATACGGTAGGTGCGCTCGTGGGTGAGCAGGACCCATGCCTGGCGCTGCGCTTCGTCGAACTCATAGACCCCGGTAGACGGGTCAAGGAACCTTGTTTGTGAGTCGGGATCGTATAGAAGGTGTTCGGCCGTGACGCGCGAGTAGAAGTCGTGCCGCCAGCCCGCGCGTTCTACCGGAAGCTGCGGGGGCTTTGGCATTACCATCGCGGCCTCCTTCGCCATCAACTCAAGCGCCTGCCGAGCCCATGGCAGCTTGGCTGCCTTGCGCTTGATCTCCGGTATTACCTCATCGCCGAAGAAGATGGTCGGCCAGACGTCCTCGATCACAAGGCCGCGGTCGTAGGGCGACAGCGTATATGGCCGATAGGGCAGAGACGGTCGGGATCCGGGAGATCGGCCGCCGGCGCGCGGCGTCTTGGCCGGCCCCGTTTCACCCGCGCTGCCTATCGCGGGAACCACCATTGCGGCGATTCCGAGTCCGGCAGTGGCAATGAACTCACGTCGGGTAATGGAACTCAATGTCATGTACCTCACCGAGGGAGAGTATAGTAGGCCATCGCAAGGCTGTCAAGGACACACGCCGCGAAATGAGTTCGCCTTGCCTATAGGCCCTGCTATGGTATAATAGTTCAGGATTACTTGTGCGAGGGTGGATACGCGTTTATGCGTGAAGTTACGGATTTTCTCAAGGCCAACGATGCCTATTTCCTGCTCGGTCTGTCTGTTCTGAGCCTGATTTTGCTCATCTGCATTGCCTCGCTCACACGCAAACTTGGCAGGCTCACCCGCCGACGGAGCGCCAGGCTTGAGGAGGGCCGGGTCGGCGACATTGTCGACTGCCTGACCGACCAATCCAGCGCCCTATCAAGCCTTCAGACCCAGATCGAGGAGATCGAAAACAGGCAGTCGGAGCACGGAAAGGCGCTCGTGCGCTGTCTGAACAACATAGGAATAGTGCGCTTCAACGCATTCGACGATGTCGGCGGCGAACAGAGCTTCGCGGTCGTCTTGTTGGATACCGACAAGAACGGCGTGGCGTTTAGCAGCCTCTACGGGCGGCAGGACTCGCGCGTCTACGCAAAGGCGATCTTCAATGGCCAGGGGGAACGCCCGCTTTCCGAGGAAGAAACTCAGGCCCTTTCGAATGCGCTCAAGTAGGGGCCGGACTGCTTGCCGCCGAAGCCTGTGAACACTGAGGATTCGGGTTGATTTTCAAGACCTCCAAGACAAGCGAGGAGCGGGAATCGGAGCGGGCCACCGAGCACGCCCTGATCCAACGCTGCAAGAACGGCGACGTCGGCGCTTTCGACGAGCTCTTCACACGCTACGAAAAGCGGGTTTTCAACTGCGCCTTCCATATATGCGGCAACTACCACGACGCCAGCGATATCACCCAAGAAGCATTCATCCGGGTGTTCAACTCTGTCCAGACGTTTAGGGGCGACGCGAACTTCCTGACCTGGATATACCGCATCGTAACCAACGTCTATCTGGATGAACGCAAGAAATCCAAAGCTCACAGGCAGACTTCGCTCGACGAGTTCATCGAGCTCGACGAGAACTCGGTTACCAGGCAGATAGTGGACGATAACCCGCTTCCCGCCGAGATCTTCGAGAGCAAGGAACGCGCCGAGATCGTCCAAACGGCAATAAACGCTCTGCCTGAGTATCAACGCATAATCGTCACGCTATACCACATAGACAGTCTCAGTTATGACGAGATTGCCGATGTTTTGCAGTTGCCCATCGGAACGGTGAAATCACGTCTTAACAGGGCACGCTTGGCGCTCGCCGAAATCTTAGGCGCAAGACCGGAACTTTTCGGATAGATGTCACGTCTAGCAATTGGAACCACAGTGAAGCACAGGAGCACGCTGTTCGAGCAGGAAGCCCGAGTGGTCCATTTGGTGACTGTACGGGTTTCCGAACACGAGATGGCAGGGTAGGTAACAACTCGGTTCACCGCGCCAGGAAGCGTAGGGCAGCCGACATTGGATGTTGGCGGAAGACGGAGCACTGTGTAATTATGAAATGCGCGAAAGCCCAGGAGTTGTTTTCGGGCTACCTGGAGAAGACAATTCAACCGCCTATGGGCGTCGCATTCGAGCAGCACTTGGCAGAGTGCGCTCGGTGCAAAGCGACGTATGACAGGTTTCATGCGACAGCGGTAGTGCTGGACGAACTGCCTCTGCTGGAGCCTCCGCCCGATCTGCACGCGGTCATTATGGCTCGTGTCCAGCAGGCTCGCCGCGCGGCTCCCAGCCGCGTGAGATGGCTGCGGCTCGACTGGCACAGCGTCTTCACATTGAGGGTGCCCGCGAAAGCGCTCGCAATGGGTGCCGCCTTGTTGCTCATCTTCGTCATGCTCGTCCAGATGACTCCGCTGCATTCGATTGTTAAGGCGTACACGGCGGGCTTCTTCCTACAGCTATACACGAAGGATCTGCCGGACGACTCGGGCGTCGCGCCGGGGTTGCTGCCTTCGGGAGTCAAGACTGAGTCCGGCGCTAAGTATGCCGATGTTGGCGACGGGCTGATGATAGGCGTGAGTGTCGATTCGAGCAATGATGCCGGCATGGTCTACGCCATAAGGCTCCGCGCGCGCAATGGCCAATCGATCCCGTTTGAGGTTAGGGACAGCTCCATTAGCTTGGCCCGTGCAGGGTATGTGACCAACGTGGTGAAGGCAGGGACGGTGGTAGGAGACAGGGAGTCTGCGGTGCGGGTAGTGGTCACTCAGCCGAGTTCCAGCCGCAAGACAAAGGTCGCATTGGTCGTATGGAAGAGCAAAGGCCGCTCTTTCAGCGAGTACGTGTTCATGCCTTCGGCGTTCGGATCGGTCGCGAAAGGCGCGAACTTGTCGGTGACCGACGCGGGTGTGTGCGACCTGCTGAGCAGGTTTTCCTCGGACTACGGGGTAGTCATCCTTGCGCCCGGCGACGTTGTGGTCAGGTCGGCGTCGGTTGCGGTGGATGCCTCAACCGCCGACGAGGCCATGAGCGTTGCGATGCGGCAGGCAGGTCTATCCAGCCGATCAATCGGTCCATCGATCTACGCGGTAAGATAACGGAGAATCACTAACGTTCTGATTCGATGATAAGGCACGGAGCCCTACGGACCCCGTGCCTTTTGAACGTACTGCGGTCTGCTATAATGGCTTCAGGTGTCTACGACGTGCATGAGTCCGAATGGTGGGATGCGATAACGGTCGAGTGGGAAGGCGACGCCCCCGAGCCGCTGTTTGGGGCGCTTGTCGATGAGTATGCGCGCGGCGTGGGCCGAATCTTGTGGACGGGCTGTCTAATGCTTCCGGAAGCAGCGACGGGCGACGTGGTCGCGCTGGATGTGTCCCGGTCCGCGCTCGAAGGCGCGGCAGGGTCGGCGGGCCGTTATTGCGTCGTGGCAGACGCGCGGTCGCTGCCGTTCGCCGATGGGGTTTTCGATCTGGTTTGCTCGTGCCCCATCCCCGGGGCCGCGACACCGCGCGCGTTTGAAGAGATCGCTCGCGTTCTGCGGCCTGGTGGCGCGCTGCTGGGCATTGTGACCGGTGAAGTCCACCGAATCGAGACACAGGAGGTCTTTGGGAGGGGGATCGGGTGGCCCCCCGCGAAGCCCGTGCGCTTCGCGATCCCCGAGGCCATCGGTGCGGCCGGGCTTGAGGTTAGCTCGTTCGCCGAGTATTTTGGCGCCATCTTCTACCCGGACATCCGGTCGTTCGCGCTCGATCTCGAGGCGCTGCCGATCATCCCTGACTTCGACGCGTCCAGGGATGCGGCCCTCATAAGGGAAGCTCAGCGCAAGCTCACGTGCGAACGCGGTATCCGCGACACAGAGCATGTGGCCGTATACGCGGCGTGGAAGGCCGACTGAGCGCGCGCAACCACTTGGTGGCCAGCTTGCTGTCGAAGCAACCTTATGGTGCAGACTACTGAGCTTCGAATTCGCTGGGTGTCGAGATCTTAACCTCCAATGCGCAGTGCGCGCACAGGATCTCATCATGCAGGTAGTCATCGCTGGAGACCTTGACCGGTCTCCCGCACAGCTCGCACAGAGGTCTGTCTTTCAGGCCTCCGCCGGGCTTGGTCAGTGGCAACTCTCTGAAGATTCGCTCCACGATCCGCACCTCCGAAAAGCAACCTCGGACATGTAGAAATTGTATACCCGGACCAGGACGGATATCAACCGCATGGGCTTGTCGATGGTCGAATACGGCCTATACTGCAATGTACACCACTTTTGCCGATTTCGCAAGGGGTTGTTTGGGGTTGCCGCGGCGGAGGGAGGGATTGGCGGCTGCTTGAAGAATGCTCAGATAAGCAACATCGGAAGGAGCGACGGATGAACCCGCTATCACTGGGACTGATTCTGATAACCATTGCGGTGATGGCAACGCCTGCTTCTGCTCGACCCGTGACACTCTACGTTTCGAAGCTGGGCGACAACACCGATGGTTCCACATGGGCCCACGCATTCAATAACGTCCAGACCGCACTGAGCACGCTTCCAGATGACTCCGGCGGACACCGCGTCATCGTTCGCCCCGATACATACATGGAGGCGAACCTCTTCCCATCGCACAAGGGAGCAGCCGGCCGCTACAACGAGTTGATCGGCGACACCGACGGAAAGCTGGGCTCCGGCGCCACTGGCTGGGTGGTCCTGGATTCAGGCGATCCGAATCAGCAGGGCTTCAAGAGCTACGACTGGTGGGGCAATGTGCGCGCATACTCCAACGCATGGTCGCCGGAGCACACCGAACCCACATTCTCCGCAATCGGTTGGGACCGATGGCGACTGAGTGGTCTGTATGCTACCGGCGGCGATGGTGGCTTGTTCTTCGACTGCACCAATGAGGTGAAGCCTTTCAGTATAATCTTAGAGGACTGTGTCAGTATCGGACGAGCGTTTGGGGGCGGAGTTGCGAGCTGCCTATCGCGGCCCAACGAGCCTATTACATTCAGGCGCTGTCACCTATATGCACTCGACTGGTGGGGAGACACCTCCGCGGCGTATATCCGCTACGAGAACACCTCCATGCCCAAGCAGCCGGATGCCGTGCTGGAGGACTGCACGCTGGTTTCTCCGCAGTGCGCGCTGAAGGTGAGCAACTACGGCTTTAAGTCGTTCACGCGAGTACGGGTCAAGCGCTGCCGGTTGATCGTGCTCAACTTCTCCCAACCGGTTGGCACGCCCTCCGACGGCATAATCCAGAGCATGGAGGAGGGTCGGCTGCTGCACGTGGACCTTGAGGACTCGACGCTGATGGGTTACAAGGTCTTTGGGGTCAAGATACACCCGGAGACAGTTGGCGACGTAGAATACACCATCAAAGGAGATGTCAAGGCCTATGTCCAGTACCAGCAGGACACGCCCAAAGGGATAACCAAGCTGGGATACTGGCCGAAGGACGTTTTTCAGTCGATCGCCGCGCCCTCGCTTGATCGTCCGTCCAAGTTTGCCGAACGGCGGCTGGTGAGCAAGGACATGTGCGAGGTTACCCCCGTCGAATGGAAGGGGCGTCTCTGCCTGCTGGAGTCCATCCGTCCCGCATCCGGCGGCACAGCGAAGGATTATTGTCTCTCGCTGAAGGATGCCAAGACCGGCAAGGAACTCGGACGATGCGGCGAGGGCTACGGCCTGGCTTCAGCGCTGGTGCATAATGGCAGGGTCTATGTGTTCGCATCGAAGTGGGACAACGGCCAGTGGCGCAATGTGACCGTGTTTCACTCGTCGGATCTGAAGAACTGGCAACCGGCGCTGGCTCTAGAGGGCGCCAACGAAGGTGTGTTCAACACGTCAGTGTGCGAGGGACCGGGTGGGTTTGTCATGGCGTATGAGACAGATGACTCGGCTTACCCGGCGTTCACCATCAAGTTTGCGCGCTCGAAGGACCTGCTGCACTGGACGAAGCTGCCGGATGCGACATTCGGCACAAACCGTTACACCGCCTGCCCCTGCATCCGCTATGCGGGCGGATACTACTACGTGCTGTATCTGGAGCACCGGACCCCTCGCTGGTTCTTTGAGACCTACATCACCAGGTCCAAGGACCTCAAGCATTGGGAACTCAGCTCGGCGAATCCCGTAATCAGTCCGGAAGGGCTGGACGAGGGCGTGAACGCATCTGATCCCGACCTGATCGAGTGGAAGGGCAAGACGCTCTTGTACTTCGCCGTAGGAGACCAGCGCACCTGGATGAACATCAAGTCGGTGACCTGGCCGGCTTCGCTGGCTCGCTTCCTGGCTTCGTATTACAAGACCCCGGGCGTTCCGGATTCCGGCTCGGTGGGGTGGAAGCAGCAGAAGCAGTAACCGCCCTGAGGGCTACTCCGCCAGCTTCTTGTACGCATCAAACGCCGGCTTGCGCCTGCCATCCGTGGCGATCATCCCCATGGTGTCTTCCCCGCCGCAGATCGAGTGCGGGTAGTCGTGAAGGGTGAACCAGAACAGCGCCTTCACCTCGGGGATCGCGCCCAGTTCGCGATAGATGCCGCGTAAGTGCTCCGCCTGCATCGCCTCAGTGACGTTGCTATCGGTCGGCAGGCCCGTTTCTGTGATCCACAGCGGCTTTTTGGCGTCGCCGTTTCTCTTCATCACCTCGACCGTGCCTCGCACGAGCTTCGCGCAATAGGCCGGTCCCTCAGTCTTGGCGGCGGTGACGTAGGGGTGTATGTTGACCACGTCGAAGTACGGCTTGCCCCCGGCGTCGTATATCTTCTGGAGGAAGTTCTCGACCTTGATCGGCGACCACGGGTTTGGGATGATCCCGTTCATCTGCAGGCCACCGAGGACCACCGTGGCCTTCGGATCGACCTTCTTGATAGTTGTGTATGAGGACTTGAGTATGCGCACGTATGCCTCGGCATCCGGCATCGGCTTGTAGAAATCCTCGCCGTTCTCCTCGTTCCATATCTCCCAGCAATGAATGTCGCCGGAGTAGCGGCCCACAACTCGCCGGACGTATTCCTCCCAGTCTTTCATGTCCTTGGGCGCGAAGCAGTCCCAGAACCCCTTCATCTCTTCCGGCTTGATTCCGCTCGCCCACGCCGGCACGCTCATAAGAGGACAGAGAATGTCGATCTTCGCCGCGCGGATTTGCTTGACTATCTTATCGACCCGCGTCAAGCTCCACTTGCCCCGCTCCGGCTCGACCACCGTCCACCGGATGCCCATGCGGACCGATTGCACGTGCGCGTCTTTCATTGCCTGGATCAGACCGGGTATGTCTTTGTCATCGGTCCAGACGAAGTCCTGGTTCGTACCCATCAGGAGCCTGTGCTTTGCCGCCGCCGCGCCGGCGGTGCCGGCCATTGCCGATATGAGAATCAGAATGAACAGAACCTTCATGCCATTGCCTCCAAGCGTTTGATGCATCCGGATGCAGCGCCCGTCTTGTCGCCGCGCAGACCCGCCTCGACGGCAATCCGCCTGCACTCCTCCAGCGCCAGTTCGTGGTTCTGGGGCTTCGGCTTCGGACCAATCAGCCGTGTGAAGTTGCGTGCGTATATCTTCGCGAGCACGTCCTCAGGCAAACGCATCCCGCGGATCATCTCCTCGCCCGATGGCCCAAGCAGCGCATCGGCGGACTTGTCAACGTGAAACTCATCATCGGATTCGAGCCACCGCTTGACCATTCCCGCACGGGCACGCGCTTCGTCAACCGGCTGATCTCCTATGCAGTCCGTGCCGAAGATGATCCGGTCCGAATAATTGATGAAGAACTCCCTGGAGGACTCCGGGGCGCGCGAAAGATTGTAGAGCATCTCCACGCCCGGCGCAAGGTCGAAGTGCACGTTGCCGAACCGGTCGAAGAAGGCCGAGGCGCGCGGCAGGTCCGCCGAAAGGAAGTAGAAATGCGCGAATATGACCTTGAGACCGGGGTGGCGGGTCAGGACGTTCTCGACCTCGGTGTAGAGCTGCTCCTTCGGCACGAAACTCTCATCATAAGCCCAGCCGGCATCCTTGGCCCAATTCGGCACGAGTTCCGGGTCCCAGAACTCCTCTGGATCGGCGACGTGCCACAGGATCGGCAGCCCGGTCTGCTCGATGCGCGCGAACATGGCTTCATAGTGTTCGCTGTCGATGGGAATATCGACCACCTCCTTTCGATGCGTCGGTTTGGTCTCGATCAGCTTGATCCCGTCCGCGCCGATCTCGATCATCCGATCCACCTGCTCCGCAAGCGATGGCGTCGAGATCGCGCCGCCGCTCAGATGCGCGCAGTGATCCAGGCCGAGAAACGTGTAGAACCGGGTAGGGTATTGCGCTTTGGCGACGAAGAGCACGGGGTTGTCGTTTACTCTCCAAAAGCTTGCAACCGACGCCACGCCCATCCGATCCGCGCCCATAGCTTCGCGGATCGCATTCAGGCCTTCGACATCCTCCGGCTTCCAGATGTGGGTATGGGAATCGATCATCATCCTATTGCTTCCCCTTCAGCGCGTCCTTGAACGTAACATGCTCCAGCTTCGGCTTGGTCCCGACCAGTTGGGTATCAACATACAGGCTGTAGCCCTTCGGAACGCCGGCATATCGCCCCTGGGTGCGGTTGTCCCACACAATGCTGAGCATGTGCCCGCGATACGGCACCCGATCCAGCCTGAAATGATCCCAGGGCGCGCCCACCACCGGATACAGCTCCACCGAGTCATCGTTTCGCGGCGCCAGCCCGCCGACCAGGCGTATGATCAGATCGTTATACGTCGAGTGGAAGTAGTCCGGGCAGCCGTACATCCGGCCATCGTCGGCGTTGCCTTCCTCGTGGATGTTGGGCGCAAGCCAGGTGCCCTTGTCCTCGTAGTGGAGCTTCGTGTAGGCGTTCAGCAGTTCGTATATCCTCGCGGGGGTGACGCCGTCGGCCTTGTAGACCCGAATGCCGTTAGCGAGCGCGTTTGCGACCAGACTCTCCGCGTGCGGCCACACCGGCCCGTCCCAGTTGCAGAGCTGGACCTTCGGCGTATACATCGGACACTTCATCGTGCAGGTCGTTATCGGCCACGGTCCCCAGAACTCGCTGGGATCGAGAATGCTCCTGAACGCGGCCCCCTGAGCCTTGTCCGGCAGCGCGAACGCAAATGGGTATATGCCGACGCACTCCTTCACCCACGCCCTCTGATCCGTGCCGACCTTGACCGAGTAGAAGTAGCTAGTCTTCGAGTCCCACATCAGGTTCTGCACCGCGCCCTTTATGCGTTTTGCGAGCGCGTCGAACTTCGCGGCATCAGAGGGTTTGCCAAGCTCCCTCAGCGCGTCAGCCACCGCGCAAGTGTTCGCGTAATAGTAAGCCGTGTAGTCCGGCCGCCACAGCCTGGTTTCCTTGGAGCGGTCGTAGTTGTCGAAGTAGAACCACGCCGGCTGCCATTCCATACCCGTCGCCCAGTGACTCGGCGGGGCGAGCAGGTAATCGGTGTCGGGCCGATTCGCATCCAGCTTGCCGGGAAATGCGCACTCGGTATCCTCCTGCCACGCGGGCAGCAGCTCCGCGAGGCGTTTCTTGTTCGGGTGAACGAGATACGCGCCCCAGAGCGTCGATGCGATCCAGTGCGTATACCCGCCGAACCGCCGCCCGTCCGGCTCCCGCCGCCTGCCGAGTATGTCCGCCTGGCCGTAGGCATACTTGCCGTCGGCGAGCCACCGGACCTCGTCCATTATATGCGGCGCGCTATAGGTGATGTGTCGCGTATACCCGCCGCGCTTGCCCTCGTAGAACCCAGGAATGCCATCAAGCTCCTGGTAGTTCGCGAGGACCACGAACCATCGGTAGTAGTAGCAGCGTTTCCAGATCGGGTCGGGGCAGTCGAATGTCGGTATCTGATCCGCCAGCCACTTCTCCGATTCTGCCCTCTGCTTATAGGAGCGCAGCCGCAGAGCTTCGCGCACTCGCTCGGCCCCCAGCATCGCCGAAAACGGATATCTGGAAAGCTGATCCGGCTCGATCGCGAGGTCTTTGAGCGCCTTCGCCATCGCCTTCACTGACGCAGGCGTCTGAGACACGGGCGCGGGCTCATCTTGAGGCAGCTTGATCGGCTTGTCGAGATACAGTGAGGCCGCCACCTGCTTCACCTCGTCACCCTTGAGCGCTGTGTTCCAGATCATCACATCGGCGATCCCGCCTTGGAATGCTTCGCCCTGGTCCCACCCGCCGATGGTCCAGTTCTCCGGGTCCTTGGGCCAGGGATTCACCTTTGCCGATGCGATCTCCTTGCCGTTCACGAACATCCTGGCTTGGTTGCTCGCGTCCACCGTCACCGCGACGGCAACCCAATCGTCTTCCGGCAGGAGGTAGTTCACGATCCAGTCGTGGCCCCATATCGCCAGCTTGATCTGATCCGGGCTCACCACCAGCCCGCCGGAGCCGTTCGCGCCGATCACCTGCCCAAACCCGCTGCCCTTGATCTTGATCTTCGCCGCGAGAGTGAAGTTGTTTCGGAAGTTGAGCTTTTCAGGCGAGCCGAGGCCCATAGGAATTCGCGTCACCGAGTAAGCCGCCGTGGGCTGCGGGTAATCCGCCGCCATCGCCACCCCGGCGCACAGCGCAGTTAGCGTCAAGCAGATCAAGAACACTCTCATCACTCTCGCTCCCTCATCGTGCAGTTCGCTGTATGCAATCTGCATACGTGTGTATGCAAATTGCATACGAAGTCAAGTCCCCCTCCGGTTGAGGAAGATCCCTTGTCCGTAATGGCTCCTAAGGAACGCTGCCAGCTCGTCTTTCGTCTTTGCCACATCCGCCGCGCTGCCTCCCTCGGCGATCTCCTTCTGGAGCGCGAGGTCGCGCAGCGCATACTCAGTTGAAGCAAGCAGCGCCGCGACCGATGCGTCACCCGCCGCCTCGCTTGTGAGCGCATCCTTCGCCGCTGAAAGCTGCTTGATGTAGCCCTCCAGCTCGGCCGGTTTCTTCAGGCTCGTGCCTGGAATGCCGCAGCCGAGCCGCGTCGTGTCCTCAAGTGCAGCATAGAGCTTCCGAACGCTGCCCGCGAGCTTGCCGAAGCGCGAGATGCAGAAGTCGGAGATAATAGCGTCCACGTCGGCGTCCGGGTTCCACGCGAGCCGCGCCATGGTGTAGTGGTTCAGTTCGTAGGTCAGCCAATCGCCCGGCTCGGAGTAGCTCGATATCCCCGCCGCGCCGATACCGGCATACCACTTGATGTCTGCCTGCATGTAGTGCGGGATGATGATCGGCAGCGAGTACCAGGCGTATTTGCGATAGTAGGAGTAGATCGACAGATCGCCCGTGAAGCTCTTCTTCCATGCGCGGATCGCATCGGCATAGGTCGCGTTTTTGTCGGACGATGGGTCGTCTATCTGCACCTCGAAGCACTGGCCGATCGGGCAGAAGTCGATCAGCACAGACTTATCCATCGGCGGGTCTACCGGCGGCTGAGTGTAGACCGCGTATGCGATGCACTCAAACCGAGCCTTGATGCCCTGCTTCCTGGTCTCGGCGATGACCTGACCCACAAGCCGCGACTGCTGGTCAGCGGGCGAACCCAGCTTCGCGCACTCTGCACACTCGCACCACTTCGAGCCGTCCGGCGGCCAGAAGTCGAATATGTCGATCTCCGGGTGGCTCTTGAGATACGCGACCACGTTGCCTGTGAGACACGAAACCGCATCGGGGTTGGAGGTGCAGAACACGATCCCGTGCGCCGTCTGCCTCTTGCCGTCCTTTTCGCCCAGCCAATCCGGATGCGCCTTCACCTCCGGCATTTGGGCGTTGATGAAGTTTTGGTAACCGTGCCCGCCGACCTCTATGCCAATATCGCGCTTCCGCAGTTCGGGCGTGAGCGCCTTGCGGAAGTTGTCCCATTTAACGCGCCCCTGGCCCTGGTAGTCGGTAGGAATCACGAGAGTGTTCTCGCGCGATTTGCTCATCCACTCGACCATCTGGCGCAGGTTCTCGCTGTTGTGGCTGTGCCCCTCTTCGACATAGAGCTTGCGGAACTTGAGCTTGGGCTGTTCCATGATCGGTCCGTCGAGTTCGATCACCAATTGATCCTTCTTCGGCACAACCTCGGCTTTGTCACCGTAGAACCCATACTTTGGCGCGAGCCACCGGCACCCCAATCGCTGCAACAGATCATAGGCCGCATACAGCACGCTGCGATCCCGCGCGCCGGTCACATACAGCCGACCATCAGCGATCGAGATTGAGTAACCCTCCTCGCCGAGCCCATCGGGCTTTCGGGAGAGCACAATCGAACCCGCCGGCGGCTTGTCCGTCTCGACGATCTCCAGCTTCGCCCCGCTCATGTTCTCAACGTAGCTCGCGATCTCCGACGCGGCCAGCGATTCCCCCGCGCTCGGCTTTGCGGGAACCGCGATCACCGCACGGGTGTGGGTATCAACCAGCGTGAAGCTCTCAGCCTTCGTCGACGCGCAAAACGAGAGTGCCAGCGCCGCGATAGCGGCAACCTGCAATGTGGTCATAGCTCTTCTCCTTTTCGATGCCTCCAGCGATGTGCGATCCCTCCAGGTATCCTACTTGGAGGTCCCTCCGGCGTAATACACAGCCAGCTTCCGAATGATCGGCTCCCCGACTGACTTCGTGCAGATCAGTCGAACGGCCTCGACGGTGATCGGCTGGATACGGTCGATCTTCTTGTGGCCGATGGAGGTACCGTGACAGAGCTCTTTCCAATGGCCGTCCACCTTGCCTTGAAGGACGTATTCGCGCACGCGCTGGCCCTCGGTGATGTCCTCCATTGTGACAATGTGGTCGATAGTCGCCGGGCTTGCCAAATCGAGGTCGAGCATGCCGCCGTTGCCGTGGGTCTCGGCGATGCTCTTGGAGAACCTGCGCTTCACTTCGGCCCCGAACTCCGCCGCGCGTTTCGCGTCGGGCGCGGGGATCAGGCCCGTAGTGTCGGGAGTCTGATTGAGGAGCAGCACGCAGCCATACCCGACTGAGCGGTAGTAGCAGTCCATCAGCTCATCGAGGCTTCGCAGCTTGCGCTCCGGCCTGTTGTTCCAGAACCAGTAGTGCGGCTTGACGTTGATGGTATCCACTTCGGCGGGCATCCACACCGTGCCGTCCGGATCGCCGGTGAGGTCCGCCTCGCGCACGGCGTTCCAATATGGGTAGTCGGAGTAGCCTTCCTCGTTACCGACCCATCTAATCTTGTTATCGAGCTTGCCGGAAGCCTGAAACAAAATCGCGTGGGGAGCGTGCTTCTTTATAATGTCGTCGATGGGGATGCTGATCCCTCCGTCGAACCAGATCTCATCGATGCGGCCGTAGCGGGTCAGGACCTCCGTAAGCTGCCGCCGATAGACCTCGTTGTATGCCTCACCGTATGCATTGCGATCCAGGGGCCTATTGTTGGCGCGCGCCCAGTGGTCGTCCTGGATGCTCAGGTATATGCCGAGCTTGAGGCCATATCTGCGGCACGACTTTTCGATGTCCGCGACCACGTCTCCCTTACCGCCGCGCCAGGGGATCTCCTTGACTCCGTAGACGGTCGTATCCGTCCGCCACCAGCAGAATCCGCCGGTGTGCTTGGCCACGAACACGATCTGCTTCGCGCCCATCGCAACCGCGACTCTCGCCCACTGGTCGGTGTCGAGCTTCGCGGGGTCGATCTGCGAGAGCGGGGTCGCCAGGGTATCGTATTCCACGTTCTGCCACGTGGCCGGGCCCAAGCAGAGGAACATCTCTACCTCCAAGTCGTGCCACGCCGCCTGGTCCGGTGTCGGTTTCGCCAGGTTCATATCCGCGCCTCCCCCCGCCGCCGCGCACGCGCAGCCCACGCAGGCCATTGCGATGATGATCGCCGCGAGTCTGATCATAGTTTGGGCCTCCAGCCCGTAGGGCTGACTTCGATACGCACGAGGTGGATTCCTTGTGGATGGTGAACATGTGATATGAGGCAATGGAGGACTGACGATGACGCCTGATACATCAAGCCCGGAACAGATTCTGGACGTGAACCGGCGGTGGCTGCCGCCGTCGCCGCACGTTGATAAGGTCATCGAGGCGGTGCAAAGGGGCGCTGCCGTTATCGAGAAGCGCGGGCATAACGAGCCCCCTCTGCTGGTGTTCGAGGACGGTGGAGTGATCGAGCTGCCGAAGGTGCGATATGAGGACACCTATCGCGGACTGCAGCTTGTTTCGTCTGATGACGCCGCCACCGAAGGCGTAACGCGGTTCAGGGATGTCTGCGGCTACGTCGATCATATCAAGGGAACTCTTGCGGATAACCCCAAAGCCGTCGAGGACGACCCGCGCATGTTCGAGGCGTTGCTGGACCACGCGCTCTACATGATCGACCGGATGCATAAGCGAGAGGCCGTCTACAGGCAGTTCGCCGCCGACATCATCACCGCCTGCACCCAGCTTCCCCAGGGGCCCAGCCCCGCGATGGCATCCAACGCCGCCGAGGAGTTCAATACTCTGCTGCACAACCATCCCGAGGACGCAATCAAGCACACCGATCTGCTCAACCAACTCGCCGAGGACGTGCGTTACGTGGCATCCAACCAGGAGAAGTGCCTAAGGGAGTACAAGGAGCTGGCGATGAAGATCAACGCCCTCTACAACGAAGTCAAAGGCGCGAGGAACTGGGGGGTGCACGCCAAGATTGTGGTAGTTCATGCTGCCATCCTGGCGTATTGTCCAAAGTCGGTATGTGGCGCGTCGAGCCAGAGTCGGCGCAGTTGGAGCATGGATTCCGCGCCGCTTTGGGTCCATC
>Ga0209226_10000434_pt1 | contig 23330 bp, 18 predicted proteins | sample BarGraNGADG00212_2_FD_184497 | JGI IMG/M metagenome (GOLD analysis project Ga0209226, IMG submission 184497) | Arctic peat soil microbial communities from Barrow, Alaska, USA - Barrow Graham LP Ref core NGADG0011-212 (SPAdes) (version 2) | ecosystem: Environmental > Terrestrial > Soil >...
CCGGCCTTCAAAAGCCAGCCCCGACTTGTAGTAGGTGTCGGCTTGCACGATTTGGATATTCAGGTCGGCGATCAAGAAGAAAGCCAGCGGAGTCAACGCCAACGCGCCGACCAGGGGCAGGGCAGGTCCGGTGCAGAAGGTTGCTGTGGGACGCGCCCGGCCATCGGCCAGCCAGACTGCCGCGGCCATGCCGAGCATGACCAGCAGAAGGACCGCATCGAAAAGCACGATGTTGCTTGCCTGACGCCGGAAAATATCGAGACCCTGGACCCCGTTATACTGCAAGCGGCCGGCCTGGATCAGACCGTAGCCCAGGAAAGTGCCGAGGGCGACGCCCGTACAGATAACGGCATTGCGGGCCCACTCATAGCTCCGGTTCGCCGGCTGCATGCGATATGTTTCGGCCAATGCTGCCATGATGCCGATCAACCAGGTGAACAACACTAGGATTGCCAACATCGGCGCCGCGACAACCGTGCCGGTAGCTTCAATCAGGCGTGTGGTGAAAGCGGCCCACAGCATCGCCAGCGGATTTGCGGCCCCGGTCTGGTTTATCAGGTAGTCCCAGACCAGTACCAGAGTGATCAGCATGATGATACCGGCGTACGGGAGTATGGCGTACGGCGTCGCGTTGCGAGCGGCCGGTTGCACCGTGCGCGGCCGCGCTTTCGAAGAGATGCGAGCAGGAGGCGTGTCCCGGCGGGCAAGAGCCGGGTCTTTGGCGGACGTCTTAGCCCTGTTGCCGGCGCCTGCTGCACCTTTAGATGCGACGACAGCCGCTGCGGCGACGCGAGCGGGTTGGCCGGCCGGAGACCGGAACGCCGCTGCGACCGTGGCGGCTGTTTCGGTCTTGTCCAGCCAGCCCAGCCCGGTTACGACGAGCACGGCCGACAGGATCCAGAAGTGAGTCAGGGTCGCGGCGATGGCTATTCCGAAGTGGATCTCGGTAAAATGCGCTACGATGGCGGCAAAAAGGGCCAGGATGATGAGTTGTTGTTCGGCGCTGAGCCGGACAGGGATATGCGCGACGGCCCCCTGGCCGTCGTGCCCGTTCTCGGCTGCCGGCGCATCTACGCCCGCTTCATCGGCCGGCGGTGCGGAAAGCAGATCGACCGTGACGTACAGGATGAAACCGACGATGAGCCCTGCTGGAAGGCCGATGCCGGCCAGGCGCAGGCTGTGGTCGGCAAGGGCCGGCGCCAGGACGCCCAAGACGCCGCCCGCGACCAACATCGCAATGAAGAGATTTCGGCGCGCTCGGCTCCTGATGAGCCCTAACCAGCGCAACGAGTAGAAGAAGATGCTTCCGTATAGGAGCAGTTGAGCAGCGAATCCAATGGCTCCCGTCCGTACCAACGTGTCGAAGGTCTCATTGTGCGAACGGTCCGGGGAAGCATTACGGGCTTCGTAGTGCGCGAGGTCCGGCGGGTAAAAGCGGTTGTAGGCGACCCACATTGACTCCGGGCCGTAACCCACGAGCGGACGGATTGCGTTGAGCTTGTCCGGGGCGCCGTCCGGCGCCGCGATCGGCGGATGGGGCTCTAACATCATGTCGACCACGCCCTGCCAGATCAGCACACGCACTGCGTTGGTGCCATCCGTAGTGCTGAAGAGGGTGCCTAACCGCCCCACGTACCGCACTTGACGCAGGCTCTTGAGGGGGGTGTTCGGTAGGTTGAACACCACCAGGAAGGCGACGCCGGCGATGGTGAGGCCAATGACCGTTGCCCAAACCGGACGCACGGCGCGTGACAGCCATGCAGTCACGCGCGAGCGGCCTTCCGACCAGCGTGAAAGCAGCAGGATGCCAAGCATGCCGAACACGTAAAGGCCAACCGCGAGGCCGATCCAGGGGCCGCGGCTCTGCGTGAAAACGATGGCGACAAGCTGAACTATCAGCACGAACACGTAGCCGCCCGCGCGTAGAGCATCGGCGGTGGTGCCGGTCTCGCTGTCGAGCACCGCGACGAGGCTGTTAACCAGGCGTTCGAGGGTCAGGAACACGGCCATGATCAGGTAGGCGGCGACAAAAATCGCGTTGCCCATGTTGGCGGCCACACGATCTGTGACGTTTCCACCCCATGGCAGCGGGTCGATACCCATGTGCTGGATCATGGCGTATATGCTGATCGGCAGGCTTGTGAGGATGACGGCGTAAAAGATCCGATTGACCTGGGCGCGGGTACGCAGGTGGGTCAGGGTCACGAAGAACATGACCACGTAGCTGACGTAGGTGAATGTGCCCTGCAGACGCACGTATGAACCCAGCAGGCTGATGCGCGGTACCACTGAGAGGGCGGTGCTCAACAAGTAGCAGAAGACCAGGATCAGGGTGGGCAGGACCAACGGTGTGCTGTGAATGCGCTGCCATAAGCCAGGCCCGCCGGCCAGGCCTCGCCAGCCGTCGAGCAATTGCACCAGCCAGACCACTGCCATGAGCAGGGCGATCGAACGCACGAGATGCAGTTTGTCTGGTTCGAAGACGCGATTACTGGATGTGTTGAAAAAGAGGGGTGTAACGATGAGAGCGGCCAGCCAGCCGGCTTCGATTATAGCATCGCAGATACGACTAAGTTTGCTCTGCATAACGATCCTGTTCTTTGACAGTTAGCCGGGCACGCGCCCGGCTTCAAGTTATATTACCGCAGTAGCGAGCAAAACGCAAAACGTAAAACGTAACATAAGCTATCTAAGTTTGATACAATTCCAGGATTCGGTCGACCATTACTTCCATCGCAAACTCAGCCGCAGCCCGTTGGCGCGCCGCTGCACCCATGCGAGACCGGAGTGCCGGGTCGGCCTGTAGCTGGTTGATCGCCCGTGCCAGGGCGTCTGGGTCGCGCGGAGGCACGACAAATCCGGTCACTCCGTTCTGGTTGACGTAGGAGGTGCCGGTGCCCAACTCGGTGCACACCACCGGGAGGCCCGCGGCCATCGCTTCGACCTGCACCAGGCCGAAGGCCTCGCTCGGATGGCTGGCGGGCAACACGAACAGATTTGCCAGGTGGTAGACTGCCGGCAGATCGGCATCGGGCACCTCTCCCAGCCAGGCAATGCGGTCGGAGACTCCGATGGTTTCGGCCAGAGCGCGCCACTCGTTCTCCATCGGCCCGCTGCCAACGACCAGGAGGCGGGCCGCGATCTGCGGCAGTGCACGGATGAGGCTGTCCAGCCCCTTATAGTAGCGCAGACGGCCAACAAAGAGCAGCACGGGCAGGGCGGGGGGCAAGGGCAGATTGCCCAGGTACCGGTCACAAACACGCTTGAGATCAGCCTCGCCGGGAGCGGCAGTGAAGCGGGCAAGTGGGATGCCGTAGGGGAGGAGATGCACTTTGTCCTGCAGATCCGCGAGATACACGCTCCTGCGCATAGGAGGGCTGGCGACAATGATAGCATCGACCGAGCGAAGGACCTGTTGCATCAGGGGACGGTAGAAGCGCAGGATCGTCGCCTGGCGCACCACGTCGCTATGGTAGGTCAGGATGGTGCGCTGACCGCGGCGCACCATCCACTGGCTGACCTCGCCAACGGGATAAGGGAAGTGGAGGTGTACCACGTCCGGGCGCTGGCGTATGAGCTGCCAGGGCAGGGCCACGCTGAGGGGGGTCGAGGCGACTGTGGCCAGGCGGCCGGCGCGGATGACGCTGACGCCACCCTCGGTCGCGACCGTCGTGCGCAGGCCGGCGGGGTTGGTCACCAGGACGGTCACCCTGTGCCCGCGCGCGGCTTGCCCCTCGCCCAGTACCCTGACGTGGTTTTCGATCCCACCGAGTATGGGCGGGTAGTCTTTGTAAACGTGGAGGATGTTCACAAGCGATTCTACCCCCGATCCCGGCCGGCGCGGCTAAAGGTCCACCAACTGCTGGTAGACAGCCAACGTTTCCTCGGCAGTGCGTTCCCAGGAGAAACGGGCTGCTTGCTCCTCGCCTCGTACGCGCATCTGTGCGTGTAGCGCGCTGTCGGTCAACACTCGAGTGATAGCGCCGGCAATCTCGTCGACGTGCGTTGGGTCGACGAGCAGGGCGGCATCCCCGGCCACCTCAGGCAAGCTTGAAGTGTTGGAGCAGATGACGGGCGTGCGGCAGGCCATAGCCTCCAACACCGGCAGCCCGAAGCCCTCGCAAAGACTGGGGAGGACCAGGGCCTGCGCGCCGGTGTAGACCGCCGGCAAGTCGGCATCCGGGACGAAGCCCGGAAAGATCACATGCTCGCGGACGGGCGAGTGCTCCAGGGCAGCGAAGAAATCGTCGTACAACCAGCCGCGCTTGCCGACAATCACCAGCGCGTCGCTCAAACCCTCTCGGTATATGCGCTCGAAGGCGGCCAGCAGCCGGCCCAGATTTTTGCGCGGCTCGATTGTGCCTACGAATAGCAGATAACGCGCCGGCAGATCGTAGCGCGCCAGCGCCGAGGCGACTGCCACCGCCGACTGCCGGCAGAAGCGAGGATCGGCTGCCTCGTAAATGACGGTGATCTTTTCTGACGGCACCCCATACGCGGCCATCAAGTCGCGCCGGGCTGCTTCCGAGACCGCGATAATATGGGAGGCCCGCCGGCAGTACAAAGGCATCGTCAGGTTAAGATACCAGCGGTTTAGCCGCTTGTGGTGCTGCGGCAGTTGGCGGAAGATCAGGTCGTGCACCGTGAGGACGGTGGGGATACCGCGTAAGGGCAGCAGTAGATGTTCCGTGGCATGAAACAAGCGGGCGCCCGGCACAAGACGGTTGAAGCCCGTCCCGGCCAGTTGGCCTAGCCAAACCAGCATGCGCCAGGGCTTGTAGCCCAGCGCGACTGTGTGGGTCGGTGTTTGTTCCAGGCCCTTGAGGGGTTCGATCCCGTTCTCGGCATTATAGAAAAAGGCCAGCCGGTCGGGGACTCTATCCGCCAGCTCGCGCGCCAGGCTCTCGGCGTAACGCCCGAGGCCGGCCCGGCGGTGCACCGCGGCGGAGATGTCCAGGTAAAGGCTCATGGCACCTCAGATGAAGCCACACCATCAGCTTCAATGTAATCAATCATAATACTACGCCCCGTGTACGTCAACGGAATGACTGAGTGAGCGGTATGCCTCAGCGGTGCGGCGTGCAGTCTCTCGCCAGGAGAAGCGATCGGCTTGAGCCAGGCCTCGGGCGCGCAAAAGCCGGCGCCGCTCGTCGTCATCCAGCACGCTCTGCAGCGCTTCTGCCAACGCCTCGACATTCGTTGGGTCGATGAGGACGGCTGCATTGCCGGCTACTTCCGGTAGGCTGGAGGTACTCGAGCAGATGACGGGCGTGCCACAGGCCATGGCTTCCAACACCGGCAGGCCAAAGCCCTCGTAAAGCGAAGGGAAAACGAACAGCATCGCCCCGCTGTACAGCGCGGGCAAATCCGCTTCGGCCACCGGCCCGGCGAAGGCCACGGCCTCGCGCAGCCCCAGCTCTTCGCAGAGGCGCTTTGCCTCCGGGTAACGCTCGTCCCAATGGCCGGCAATCACCAACTGGACGGTGGAGTGCGGGTTCCGGCTCTTAAAATGCGACCAGGCTTCGACCAACTTGACCAGGTTTTTGTGTGGTTTGTTTACACCGAGGTATAGCACGTACTGTTCCGGTAGGTGGTGCTTCCACCGTACGGCGTTGATCTGTTCGGGCGCGGCTGGGCGCATCCGTTCGTCCGCGGCCAGCGGGGTAACGGCCAGACGCTCCGGATCGGCGTGAAAGTAGCGGATGAGGTCTGTCCTGGTGGACTCCGAGATGGCCAGGGTCAGCCCGGCAGTCCGCAAGCCCAGAACGGTGGCCAGGCGATAAATCAGCGGCTGCCAACGGCTGAAATAGTGCGGGTAACGGATGGGGATCAAGTCGTAGTAGGTGAGCACGGTTGGGACGCCGGGCAGATAAGGCATCAGGTAGTAGGCGCTGTGATAGACGTCCGCCCGGCTCTGGCGCAGGATGCGCGGCACGGCCCATTGCTGGCGTAGAGCGAACGGCGAGACGGGACAGGTGATACGCGGCAGTTCGGGCAGCGCGAGGCGGGAGGCCGGCGCCGAGGGATCTTGCAGCAGCGACAGTTCCAGGTCAGGCGCGACCTGGATCAGCGCACGCGCCAGGTTGACCGCGTAGCGCCCGATGCCGGGAAAGTGATCTGTAGCAGTGCGAGCGTCCAGGACAACGCGAGCGATCACGGTCTCTCTTTCGAACGGACTCCGATCGGACAGGTCATCGGGCGTTGCAGACGCTCAACGTTCAACCTGCCTTACGGGCAAAAGCGACCAGCGAGGTCGTCCATAGCGGCAAGCCGGCGCGATTGAGCCAACGCGTGGCTTTGTTGTACGTCTTCATGGCCAGGTACTTTGGGCGGCTTTGGTAGCGCAGCGTGTCCAGGTGGCCGAATTCCAGGTGATCGAACTCCAGGTGATCGAAATCACCCACCTCGCACAGCAGCCGGCGGGCCGTGCCCGGCGAAAAATGGCTGACGTGCTGGAAGGGCGCGTTGTAGGGCCCTTTGCCCGGCCGCAGGACCCCCAGGATACGCCCTTTGGTCACCTGAAAAGCCGCGTTGCCGCTGTGGAATGACAACAGTCCGCCTGGTCGCAGCAAGCATAGGGCCGCCCTGAGCAGGCTCTTCGGGTCATTCAGGTGCTCGATCACGTCCCACAGGGTGATGACGTCGAAGGATTCGCCGGGCAACGACAGGTGCTCCAGGGGCTCATCATAGACCACGAAGCCCCGGGCGCGTGCCGCAGCGGCGACCTGCTGGTCGATCTCCAAGCCCGTCACGCTGAATCCGTGTTCGCTCGCCACCGATGGGAAATCGCCGTAGGCGCAGCCAATGTCCAGCAGGGCCGGCGTGCCAGGGGCACGCAGGATCGCTTTCAGCCTGCGGCAGCCGGCCTCATAAATAGGGCGGTTGACTTGCAGCGCATCGTGCCAGGCGCCGCCGCCGCCCGTCCCGGTGACGGCTTCGCGGTTCAGCCGAGGGTTGATATAGACCATGCCGCAGATCTGGCAACGTACCAGGTCGAATGTGTAACGCCGGCCGGCCACGGTCTGCCAATCGTGGGTCAGGAAGGCCGGTCGGTCCGCGCCACACACAGGGCAGTTGGCGCGCCGCCAGGGGTTGCCCGTTTGAGAATTCATTTTTCCTCTAACTTTCTGGAGCTGCGGACACCAGCCGGCTATAGACCGGCAGCATCAGCTCCAGGGCCCAGCCGGCCGCCTTGCCGTAGTGCTTGTGGTAGAAGTAGCGCAGGCTGTCCCGGTAGGCCCGTTGGGCAGCCGGATTGCGGCGTATGCTCTGCCCGCCGAGGTGAGTGATGGCCACCTGCGGGTTGTAATAGACCTGCCAATCGGCACGACGCAGGCGCAGGCACCATTCGTTGTCCTCGAAATACATGAACATCTTCTCGTCCAGCAGCCCGACCTGCTCGATCGCTGCCCGGCGCACCATCATGCAGGCGCCTGAAACCCAGTCCACTTCTTGCACTGTTTCCGTGGCCCAGTCGTGCTGATAACGCCGAAACAGGAGCCGGTTGGCGGCCCGAGCCAGGAGATAACCCGGACGGGGATCGCCGCCGAAAGCGTAGGGTTGTGGCGTGCCGTCCGAACGCAGCAAGCGGGGACCGGCGGCGCCGGCCTGCAGGCGCGCGTCCATAAAGCGCACCAATCCCGCCAGGGTATCCGGCCGCGCGACCGTGTCGCTGTTCAAGAGCAGGAGGTACTCACCCTGTGTGGCGCGTATTCCCTGGTTGTTGGCGCGCGCGAAGCCCACGTTCTCCGTGTTGCGGATAAGGCGCACTCCCGGAAACTCGCGCGCGACCATTTCGGCGCTGCCATCGCCGGATGCGTTATCCACCACGACGACCTGGTACTCCACCCCGGCAATCGCGGCCGGTACGGAGCGCAAGCATTCGGCAAGCAATGAGGCAGTGTTATAGGAGACGACGACTATACTCAGTTCCATGCAGTTCCTTCCACCAGACCACACCCCCCAACAGGGTGAGCAGCCCCAGTGTCCCCAGGCTCAGGCCAATCCCCAGCCTGACCGAAATGGGTTGATACACGAACGAGACGGCGTGCAGGCCAGCCGGCACCGGTACGGCCCGGAAAGCGAAATTCGCGCGGTACAGCTTGGCTTCCTGGCCGTCTACCAGAGCATGCCAGCCGGGATAGGCCGCATCCGATAGGACCAGCATGGCAGGCTGCGCAGTATCCACTGAAAGCGTCACAGAATCGGGGGCATAGGACTGAATGCGCGCTGTGCTGGAGGCTGGTTGCCCCGCAGGCAGCACAATCGAGGGCGGTTCTTCGAGGAGCACTTGTCTTCCGCTGACCACGTCCGGCTGGTCCAGCGCAGCCAGCAGGGCACTGGTGTCCGGAATCACCTGGTACGAAGCTGTCAGATAGGCCCGTGGCAAGGGATGTGCGCGCTCGTAGATCTTGATCTCTCCGTCGTAGACCAGCGTGAGATCCTCAGAGACTGGCAGCGATTGCGCCGCCAAGAGATAGCGCACACCTGCCAGATCCAGGATGTGCCCATTGTGTTCTGAGAGAACGTATCCTTCTGTGGTCGCATTGAGACTGTGGAGGAGTGCAGCGTAACGCCCGATGCCCACATCGTAGCCCCGTACGTCGAACAAGCCAAATGGCATGCCGGTGTTGGCTGGCAGAAGCCTGCCGATCTCCGTGACGCGCTCATAACCGGCGTGTTGGGCCAGCCAGGCCAGCGCGGGTGTTGTCGGGAAAACCTCCGCGGCCGGGACAGTGGGATTGAAGCCTGCGCTGAACGTCAATACATCGGCCAGGACAAGCGCCACACACAGTATGCCGGCCCGCGCTGGCCTCAGCCAATCCCTATAAAGTGCCCATAGGACCAGTGCACTGAGGGCGGCAAAGATGAGCGGCAGGTAGAGGATGAGTCGTGCCGGGTCGAAGACGCTCAGCAATTGGTGGTAGCGATCGTCCAATTGGTTGAGGTAGAAGTCGAGCGGATATGGGTGTGGGGGCTTCCCGTACACATGCGTCTCAATGTAGGCTTTCCCGATGACCAGGATCTGGTCCCTGAATAAGCGCAATATAAGGTAGCCTGTGCCCAGGCCCAGCGCAGCGATCCCGGCGAAGATCGCCAGCGCAAGCGACAGCCGCCGGAGTGCGCGGCTAGCGGGGCGCAGATGCAGCACCCCGTCCAGCCCAAGGCCGGCCAGCGCGGGCAGGCAGAAACAATAGATCGCCTGGAACCCGCCGCTCGTCGCAGCTACATTGAACAGGGGCAGTTGCCTGACCAGGTCGAACACTGGCCAACGGGAGATCACGATGAGCGAGAAGAGCCCTAGCAGTCCCAGGAACACTACCTGCCATTCGCGACGCCGTAGCCATGTGCCGGCTCCTGCCAACGCCAGGGGCAGGATTCCCATGTACAGTACGCCAGTGTAGTTCAGGAAGGTGGTCCCGATCCACCAGTTTCCGGTGGTTGGATTACCGAACAGGTTGGGCAGGAACGCGGTTAACAGGCGAAGCGAGTCCTGCCAGAAATGCGTGTACAGCCACGGTTGGCCCTGAGCTGACGAGGCGCGCGACAGGTAGTAGTTGCTCTGCGGCAAGAGCTCCAGAAAAGGCAACAGTTGGATGGCAGCTAGAGCCGCGCCAGCGATCAAGGACAGGCACAGAAATCCTAAGCGAGGAATGTTGTGTCGCACGTGCTGTGAACCCTGGACCAGAGCGTACAGGCCCCAGACCAGCAACGTAAAGAAGGAGGTTTCTGCATGCCCTCCGAGAAACTGCGCGCCGATGGTCGCTGCGCCGAGCAGTGCCCACGGCCAGGGATTGGGTGCTGAAAGGGTTTTGTCGGCGGTCAGAATCAGCAGCGGCAGCCAGATGATCACATTAGTATGCGGGTGTCCTAGCAGCAGCATGACGAAGCCACCCAGGGCAAAGGTGATGCCGGCCAGCACGCTGGCCGCTGGGCTGGCCTTCCATGCCCGCAGCAAAGCATACATGCCCAGAGAGGCAGTTAGCAGCCGCAGAATAGCGCTCCAGCCGGGGATCAAATGAGCCGGAAGCCAGGTTAGCAGTAAGTTGATGGGATAAAAGACAGCTGACTGGTCGTTGGCAATGAAAGGGCTGCCGCTGAAGACGTAAGGGTTCCACAAGGGTAACTGCCCGCGGCGTAGCTGCTCGAGCGAAAATAAACGCCATGGATAGAACTGATAGATCTGGTCCGTCAGCAAGGGGTTGGCCGGCGCCCGAAAACCGGCCGGGGCCTGCGCCTGCCAGATCGGATCCTCGAAGAGCGCGTCGGCCGGCAACAACGCTCGCCCGCCAAAGGCGGCAGGCCCGAGGTACAGGCAGAAGAGAGCCAGCAGTCCCAGTCCTACCATTACCAGTTCGCCGGGCCGTCGCCTGGCGATCCGTGTGATCGCGTTCGCGCGCATGCCGCTCTACTCCATCATGGTTCCGTGTGGCTGGGATCAGTGGACGTGCAACAAGCTAATCGCTAGCTTGACCTGGGCCGCTGATAGATCCGCTCGTAGACTTCCATCTGTTGGCCGGCGAGTATTCCCCAATCGTACGTTCTTTCCACCAACCGACGGGCATTGCGGCGCAGGCTCTCAGCCAGGGCACGGTCTTGTAGCAGACGCGCTATCTGTGCCACGAAGGCTTGTGGCGAATCTGCCACAAGATAATCCCTTTCGGGTTGTGCGTCGATACCTTCGGCACCCAGGGATGTGCTGACCATGGGTACGCCGGCCGCGAATGCTTCGAGTACTTTGAGCCGGGTGCCTGAGCCATAGCGCACGGGAACAACAAAAACACTGCTCTGAGTGTAGAAATCCCGGATGTCTGGAACCTGCCCACACAACACAACGCGCTCGCTTGTTACGGCTTTGATCTCCGGCGATGGGTATCCTACAACCAGGAAACGCAAAGCGGGAAAGTGGGCCGAGAGTTCTGGCCACACCTGCTGCACGAAGTACAGCACCGCGTCGACGTTCGGCGGATGACTAAAGTTGCCGACAAAAAGCAGTGCCGGAGACTGGGTATCCGGAAGTTGTTCCGGGAGAGCAAAATGGTTGCAGTCCACGCCATTGGGAATGACGGCTATGGGCAGGCGAGGCAGCCAACGGTTCAGAACCTGCCGGTCATGGTCCGACATCGTGATGACCATGTCGTAGCGCGGCAGGTGGCGGATCTCGTAGTAGAAGAACGACACGAAAGCCGCAAATCGGCGCAGCTTTCGTGACCAGACGCGCTCTGCACGAAAGCGCCGGAAGCAGGTCAGGAAGGTGACGTCGAGTTCAGTCAGGATCGTCCCGCTGTCCCGCCGATAATCGAGATACGGTGTCAGACTGGGGTAGTCCACTTGCATAATATCAAAGTGGACCGACTCCTGGAGCGACTGTACGGCCCGGCGCAGCGCGGGCACGTCGTCCAGGTACACTGCTGGCGGAGCCAGGCGGGGTGGAAACCATACCGTATGCTCCGGGCGTGGGAAGGCCTCCGCCGTCTGGCAGTAGGCACGGAGAACCTGCGTCGACTGTGCATCGGGCTGACCATCGCTGAGGGCCAGGAACGATATGTCGACGTGCCTGGACAGCTCGCGGATGAGGTTGAAGATGCGTACAGCCCCACCGTGCACGGGGGGATAGGGCACGAAAGGAGCCAGCCACAGGACAGACATTCGCTGGTTGCTCATCTAGTTGCTCTCACTTCCAGCCCATGATTATGACCTGGCTTCCCACCGAGCGATAGTGCTGTGCTCTTGCGTAGGCCCTGTAAAGGTTCCTTCCGATGATGGGCGTCTTGCCTGTTGTCAGGATTGCCCGGTGATACCACGGCGCATATCCGGTAATGTAGAGCGGCGATAGCACAGGCGCAATCTTTACGTGTGTCAGCCCGGCGCCCAGCAGAGCCTTCTTGTACGCGGTTTGTGTGTAGCTATGCTCGTTGGCACCGAACACAACCGCCGGATGCCGCTTCCTGAACTCTTGATCACTGCTCCACCATGGATGACGATGTTCGCCATACGCGTAGAATAGCCCCCCTGGTTTTAGCAGGCGTACCAGATGCCGGACGAGCGCTTGCAGGTCAAACGCGTGGTGAAGCGCTTCACGGCAATAGACAATGTCGAAAACCTCGGGCCGGAACATGGCGTGCTCGGCATCGCCGAGCACGCCATTTAGCGGGTACTGCTTGAAAAGCTCATATTTTTTCAGCACTCCCAACCCAGTTAGCGCGCTGGAGCTGATGTCAAGGGCCACTACTCGGCAACCTAAGCTGGCGAAGGCTGCTGTGGAGAGGCAACGCCCTGCCCCGTAGTCGAGCACCCACGCTCCAGGACGCGGCTGAAGCGCCTCGACTGTTTCCAGCCATTCTTCGCTGTCACGAAAACGCTTCGCCGCGACCTCGAGATCGGGTTCCAGGAAATTGGTCGCGATGATCTGTTGGCCATTCGGCAAGGCGCGTAGCCTGGCCATCATCGCTTCATATCCTACAATCTCATCATGCTTGATGCGAGCTTCTTCTGTTGAGTCCATTGCCTGTCTCACCCAGCTCTCCTGGCGGTGCTGAGGACTGTGATCAGTTCCTTCGTAAGTTCTCTGCGGTCGAATCGGGCCAGCAGCGACGGCGACGCGACATTGCCCTTCGGTTCTGCACGCACGGAATCGAAGAGGCTCAATAGGGCCCTTGCGATGGCCGGAGCGTCATCTGGCGGCGCGGCCAGGCCGATCTCCTCGCGAGTGATGATGTCGCTTATGAAGCCTTGCCTGACGATGGCTAACATCGGCCGTCGGGCCGCCAGATGCTCGAAGAATTTGTTGGGTGATGTCAACTGCCCACCATCCGGCATGATGAGCAGCAACACATGAGCACGCCGCATCAGATCGACGGCCGCAGCATGCGGCATGAAGCCGGCGACTTCCACGTTTTGGTCCAAGCCAGCGAACCGAGCTCGGAATTCTGGATTGAGCTGACCGACGAAACGAACTCGGACCATCCGCCGGAATGTTTCGCTCTGTGCGAGGGCGAGTCGCAGACCATCAGGAAAGTCATTCTGCGCCTGGGCCGATCCGATAATGGTGCCGATATGGGCAATTACGAAATGGCTGCGATCCAAGGGCGGGGTCGGGCCGGCAAAGTCACTCGGATCGAAGCCATTTGTGATGGTAGCAAACTTGGCCGCCGGAATCCGAAAGGTTTCGCGGGCGTAGTCGGCCAGCGGACTGGTAACCATGACTGCCCGATCACATTCCTGAAGCACCGTGCGCTCCTTGTGCAACTGGCGCGCGTAATTAAGTTTTCCGAGCTGGCGGAGTGCCTGGTTGTTTGCAGTCCATACATCGCGGAAGTCAGCTACCCACGGCAGCCGGAAGCGGGCATGCAGCCGTTGCGCAACAAGATGGACAGAACTGGGCGGCGAAGTTGTAAACACCACGTCGCAGGGTTGCTCACGAAGAAGCTGGACGCACGCGCGTTCTGCCGCTCCGATCCATAGCCGATATACGTCAGGCACCAGCAGACGCCATGCAAGCTGTGTGCCTGCACGACGGAGAATCTGTGCTGGCGATTGCTTGTCGGTCCTGTTGACAGGGATCGAGGAGGGTGGGAGACCAGGACGCCAGATGCGCCGGATCAAAGAGGGCCACGGGACGCGACGCACAAGCAGACCGGGGGGTAGGTCTGCTAGCAGGCTCTCATCCCGGTTCCAGTTTGAGTCAACGCAGACCACGAGCGGTTGCCAGCCAAATTGCGGGAGGTACTTGACGAACTTGGTCACACGCATCGCCCCTGCACCGCCCTGAGGAGGGAAGTCAGTCGCGATAACCAGCACTCGCTTCATTGGTGGCACACTTGCGTTAGTCACTTACCTCGCTCCGTCAAATCGACGTAGAGCTGCTCCATACGCCCCATCTGGCCCGCGTGGTCCGCCCTCTCTCGGATAATGTCGCGATTCCTGCGCGCAAACTGGGTGCGCATTTTGGGCGCCACCAGCAGCCGGACCAGCGCTCCCCCGAGCGCGGCGGTGTCGCCGCCCGGCACGCAGAATCCGTTCTCGCCGTCGGTCACCCATTCACGCAGCGCCGGCAGATCCCCCACCACCGGCACGGCCCCGCAGGCCATCGCTTCCAGCAGCGAGACGGGCGTGCCGTCCGAGCGGGCCACCGAGACAAAGACGTCCGCCAGCGCATAGTAGGCCGCCAGCTCGGCGTAGGGCGTCCCGCCCACGAAGCGCACCGCGCGCTCCAGGTGTAACTCACCGGTCAGCGCGCGCAGCCGCTCCAGGTAGGCCTGGTCGTACTCGTGGTATTTGAGCACCAGCACTGCGTCCGGCACGACAGACAGGACCGCCGGCAGCGCGCGCAAGATTACGTCCTGCCTGTAGTTGGGGGCCAGCGCGCGCGTGCTCAGGATGACCGGCGTCTCTCCCAGCCTCAGGCGTTGCCGAAGCTCGCTTGCGTCCAGATCAGGCCGGAAGAGCGTCGTGTCCACGCCCCATTGTACCACCTGCACGCGTCGCGGCGCAGCGCCCAGCCTCACCACCTGCCGGCGCAGGTCGTCGGCGTCGGCAGTCACCAGCGCGGCCCGCCGCAGCGCCCAGCCGGTGAGCAGTCGCGTCGCGCGCGAGCGGGGTGGGTCTAGGTAGGCGTCGGTGCCCCAGGCGGTCAGCACGAGGGGCCGGAACAGGCTGGCCGCCGCCAGCCAGCCGTAACGCGTAAGGTAATGGCCGTGCAGGATGTCTGGTCGCACCGTCCGCAGGATGCGGCGCGCGGCCAGGGTCCAGCTCACGAAGCGCATCTTCGGCCGGCCTTCGCTGAGGCGATGGATGGTCACTCCCTCGATGGACGCCTCCTCGCCGGGCAGGGCGATCAGGTGAACTTGGTGGCCCCGCTCGACGAAGGCGCTCAGCCAGCGCTCGGTGTGCACGCTGCGACCCGGCGCGACATAACACAGTTTCATGCTACGGCCACCTGCCGGATCAGCGAGCAAATCTCCGCCACCTGTGACTCGGCCAGGCCGGGGAAGAGGGGCAGGGTGAGGACGCGTTGGGCAAATTCCGGGCTGATCTTGAGCGCACCGGCCTGCAAGCCGGCAAAGGCCGAGAAATTCGGGATATGCGGGTAGTGCAGGCTGGTCTGGATGCCGGCCTCCTTCAATGTTCGGGCGGCCAGTTCACGCGTCTCGTGATTTGGCGCTACGACGATCATCAGGTGGTAGGCGCTGCTGCCGGCATAGTCCGCAAACGGTACGGTCCAGCCTGGCAGTCCTTCCAAAGCGTGCCGATAGGCCCTTACCAACTCCCCCCGACGAGTATTGTTGCCGGTCAATCGAGCGAGCTGGCAGCGACCCAGCGCAGCGCGCAACTCATCGATTCGGTAGTTATAGCCGTTGGCAACAACATCGTAGCTGCTAGCATGGCCGCGATGGCGGTCCCAGGTCAGCGTCGTCATGCCGTGCGAGCGCAGCAGGCGCAGCCGTTTGGCTATGTCGTCTCGATCTGTCACCACCATGCCACCCTCACCCGTCGCCATGTTTTTGTTGCTGAAGAACGAGAAGCAGCCGATATCTCCGAGGGCGCCGGCCATGCGTCCGTGTGGAGGCTGCCCCTGCTGATCTTCATACGACGCACCGACCGCATGACAGGCGTCTTCAATCACGAGCAGACCGCGTTCCCGACAGAGTGCGTTGATGCCGGCCATGCGGCAGACATAACCGCCGTAATGCATGACAACTACCGCTTTGCTACGCGGGGTGATCAGCCGCTCGATCTCGGCGGGATCGATCGTTGGCTCCCCCAGTCCGACGATGTCGGCAAAGACAGGCGTAGCACCGATGGCCATGGTCATGTTGGCTGCCGCCACGAAGTTGATGGCCGGTTGTATGATCTCGTCTCCCGGTCCCAGCCCGGCCGCCGCATAGGCCAGATGGATGGCGGCGGTCCCATTGGCAACTGCCAGGGCATGCTTGACGTTCAACAGGCTCGCGAACTCCTGCTCGAATGCCTGCACTTCTGGTCCCATGGAAAGCCAACGGCTGCGGAGTACCCGCAGCACCGCTTCCTCTTCGTCAGCGCCGTAGCTCAGATCGCTCAGGGGTATGTACCATTCAGACACGGTCGAACTCCTCGTCATGTTGTGCGAATAGCTCTTGAGCGCGGGCATAGTCATCCGGGCGCCCGATATCCAGCCACAGACAGTCGCTGGGAAACGCGCAGACGCGTTCCCCTTCGGCAAGCAGGCGCAGCACCAGGTCAGGGAAATCCAGGTACTCGCCCGCCCGGATATGCTTGAGGACGGCCGGCTCATACACGTAGATCCCCATGCTGACACTGTATGTCGTTTCCGGCTTTTCCAGGTAACGGGTGATGCCGTAATCGGCCCCAAACTCGAGCACCCCCAGGTCGATTTTGACCTTCCGGGTGTGCGTCGCGATGGTCAGCAGAGCCCCTTGCTCCCGATGATGCCGGACGAGGGCATGGAAATCCAGATTGGTGAGCAGGTCACCATTCATGACCAGGAAGGTGTCAGTCAGGCCACCCACCAGGGCCAGCGAGCCGGCCGTGCCCGTCGGTTCCTCTTCCTGCACGTAGCTTATTTTCAAGCCTGCGGTCAGCGAACGACGCTGGTCAAAGTAGGCCCGAATGAGCTCGGCCAGGTGCCCGAGGGTGAGTGTGATGTCTGAAATGCCGGAGCTCGCAAGGCGACGCATCAGCACTTCGACGACGGGCAGATCCCCTAGCGGCATCAGCGGCTTGGGGAAGTTGACGGTGAAGGGCATCAAGCGCGTGCCCTTGCCACCGGCCAGGATCACGGCTCGCAATCCCGCGGCCGGCCCACTCTGCTGGCCCGACGCGAAAGTCTCGACGGTCATACGTTGTACCTCTCCGGGCGGAACAGGTTCAAATTCTGACGCATATAGTCTACCACCCGGCGCAACCCTTCGTCTAGCGGGACGTGCGGCGCCCAACCGAGCAGGGTATGCGCTCTCGACGGGTTGCAGAGCAGCAATTCGACCTCGCTTCCTTCCGGCCGCTTGCGCTCCGACGTGCTCACAATGCGTGCGCTGCTCCCTGCGGCTGCCAGACAGCGCTCGGCGAGCTCACGGACGCTGACGGCGCTGCCCTGGCCGAAATGGATCACCTGGCCCTCGATACCCGGAGCCTGTCCGGCCAATACAAAAGCCTGCGCTGTGTCCTCAACGAAGGTGAGATCACGCTGCGGTTCCAGGTTGCCGAGAGCAATCTCTTTGGCTCCCGTCAGTGCCTGGGCGAGCACTGTCGGAATAATCGCGCGAGCCGACTGGCGCGGGCCGTAAGTGTTGAAGGGGCGCAAGATCACGACGGGCAGGTGATAACTACGATAGAAGGACTCGGCCAGCTTGTCCGCGGCAATTTTGCTGGCGGAATACGGCGATTGCGCCTGGAGCGGGTGCTCCTCATCGATCGGGGCGTAGCGCGCCGTGCCGTAGACTTCGCTTGTCGACGTCACGATCACTCGCCTGACCCCGGCCATCCGGCTGGCTTCCAGCACGTTCAAGGTGCCGGTGACGTTCGTCGCCACGTAAGAGGCGGGAGCCTGATACGAGTACGGGATGCCGATCAGCGCAGCCAGGTGATAGACAAGGTCGCAGCCGGCAACGATCGTCTGCATCAGGTAAGGGTCTGTGACGTCGCCCAGCCGCACGTCCAGCCGGTCGCGCAGCTCCGCCGGCAGCTCGTCCAGGTGGCCCCAACTGCCGCGGCTGTTATAGCGCACCAGAGCGCGCACTGCCTGGCCCTCGCGCAGCAACGTCTCCACCAGATGGCTGCCGATGAAGCCGCCGGCTCCGGTTACCAGCACCATTTCGTCTTTCTCGCTCATGTCTTGCCTTCGCCTATCAGGGCGTCGAAGTAGCCGGCCAGGCGGCCCGTCAGGAAACGGCGATCATACTGCCCAATCACCTGCCGGTCCATGGTCTCTCCCAACCGGCCGTCCGTCCATGCCTCGTACATCTGGCGCAGGGCGCCTGCGATGGCGTCCACGTCTTCCGGCGGCACGATGAAGCCCGCTCCGGCTTCCCGGATCAGGCCGGCGGCCGCCCCGCCTGGCGGCACCAACGCGAGGATCGGGCGCCTGCTACCCAGGTACTCGAAGATCTTGCCGCTCACCGCCCCCTCGCCGCCCGAGGTCGGCAGGATCAGTAATAACAGGTCCGCTTGCCGTTGATAGCCGACCGTCTCGGGATGCGTCCGGTATCCGCATGCTTGGACCACGTCTCCCAGCCCGCGCCGCTCGATCTCGGGCTTCACGCCGGTATTGCCCACGAACTGGATCTCGATGCGCTCCCGCGGCAGCGATCCATCGCCAAGCAGGCGGCCGAGGGCGTCCAGGAACGGGCCGGCGTTGCGGTCGCCGTACAGGCTGCCCGTGTAAGTGACCGTGAATTTGTCCGACCGAGCATACTCCGGCTGGCCCGCCCAGTCCTCGGGGTCGTAACCGTTGTAAATAGTGGCGAACTTGGCCGCCGGCTCGTCGGGCACCAGCCGCATTAGGTCCTCAGTGATGGGCGGCGACGGGCTGATCACCCGGTCGGCCTCGCTCAGCACGGCCTGCTCCCAAGCCCGGTTCTGTCGTTCGTGGAACGCCGACGGATAGCGCAGGAACGGGTTCTGGGTCCAGGGGTCGCGGAAGTCGGCCACCCACGGTTTGCTGGTCGCCCGTTTCAGCCGCAGGGCGATCAGGTGGCCTGTATAGGGCGGCGCACTGCTGTAGATCACGTCGAACGGCTGCTGGGCCAGCAGGCGTGCGCCCAGGCGTGCGCCTGCTGGCAGCCAGCTTGCCAGGGTATCCGGCGTAAATATCCAGCGCCAGAGTGGGTTGAAGAGGCGGTTCAGGCGAGCGGAGGGCAGGATCGGGTTCCAGGCGAACGCCCGGCTGACGGACAGGTCAGCCGGCAGTTCCTTGCTCAGCGAAGCATCGCGTGTGTAGTAGCGGCTGGCCCAGGCGGTGAGCACTTGGGGCTGCCAGCCGAACTGGGGCAGGTACTTGACGAACTTCACAGTCCGCTGCACGCCCGCTCCGCCCAGGGGTGGGAAGTAGTAAGCGATCATCAGCACGCGATGCTCAGCCATCAGTTGCACTATACCTCTGCATTCGGCTCGTTAGCTTCTTCAGCGTTGCCACATAGAAAGCCAGGTCGCTCGAACGAATGAACAAGACTGATACGGGAGAATTCCCAGAAAACCGGACATACAGATACAGCAAGACCAAGGTGCTGCAGGTGTAGGACAGCGTAGAGGCCAGGGCGGCACCTGTGATGCCCATCCTGGGTATCAACAGGAAGTCTAGAACCACCGTTACTACCAACGAAACGGTAGACGACCAGGCTCCGGATTCCGGCTTTCCATGCCCGGCTAGGTCATTGGCGAGCACTTTGCCGAGGCTGAGGGAGATGATGCCCGGCAGCAATGCGAGGAAGGGTGATACTGAAGGCGCAAAACGGTTCCCGTAGACCAGGGTCATGAAGGGGTAGCTGACCAATGCCATGATCACTGCTCCGACTGCAGTGATGAAGACCGTATTGCGGGCCACTCGGGGTGTAAAGCTGAGAGCGGCTTGGGGATCGGCGGCGGTCCTTGGCATGAGGATAGTCGAGACCGAATCCGGGATATACCACAGCGACTCGGCCAGGGTCACTGCCAGAGAATATTGCCCGACCCCTGCGACGCCGACGAAGATGTTGACGATGAATACATCAAGCCGATAGTTGAATTGCTGTGAGATGGTGCCGAGCCAGCCTCTGACGCCATACCCTAACAGCGCCTTTCTCCACTTGATGGATGGGCGCAGCTTTGGGCGAAAGTGCATGACTCGTAGCCAGTACGCACCGAGAAACGCAGTACAGGCGGCGGCAATCCCAGAAGAGACCATTACCGTGAGCACGTTTAGTCGCGTCAAGGCAAGAAGCACCGTGAGAATGCCGAGGTGTACGATCCCCGGCACCATGCGCAGGATGTTGAAGCGACCAATCTTTTGCATGCCAAGGAAGACTGCAGACCACGTACCACTGATGGTCAGGATCGGCAGCAGCAGCAAACTGAGGAAGATCAGCGACATTGGCAGACGGTTTTTCAGGATCAACCGGTCGACAATAGGCAGCAGCAGGATGACGAGGAGGATAGCGACGAGGTTCAGGAGTAACTGGAGCACTATCGACGAGCCAACGATTTGCTCCTTTTGCACGCGCTCATGACTGAGATAGTACATGGTGGCCGAAGTGACTCCCAGACCGGTGATCAGGGATAGGATGCCCGTGAAAGTGGTCAGCAGAGTCAATTGCCCTTTGCCGTCTGGCCCCAGACTGCGCGCAATGATGATGCTGGTGACGAAAGCAATGCCAAACATGAGCACTTGAGTTCCGAATACAGAAACTGCTTTTCTTAGGAACATACCAATCGGCTTTCAGCGACTACATGCCTTGCATAGCAACGCCAGGTAGTGTGTGCGGCGGAGAAATGGCATGACATCTGCCACTTGCGCCAGCAAGTTTGACCGATGCAGCAGGCGCGGGTTGAGCGCAGAGTGCAGGGTATCGATTGCCACGATGTCGCAACCCGCAAACAACGCAAGCAGATCTGTGCGCTCGATACCGTGCAACGGACCGCTTGGGAATGACCCGCGCATGTCGTACCACAGAATGTGGCCACCCGGCCGCACTACGCGGACCATTTCACCTGCCACTGCTCTCTGCATGGCGATTGACATCGACGAAAAAACGGTGAACTGGGATACGAGGTCAAAGTTGCCGCTGGCAAAGGGCATATGAGTTGCATCACCGCAGGCGTACCAGAGACCTGGGTTCCCGCGCCGTGCCTGCTTGACACGCTCGGCCAGCAACTCGCAACCAAATGTGCGACGGGGATCAGCGCCCAGGGATACCAGGAAGCGCATCAGCCCACCACTGCCAGAGCCGACGTCTAGTATGCTCACATTATCCAGGTGGAGGTGCTGAGCGTTGAACAGTTTGACCAAGGCGCGTTCCTGAGCCTGGCGATAGTAAATCGACATCTCATGGCGCGGGTGCCAGCGGTAACTGTAGTCGCGCCAATCCAACCGGTACTCTGTCGCGTATCGATGGCGGATCTCGTTGAGATCGTCAGCTAAGTTGGTCTCTGCCATCATTCTCGATTCTTTTGGCCACCAGCACTTTCAGACTAGGCCCCGTGGTGAGTCTGGCGGCGAGGATGCTGTCCACTAAGCATAACGAAGCTCCGATCACATGGTTCAGCCACGCAGTCCACCGGCGTGCATTCAACCTTTGGACACGCTGGAGGCATGCCAGCGTAAATGACGCCAGGCGCTTGGCGGAGTCTCTGTTACACATGGTCGTCGTCATTGTGAAGAAGATCGGCGCGACAAGTATAGTGCGCATGCTATTACTTGTCAGCATCTCCGCATAGGCGGCGTAGCTGCGGTGATACTCATGGTAAAAGGGACCGATGCCGGTCTTGCAGAAGCTATCACTGATGAACAACAGCCCGCCTGGCTTTACCATCTTGGCTAGGTTTCTTCCTGCCTGAGCGAAGGCCACATCTTCGGTCACGTGAAACAGGATATCGAATGCCGTCACGATGTCGGCAGGCTCGCCAATGCAGGACACGTCCGCGCAGATATTCCCTTGATAGAATCGCAGGTTCGGATAGCGCTGGCTAAGTGTAGAGACGCTGGCCGCGGTAATGTCCAAACCGCTGATCTCTCTCACGCCGCGCTTTTGCCAGAACGGTATCCAGGCACCGCTGCCCACTCCCACGTCGATGACCGATGCATCATGCGTTTCCACATGCAGTTTTCGGAGCGCTCTGTCAAGGGCATGAAAACGCGCCTGGTAAAGCCAGTAGTTGTACGCGTACCCAAGGCGGGCATGCCCGACGGTAGATATGTCAAGTTTTGGCGAGAGACGCTGCTCCCAATAAGCTTGCGGATCGTATGCTTGTCCCATAGTTGCAACCTCACCCCTGCCTGACTGATTCGTAGATGTTATGCAAGCGCCGACCGACCACAGAGGGCGCAAAGAGTCCCGCAGCATACTCAGCAATCCGGTGACGCGAATAACGGTGCAAGCGATCCAGCATGGATGCCAGACCCGCGCAAAGAGCTTCCGGGTCGCGTGGAGGCACGATGAGGCCGACGTCCGGCTTCACAAACTCGGCTGGGCCACCACAGTCGGTAACAAGCACCGGGAGACCGCTGGCGAGTGCCTCAGCCGTGGCCACGGAGAAGGTTTCTACAGTGCTGGGCAGCACAAACAGATCCGCCTCTCGCATCATCTCTGCAACCTCGGACTTCGGCCGAGAGCCGTGGAACACGACCTTGTGTCCAATACCCAACTGGCCGGCCATGGCCTGGTAATCTGCCATGTTGGGACCAGTGCCAATTATGTCCAGGGACCAGTCACTGCGCTGCTTTGACAGCAGCGCTAGCGCCAGCATCAGGTATTCCGTACCCTTCACCGGTTCCAGCGACCCTACATAAAGGAGTTTTTTGCTCAATGGCTCTGGCCGCACGCCCGACAAGGGGTGAAACTCCTGCGTGTTCACGACGTTCGGGACTATTGAGAAATCGGCCCGGATGCCGCTGTCCTCGAGCGCCCTCTGTTGGAAGGCGCTCACAGGCATGACAACGCGAGCGTGGTGAAAGGCGAAGCGCGCCTTACGCAACTCGACCCTGTTGAGTGCCTTTCTGGCAAACGCACTGTAATGCTCCGTCATCACTACGGGCACGCCCGATAACTTGCCGATGAGTAATGCCGGCGGTCCCACAGTGTAGATGTTGGCGTGGATGACATCGGGCCGGAACCCAGCGGCCAATATCGTGCGGAATCCCTGCCAGGCGGACCATAAGTAGACCGCGTACGAAGTCTTGGGTACAGGTGACCGGCGATACGATACTCGATAGGTGGGGATGCCCTCGGTCAAAATCATGTCGGTTTCCTGCTCCACCCGCCAAGCTGCTTCCAGCTCCGGCATCAGGTCAAGGCAATGCAGCACTACGACGTCGTCGTAGAGCCGTACGGCCTTCGCATGCTCTCGGACAAAAACGCCCTCTAGCGAGGCTCCCCCGCGCGGATACCACCCGGTAATGAATAGCACCTTCAAGGGACATCCGGGAATCTGATCACAAAACCCGTCCCTGCAGCCTGTATGACCGGCACGCCGGCCCCGTCCGTCTCGACTTTCACGCCCTCTTCCAGGCACGTCAGGCGCAGTATCTCGGTGGCCTCATCCTGGCCGTCGATACCCACCACCACGTAACCGGCCCGGCGCACTTCGTCCAGCGCCTCCCGGGCGGCCGCGCGCAGGGCGCGGTAAACGCGCAGCGATACGTC
>Ga0209226_10000438_pt1 | contig 23221 bp, 16 predicted proteins | sample BarGraNGADG00212_2_FD_184497 | JGI IMG/M metagenome (GOLD analysis project Ga0209226, IMG submission 184497) | Arctic peat soil microbial communities from Barrow, Alaska, USA - Barrow Graham LP Ref core NGADG0011-212 (SPAdes) (version 2) | ecosystem: Environmental > Terrestrial > Soil >...
CGGAAGGGGGAGTGGGAGAAAAAATGATTATTTTTGGGTACAGAAATTATTAATATCAAAAAAGAATGGATATTCAGGATTGTATAAAATTTACGAATGAGCACCCGGTTTGCTACCTGGCAACATCTGTTGATGGTCAACCCAGGGTGCGGGCACTCGGAATGTGGTTTGCCGATGAGACAGGATTTTATTTCCAGTCGGGAGCATTCAAGGAGTTTCCCCATGAGCTTAGGAAGAATCCAAAGACAGAAGCCTGTTTTTACAAGCACGAAGGAATGATAGGTACCATGCTGAGGATCACCGGCGAAGTCGAATTTGTTGAAGATGCGAAACTTAAAGAAAGAGTACTTAATGACAGGCCGTTTCTTAAAAGCTTCGGACTGACTTTTGACAGCCCCGGTTTGATTATCTTCAGGATCGCACATGGCAAAGCGCATTTCTGGACTATGGACTCAAACCTGAAACCGAAAGAGATAATTGAATTTTAATGCATATCAAATAATAATCGCGTTATGTGTTTCTCAGCAGGAGCAAGTTTTACGGCAGGAGCAGTAATATCTGCTGTGGGTGTTGTGACTTTCGCGAAGGTACATAAACCATCGCAGAAGCTGTTTGCCATTATTCCGTTGCTTTTTGGAATTCAGCAGCTGGTTGAGGGCTGCGTCTGGCTTACATTGCAGAATCCGGGGCATGAGGTCATTCAGAAAATAAGTATGTATCTGTTTCTGATTTTATCGGATGTTTTCTGGCCGGTTATTATCCCTGGTTCACTCCTCATGATGGAAGAAAACACGAAAAGAAGAAATATCATCAGGATACTGCTTGGTGCCGGTGCAGTTTTATCGATCTATTATGCGATTTGTTTAATTTCCTTCAGTGTGACCCCTAAGATCATTAACTGCCATATAAATTACGGAGACGCTTTTATTCCGGCACTGATGATCCCGGCATTCCTTACCTACATCCTTGTTACTGTAACCCCAATGCTTGTTTCACGTATAAAGGGGATGTACTGGCTGGGAATACTTATGTTCATAGGATGCATTGTCACGGTAATTTTTTATATAAAAAATGTGACCTCAGTGTGGTGCTTTTTTGCTGCAATAATCAGTGTGGGTATTTACAGGGTGATTACCGTTTCAGACCCCCGGCCATCAGCCAATTGGCTGATGGCCCGCCCCCTAAAAGGGGCTTGATACAGTTGCTGCCCCCGGGATTGTTTTGATTAACAGTAATTCAAATCAGATATCCGGGTTAGGCCCCCTTCAGGGGGCAGGACCCCGCAAAGTGGGGGACGGGGATAATCAGATTCTTTACTTTGCTGCCAGACTTCTCTGCACCAGTTCAATTCCAGTATTCTTACCGAGATTCCTGCTGTATTTCTTTTCCACAGCATTGTTCCAGTGTTCCATAACTCCAAGGCTGGATATCATGGAATTATTGCGCTGAGGATCGTATTTTGTCTTTGACGGAGGATTATCCGCCTGTGCAGCTTCGATCAGATACTGGTCGCTGAATGCCAGATCGGGAGCATCAGGCCACTCGCACCTGATGAAATCAAGTCCGACCGCATCAATCGCTACAGGATCCTGCGATGCAAGGAGGCTGCATCCCCAGCTGTTATTGAAGGGGGCCATCTTCCACTTTGGATCAGGAATGCCGTTGACAAGCTTCGACCCGTAGATGCCATCGATAAGGAACAGCATGGTCTTTCCGCCCAGATCCTTATGTGCCATAAAATCGACGAAAGTCAGGTACTGCGGAGTGCCCTGTTTGTCAGGACCGAAACCGTTATGTGCATTTTTGCGCCAGTTCCTGTCAATGCTTGTGACACCGTAAAAATTCTTTGCACATAATGTAACACCTTGTCCGACATGGCCTTTCAAGAGAGCCATATTAATAAGGTAATCAGCTTCCATGGCACAGGTGGCGAGCCCGGTCGCCAGTTTGCCATTGTCAACCGAATAAGGGATGGCATTATCAGTATAAGTCGATTTAACCCGTCCATCACCTCCTTCATTATCGACGAATATAACATCCGAAAAAACAGCATGACACTTATTGAAAATATTGTCGGTTATGAACCGGCTGGCATCAAACACTGTGATCTTTTCCTGAGGAATCCCGGCCTCATTGACCAGGCTTTTCAGAAGCGAAAGTACAAGCTGAGGAGATGCATTCAGCTCAGGAGAATCCTGGTGACTGTAGGTGTTGTTGGTATTTATTTTAACTGCAATTTTCTGACCAGGCTGATAATTCTGATTTTTCCTGTTATGCGCAGAATTAAAATATTTAAAAAGAGAGCTCCAGGCCTTTTTTTCACTCTTTTCTCCCGTAAGGGTTGTGAGTGATTCCTTCAGCATCTTGTCTGTTTCAGCCTGTGATAAAACATTCTCATCCCACCAGTTGCCTGTTTTACCATCCCATGATGCAACTGCAGGATCATGGACCCACGCGACCCTGCCGGGAAAGATCCCTTTTGCTATGCCGACAGGTTGGTTTGGTATGACAATCCATTCAGCATTGCTTTTGGCAGAAGCGGATCCTGTTTCTCTGCTTAGTAAAAACAGTGAACCTGCAAGAGCGGCCAGCATGAAAAAGGCGCCATACAGGTATTTTGACCGCATAAAGTTCAGCTTCGCCTTTCGAAAGGCAGCAACAGATCCGGCAAGCGACAAGAGCCAGATTACAAATCCTGACATGATGGGTGCTGCCACTCTCATGCATGGATATGTTGCTCTCTGTGGTTTTGGAATTACACGTATGAGGAACCATGTTGTTGATGCAATGCCAGTTACAATAAATGTAATTTTGAGGAGCGTGCTCTTTTTTATCCGGCTGATCCGTTCAAGGATGCATTTTTCAATATTCTTCATGCCTGACGAATTTTTAATGGAATGATTACTGCAAATGTAATGTTTGTAATAATATAAAAACTGGCAGGGGATGATAAAAAAGGTGAATCAGATTAATCCGATTCACCTTTTTCTAACTGTCAATTATGTTTTATGCCGTATTCACTTTAAGCATTATTTCCTGCGCGAACCTTTATCTGATTTTGACTCTTTGGCTTTTTCGCTGCTTCTGCCTGAAGAGGTGGCTTTGCTCTCCCTGCTGCTCCTGGTGGCTGATGATTTTTCCCTCGGAGCTGACTGCCGGGATGACCTTGTAGTTTCTGACCGCTGGGTCCGTTCAGGTCTTGAAGAGCTCCTTTGAGTCTGTTCAGGTCTGGAGACGCTTCTTTGAGTCTGTTCAGGTCTTGAGACACTTCTCTGAGTCTGTTCAGGTCTTGAGACACTTCTCTGAGTCTGTTCAGTTCTTGAGACACTCCTCTGAGTCTGTTCAGTTCTGTTGACGCTCCTGTTTGGAGAAGCATAAGGAGTGCGTGATACATTCCCATTCTGATCTGAAGTACGGCTGTTGCGCGACTTGTTGGAGACACTGTTTTCCGGTTGACGCTGGTTGCGCGAATTGTTGCCTGCAGAACTGCGTTCGCGGTTTGACTGGGAAGCAGATCTTCCTCCCTGGTTATTCATCTCACGGTTATCCGGTCTCCTGGTCTCCTGTCCGGGGTGCATTCTTGAATAAAGAGCTTCTCCTTCTCTCCTCTGTTCGGGGTGAGAATAGGTGGATTTATACTGACCTTCATTTATTCTGGCTCTCACCTGGGGTGAATATGCACGTATGCCTCTGTAGTAAAAGTCATTATAACGCTGGTAGCGGTAGTTATCCCAGCGGCGGTAATGAGCATAATAATTATTGTAAAAGTTATGTTGATATCCGTAATAGTAGTTCCAGGAGAATGGACTCCAGGAATGCCAATAATCCGGGTAATAACCCCAGTACCATGAAGAGTGCCATGTCCTATAGCCGGGAAGATAGAGGTAACTTACCAACGGCCATGCAGCTATTTCATAAGGTGAGGTCCTCACAACGTTTATATTGACATTGTTTGACGGGTTACCTGCATATCCCGGATTCGGCGTCTCACCATTATTATCATCATATATCGGTTCAATGATATAATTTTTCCCATATAAAGCTTCATCACCGACAAGCTGAATCTGGACAGATCCGTTGTTGAATCGCTGAACAGTAAATACAGCAACATCCTGACTTTCGGTCTTGCTAAGCATATCCCTCAATACAATTGTATGGACATCGCCGTCGGGATTATCGGAGACCGTTATATAATCGGTCATGTTATCGCCGTTAAGGTCGAGGTTGTTTATCCTGGAATTCTCATCATTGAGGCTTCTCTCAAAGCCTTCAAGAGTCTGTGATTCCTGGAACAGTTTCATAACCGCGTAAAGGTTAAGATTATCTCCCGGCAGTCCGAGATATTCAGCAGGATTTTCCTGTGCCATAACCGTGGTCCCTAAGGCGACCATGACTGCGAGAACCGATGTTAAAATTAACTTTTTCATTTTCGTAAGTGTTAGAAGAATTATCTCTTCATAATATTATATATCAAATGCCGTACCAAATTTTTTGAGGGGGAGAGGGCGAGAGTTGGCGAAAAACAATACAACCTACAATTTAACAATATCAGTAAGAAACTTATCAGTTTCCCTCTCTACACCCTGCCAGTCTTTAGATCTGATATATGATGCAATTACATGATTCCCTGCCTGGGGGAATGCCGTTTCTTGCTTTAATGCGGCCGGGGTGCCCAGCTCATCGAACATTTTCAGCATAGCCGGCACTGAAACGGTTTTATCCTGCTCAACTTCATTTTTAAAATAATAGGCAAGGAAAACCGGGCATTTGATTTTTGAAAAAACTTCAGGCCTCATTGTATTTGAAATAAGATTCTGAAGGGCAACCAGTGCCTCCAACCGGTATTGCATTACCCAGTATTTTGCCTGGGTTTCGCTTTCCGGAATTATTTTCATTAATGGGCCTTTTTTTACATGCCTGACGATCTGTAAGCCCCAGTGCTTATCCAGGATTGAAGCTGTTTTATCATACAGTTTAACGCATGGCGAATAGAGCACAATTGTCTTGATTTCCGGATGTCTGGAGGCCAGGAAGATAGTCATTAATCCACCTGCAGATGTTCCTATTACAATAACTTCATCGCCCAGTTTTTCAGCTATCATGAGCGCCTTTTCAGCGGAGGCTTCATATTCACTGGCAGTAAGGCCGATCATTGTACTGTCACCCCTATCGATTCCATGTTCCTGCAGTCTTGCAAGGTAAAGGTTAGCATGATATTTTTTTGCCAGGTCCCTGTGTACCGGATCGCCTTCTGCCTGGCTTGCTGAAAAGCCATGAATATAAAGGAAAGCAATCCTGGTCTTCTCTTTTTTCGAGGAATCAGCCCAGATAATCCTTGCCTCATTGTCAGGCCTGATACCCTTTACTGCCTTTTCGCTGTCGTTTATCTGCCTGTCAAGCTCTGCAAGTGAAGCAGGAAGGCTGATCACAGGTGTTTTAAATCCCGGTTTTGCCGGTTTTGGACCAATGAAATAACCTATCAGAAGAATCAGAACAATTCCGGATAGCCATTTTATGAATGTCTTCATATTTGAGCATTAAGTACTGTAAAGTTATGAAAGAGAAGCTTATTAAACAAATCGTGGCCCCCGGCAATCCTCAAGCTGGCGGAAAGCCTCTAACGCGGAGCGGGGAAGGCCGGTGGTCATATAATCGTGAGAAAATTCACTATCTTTCACAACTTTTAGAAGTACCAGAACCCGTGAAAAAAACTGTATCCAAATCATATACCCTGATTGAATTTTTGTCGGAACAATATCCCGATTCACCGCGGACAAGGATAAAGAAATTGCTGCAGAGCGGCACTATCAGGATTAACGACAGGCCAATAACATTGCATTCATTTAATCTGAAACCCGGTGATGTTGTGGAAGTAAATAAGCAGGCCGGCAATGCGGCAAAAGCAGGATTTCCTTTCCCGGTTTTATTTGAAGATGATGATGTAATAGTTATTGATAAGCCTGCAGGCAAGCCTACTTCAAGCACTGACGGCAGTCTCAGCATACAGGAGATAATTTCGGAATATTTGAAGAGGCAGAGTAAGGGAAGATACAAAGGGTATGTTGTGCACCGGCTCGACAAGGAGGTGTCGGGAGTGCTTTTATTTGCAAAGACGCATGATGCCATGGAGATTATAAAGGAGAAATGGAAAGAGACGGAAAAACATTATTGGGCGCTTGTTGAGGGAACTCCTGAAAAGAGTGAGGATACTATAGAAAGCTGGCTTCTTGAGGACAGGTCGCAGAAGGTTCATTCTGTCAGCGAAATGCCCGATGCAAAATTTTCAATTACAAACTACATCACAATAAAAAAGGTAAACGAAAATACACTCCTTGATATCAAAACAGATACTGGCCGGAAGAACCAGATAAGGGTTCATCTTTCGGATATCGGATGCCCTATAGTTGGTGACAGGAAATACGGCGCTTCGGCTGAATTCAAGCGTCGCATAAGGCTTCATGCTTATTCCTTATCATTTCCCCATCCGGCCGACGGCAGGACCATAACTGTCAAATCACCGATGCCTGAAGGATTTCTTTCGCTGAAACTGAAGGACGAGCATTATAAATAGGGGCACAACGGCTTAACGGCGCAACGGCACAAAGGCTTTAAGGCAACCCAGCAACTCCCCCTTTGAAGGGGGTCGGGGGGATGTAAGAAATGTCGATCATAATAATTTTCTTTCTTTTTAAAGAAATTTAATTTAAGGGTGAGCTACATTTGAACCAGCATATACCGATATGAAATTAATACTGAAGCTGGTTATACTGGGAGTTGTAATCCTTCTTGTATATAATTATTCTGAAAGCCATGATATCAGGATACGGGAGAAGTATTTCATGAAGAATGGTTTTCCTGTCGGTGCAAATTTAAAGGGCAGGAGGACATACAATGACAGAATAAACGGACCAGAAGTGCCACCGGTCAGGCCTGTGAGGAATAATAATCTGCCTGCTTTTACGGCTGAATTCCGGAAGAATATGGAGCTGGAACGTACGGCCAATGTCAGCTGGGTAAAAAATGCCACAATGACATATTCACCCGATTCATGGTACATGCTGATGGAGTACGATAGACTTTCCTCATCGGCAGAGACGACCGCAGATGATGGAAGCGTTGTTTCCTCGGAAAAGCCTTCCGAAACATTCCATTTCCTCAGGGGACGCACAAAGATCGATCTGCTTGCAAGCATGGAAAAAAATATTCATGAGACCGCTCATGGATATTTTGATCAGAATGTATTCTGGTATCTCCGGGGAAATAACCTGAAGATGATCAGTGGAAATGCCTGCGGATACATTTATATATCTCCGGAAAAACACTTTTATATTTCTTTCCCTTTAAGAGCCATTTTCCCTTCTCATGAGTTGACGGCCGTTATCCCTGAAGATCTGAGGACATACCGTTTCGGCACATATATTGAAGGCAGCACTTCGACCCAGAGAGACGGTGTGATAGGGTTGCTGGATGAATTGCATGCTTATTATCTCGGATCGAAATATTGCTTCGATATGCTGGAACCATTCAAGAGTGCAGCGGGTTCAGATGCTGCAGGATTATTTGAATGGGTAAACCATTCACAGAGCACAATGAGCGCTTTCTACGAATTCGATTTTTTCATCCGAGAATACCTGCTTCTTATGAAAAAGAAGAATACGGCAAATTATGTTATGTTAAAATCTGACCGCACCTTTACTGAAGCATATTTATCACTCAGGTATTTATATGAAGAGCTTATTGATAAATACCAGGATCGTATTAAGGACGAAATGAGACTTCTTAATTCTTCCGGTGAGCAGGTAGCAAAAACAGAAAACGGATGGCTCTGGGTTAAGGCCGGCAGGAGCAACGTTTCAAGCGGCACACCAATTTTTTCAGACGAAAGGAAAATCCTGATGCCGGTGCTTGACAGCAGGAGATACAGGGATATTGCAGAAGATTTCCCCGACCAGATCCAGCACAGGTAACAAGCCCCTCTGATGTCATTCATCCTTCATCTGGTTTTATCTCCCCCATCTCCCCATTGAATGATAAGATATAACCCTTAACCATCCATGACAGATCTTTTTATCAGAATTACGCTTTTTGATGCCGGGGTCACAACTCCTCAGCTTCAGCATCTGGCAGGCTCTTTTTTAAGTGTAATGATTGCAGCCGCCCTGGTTTGTTTTGTGGTGAGTGAAATAACCTTTAATTACAGCCAGGTTGATAAGCTGTGGAGTCTTATGCCAATAGTATACTGTTTGATGGCTCTTGCAGCTTTTCCTTCGCCGCGCCTTTGGATCATGTTTTTCCTGGTTGCCGTCTGGGGCTTCCGCCTAAGCTATAACTTCCATCGCAAGGGAGGATATAATATCATTCCATGGAAAGGGGAGGAGGATTACAGATGGAAGATAATGCGCAACACTCCGTTATTGAAAGGAAGGTTTCGCTTTGGCCTGTTCAATCTCTTCTTCATATCATTTTATCAGCATTTTCTCATACTCCTGTTTTGCACTCCTCTTCTGATGGCTGCAAAAAACCGCGATACGAACCTGAACTGGTTGGATATAATTGCAGCTTCGCTGATGGTGTTCTTCATAATCACCGAAACAATAGCCGATAATCAGCTTTTCAGTTTCCAAAAGATTAAGAAGCAGGGTGGGTCACCAGAGGGACCCTATGCCGGATCTCTAAAGAAAGGCTTTATTTCAGAAGGATTATGGCGTTATGTGCGTCACCCCAATTATACTTCTGAGCAGGCAATATGGATAAGCTTTTATCTCTTCAGTGTTGCTGCCTCTGGCAAATGGATTAACTACACGCTTGCAGGGTCCGTTTTGCTGGTCATACTCTTTCTGGGCAGCAGCACTCTGACTGAAAAGATCAGCAGTGAAAAATATCCGGATTACGCAAATTATAAGAAAAAAGTTCCCGGGTTTTTCCCGCGGCTATTCTCGTATCGCATAAATATTTAATATAATTTTTATAAAATCAGGTAATTTGTAAATTTGATACTCTGTAAAATACTTATTTCATTTATCACCATTATGAAAAAAGAACTCAAACGTCGCGATTTTGTTACAACCTGCTTAAAGGCAGGAGTGACCTGTTGTGCTTTATCTTATGGTACGACTCTGTCAGCATTGAATCCCGGAAAGAGGCAGGATGTAAAACCCGATCCTAAGAATCTGGAGTATTGCGGTTATAAATGTCCTCCCGACTGTCCTCTTAAAAAAGGTACGCTGGAGAATGATATAGAATTGAAGAAGAAGGCTTATGCAGAATTTAAGTTCAAGGAGAAATATGGTATTGAATTCGATGCCGATAAAGTCTTTTGCTATGGTTGTAAAGTAAGGGATAAGCCATTAAGCCTCCCGGTAACATCCTGTACTGTCCGCAAATGTGTTATAGAGAAGGGCCATGAATGTTGTATTCAGTGTGACGGACTCACTGCCTGCAATAAGGAATTATGGACTAATTTCCCGAAATTCAAGGATGCAGTAATTGATATGCAGAAAAGATACAAAGCTAGTTGACAGCAGGGTGGAAGGAAACCCTAACAGTTCCACTCTGTGAAAACTCCGTGCAACTCCGTGGTTAAAATATGATCACAAGATTGCAAGACTGCTTTAGACACCCCCCCAGCCCTCCCGCCGAAGCGGGACAGGCTTCCGCCGAAGCGGGATCTCCGCTACAAAGCGAGTTCGCAGAGGCCTGTAAGCTAATAACTTACAGGTTTTTTATTTTAAATTGGAGCATATTGGAAGCCTTGTGACTGTTTAATTCCTCAATGCCAGGTGCCGGTGCATGACCCTTCATTGCCTTTTGAACAAAACTATCCAATGCTGTTTATTTGAGGAAGGCGCCCCTATAGCGCCCTCCAACGAACTAAATTACTTCGCTTTTACCCAGAAGCGGAAAATTTTGCGTCCTTCGTATATATTACAATGCCCTTTCGGACAATGTAGGTACAGAATACCAGTTTGTAACCCGGATCGTTTTCGTGATTATTACTATCAATCTTTTTTATGTTATGGTTTTAAACAAAGCTATCTTTTATTGTCTCGTCCTGGTATAGGTTGTTTAAAAAAGTGTTAACCTATTTCAGGACGAGACATACAGAAAACCACGAAAATTTTATTTTGTATGTCAGTGATGATTCGAACAAATTGTTATCACTACAAGCTTAAAAAGATTTACATTTACGTTTATCCAAAAAATTTTCTGATGGAATATTCTGATCAGAAATTAATTTCTGCTGTGCAAAATGGAGATCTCCTGGCTTATGAGGAACTCTACAAGAAGTATTATGTATATCTCTGTTTTGTTGCCGAGCATATCATCAGGAGTCATGCTGATGCTGAAGAAATTGTATCTGATGTATTTGTGAGGTTGTGGAATTTAAGAGAAAAATCTGAGATAATCTTGTCGGTCAAAGCATACCTGATCAGGGCTGTTCACAATGCTTCGCTGAATTACATTGAACAGAACGCAATAAGGCTGAAGTCTACCGGAAGACTCAGCAGTTCTGATCTGAAAGCACTTGCATGGGACAGCGACTATCCTCTCGGCCATCTTTATGAAAAAGAGTTACAGGATATTCTTGCAAATTGCATTAATGAGCTTCCTGAAGCCTGCAGGGAAATATTTCTGTTGAGCCGCGACAGGGATATGAAATATAGTGAGATCTCAAACAAGCTGGGTATTTCGGTAAATACGGTAAAGACGCAGCTTAAGATCGCCCTTTCCCGCCTCCGTGACGCTGTTAAAAACTACTATTCTTTATCATGAACTCAAATTCCCGGTAAAAAATTCTGTCGGCGCCTTCACCCTGTACTAAATTTTTCCTGTCTTTATAACCAGTTAATTATTCTATGGAATCTACTCAAGACAAAAAAACAGAAGAAGATCTGATCTATGGTTACCTTAAAGGTGATTTAACCCCTGAAGAGACGAGGGAACTGATAGTTTGGATCAAGCTTGACAAAGCCAATAAGCAGATTTTTGATGAATCCTGCGAGATATGGATAACCATTCAGTCATCATCTAAAAATCCTGGATATAATGCACAGGAGGGATTCTGGAAATTCAGGCAAAGGATCAGAAAGAGCGATCAGCAAGTGACTATCCCGTTAAAGGTCAGGTTCCTGAGAACAGCGATCAGATATGCTGCCATATTTGTAATTGCCTTCTTATCAGGAGGAATCCTGTTTTATCAATTTGGTAACAGAAGTTCTTCGAGATCGGCACAGGGCATCAGTGAACTGGTCGTTCCACTGGGATCCAGAGCACAATTCACACTAGCTGATGGTACGGTTGTTACCCTTAATGCCGGGAGTACATTAAGAACTGATAACCATTTTGGGATTAACGACAGGATTGTAGAGCTTGAAGGTGAAGGGTATTTCAAAGTGGCAAAAGACAAGATAAAACCATTTATTGTAAAAACTCCATATCTGAATGTCACAGCCCTGGGAACCGAATTCAATGTAAAGGCTTATTCCATCGATGAGACAATCGAAACTACACTGGTAAATGGTTCTGTAAAAATAGAACCTAATTCTGATGGGGGAAAAGGTGAAATTACCATACTTCATCCGAACCAGAAGCTTACCTTTTACAAGGAAGATCCTAGAATTGAGGATAATTCAAAGAAGCCTGCCGGAAAATCGCAAACCGAAATTAAACCGGTAAAAGTGCAAAGTACAGCTTCGGCAGTAAGGTTTGTGAAGGAAAATGTAAATATTGAACCGGTAGTATCATGGAAAGAGAGCCGATGGATATTTGAAAATCAAAGCCTTTCACAGATGGCTGTTGATCTGGAGCGTAAATTCGATGTTCAGATACTCTTTGCATCTGAACGGCTAAAGTCCTACAGGTTCACCGGGACGATCCTTGCCGAGCCTATTGAACAGGTTCTGGAAGTGATGAGCATTACAGCGCCCATCCATTTCAAACTGAACGGAAGGGTAGTCACCTTATCCGAAGACAAGGATTTAATAGAAGTAAATAAAAATCTTTATATCCAACCTAAATAACTAAACTTTAAAAACAGCCTATGAAGAAAAACAGGAAGCATAGTTAAACAAAGCGCAGGATCGATAAATCCTGCGCCCGGTTTTTAGAAATTTTAACCAATGTTGCTTTCTTCAGAAGAAACATTGGCATGTCAAACTTTAAAAACATTCCAAAAATATGAAAAAAAAACCTCAAAACCTTATTCCGTCTTCTTATCCGGGAATAAAAAAACTTCTGCTAACCATGAAACTAACTTTAATCCTAATCTTTATCACCGTCCTGCAGGTTAGTGCAAATGTTTACTCCCAGACCAGTGTAACCCTTGATATCAGGGAAAAACCGATCCGCGAAGTGCTGAAAACAATTGAACAGCAGACTGAAATCAGATTCTTTTTCAGTGATGATCTGCTGGCGATGAACAACCTGATTAATTTAAAAGCGGACGATAAGAACATTATCAGTGTACTTGATGAAATGTTCCTGAAATCTCCTCTCACTTACAAAGCTTATGAGAACAACCTGATTGTAATTATGCCCAGGAACCTTCTTCAGCAAAAAATAATTACCGGTATAGTTTCGGACAAATCCGGGGCTCCCCTTGCGGGTGTTAATATAGTTGCTGCCGGCACGGCAGTAGGCGTTATCTCAGGTGCCGACGGGCGATACAGCATTGATGTCCCGCTCAACGCAAAAAGCCTTATATTTTCATTTATCGGAATGGAAACCCAGGACATAGAAATCGGTATCCGGACTTCTATCAATGTGACGATGCTGGAATCTGCTATCGGCCTTGAAGAGGTGGTCGTGGTAGGATACGGAACCCAGAAAAGGAGCGATATTACCGGCTCTGTTGTTTCCGTTTCAAACTCACAAATAACCGCCCAACCGGCAACCAACGTATTCCAGGCCCTTCAGGGTAAAGCTGCAGGCGTTGACATTACCACCGCTCTTCGCCCCGGGGAACTTGGAAAAATTTCAATCCGCGGTGCACGTTCACTTACCGCATCCAACTCACCTCTTTATGTTGTTGACGGTATCCCCATTATGTCGAATTCCGGGATTGAAACACTGAACGAGCAGGATATAGAATCGATAGAGATACTGAAAGACGCTTCGGCAACTGCTATTTACGGTTCGAGGGGCGCTAACGGAGTTGTGCTTGTAACAACAAAACGCGGTACCGATGGACAATTTCAGCTTAACTACTCGGGTTCGCTTACAAACCAGGATATGGTTTGGCGTTCTCAATACATGGACGTTGATGAATTCATGACATTCTCGCGCTGGGGAGCATATTATGCATCTCCCACAACACGCGTTCCGGGCAACGCACCTACTCTTGCCAACGATGGCACTATTAATTATTTTACAGCCGAACCCACTGCATGGCAGAACATCCAGAAAGGCTGGGCAGGAGGCACATGGGACCCCTCAAAAGTCGAAACATTCGACTGGATGGGACAGGTAACGCAGCCTAATTTCACACAGGAGCATACCCTCAGCGCGAGCGGCGGTACAAAAACAATGAAGGCTTACGGTTCAGTAGGTTACCTGAACAACCAGGGTACGACAAAAGGACAGGAGTACAAGCGTTACACCCTGAGGACAAATGTAGAGCTTAACCCGAAGGATTGGATAACATTCGGAGCCGGTGTCAACGGATCATGGCAGTACCAGGATTACGGTCAGAGCGCAACGGGAGGAAGCTCCAACGTGACAAGCGACCTGATAGCGGCAGCAGCAAGGATTGAGCCTTATTCCCTTCCTTATGATGTAGATGGAAACCGTATCGTGCATCCCGGGGGAAAGGCACGTGTGTGGAATGTTATAGACGAATGGAAATACTCGACCAACCAGCGCGAGACACTCCGTGTCCTCGGATCTTTATTTACAGAAATTAAGCTCCCGTTGAAAGGGCTCAGGTACCGTATGAACTTCGGCCCCGATTTCCGCTTCTACAGGAACGGCTATTATAACGACTCTAAGTCAATTGTAAGGGAAGGCAGCGCTTCCAATGCAAGTATCTCCAATACGAAAGATTTCTCCTACACTATCGATAACCTCCTTTATTACGACAATAAATTTGGTGCCCATACAATAAGCGCCACACTGCTCCAGACGGCATCGAAATGGACCACCGAAAGATCGATAATTTCAGCACAGGGAGTAGAAGTTGCGAGCCAGTTATGGAACAGCCTGGGGTCTCTTAGCCAAACTAGCATTACAAAATATGGCTACGTCTATTCCATCGATGGAGTATATCCATTCGAGGAACGCCAGCTTGAATCGTACATGGCCCGCGTAAATTACAATTACAACAACAAATACCTGCTTACATTGTCAGGCCGCTGGGACGGAGCTTCGCAGCTTGCACAAGGAAATAAATGGGCATTCTTCCCGAGCGCTGCCATAGCATGGCGTTTAGACCAGGAGAGCTTCTTAAAAGGTATTACATGGCTCGACCAGTTAAAGCTGCGTTTAGGCGTTGGTACAGTTGGTAACGCTGCCGTTGCGCTTTACTCAACAAAGGGCGCTATCACCCAGGTTACCGTACCTTTTGGCACCGGAACCGAGACCGGTTATACACTTACAAGCGCTGTTGCAAACCAGAACCTTGGATGGGAAAAGACAACCCAGTACAACCTTGCTACCGATTTCTCTTTCCTCAAAGGGCGAGTTAACGGGACCATCGAAGCTTACAAGTCATTTACTACCGATCTTCTTTTAACTGTAGCCCTTCCAAGCGTTTCGGGCTTTACCTCGACAATTGCAAATGTCGGCAAAACAAGCAACAGGGGTATCGATATCACCATTAATTCTAACATTATCGATAAAAGCGGTTTCTCATGGAATATAAATGCAACTGCCGCATGGCAGAAAGACAAGATCGAATCACTGATGAACGGCAAGGAGGATATGGTTGGGAATAACTGGTTCATAGGCCAATCGATAGGTATAATATATGATTACGAAAAGATCGGCATCTGGCAGGATACTCCTGAAGACCAGGCAGAAATGGCGCTTTTCAATGCTAACGGATCCCAATTTGCGCCAGGTAAAATAAAGGTCAAAGACCAGAATGGCGACTATAAAATCGACGGCAACTACGACAGGGTTGTCATAGGCAACACAAGCCCGCGCTGGACGCTGGGACTCACAAATACTTTCAGTTATAAAGGTATCGAGCTATCCGCGTTCTTTACCGGGCGCCTCAAATATATGTCAGGCGTAGGCGAAAGCCTCACAGGCATGTATGGCGACCAGCGCATGCTCGATTACTGGACACCCGACAATACCGGTGCTGAATACCAGAGGCCGTTTATGAGCGAGGCAGGCGGCGACACTTATGCCGGCACCTATTATAAAGATGATTCATGGATCAAGATCAGAAACATATCGCTGGCATACCCGTTGCCAAAGAGCCTGCTAAGCAAGGTTAAGATAAGCAGCCTTAAGGTCTATGCACAGGTACAGAATGCCGGTATGCTCTGGTCGCGAAATAACTTCAGGGATTCAGAATATGGCACTCTCTATTATAACCGCGGGTATGTATTCGGTATTAACGTGGGATTCTGAGAAAGTACTGAATGAATTTTTAACCATATAAGAAAATACACGATATGAATAAGTCTATAAAAACCATAATAGCACTTTCGGCAGTTATCCTGGTTGCAACATGTTTCAACTCATGCAAAAAGGATTTTCTCAACGAAGAGCTCAAGACCCAAAGAAACACCGATTATTTTAAAACTCCCGAGGGGATTACCGACCTCTCCGATGCGTTGTACAACCACTACAGGAATTTTTTCATGAGCAGGGAGCAGGCAGTTTCCACTAACCAGTGCGGTACTGACGAATTCATTATTGGGGGCGACCAGGCTCAACAAACCTGGAACGATTATAACTCCAACCTGGGTTCCATAGTTCCTGATGTTCCAACCTCTAATGTTACAAAAACTTATGAGATATGGGACATGATGTACAAGGCCATCAGCGATGCCAACGTTCTTCTTGCAAATGTCGATGCAGTTATAACGGATGTCGATAAAAACAAGCTGTTTAAAGCCGAGGCGTCGTTTCTTCGCGCGTTCTCATATTTCAGACTTGTACAACAGTACGGGCCTGTTGTGCTGAAACTGCAGCCATCCGAAGGCGTTGACAGGTACTTTGTACGCGCATCAAAAGAGGAGTGCGTTAACCAGATCATCGCCGATTTCAGAACAGCATATGCAGGGCTTCCTGATGCCGAAGCATTAGAGGGAAAGCTTTACAAGGATGTGGCAGCCCACTTCCTGGCAAAGGCGCTCCTTTACAGGTGTTCTGAAATAAACGACGACTGGAACTCATCGTACAAAACGGCAGACCTTGCAGAGATCATAACTCTGGCAGATGTGGTTATTGCACATCACCCGCTTGCAACAAATTTTGCCGATATTTTCGCTTACACGGGGCCTGACGGCGCAAACGAGAAACTCCCTGAGGTGATTTTTGCCGCACAGTTCTCTAGCACAACTACCATCGCTAATGATGGGAACGGGAACTACTTGCATCTTCTTTTTCTTTCGGTATATCAAACATGTACCGGTTTTGTACGCGATATAGCCGGAGGGCGCGAGTACCAGAGATGCAGGACAGATGAATACGCTTACGATGTGTTCGACATGCAGAACGATTCACGTTTCTGGAAAAGCTTTAAAACCAAGGCAAACCTGAACAATATTTCAAACCTTGCCCAGCTTAACGGAACAGACCCGAATACAGCTACTCCTGTAACTTATGCAAAGGGTGACCTGGGATTGATCTATATTGTCAATAAGATGGGCGACACCAGGTTTAGCAATCCTGCTAGTGGAGGAACTCCGTTGGTGAAAAGTACACATACCGGAGTCTATTTCAATAATCCTGTAACTGGTAAGCCCACACCCCATTCCTATCCACGCTACCTTGCTGATGGCAGCGGTTTCTTAAGCTTAGCCAGCAATGTCAGCAGGTTCCCGTCGCTCAACAAATATCTTGACGGATCCCGCACAGCCGTAGCCGCAACTGCCGGCCGCCGCGATGGAATATTTGCAAGGGTATCAGAGACATATCTCATTAAAGCTGAAGCTCTTATCCGCCAATCAAAATATGCTGAAGCCATCACGGTTATGAATATTGTCCGTGCACGCGCGCAGTTCAAGGCCGGTGAAGACAGGGCTGCATACAAGGATGGAGGCGCCGCTGTGCTGACTAATACAAATGCACCAAAAAATGCTGACGGGTCATTGATAAATTCGAACGCGACTTCAAATTCATACTACGAATCGCTCGATATTCCTGTAACAACCGCTGCCACAGACATTACCACCGGGATCACGCCGACAAGCCTTCCGGCGGTAGATGAGGCCATTATAACAAAACTCTCCCTTTCAAGCGCCTACGACAAGATGATGTGCTTCCTGCTCAACGAGCGTTCACGCGAGCTCTACGGCGAGCTTTTCCGCTGGGAAGACCTTGCGCGCACTAAAACGCTTTTAACCCGCGCCAGGACTTACAACGGGGGAGCAGTAGCGGCTATCCAGGAGAAGCATTACCTGCGCCCGATACCGCAGACTTTCCTCGATAACATTTATACTGCTGACGGGCATGCCCTTACTGCTGATGAAAAAGCAGCTATGCAGAATCCCGGTTACTAGGATTTAAGCATTCATACGATGTTTTATTAAATATGGAGGCTCATTCAGCCTCCATATTTATTTTAATCACAATCGCATGCACTATGAGGAGAAGAAATCTGCCTCCCTCCAGGAAAGGAGGTGTTTGTCGTTCATGACTAATTTATTATGGTCGGGAAGCCATCGCAGTACCCTGATGACTTTATCCTCCGGATGTCCTACTTTGCTGACCAGTTCCAGGGCATCTACCTGTCGTCCTGTAAGCACTTCCTTAATTTCATCCAATATCAGGTCAAACTCATATTTGCTCAGGTCGAGTTCATTCCTTTCACGGCATACATTGCATACTCCTCTAAGCTACGATTTTCAAAGGGGGAGATTAGTTGGTTCGTGACCTGCACGACAATAAATATTAAACAATTCCATAAATTCATGAAAAGGATACTTTTTATTCCCCTGATTCTATTAGTCTTCAGTTGCTCTAAACCGCAGCCCAGGGGAGGGATAATATTCACTTTCGACGACCAGTCTGTCCGGAACTGGGTTGAATATCGCGATCTCTTCAGGAAATATGACGTGAAAGCAACTTTTTTTGTATCACGGCCCCAGCTCCTGGATCAGGGCCTGATAAGCGGACTGAAGATTTTGCAAAGTGACGGGCATGAGATTGCCTGTCATGGTTTAAATCATCTCGATGCAAGGTTATATCGCGGTTCTGCTGCCGGTTTTTATAAAGAGGAGGTAGAACCAGCGATCAGCTTAATGAATGAGATGGGATTTAAGATAGTCTCTTTTGCCTATGCTTTCGGACTGGCCCCTGACTCGGTTGATCAACTTCTGCTGAAACATGTGAAGTACCTGCGAAAGGCAACATGGAACATGTATAGTACATTAATCAGCAACTATGATAAAATTTATGCCAGGCCTGATTCATTCAATATCGTAAGTTCCATGGGAATTGACTGCAATTACAACATAGCCCTTGATAACATTGAATCAGGTATTCTCAGAGCCGAAAAAAATAACGAGGTTCTGGTGCTTCATGCTCATAAAATAGATGCCTCGGGTCTTGACTATACCATTAATCCGGCATACCTGGAACAGGTATTCAAACTATGTAAAAAGGATAAGATAAAAAGTTACAGGATGGAGGATCTGGAAGATTTCTTTAGCCATCGTAAGCTCAAAGATTCACAATGACTAATAACCCTCTTGTCCTCACACTTTATACCATGCACACTTTGCCTGTTGCCTGACGTCTGACGCTTGTCGCCTTCCTGATAGCAAGACATCGCGAAGCGATATGTTAATGCAGATTCGGCATCTTATCCCTTGTGATGACGTAAGAGAACGAGAAAAACGTATTCCACCAGGCGGATCCATTATGGGTTGTGGAGCGTGTATAATCGCCGTTCCAGGGCATAAACCACGACCACATATCTCCATATATCTTCATCTGGGAAGGATTGGGAGCTGAACCGCATTCAGAGAGGGCAATTATTTTACGGCCTTCAAATTTTTCCTTGACCCTGTTAAATTCAAAATACTGTGAGTTATGCTGGTTTTCACCAGGATAGATGTCCATTCCTACTATATCGACATAATCATTGCCCGGATACCAGTCAAGAGCATCAGCGTTGGTATTTGTTGTCCAGACCCATATCAGGTTGTTGAGGCCATGATAGTTGACCAGCCTGTCGTACATGAGATGCCACAACGCCTTGCATGGTGCTGCTCCCTTGGCTCCCCACCAGAACCAGCCTCCGGCAGCTTCGTGAAGCGGGCGCCAGATAACGGGTATATTGGCATCTTTGAATTCTTTCAGGTAAACTGCGATGGTATCTATATCCTTGACCATTGCTTTATATTCATCTGAATTGGTATCAGTAATTTTTGATACATCAAAAGTTGTGTTGGCAGTATAAAAGGATCCCGTTTTAGTCAGAGGATCGCGCCAGTGCCACATCAGTCCTACTATACCGTTATTATCCCACCACGCTTTACCCAGGTTGAACGGAGCTTCATATAGGATACTTGTTGAATTCCGGATAGTATGATCAATAAAATCGAAACAGGTCAATGCCGGCCATTTATTGGTCGCGGTATGCACCCATGTCGCCTCATCAATATTTGTGCTGTAGGCGGCCATTGTTCCTGAAATGATGTTTGTGAGGAAGTTGGACTTCAGGTAATTATACAGGTTAACAGCCTGTGTCGAAGCTCCCGGGGTCACGAGGTTCGCATCAATATTAAATGTGAATTCGGGATCCGTATTGGGAACAATTTTTATGTAATCGATTAAAAACCAGGTCCAATTTGGGGTGACCTTAATTAGATTGCTGCCTGCTTTCAGAATGACGGTAGCAAATTTTTTCTCGGAGAAAGCCGTAGATACTGCAAGCTCAAACGAGCCTTTAATGCCATTTATATCAACATCGCAGATTTTGCCTCCAAAGTTTGAAGTCGAATATCCTATGTAGAGGTCAAACTTACCAGCCGTAATGTTTTCCAGTTCAAAAGTCACGTAATCGGCAGCATCGGTAAAGTTTCCCACATAACCGGTTCCCGAAAAGCCACCTATAGTCGTCATTATGGAGTTTGTTGACGACATCAGTCCATACTCTGCTTCATATTTGCCGTTTGTAGGCTGAGGGTACTTTGTTGAGAATGAGAAAGTAACGGCATCAGCATAATTGCCGTCGAGGTCCTTTACCGAATGAGCAGATACACTGACATGATAAACCGTTCCTTCAGCAAGGGTAATGGCAATCGTTACCTTCGAACCTGAAACAGCAGCTGTTTTCGCTACTCCGTTTACTGTGATCTGATAGCTTGCATCCAGGGCAATGGCTTCATTATAATTTATATAAATACCGGCTGTAGCAGAGATCCTTGTTGCACCGTTTACCGGTAGTGTAGAGGTCATCAAAGGAGCGACAGTGTCACCGGGTAGCTTTTTCTTGCATGACGTGGCAGTCAGAGAAATTATCAGTAAGAAAACCAGATATTTTTTCATAAGTTTCTATAGAGTTAGGTGTCAGAGTACTTAAAATCACAAACAATGTGTAAAAATAAATATAACAAATTTAAGATGATAAATTTAATCAAAGGCTTGTTTTTGTTTATTTTTCAGGTTTGGCAGGTTAATATGGAGAGGCTAATGGCTTATGGTTTGCAACGAACAGGTTGCCCTCGCTCACTCTTAAGCATCTCTTATTAAGAATCAAAATGATAATCATTTCCCGTCTCTCTTTAATCTGCTCTTACTATCTTTGTAATCATATTTGTCCATAAATCTCACATATTAAAAGGCAATGAAAACATACACCCAGCCTGGCTTCTTCTCAATAATGGTAATGCTGCCGTGCCTCATAATCAGCATTGCATTGCTTTTTATTGTTGGTTTTGAACAAACCATTACTGTTGTAATTTTTAGCTTCTGCATATTGGCCCTTATTGTTTGCCTGTTGATATTCTATAAGCTGAAAATCATTATTGACGATACCCATCTGACCTTCATAATGGGAATAGGTCTTGTAAGGAAGAGTTTCCTTCTGTCGGAAATTGAGAACTGCACTCCTGTCAGAAATTCAGTCTTGAACGGCGTTGGAATCCATATGACATCTTCCGGATGGCTTTTTAATGTTTCAGGATTGAGTGCAATAGAGCTCTCGTTTAAAAACCGCAAAGCAATGATGAATATCCGGATCGGAACCGACCGGCCGGATGAAGTCGCAGAAGCGGTAAGAGCAAAAATCACAAACGTGCAGGCAGGATCATTTTATGAGAAGAGCGGGAGGCAAGGAATATTTCTTATCGTAGCAGTAATTACTGTATTAATTGGTATTTTAGTTTTAATATTTGTTTCCGGAGGCAGGGAAGCGAAAGTAGTTTTCTCGGATTCCTCATTGACCATCAGCGGGATGTACGGATTCGCTGTCAATTACACTAACATCATACAAGCCGACACCCTGCAGATACTTCCGGATATCAGGACCAGAACAAACGGTTTTGCAGCAGGTAACATCCTTAAGGGACACTTTAAACTGCAGGATAACTCAAAAGTCATTTTGTTTATCAGGAAGGGAACTGCGCCATATATTTTGATAAAAACAAAAGAGACAACGATTTATCTGAACTCCGGAAATCCATTAAAAACAAGGGAATATTATAAAAATATCAAAGACAGGATTGCCCTGGATCATTAGCCCGACACCCGACACCCGATGCCTCACACCGATCACCGGCCTTATTGCTCCGTTTCCGGAGCTTCTGCCTCTGGTTTTACGGCTATCTTCGATTTCACATATTCCGACTGCTCAGTCAAACCGGACTTCTCTTTCGATGATGCAATGCCGTTTAATATCATGCCATTGAAATACGAAAGAATTTGCTGACGATACTGTTGCGGAATCGTATCACGAAAACTCACAATCATATCTATGCCTTTCCTGAAATTGTCCGGATTTTTTACCTTTTTAAGATAATTGGCGAAAGGCTGCAGAAGGTTGAACTTTTTGTTTCCAACCGGCAGGTTGTCAAAACGTGTGGCAAGTGAATCAAAATCGTTTTCAGTGGCATAAGTGTATAATGTATTGTCGATGGCTCTCGATAACGCCCCTTTAACATGCTGTGATGATAATAGCTTTGCTTTCCCGAGAGCAGCAGTACTGTCGATGGGAGCCAGGGCAAGCAACGCATTGCCTGCCACCGAATATGAAGAATCATTAACAGATTTTATAAAAAACTCTCTGTATGTTTTGTTTTTGTACATTCCAAGTTCCTGGATTGCAGAGGCTCTTACAAGTGTGGAAGGATCATTTTTTGCCAGGTTCGCCAGGATTGGTTCAACAGATTTTTTAATCGAATCATCTCTGATATTCAGGTTCTGGATCGCATATATCCTCAACCCCTTGTACCTGTCATCAATGGCACTTTTGAGAAGTTCAAAAGCTTTCGGATCATCCTTCTGATGTCTTGCTGCAAAATCGATGGCTTCCCGTCTGTCGAGATAGAGTCCTGCGTTTTTATACTGGAATATGTAATTATCGAGAGTCTTATTGTCCGTTTTCGTGCAGAGCAGGATTTTATCTCCGTCGACATTTATAAGATCTGGCTTTGTATCGGCAGCGAAGGTAAATGTATCCGCTTTATTTTCGAGCCATACATTATATCTTTTCTTCCCGCCGCCCTGGTAAACATCTATTGCCACGGGCAGTTTAAAAATCTTATCGGCCTGGGTTTGTTTAACGTAGACCTTTGCTGATCGTTTTGCCTGATCATAATCATAGCTTATGGTGAGTGCAGGATGACCGCTGCCATAATACCACTGGTTCCAGAACCAGTTAAGATCCTGGCCGGTTACCTCTTCAAAGGCAAGGCGAAGCTCCTGCGCTTCGGCTGAATTGAACTTATATGTTGTAAGGTACAGATTCATGGCTTTGTCGAAAGCACTGTCACCGATATAGTTACGGAGCATATTCAGTATCCTGCCCCCTTTCTGATAACTCACGGCATCGAACAGATCCTCACGGTCGCGGTAATAGAAGCGGACCAGATCTTTTTTC
>Ga0209226_10000439_pt1 | contig 23213 bp, 17 predicted proteins | sample BarGraNGADG00212_2_FD_184497 | JGI IMG/M metagenome (GOLD analysis project Ga0209226, IMG submission 184497) | Arctic peat soil microbial communities from Barrow, Alaska, USA - Barrow Graham LP Ref core NGADG0011-212 (SPAdes) (version 2) | ecosystem: Environmental > Terrestrial > Soil >...
GCCGGAACGAAGGGTCTCTTCACTGGTGCCTACTGGCTTCTTGCGCCCGTCCTTATGCCCTTGGTCGGCGGCCTCGTGGGTGTCTTCACGTATGATGCGTTCGTCACTCCAAATCTCCCCGAGAAGATCTAGGAATAGTTGACAAAGGAGAAACCATCATGGCAAAATATGTAGGAGCAATAGATCAGGGTACGACCAGCACTCGGTTCATGATCTTCGACCATGCTGGACAGGTCATCGGTATCGATCAGAAAGAACATGAGCAGATTTTCCCCAAGCCCGGCTGGGTCGAACATGATCCAATGGAAGTCTGGGCAGCCGTTCAGGCGGTTATAGCTGGTGCACTTGCAAAGGCACATGTCGATGCTAAGGATCTCGCAGCAGTCGGCGTCACCAACCAGCGTGAGACCACGGTGGTCTGGGACAAGAACACTGGCAAGCCGGTCTACAATGCTATCGTATGGCAGGACACACGTACTGACCTCATCTGCAATGAACTGGCAAAAGTCGGTGGACAGGATCGCCTTCGTGCCAAAGTAGGACTCCCCCTGGCTACGTACTTCTCCGGCCCGAAGATCAAATGGATCCTTGAGAACGTTCCTGGTGTCAAAGAGAAGGCCGAGAAGGGCGAACTGTATTTTGGCAACATGGACAGCTGGGTCATCTGGAACGTGACGGGCGGAGTCAAGGGCGGCGTTCATGTCACCGATGTGACAAATGCTAGCCGCACTATGTTGATGAACCTCGAGACCCTGGACTGGGACGAAGAGAACCTCAAGCTGATGGGCATTCCGCGCTCTATGCTCCCCGACATCAAGGCCTCTTCAGAAGTCTACGGTACAGGCGTTGGCGTACTCGCAGGCATTCCCATCGCCGGTGACCTTGGCGACCAGCAGGCAGCTCTCTTTGGCCAAACCTGCTTTAGCGCGGGAGAAGCCAAGAATACCTACGGTACCGGCTGCTTCATGCTGCTCAACACCGGCACCAAGCCCGTTCCTTCCAAGAACGGCCTGCTTACCACTCTCGGCTACAAGATCGGCAAAGAGCCCGCAGTGTACGCTCTTGAAGGTTCCATCGCCATCACAGGCGCTCTGATTCAATGGCTGCGCGACAACCTCGGCCTGATCCAGAAATCCTCCGACATCGAGGCCTTGGCCAACACGGTCGAGGATAACGGTGGCATCTACTTCGTACCCGCATTCTCCGGCCTCTTCGCCCCATACTGGAAGAGCGACGCTCGTGGTGTCATCGTCGGCATGACCCGTTACGTCAACAAGGGTCACATCGCCCGCGCCGCACTCGAAGCGACTGCGTATCAGACCCGCGAAGTCCTCGAAGCCATGAACAAAGACTCCGGCGTTCCGCTTACCGCACTCAAGGTAGACGGCGGCATGGTGTTCAACAACACATTGATGCAGTTCCAGTCGGACATCCTCGGCGTTCCCGTCATCCGCCCGAAGGTAGCCGAAACCACCGCTCTCGGTGCTGCCTATGCAGCTGGCCTTGCAGTCGGTTTCTGGGCCAAGGTCGAAGATCTGCGCGCCAACTGGGGTGTGGACAAGACTTGGGAGCCCAAGATGGACAGTGCCAAGCGCGCCACGCTCTTTAATGGCTGGCTTGAAGCCGTCAAGCGCACGTTCGGTTGGGTAAAGCAGTAGAACCATTGCTGTAGGCTTTTCATATTCGAAACGAGCCGCGACCGGCGGTCGCGGCTCGTTTTTGTCTGGGCAGAGTCAATCAACGATATTCCGGCTCTATTCTCTAGAAGTACGATACTGAGCAAAAGGATTGGCGACAATGGCGGATAAAAAATATGATGTCATCATCATAGGCGCGGGTGTGGTCGGGAGTATGGTGGCCCGTTTTCTCTCTCGCTACAAACTTGATATCCTTCTGATTGAAAAGGATTTCGACATCGGCATGGGTGCCTCCTCCGCGAATACAGCGATTGTCCATGCCGGTTATGACCCCAAGCCAGGTACTCTGAAGGCCGAGATGAACGTCGTGGGAAACCAGATGTTTGATCAGCTGGCAGGTGAACTCAACTTCACGTTTGAGAGGCGCGGCGACTACGTCGTTGCTATAGGACCGGAGGAGTTTGCCAAGCTTGAGGATCTGCGGCAGCAGGGACTTGAGAATGGGGTTCCCGGAATGGTCATACTCAACGGTGCAGACGTTCGCCGGCGGGAGCCCAACATCAATCCCGAGGTAAGCGGCGCTCTCTGGGCCACTACCGGCGGGATCTGTGACCCCTTCGCCGTTGTGGTTGCCGCTGCGGAGAATGCCGTCGTCAACGGGGTCACCCTTATGACCGACACGGCATTTCAGGACTTCATTATGGATGGAAAACGCATCGTCGGCATCAAGACAAATCGCGGCGATTTCAGCTCTCGCTGGGTCGTCAATAGTGCGGGCCTGTATTCCGATGTGGTGATGCACAAGGCCGGCCTGCGGCCGGAGTTCAAGATTACGCCTCGAAAGGGTGAGTATTACGTCTTCGACAAAGCCGAAATCACCATCAATAACGTGCTCTTCCCGGTGCCGTCTGCAACCAGCAAGGGTATTCTGGTTACCACAACTGTGCATGGCAATACCATCATAGGACCGAACGCCCTGGAGATAGATGACAAGGAAGACCGCTCCATCACCCGTGAAGGATTGGATGAAATCTGGCAGGGGGCTGTCAACCTGGTTCCCTCGCTCAGCCTACGATACTCGATAGCTGAATTTGCTGGACTCAGGCCGGGAGGAAACGCCCCGTGCGCCAACCCCGACGTCAAGTACAACAAGGATTTCATCATAGAGATTCCCAAAGAAGTCGACGGGTTGGTCAATCTTGGCGGCATCGAGTCGCCGGGACTTAGCTCGTCTCCTGCCATTGCCGTCCGGGTCGTCGAGCTGCTCAAGGGTGCCGGTGAAAAGCTGGAGGAGAAGCCGGATTGGAACCCCATACGCAGGGCTCGTCCGCGTTTCCGTGACATGTTGCCGACAGAGCAGAAGTTGCTCATAGAGAACGATCCGAGCTATGGACGCATCATTTGTCGCTGCGAGAACGTCACCGAGGGCGAAATCGTGGCCGAAATACACGCACCCATACCCGCGCGCACCTATGACGCCATAAAGCGGCGCACCTGGCTGGGTACGGGACGCTGTCAGGGTGGTTTTGATACTCCGCGTGTCGTCGAGATTCTTGCCCGCGAACTGGGTGTCTCACCACTCGAAATCACCAAGAAGGGTAAGGGATCAGAATTCCTTGTCCGGCCGACCAAGGATAAGGAGGTAGAATGATGCTAAAGGAAAAATACGATGTGATCGTCATCGGTGCTGGTCCTGCTGGCTTGGCTGCCGCGATAGAAGCAAAGAAGACGGGTGTTCAGGATGTGCTTGTCATCGAGCGGGCACAGGAGCTGGGTGGTATTCTGCAGCAGTGCATTCATAACGGATTTGGCCTCCAAATATTCAAGAAGGATATGCCAGGTCCTGCCTATGCGCAGCATTTTATTGATGAGCTTGCAGGGCTTCACATCGATACATTGCTGGATGCGATGACACTCAATGTGACCAGCGAAAGGCATGTGTATGCGACGAGTCGGTGGTCCGGTTTTGTCGAATTGGACACGAGGGCTCTGGTGCTCGCCATGGGCTGCCGTGAGCGAACGCGAGCACAGATTGCTTTGCCGGGAACAAGGCCGGCAGGCGTCTATACCGCGGGGACAGCCCAGCGCTTTGTCAATATCGAAGGCTTTATGCCTGGCAAGCGCTTCGTGATTCTGGGCTCGGGCGACATCGGTATGATCATGGCGCGCAGGCTCACCTTCGAAGGCGCCAAGGTAGAACGAGTGCTGGAAATCATGCCCTTCCTGACCGGCCTGACGCGCAACTATGTGCAGTGCCTTCTGGACTACGATATTCCACTCCAGTTGCAGCATACGGTCAAGCGCATTATCGGCAACGACAGGGTAGAAGCGATAGAATCGGTTCAGATCGATGAACAGCGCCAGCCGATACCGGGCACCGAGGAGACTATTCCCTGCGATACGCTGTTGCTCTCTGTAGGCCTCATCCCGGAGAATGAACTTTCGCGCAAGGCGGGCGTTTCACTTGATCCCGTCACCGCTGGCCCGTTTGTCGACGAAAAAATGCAGACCAATGTGCCGGGCATCTTTGCCGCGGGCAACGTGGTTCATGTCTACGACTTGGTGGATTGGGTGACTCAAGCCGGGTTTTTGTGTGGGCGGAACGCGGCGCAATACGCCATCGCTGAGCGCAAACACCATGGCCGACGGGTAAAGATGAAAGCCGGAGACAATGTTCGATACGTCGTCCCTCATGTTCTGGACAAGGAAAGCCTTGCGGAATCGGCCCAGCGTTTACAGATGCGTGTGACACTGCCGATTGAGGAACCCGTCTGGGTCGAAGTCATGAACGGCGAAGAACGCGTGACCAGAAAGGCGGAACTGTATGTGCGCCCGGGCGAGATGGTCAATATCGACATTCCACAGTCTGCCTACGATGCGGTGCAACGCGCGTCCGAGTTGAGCGTGCGAGTCGTCAGGCGATAAGGAGACTGATATGACGCAGGAACATAGGAAGTTTATCTGCATCACATGTCCAAGGGGCTGTGCCCTGGACGTGACAATGGAGGGCGAAGCCGTTTTCAAGATGGAAGGGAATAGCTGCAAGCGCGGAATCGACTATGTGACGGGGGAACTGAACGACCCGCGGCGCATGGTGACGACCACGGTCCGGGTAAGGGGCGGCGTACATCTTCTTGCACCAGTCTACACCGAATCGCCGATTCCCAAGCCACGTATTTTTGATTTGCTGGCCGAAATCCGAAAAATCGAGCTTCAGGCTCCCGTGAAGTTCGGAGACGTCGTCATTGAAAACGCACTCGGTACCGGCGTTAACATTCTGGCAAGCAGGAATATTCCGGCAAAGAGCGAAGCATCATAGGAACTCACATGGGAAAAGACCTGCAGGGGAAGAAAGGCGTCATCGTACCAACAGAAACACCGACGCCCACTGTCGAGCCCAAGCCGGGGCTGATTCAGAAGAAGGAACCGCCACGCTACTGGATCAGACTCGCAGTATTCCTCGTGCCGCTTATCCTCAGCGAGATCATGTTCTTGAAGGGCGGAAGACCATGGAACGCTGTGGTATTCCCAGTAGCCTGGGTAGCCTTCTTCTACTTCCAGATGAAGCGGGGCGGGTGGAACGTCTTCAAGCCCTGAAGAGGTAGCCAGTACCCACTGCTTTCATTTTTCACATTGCCCCGGGCTCAACTCACCCGGGGCGTCTTCATTTCTAGGCTCATCCCCCCTGCCATTCAGATGAGAGCGTCCGTGTATGCAAAACCCCCGGCTTTACGCCGGGGGTTGGCAGTTTGCTCTGAAACAGATGCTAGTAACCAGTCGGAGCGGTCCAGGCCGGGACTGCCTTCGGATCGGTCGGCGGAACGATGGTACCGTCGATGATGGCCTGGCGGAGGTTGTCGATCTTGGTGATCTGGTCAGCGGATAGGACCTTGGCAACATTATCCTGGGCCCAGCCCACGCCACCGTCGGTCAGCGACAGGGTGACGACCTCTGACTTGAAGGTGTCGTCGGCAACAGACTTGATGGCCGTCCATGTAGCAAAGTCGACGTGCTTGATGGCAGATGTCAGCGTGCCGGCAGGGTACAGATTCGGGTTCTTGCCCATGTCGACGTCGACACCGATGCCCCACAGACCCTTGTCAGGTCCGCCGGCTTCCTTGATGGCTTCGAACATACCGTTGCCAGCGGCGCCGGCAGCGTGGAACAAGATATCGCACTTCTGGCCAAGCATTGTCTGGGCAGCAAGCTTGCCGGCGGACTGGTCGGTGAAGCTGCCAACGTAGACGTCGGCCACCTCCTTGCCATCGGTGCCGTACGCGACCTTGTTAGTGGTCTTGATGCCGGCGAAGAAACCTGCTTCATAGCGCTGGACAGCCGGAACAGGCATACCACCGATGTAGCCGATCTTGTTGGCCTTCGTCGCATAGCCGGCGATGGCGCCGACAAGGTACCCGCACTGCTCTTCCTTGAACAGGTAGTCGACAAGGTTGGGGAGGTCTGGGAGCGGTGCAAACGTGACGGGGTCGGAGGGAACGGCGTCGATGAGCATGAACTTGACGTCCGGATGGTCCTTGGCGACCTGGTAGATGGCGTCGGCAAGCATGAACCCGACGCCAATGACGAGCTTGCAGCTCTCGTCCTCGGCGAGCTTGGTGAGGTTGGGGATGTAGTCCGTCTGTTCCTTGGACTCAAGAACGACGGGGGTGATGCCAGCGATCGGAGCGATGTTCTTGTCGGTGAGGTCAGGGGCGTTGTCAGCCAGAGACTGTGTATAGTCTGCATCAGACATGTCAGTGTAGCCACCACCCTTGACGAAGGACTTCTTGGCAGCCCAGATCTCGAGACCACGCAGGGCGGAGTCGTTGAATGACTGATCGCCACGGCCACCGACGTCGGTGACAAGGCCCACCTTGATCTCATTGACAACCGGCGTGGCTTTCTTGCATCCAGTGAAGACAGAAGTAGCAAGAGCTAGAATCAGTACAACAGACAACAGTCTTCTCATTTGTTCTCCTCCAGAACAGAATAGCCTACTAAAAAGTATTGTAGCACAAATACGTGAGCCATGTCTCGACACCGGCGGTTAGGCCGGTCTGCCAGTCACACGCCAAACTCATGTTCCTGCGGTTCACCTCCCACTACGCATGTCTGAGTACCTACTCATAATCAAAGTATATCCAGTTGTCAGCGAAACGCATCAGACTGGCCTCAGTCTCTGGGAGACTGTTCACCGACGTATACCACTGTATCGGTTCGGGTCTGCGTGTCGCAACACAAAACCCCCGGCTTTACGCCGGGGGTTGGCAGTTTGCTCTGAAACAGATGCTAGTAACCAGTCGGAGCGGTCCAGGCCGGGACCTTCGTGGGGTCTTCGGGAGGAGTGATCTTGCCGTCGATGATGTCCTGACGAAGGGCGTTGATCTTGGTAATCTGGGCGGCAGACAGGACCTTGGAAACGTTACCCTGGGCCCAGCCCACACCACCATTGCGAAGAGACAGGGTGATGACGCCGGGAGTGAAGGTTCCGTCAACGATGGACTTGACGGAGATGTAGGTGGCGAAGTCGACGTGCTTGAGAGCAGATGTCAGCGTGCCGGCAGGGTACAGGTTCGGGTTCTTGCCCATGTCGACGTCGACACCGATGCCCCACAGACCCTTGGCAGGTCCGCCGGCTTCCTTGATTGCTTCGAACATACCGTTACCAGTGGCTCCGGCAGCGTGGAACAGGATATCGCACTTCTGGCCGATCATTGTCTGGGCAATGAGCTTGCCGGCGGACTGGTCGGTGAAGCTGCCAGCGTAGACGTCGGGCACGTTCTTGCCATCGGTGCCGTACGCGGTCTTGTTGGTCGTCTTGATACCAGCGAAGAAACCTGCTTCATAGCGCTGAACCGGCGGAACAGGCATACCACCGATGTAGCCGATCTTGTTGGCCTTCGTCGCATAGCCGGCGATGGCACCGACAAGGAACCCGCACTGCTCTTCCTTGAACAGGAAGTCAACAAGATTGGGGAGAGTGGGCAGAGGAGCAAACGTAGTGGGGTCGGAGGGAACGGAATCGATCAGCATGAACTTGACGTTCGGATGATCCTTGGCGACCTGGTAAATAGCATCAGCAAGCATGAACCCGACACCGATGATGAGCTTGCAGCCCTCGTCCTCGGCGAGCTTGGTGAGGTTGGGGATGTAGTCGGTCTGTTCCTTGGACTCGAGGATAACCGGAACAACGTTTGTGAGAGCAACAATACCCCGGTCACTAAGATCAGGAGCGTTGTCGGCCAGGGACTGCTTGTATACAGCATCGGTCATGGCTGTGTATCCGCCGCCCTTGACAAAGGACTTCTTGGCGGCCCAGATCTCGAGACCGCGTAGGGCGGAGTCGTTGAATGACTGGTCGCCACGGCCACCGACGTCGGTGACCAGACCGATCTTGACGGAGCTCGTAGTAGCGGCCTTGGTGGTGACCGTGACTTTGCGGGCGGCGTTGTTCCAGGCGACGTTTAATCCGGACTTCTCAGAAACGAAGCGAATCGGAATCAGCGTGCGGCCGGCCTTGGAGATGTAGGCGGCTGCATCCATGACGACGGGGTCACCATTCACCTTGGCAGTCTTTGAACCAATGACAAACTCGAACTGCGTAGCACCAAGGAGGACACCTACCGTCTTGGTGGCGGCATCATAGTTGACGTCGGCGCCAAAACTCTCTCCCACCAGACGAATCGGCACGAACGTGCGGGAGTTTGTGATCTCAGGGGCCTGATCGCCCTGCTTGGTAATCCCATTCAACGTGTAAGCGATCTTGTCGATCGTCAGAATGAGAGTGGTCGTCGTTGCAGCAGTAGCAGTGGATACACCAGCAGTGAGCCCAGCAATCATTGCCAGAACGACGAGAAGCGAAACAAATCTCTTCACGTTTGCCTCCATAATTGGATGTGGTACACCTTGGAGCACATGTCGACGCTCCACTTATGAGCCTAACCATAACACGTCCTCGGTCAAGAGTCACGGGGTCCTTCGTATCGTTCTCTGACCTGCCGACGCAGTCGCCATCCTATGGTGGCAGGGCAAGACCCGTTCACAGGAAGTTGATCGGCGCGACACAGACTGTCCAGACCCCGGTCAGGGCATAGCGGACAAACCGCCCGATTTGGGCGATCAAACCGGTCCGGCACGGGCGCAGGGTCTAAAGATACTGAAGTCGGCCTTCGACTTCCACCTGAAGGTTCTGGTGATTACGGAGGTACTCCTCGACGATGTCCCGGCCTGATGTTGCAAGCAGGCGGGGCTGCTCCAGCTGAGCCAGTTCCTCGTTCGTCAGCTGCAACCCGACGGTCGAGTTCTTGTAATGGTATCCCTGCAGACAGATGGAGTACCGTGAGGAATCGAGGGCAGGGATGCCGTTCAAGGTCAGCGACACCAGCTCATGCTTCGCGAGATCGTAGACCGCTTTCACGCCCCTGTTCACCTGGTAGTACTCGCCCTCGCCATTGCGGTTCTCCGGGCGCATGAACCCGGCGAATGCATGCTTGAGTTGTGCGCCGGTCACGGTGAACCGGGTGACGGAGTCGTCGTAGGGGAACAGCGCCAGGTAGTCGCCCAGCGTGACGACGGGGCCCAGCTCCGTCTTGCGGATGCTGCCGCTGCCGATAAAGGCGACGTCGACGCCGGTCTTCTCCTCGATCGCGTCAGCGAACAGGTTCCCGAGTTCCGTCTCGGCCGTGCGTACCGGGTGCGTGAGCGTGCGTGGAAACTTGGAGATGATACTGCCGTACTTTTTGTCGACGATGTCCTTGAACCCGTCGATGAACGCAGTGAGCTTGTCGTCGGGCTGGCAGTGGACGTTGTCGATCGGGACCAGCTTCCATGTCCAGTCGACGATGCTGTTGGTGTCGTCGTCCACGGTGATGTCGAACCGTCCAACCTGATCGGTGCCGGTACCTGCCTGCGCGATCAGGATGTTGTTGACGATGGCGGGCTGTTCCAGTATCGTGTGGCTGTGCCCTCCGAGGATCATGTCGACGCCCCACGCGGGGTCCAGCAGGCTCGCAAGCTCCTTGTCGGAATCGAACCCAATATGGGTCAGCAGGACGGTCAGGTCGATATCGTCGGTCTTGTAGGCGTTGCAGATCTTCCCAACTTCGGAGGCCGCCTCCTGCAGCGTGATGAACGACGACAGCATGTTGTCGGTCTTCAGCATGTCCATGACCTTCTCCGTGATGATCCCGATGAACAGGATGTCGAAGCCGTCGACGTTCTTCACCACGTATGGTTGGAACAGGCGCTTGTTGTACTGGGTGATGTAGAGGTTGGCGTTTACGATGGGGAAATTGGCCATCTTCTCCAGGAACAGCAGGTGTGGCAGTCCATAATCGAACTCATGGTTGCCCAGCGAGGCGACGTCCGGCGACAGGTAGTTCATGATCTCCATCGTGCTGATACCCTTGTACTCGGCGTCGATGAGCGACCCCTGCACCATGTCGCCCGCAATGCAGTATATGACATTCTTCTCCTCGCTCCGGACCTCGTTGATGTATCCGGACAACAGTGACAGGCCGCCGATCAGGTGGCCCTCTTCGCCGCGCATCTCCGCGAGGAAATCGCCGTGCATGTCGTTGCTGTGCAGGATCGTGAACCGCTTCCTGATACCCATGTTGACCTCCTGTGGAGAATGGCGGTGAGAACCTCTGGCGACATTCTCTGAGACGGAGGCTCCGTGTCAAGCCCACGCCGCTGATCATGAAGACTCACCATTCGATGGAGTCGCCGTGCGCCACGTAGCCATTGCCACGGGCGCCCGGCCGTGTAGTATTGACCATAAGGACTGGAGGCGACCGTGGCTACGATACAGGACTTTGAGCAACTCGACATTCGGACGGGGACGATCACCGCGTGCGAGCCGTTTCCTCAGGCCCGCAAGCCCGCTTACAAGCTGACCATCGATTTTGGACCCGACGTGGGAATTAGGCGTTCCAGTGCACAGATCACTGCTTTGTACACGCCGGAACAGCTTGTTGGGCGGCAGGTGCTGGGTGTCGTCAACTTTCCCAGCCGTCTCGTGGCAGGGTTCCCGTCAGAAGTACTGGTTCTCGGTGTCTATACTCCCGACGGCGTGGTGCTGATCGGTGCAGACCGCCCAGTGCCCAACGGGCTCAGGCTCGGCTGATCCGGAGGTATTGCGCCTCGGCGCGCGGCACCTATCATGAGAGAGAACCTCAACCAGGAGACAACCATGGACGAAGACAGAAAGACGTTCTATATCGGTACCGAGGTGGACCCGTCGACGGGTCAGGCTGGATCCCCCGTCCTGTATCCAAGCAAGGACCTGACGACGCACGGCGTCATCGTCGGCATGACCGGGTCTGGCAAGACGGGTCTATCCATCGATCTCATCGAAGAAGCACTGATGGACGGCGTTCCTGTCATCGCCATCGATCCCAAGGGCGACCTGGGCAACCTCCTCCTGACATTTCCAGGTCTGAGTCCCGCCGAGTTCCAGCCATGGGTGGATCAGGCTGAAGCTGAGCGAAAAGAACTGACCGTGGAGCAGGCGGCTCTCGAAACGGCAACGACGTGGCAGAAGGGTCTGGCTTCGTCAGGGATTGCGCCGGAACGGATTGCGCAGTTGAAGGCGAAGGCCGATTTTGTCATCTTCACGCCGGGGTCGACTGCGGGCATTCCGGTGTCGGTTCTGCAGAGTTTTCGCAGGCCTGCGGGGGACCTCGGCGACGAGGAGACGCAGGAGAAAGTCAAAGGTTTCACCTCGGCCCTGCTCGGGCTGGTGGGCATCGACGCCGACCCTATTCGCAGCCGCGAGTACATCCTCATCAGCTCCATCATCAACGATACGTGGGGAAAGGGCACGGACCTGACCCTCCCGGACCTCATCGTGCAGTTGCAGAACCCGCCGTTCGAAAAGCTCGGCGTCTTCGAGGTGGACACCTTCTTCCCACCTAGGGATCGGCTGGACCTCGCCACGTACATCAACGGTCTCATCGCTTCCCCTTCGTTCCAGTCCTGGTTGAACGGTGCTCCCCTGGATGTCGAGAGTTTCCTTCACGCGCCGGACGGCAGGCCTCGCTGCAGCATTTTTGCCATCTCACACCTATCCGACGCGGAGCGCATGTTCTTTGTGACGCTCCTGCTTCAGGAAGTTCTTTCCTGGATGCGTCTTCAACAGGGGACCGATTCCCTGCGTGCCCTCCTGTACTTTGACGAGGTGTTCGGGTACTTCCCGCCGTATCCATTCAATCCACCCTCTAAGGTGCTCCTGCTCACGCTCATGAAGCAGGCGCGCGTCTTTGGGCTCGGCGTGCTGCTGGCGACCCAGAACCCCGTGGACATCGACTACAAGGGTCTCAGCAACGCCGGCACGTGGATCATCGGCACGCTGCAGCAGGAAGGCGACCGTGAGCGTGTTCTCGGCGGCCTCGAGGGCGCGCTGCAGGAAGGGGGGGCACACTCGACAGGGCATGGTTCACCGGCGTCCTGGGCAGTCTCAAGCCGCGCCAGTTCCTGTTGCACAACGTCCATACTGCCAGGCATGCCGTCATGCAGTCGCGCTTCACGATGAGTTATCTTCGTGGACCCCTCACCAAGGCCCAGATCGGTCAGTTGATGGCGCCGCGGAAGATCGAGTTCGAGTACGAGCATGTCACGTTTGAATCGCATCGAACCGAGCCAACCGAAACGTGGACTTGGAACGACCACTCGCTCTATGACGACGCCGTTCCCAACGACCCGAAGGAAACGTGATGAGCGGCGGCGGGACCGTCGCGATATCTGCCCGCATTCCTCACGGTGTGCCGGTCCAGTTCACTCCGGTCCCGGCGGGGACCACGCTCGATCCATACGTGTTTGGCGAAGCGGACGTGGCGTACGAGGACAAGACGACCGGAGCATTCGTGCAGGAGCGTCTTCTGCTTGCCATCCCGATCTCGCAGTGGCCCGCCGTTGGCTGGACCGCGGCGGAGCAGTTACCCGAGGACATGACGTGGTTGGACAAGGTTCCTGACGGCGTACTGTTCGAAGAGATTCCTGCGGACCTGCAGAAGCCGGCGTCCTGGAAGACCCTCACGGCGCGGCTCAAGGACGTCCTGAAGGTCCGACCCTTCACGTTGCTGACGAGCAAACCGTATAAGGTCGCTCAACAAGACGGCGAAACCGAATCCCAGTTCATGGCACGGCTGGGCGTCCTGTCCGCTCCGGACATCCCCGGAGCCGTCAACAAGGTGCAGGATAAGTTGCAGGAGAAGCAGCGCAAGCTGCAGGACGACCTGACCAAGGCGCAGCAGAGACTGAACATTGCCCAGATGGAGGCGCACAACCGCAGCTCGGCGGCGACCATGCAGACGGCGGAGGCGTTCCTGGGTCTGCTGGTAGGGCGCAAACGCAGCTTCACGGCGGGCGCCCGGGCGCGGGGAACGGCCCAGACGTTCCAGGAGAAGGCCAAGGACCTCCAGCAGAAGGTCAACGACATTCAGCAGCAGCTGGCGGCGCAGACGCAGGCAACCGTGATTGCAGAGGAACAGGCTGCCCGGGCGAAGTACCTGGCGGTGGAAGCCAAATTACTCCGCCCGAAGATGAGCAACATTGTCGTCAAGCGAGTAGGCGTCGTCTTTCGCTAGACACCGTAACGTTGCTACTAATGGCTCTGCCCGGTCCCATGTTTGACGGGACCGGGCAGAGAATTTGCATAGAGGCCCGTGGAAACTCAGGACGGCTGATCTGCCAGTGCGTCGGCGACCGCAGTGACGAGGTCTTCCATGTGGTACGGTTTCTGTACGTAGCCGACCATGCCTGCATCGAGGGTGTCCTGCGCATGTCCATCCAGACCGTAACCCGTCGACAGGATCGCGCGCACGCCGGGGTCGATAGCCTTGAGAGCTTTGAAGCATTCCTGACCATCCTTGCCGGGCATGACCATGTCGATGATGACGAGGTCGGCTTCATGGGGATGTGCCCGGTACCAGGTGACCGCCTCTGTCATGCCGGCGGTTGTGACGACGTCGTACCCTGCCCGGCGCAGCATCTCGCGTGCCAGCTTGCGGACGACTTCTTCGTCGTCGACGATCAGGATGCGCCCATGTCCCTTGTGTGGAAGATCGGCAGTGTGCGCAGTCGCTGGTACGACGTCGGTTACCGGGATGTACACAGTAAACGTGCTCCCCTTGCCGATATTGCTCTCGACGTCGATGAACCCCTGGTGTGCTTTCACGATCCCATACACCATAGCCAGCCCCATACCTGTCCCTTTGTCCACATCCTTGGTCGTGAAGAAGGGCTCAAAGATGCGGCGGAGGTTCTTTTTCTCGATGCCGACGCCGGTGTCAGAGACTGATAATGCAACAAACACGCCTGGCTGTGCTCCGGGGTGCGCCAGAAGCTGTTCGGCGTTTAATCGTTGGCGCCATGTCCGAAACGTCAGGCTCCCGCCCTGCGGCATCGCATCGCGCCCGTTGATGGCCAGGTTGAGGACGATCTGCTGGAGTTGTCCGGGGTCTCCCAGGACAGTTGCCTGGTCCGTGTCGAAGTGTTCGGTCACAGTGATGTTTTTGTTGATCGTTCGGGTGAGAAGCGATACGATCTCGAGGATGGAGCTGTTGAGATCGACGGTAATATTCTGGCGTTTGCCCCGCCTCGCGAAGCTCAGCAGTTGTTTGGTGAGCTCGGCCGCTCGCTCGGCTGCCTGCTGGATAACGTGCAGTCCTTCCTGCATGGTACTGCCCGGAGCGGCGTCCGGCTCCAGCATGTTGGCATATCCCAGGATGCCCGTCAGGATGTTGTTGAAATCGTGGGCGACACCGCCGGCCAGGAGTCCGATGCCTTCCAGCTTCTGGGACTGGCGCAACTGCTCCTCGAGAGCAGCCTCCTGTGTGATGTCACGCCCGACGTAGGTATAGTTCGCAACCTCGCCGCCGGGGCCCCGGACGGGACTGACCGTCAAGTCGAGTTCCACCAGGCTGCCATCCTTGCGAACGCTCGTGATCTTCTTCTTCCAGCTGTCGTAGGTGGTCAGGTGCTCTTCTGCGCGCCGTTCGAGAGGGACCGCAACCTCGTCGCCCAGAAGTTCCCGGATATTGTGCCCCCTGCTTTCCGCGGCCGGGAATCCGGTTGCGTGCTCGAATGCAGGGTTGATGTAGGTGACGATGCCGTTGGGATCGGTGATGGCGATGGCTTCGGCGGCCTGTTCGATGGCGGTGGCCAAGCGAAGCGCCCTGGCCTCGGCCCGTTCGCGGCGGACATCATTGATCGCAAGGAAGACGATACCCAGGACCAGCAGCAGCATGACTACTGTGGTCAAGATGACAAGCCGACGGTTGGTGTCGAGGATGGTGACGGGGCGGTTGATCACCGTAGCCCCGACGGGAAGGCTGGACAGCGGGATGCCGAATGTCTCCAATCTGTTCCAGTCGAACGCCACAAGTGTCGACCGTTGTGTTATCACTGGAATTGAGCTCGAGGGCTCGCCGGCCAGGATACGAGTGGCGAGTTCTCCCGCCTGTGTACCCTCCAGCTGAGCGCTGGTGAGCACGCCGCCGACAATGCCTTGACCCAGGCAATGTTCATACATGCCGTAGATGGGAAGGCTGGTGTGCCGGGCAAGCTCCGCAGTGAATTCCGGCATGTCTATGAAGACCCCGTCGCGATCGTGAATGAACGGGGCAGCCAGGATGATGGTACCGCTGGGGAGCTTCGCCACAGCGTCCATGACCTCTGCGACTGTTACATCAGGGGAAAACGTAAACGTAGCACGATCCTTGAACTCCGGGACGACGCTCTGGATGGTTTGGCGAACAGCAAGGCCTTCCTCAGTGAAGTCCGTGATGACGTAGACGTTGTTGGCGTGTGCATGCAGCCTGAGCGCCAGCCTGAGTGTCCCGGCGGGGTCGATCTCCTCGGCCACGCCCGTGACATCCTTCGCTCCCCTGAGCAGAGACGTCTGATAGTCGTTGATGCCGCAGAACACAATAGGTACGCCGGCAAAAAGGCTGCTGCGGTAGTCCAGTGCAAAGTCCAGCGCCGGGTTGTCAGTGACAACCAGGACGTCGGGTCTGCTGACACCGTAACGCGTCTGCAGCAGCTTCTCGACCTGATCGAGGTTCTGCTGCGAGGGGAACCGGCGCCAGTCGAGATACTCCACGGAGAGCTGGACCCCCGACGCGTCATCGAGGCCACTGCGGATTCCAGCGACCTCACCATCCGTCCAGGAGTAGCCCTGATCGTAGGAGTTGAGGATGAGGACACTGCTGGGAGGCGCTGCAGCAACAGCCGGCGGAAACCCCGGCATTGCTGCGAAGACTGCAGCCAGAACGAGCAATATGATCAGACGGGATGCCTTCACGTGTATTCCTCCGAGTCACGATCGCCAGGGAATGGACGGCGACACACGACTATTGTGAGGCTTAGGCTCTGCTATTCAAGAGGAGCGCTGTGTGGGGAGGGAGGCGAGGACAGACGTCAGTTCAGCAAAGCTGTAGGGCTTGGCGAGCACGCCGTCGAAATGGTACTCGAGGTAGTGAGCCATGACGGGGTCGGTGGCGTATCCGCTCGAGGCAATCAGCTGTGCCGGGGTGCGACTCTCACGAAGCAGCGCTGCAGTTTCCTGTCCACCCATGCCGCCGGGGATCGTCAGGTCCATGAGGATGACGCTGAACGGCTGCCCGGACGCACAGGCTTCTGCATCTGCGCGAAGTGCACTGGCCCCGTCAGGGACAGCTTCCGCCCCATATCCGAGTTTCTTCAACATCGCGACCGCTACCTGTCGCACCGTGGGTTCGTCGTCCATGACCAGAACGCGGCCGTGTCCGTTGAACTGGGGCACTGTCTCACGCGACTGACGGGATGGACCGGCAGGGGCAGCCGGCAGGAAGATCGAGAACGTCGTGCCGGCCCCTGGTGTCGAGACAACGACGATGGTTCCGTCATGTTTGTGGACGATTGCATAGGACGTCGCCAGGCCGAGGCCACTGCCGCGGCGCTTCGTACTGAAGAACGGATCGAAGATCTTGCGAAGGTCCGTTTCGGCGATCCCTACACCGGTGTCGCTCAGGTCGATACGCACATAGTTGCCTGGAGCCAGGTCCGGGTACGCGCCGTCGTCTACGGTGACGTTGTGTGCAATGACGGAAATCGTCCCTCCGGCAGGCATGGCCTCGTCAGCGTTGATGACGATGTTGGAGAAAACCTGAGACAGTTGTCCCTTGTCGACGCTTGCCCACCACAGGTCCGCGGGCAGGTTGAAAGAAGCCGAAACGTCAGAACCGCGCAAGGCGAAGCTGACCGCTTCCCGCAGGAGGTGGGCAAGGTTCTGGACGGAACGGACGGGAGCCCCTCCCTTTGCGAAGGTCAGTAGTTGCTGCGTCAGTCCGCGGGCCTGGAGGACTTCCCGCTCGGCTTCCTCGAGGAGTGCGCGAGAGTGGTTCGCATCATCGTCGATACGTGCGAGATTGATGTTGCCGATGATACCGGTCATCATGTTGTTGAAGTCATGGGCGATGCCACCCGCAAGGACGCCTAGCGATTCCAGTTTGTCCATCCGCTGAAGCTCATGTTCGAGGCGTAACCGATCAGTGACGTCGGCGGTAGTCCCGATCCACTTGACAACGTGGCCATCCTTGTCGAGCACGGCCTGCGACGATTCGACTATGGTGCGCCATGTCCCGTCGGTACAACGCATGCGATACGCAACACGGACGGGCGTATGTACTTTCAGGTGCTGCTGGATGGCCTGCTGGAGCACGGGAAGGTCGTCAGGGTGTATATAGGAGTCCCACTGGCTGCCCTTGGAGGGGAAGCCGCCGATGGCACGGCCGAACTCGCTGTCGAGGTCACCATAGTAGGTGGAACGGTCTTCGACGGTATCCCACTCATAGACGACATCACTCGTGCTCTGCGCGGCGATGCGGAACCGTTCCTCGGACATGGCCAGCGCGTCGCGGGAGCGCCAGCGGTCTATCGAGACCGCAACCTGGTCGGCGACGAAGGACAGGATATTCTGGTCCTGTTCTGTGTAGCGATAGCTTCCATGGTATACCTGGACAGCGATGACTCCGATCGCGCTCCCCTTCAACTGTAGCGGGACACCAAGCCAGCTGATGGCAGGTGTTCCCGTAGGAGCGATGCTGCCCGACTTGATTGGCTCTGCCTCACTAAACTCACTCAGCAGCAGCGGTGTTCCGGTGCGCAGGATGTATGCCGTCACGCCCGTTTCGGCCGTCTGTGGGTCGGGGGGCACGACATCGTACTCGTCGATGTAGTACGGATACGTTATGAACCCCGTCTTCGGATCCCGAAGTGCGAAGTACAGGTTCTCCGACGGCATCAGCTCAGCGATAATGTGGTGGATGCGGCCGTACAGCTCCTGCAGACTCTCGGCGGACGCCGCCGCCTGCGAGATGCGATAGGTGGCATCCTGTACCTGCCGCGCGTGCACTGGTCCCTCGATGTCGATGATGCTTCCTTCGATGAAGCAGGATCCGTCGAGCGCACGGACGGGGCCGCCCTGCTCCCACACCGCTCGTTCTGTGGTGTCGGGGTAGATGACGCTGTACTCAATCTGAAACGTGTCACCCGATTTCACCGCGTTCTCCACGGCTGTGCAGTAGCGAGCGACGTCATCGGGATACATGAGTGTGGAACGGATGTCCGGCTTCGTCGTGAGCTCGTCCAGGGAATGTCCCAGGATACGTTCGTATCCCCCCCCGACAATCTCGAAGGCGAAGGGAGGTTTGGCAGAAGCTCGGTAGACCATGCCGGGCAGACCTGCCATCAGCCGGATCAGTTCCTGGTTGTTTGCTGCAGCCTCCGTGACCGGCACGTTCCTGTCGCTCATCCCAACCTCATCACCACGAGTGTCCACTGGTCGACGGAAGCACGAACGCAGCTAGGAGCAGCCACCACCCCTGTTTGCTTACGCACTACCAAGTCTCCTCCACATAGTTGACAGTATGGTAGAGAACCCGCTGCGTGCAAGGATAGCTGCAAACAGCACGCCGACAATGATTCTCAGGATTTGTCTGCCCTCCGTCTGCAGTCGGTGAACGACGATTCGTGCCTGGTTGTTTGCATCAATCCCCTGGTTATGTATACTCTGACGAGTATGAGTGAATGCTCATAAAATGAGTGAACATTCAGAAGGGAGTCACAATGACACATGAACAACGGCAGGATGCACTGTCCAGGCGCGACCGCCGTATCGAGCGCCGGCAGGAGGAAATCCTCCAGGCGGCTGCCTCGGTCTTCGCCGCCAAGGGATATGCGCAGGCGACGACCAGGGAGATCGCAGCTGCCGCAGACATCGCCGAGGGCAGCCTGTACAACTACTTTTCCAGCAAGCGCGACATTCTTGTCGCCATCATCTCGCGGTCACCGTCACCCGTAGACCGTCTCTGGGCGGAAGCCGAAAATCTGGTGGACCGCGATGGATTCATCGGGCTCGTCGAGCGGGCCCTTCTGGCACCTGTTCCCGAGCAACCATGGATACGCACGGTCATCAAGGAGGCGTGGACGGACGATGAGCTGTTCCGACAGTACCAGGCGGGTCACGTGCGGGAGACAGTAGATCGTGTCGCGCGTCTCATCGAACGCGGCATCGAAGCCGGATGGCTCCGGCAGGTGGACCCCGAGCGCGTCGCCCAGGCTCTCGTCGGGACGCTCATGGCGTCCATGATGCCGTTGTTGCGCTGCACCCGGAGCTCCGAGGAGCCAGGGGAACGGGAGCAGGCGGCACGCGCGACAGCCGATCTCCTGCTGTTCGGACTGATGATGTCGGAAAAGGGAGCACATGCGTAATCTCCTGAAGATCCTGACGTACCTGAAGCCATACCGTCGCAAGGCTGTCATCGCGTTGGCTGCGCTGACAGTCTCCATCCTGACCGACTTGGCGGTGCCGCGTCTCATCCAGGCGATCGTCGACAACGGGATCTCGAAGGGAGACATGCACGTGGTCCTGGGGACGATGGGCATCATGCTGGGCGTCTCGGCGCTGGGTGCCGTCGTCTCTATCATCAACACGCGCTACGCGGTCGATGTGGCGACGGGATTCGGGACCGACGTCCGCGCGGCGGCCTTCCGCAATATTCAGCGCTTCAGTTTCAGCAACCTCGACGACCACCGCACCGGAGCATTGATGACCAACCTGACCAGCGACGTCACCCGGGTGCAGGGCACGGTGCAGATGGCCATGCGCATCATGACCCGGGCGCCGTTGATGCTGCTTGGCAGCATCGTACTCATGCTGGTAACCAGTCCGCGCCTCGCGGTCTGGGTCGTGCTGCTCCTGGTTATGACCGGCGCGATGGTCGTGGTACTGTCCATGAAGGCTCAGCCCATGTTCCTGCGCGTGCAGGCGAAGCTGGACCGGCTGAATACCGTGCTCCAGGAGAACCTGGCGGGCATGCGGCTTGTGAAGGCGTTTGTCCGTTCGAATGAGGAGAACCGTCGGTTCGGAGTGGTCAACGATGACCTCATGGACCAGAACGTGCGTGTTCAGAGACTGTTCGCGGTCATCATGCCGACCATGACCGTCATCGTCAACCTCAGCATGGTGCTCGTTATCCTCATCGGCGGACGGCAGGCGATTGGTGGCACGTTGACAACAGGCCAGCTCATGGCGTTCATCAACTATCTCATGATCACGATGTTCCCGCTGCTGATGATGGGAAACCTGCTCGTGATGCTGTCGCAGGCCGAGGCGTCTGCGGGACGCATCAATGGAGTGCTGGACACGAAGAGCAGCATCGTCGATCAGCAAGGGGCCATCGATCTGTCAGATGTCAGGGGAAGGGTGGTCTTTGAGCATGTAACGTTCAGCTATGACCACGAGGGCGGTGAGTCGGTGCTCCAGGATGTGAACTTCGTCGCCGAGCCAGGACAGACGGTGGCGATCCTTGGCGAGACCGGTTCGGGCAAGACGACGCTGATCAACCTCATCCCACGCTTCTACGATGTGTGCGGCGGCCGCGTGACGGTCGACGGCGTCGATGTCCGGGACGTGACCCTGGCATCGCTGCGCAAGCATGTCGGCATTGCGTTGCAGGAGGCGGTGCTCTTCACCGGGACACTCCGGGACAACATACGCTACGGCCGTCCCGACGCCAGCCAGGAGGAGGTGAAAGCGGCTGCGCAGGCTGCGCAGGCCGAAGAGTTCATCCTTGGCACCTCAAAGGGGTACGACACCATGGTCGAGGAACGTGGCGCCAACCTCTCGGGGGGCCAGAAGCAGCGCATTGCCATTGCCCGCGCTTTGCTCCTCAAGCCAAGCATCCTCATCCTGGACGACAGTACGAGTGCGGTCGACGTCGACACCGAGGCTCACATCCAGGAGGCTCTGCTGCGCCTGCACAGCCAGTGCACCGTCTTCATCGTTGCCCAGCGTATCAGCACCGTGCTGGCTGCAGACAAGATCCTGATCCTGGACAAGGGACGCATCGCGGCCGAGGGAACGCATCAGGAGCTGATGCAGACCAGTCCCATCTACCGCGAGATCTATGAGTCGCAGCTCGGAGGAGGGACCACAAATGGCTGACCAGAACGTACGTGGGCAAGTTGCTCGCGGGGGCGGCCCGATGGGAGGAGCCATGGCTACGGCCAGGGCGAAAGACGCACGCGGAGCTGCGCGTCGGCTCATTGACTATCTGAAGCCCTACCGTGGGAAGCTCGTGCTGGTCACGGTCCTGCTCGTGGTCGGAGCCGGACTCTCTCTGATGGGCCCGCTTCTCATCGGGCAGGCAATCGACACGATCATCAAGACACACAGCGCCCAGGGTCTGCTGCACATCGCCGGCCTGATGACTGCGGCAGGGGTCGGCACATGGCTTGCCGGGTCGTTGCAGGCATGGATCATGGCAGGCGTCTCGCAGTATGCCGTGCGTGACATGAGACGGGACCTCTTCGAACACCTGCAGACACTGTCCATGAGCTACTTCGATCGCCATTCCCAGGGAGATCTGATGAGCCGTCTTACGAATGACATGGACGCCATCAGCCAGACGCTCTCGCAGGACCTGACATCACTGGTCAGCAACGTCTTCAGTGTCGCAGCTATCATCGGCATCATGCTGGTCCTCAACAGGTGGCTCGCCCTGGCCGCGTTTGCCATGATGCCGTTCATGTTCCTCCTGACGGGCGGGATCATGAGCCGGACACGTGCCCTATTTCTTGAACAGCAACGCACGGTCGGGACGCTGAACGGCGTGATGGATGAGACCGTCAGCGGCCAGCGCGTCGTGCAGGCGTTCGGCCAGGAGGCTACGGCGCTGTCCGTGTTCGACAGGAGCAACCAGGCGGCGCTCGTGGCAGGACGAAAGGCGCAGTTTGTCGCCCAGCTCGCCATGCCGCTGCTCATGGTGCTTGACCACGCGGACATCGCCCTCGTCGCAGGGGTAGGCGGTATGCTTGCTATCAAGGGCGTTGTCTCGGTCGGCGTTGTCTCGGCCTTCATCACCTACACGCAACGACTGGCACAGCCCCTGCTGCAGGTGGCGAACCTTCTCAGCACCATCCAGGCTGCTCTGGCGGGTGCGGAACGTGCGTTCGAGGTCATCGACCATCGGCCGGAACTGCGCGACAAGCCGGACGCACCCCAGCTCGGCGAAATCCAGGGCGACGTCGTGTTTGACCACGTCGACTTCGGCTACCTCAAGGGTGTCCCAGTCCTGCGTGACGTCAACCTGCATGCCCTGCCAGGCCAGATGGTGGCACTGGTCGGCCCCACCGGGGCCGGCAAGACGACGATGGTCAGCATCCTCTCCCGGTTTTACGACATCCAGGGTGGGCGCATCACCATCGACGGCACCGACATCCGTGACGTGCAGGTGGACAGCCTTCGCCGTCAGTTGGGTATCGTGTTGCAGGATGGATTCCTGTTCTCGGCCAGTGTCAAGGAGAACCTGCGCTATGGACGCCTCGACGCGACGGACGAGGAAATCGTGGCGGCGGCGACGCTTGCCAACGCCGACCAGTTCATCCGGCGCCTTCCGCAGGGATACGATACGGTCCTCGCCGAGAGAGGAAGTGACCTCAGTCAGGGACAGCGCCAGCTGTTGACCATCGCCCGCGCTATCCTCGCCGACCCCCGTATCCTCGTCCTGGACGAGGCCACATCATCCGTTGACACCCGTACCGAAATCCACATTCAGCGGGCGCTGCTCAATCTGATGAAGGGGCGCACCAGCTTCGTCATTGCCCACAGGCTCAGTACCATTCGCACTGCCGATCAGGTCCTGGTCATCGACGGAGGGCACATCATCGAGCAGGGTACGCACACATCGCTGCTGGCACGGCATGGATTCTACTACAACCTGTATATGTCGCAGTTCAAGGGGACCGCGACTCCGGTTGTCGTCTCGTGAACCGCAGTATACCTGGTTTCATGACATCGGAACAGCGAGAAAGTCGTGCATGCGGGCCGTTCCTGTTACACTGTCACCAGAGGGGGAGCCATGACAAAGGAGAACGATGTGCCAACATGGATCTATGTGGTACACCTGACCAGGCCTGCGGCGATGTCGTCGCCGACGGAGGAGGAGTCCGCCGCCATCGACCGTCATTTCGTGCATCTGCAGCAGGCATGTAGTGCGGGGACGGTACGACTGGCAGGGCCCGCGACGGACGGCG
>Ga0209226_10000440_pt1 | contig 23205 bp, 22 predicted proteins | sample BarGraNGADG00212_2_FD_184497 | JGI IMG/M metagenome (GOLD analysis project Ga0209226, IMG submission 184497) | Arctic peat soil microbial communities from Barrow, Alaska, USA - Barrow Graham LP Ref core NGADG0011-212 (SPAdes) (version 2) | ecosystem: Environmental > Terrestrial > Soil >...
GATTTTCCTCGCCGGGGAAAATCGGCGTACTTTCGGAGCCCCCCGCCCGGGAGCCCCCCTCCATTGGATTGGGGCGGCGGGAGCCGCGTCGAACCGCCCCTCCACCCCCCGCCCGGGAGCCCCCTTCCATTGGATTGGGGCGGCGGGAGCCGCGCCCAATTGCGTCAAGATCTCCGGAGGAGCGAGTTCCAATCCATAAAAAGTGGGTGATGTCACCCACGCGAAGGGTCAATTCACCCTATCCATTGTAAGGAATTCCCCATATTGATTTCCAAATTATATTATTTTGTTTAGATTCAATAGATTAATATGGTTAAAGCAACGCAGTTCTTTTGGCATGAATCATGCAAATCTATTGAATCTTATGCCTACGATTGCGCTTAGCTTACGGGTTCTGAACGACGAGAAACGTACCACCCAAAAAATCAAGATAATGACCAAAATCCGCCTGGCGGTGGCAGCGGCGATCCTTTTTGCCGGCGCGGCCGCCGCCTTCGGACAGACGAACGACGACTGCCTGACCTGCCATTCCGACAAGGACCTCAAGGCCAAGCGGGGCGGCCGGGAGGTTTCGGTCTATGTCGAGGCGAAGACCCTGGCCGGTTCGACCCACAAGAGCCAGCCGTGCATCGACTGCCACCGCGACGCGGCGGTCAAGGACTTTCCCCATCCCGAGAAGCTGGCCGAGGTCAACTGCAGCCCCTGCCACAAGAAGGCCGACGCCGATTTCTTTGCCGGCATCCACGGCAAGGCCCTGAAGCGCGGCGCGCCCTACGCGCCGACGTGCAAGGAATGCCACGGCCGGCACGACATTCTCCCTCAAAGCAACATCCAGTCGAAGACCTACAAGATGAACATCCCGTTCCTCTGCGGGACTTGCCACCGCGAGGGGGCGCCGGTAGCGCGCATCTACAACATCCCGGAGAAGGACATCCTCAGTCATTACTCCGAGAGCATCCACGGCGTGGCGCTGTTCAAGAAGGGGCTGATCGTCACCGCGACCTGCAACAACTGCCACGACAACCACCGGATCCTCCCCCACACCGCCGTCGAGTCCACGATCTCCGTCCAGAACATCGCCAAGACCTGCACCGCCTGCCACGCCCGGATCGAGGAGGTCCACACCAAGGTCATCCGCGGCGAGCTCTGGGAGCGGGCGCCGGGCGCCATCCCCGCCTGCTCGGACTGCCACCGCTCCCACATCATGCGCAAGACGAACCTGGTGATGGGGACGGCCGACCGCGAATGCCTGAAGTGCCACGAGAAGCCCGACGTCCACAAGACCGTGGGCGGCAAGGCCGTGCCCCTGACGGTCGTCAAGGAGGACCTCCAGGGCTCCATCCACCGGGACATCCCCTGCGTCAAGTGCCACGCCGACGTCGACCCGCAGCGGGCCCGCCCCTGCGAGCCCGTCGGCCGGGTGGACTGTTCGAGCTGCCACGCCAAAGTCGCAGAGGAGTACTTCGACAGCGACCACGGCCAGGCCTATGTCCAGAAAAAACCCGACGCGCCCTACTGCACCGACTGCCACGGCAAGCACAAGGTGACGGCCCACACGAACGAGGCCGACAAGACCTACCGGACGAACATTCCCAAGCTCTGCGGCGAATGCCACGGCCGGCTCGCCGCCGCGAACGCGTCCCAGAACCCCCAGGGGAACGTCCTGGTGAACTATTCCGCGAGCGTCCACGGGCAGGGTCTGACCCAGAAGGGCCTCCTGCCGGTCGCCGTCTGCACGGACTGCCACAACACCCATTTCATCCTGAATCATCGATCGCCCCAGTCCTCCATCTTCGCCAAGAGCCTGCCCGCCACGTGCGCCACCTGCCACCAGGGGATCTACAAGGACTACGCGGCCAGCATTCACAGCGTCCCGACGTCGAAGAGCGACCAGAAGCTGCCGAACTGCGAAGACTGCCATTCCGCCCACCGGATCAAGGACATCAAGCAGGACCAGTTCATGGCCGAGGTCACGGAGCAGTGCGGCACGTGCCACAAGGACCTGGCGAAAACCTACACCGAGACCATCCACGGCAAGGCCTACACCCTGGGCTACCTCAAGGCCGCCCGCTGCTCGGACTGCCACGGGGCCCACGATATCAAGGGCGTGAACGACGCCGAGTCGCGCGTCGGGTTCAAGCGGGTGGTCGAGACCTGCCAGAAATGCCACCCCGACGCCAACCGCCGGTTCACGGGCTATCTCACCCATGCCACGCACCACGACAAGGCGAAGTACCCCGTCCTCTATTTCACCTTCTGGTCGATGACCTTCCTCCTCATCGGCGTCTTCGGCTTCTTCGGCATCCACACCCTCCTCTGGATGCCGCGCTCTTTCAAGTACCACAGGGAGAAAAAGGCGGCGGCGGGCCCCCACAAGCGCTACTACGTCCAGCGCTTCACCGGCGGCCAGCGCCTCACCCACCTCTTCGTCATCCTGAGCTTCATGGGCCTGGCCCTGACGGGCATGACCCTGAAGTTCGCCAACATGCCCTGGGCCAAGTCCCTGGCCGGACTGTTCGGCGGCGTGACCGCGGCCGGGTTCGTCCACCGCGTCTGCGCCGGGATCACCTTCGGCTACTTCACCGCCCACATCGTCTCGCTCGTCCAGATCAAAATGCGGACGAAGTCCACCTGGCGGCAGATGATCTTCGGCGCCCGGTCCCTCTGGTTCAACAAAAAGGACATCCGGGACTTCGTGGGGTCGGTCAAGTGGTTCCTGGGCCTGGGCCCCCGGCCCGAATACGGCCGCTTCACGTACTGGGAGAAATTTGACTACATGGCCGTCTTCTGGGGCGTGGGCGTCATCGGGATGACGGGCCTCGTCCTCTGGTTCCCCGAGGTCTTCACCAAGTTCCTGCCGGGCTGGCTGATCAACGTGGCCATGATCATCCACAGCGACGAAGCGCTCCTGGCCGTCGGGTTCATCTTCACGATCCACTTCTTCAACACCCACCTCCGGCCGGAGTCCTTCCCCCTCGACCCCGTGATCTTCACCGGCATTGTGCCCCTCGACGAATACATGAAGGATCGGCCGGAAGAATACCGGTTCCTGAAAGATGCCGGCCACCTGAAGAAGGTCATGCAGTTCAAGGAGATCGCGCCCAAGAAAATGCTGGCCATCCGGATCTTCGGCTTCACCCTGCTCATCACAGGCATCTCGCTCGTCCTGCTGATCATCTACTCGATGCTGTTTGGATACAAATAAGGCCGGCCGGCGGACACGATATTGACAAGACACGCGAAGTGCAATATAAGTTTATCCCTCACATTAAGGAGACCATTATGAAGAAGGGTATCATTTTCGCCATCATCCTCGCGGTGGGCGTGTTCGCCGCCCTCGCCCTGGCCCAGGGCCCGACCTACGTCGGCGGCCAGAAGTGCCAGATCTGCCATAAGACCGAAAAACAGGGCCAGCAGTATCCCATCTGGGAGAAGACGAACCACGCCAAGTCGTTCGCCGCCCTGAGCTCGCCCGGCGCCGCGGCCAACGCCACGGCCCTCGGCGTCAAGGACCCGACCACCGACCCCAAGTGCCTGAAGTGCCACGCCCCCCTGGCCGGCGACCTCAAGGCCGAGGGCGTCAGCTGCGAAGTCTGCCACGGCCCCGGCAGCGCCTACAAGAGCCTGAACGTCATGAAGAACAAGGACGAGGCGGTGAAGACCGGCCTGATCCTCTACGCCAACCCCGACGCGATCAAAGCCAAATGCCTCACCTGCCACCAGGACGCGCACGGCAAGGCATTCGATTTCGCCGCTCAGTGGGCGAAGATCAAGCACGACATCCCGGCCAAGTAAGCCGGAGACCGATGCCGATCCAGGGGCTCCGGCCCGCGCCGGAGCCTTATTCCACCATGTTGCAACGCGTCTTCCGAACGATCCGCGCCTTGGCCTGGATCCCGGCGCTCGCCGTCGCCGTCCTGCTCGGGGCCGGTCCGGCTTCCGGCCAGGCGGCCAAAACCGCCCCCCCGCCCGCCGGAAACGGCGCCTGCCTGGGTTGCCATAAAGCGAACACCCTCGAAGGTTCGGTTCACGCGGCGATGACCTGCCTGGGTTGCCACAAAATCCTACCCGGCGAGACCCCGGACCTGCCCCACGCCAAGGCCCTGCCCCTCGTCGACTGCACCGCGGCCTGCCATCGCGAGCCCAACGCGAAACAGCCCGGCCTCAGCCCGGCGGCCTATGCCGACAGCGTCCACGGCCAGGGCGTCAAGCGCGGGGAGTTGGACGTCGCCCGCTGCTGGGACTGCCATGGAAGACACAACATCAAGCCCGTTGCGGACCCGGCCTCGGCCGTGAGCCGGAAGAACATCCCCCTCGTGTGCTCCCGCTGCCACGAGAACATGAACGTCATCGTCAAGTACAACATCCACGCCGAGTCCCCCTACCAGGAATACCTGAAGAGCGTCCACGGCCGGGCCGTGTTCGAGAAGGGGCTGGCCGAGTTCGCCGCGGTCTGTACGGACTGCCATGGCGTCCACAACATCCAGGGCGTCGGCGAGGTCCACAAGCAGGCCCGCGACCCCGAGACCTGCGGCAGGTGCCACCCCATCATCTTCGCCGAGTACAAGGACAGCATCCACGGCCGCCAGGCCCTGAAGGGCAACATCGACGTGCCGCTCTGCGTGGACTGCCACGGTGAGCACACGGTCGCGTCCCCCAAGGAGACCGCGGCCCCGACCTCCAAGTCGCACGTCCCCGACACCTGCTCGGGCTGCCACGCCCGGCCGGAGATCATGAAGAAATACGGTGTGCCGGAAGACCGGATCCGGACCTTCATCGCCAGCTTCCACGGCATCGCCATCGGCCTGGGCGACAAGGCCGAGGCCAACTGCACCGACTGCCACGGCGTCCACAACATCCGGCCGGCCATCGACCCCCAGTCGATGGTCCACGCGGCCAACCTGCCGAAGACCTGCGGCCAGTCGAATTGCCATCCCGGCATGCCCGAGAAGATCGCCCAGGCCAAGATCCACCGGCCGACGGGCATCAAGAGCTCGGGAACGACCTATCTCATCACCCAGATTCTGCTCGGAGCGCTGGCAATCGTGCTCGCCCTCACGCTGATCCGCTTCGTCTTCGAGCTGACCCAGAGGAAGCGGCGCCGCGCAAAAAGGCCATGACCGTCCGCGCCGCCCTCCGTGCCCTCGCCCTCGGCACCGCGCTCGCGGCCGGGGCGGCGGCTCTCGGCTTCGCCGCCGGGAACGACGATTGCCTGGCCTGCCACGGCGACAAAGACCAGAAGAACGCCCAGGGCCGATCCGTGTTCGTCGACGCGGAGACGTTCAAAGCCTCGGTCCACGGCCAGGCCGAGATCGGCTGCGTCGACTGCCATGCCGACCTCAAGAAGGTCAAGGACTTCCCCCACGCCGACAAGCTCAAGCCCGTGGACTGCGCGGCCTGCCACGACAAGGAAAACGCCCAATTGAACGCGAGCGTCCACCGCCAACCCCACCGGGCGGAGAACCCGATCACGGTCTCGTGCGCCGACTGCCACGGCACGCACGACATCCGGACGAAAGACGACGCCGCCTCGTCGGTGTACGCCATGAACATCCCCGACACCTGCCTGCGCTGCCACGCCGAGCGGGTCAAGATCAAGAACGGCAATGCCTTCGTCCAGCAATACACCCAGAGCGCCCACTACCGGGCCCTGGAGAAGGCGGGCCTGAGCCTCTCGGCCACCTGCGTCACCTGCCACGGCGGCCACGACGTCAAAGCCATGGGCGACCCGCAGTCCCACGTCTCGCACAAGGCCATCATCCGGACCTGCGGCCGCTGCCACGTCGGGATCGAGAAGAACTACCTCGAGGGCGTGCACGGCAAGGACTACGTCAAGGGCAGCAAGGACGTGCCGGTCTGCACGGACTGCCACAACGAGCACAGAATCCTCTCGCCCGACGACCTGGGCTCCCGCGTCTACGCGACCAAGGTCGCGGCCGTCTGCAGCCGCTGCCACGACGACGAGCGCCTGGCCCGGCAGTACGGCCTCCTGACGTCCCGCCTCAAGTCCTACTCGGACTCCTACCACGGGACGGCCTCGAAGTTCGGCGAGACCCGTGTGGCGAACTGCGGGAGCTGCCACGGCTTCCACGACATTCGGACCTCGAACGACCCCAAGTCGCCGATCAACGCGGCCAACCTGGCCCGAACCTGCGGCAAGTGCCACCCGGGCGCGGGGACGAACTTCGCCAAAGGCAAGATCCACGTCGTTTCGACGAAAACCGAGAACAAGAGCGGCCACTTGATCAAGGTCGTCTACATCGTCATCATCGCCGGCCTGATCTCGGTCTTCCTCCTCTTCATCGCCGCCGACCTCTTCCACAGGATGAGAACCCGATGGACGAAAACCTGACCGCCTCCGAGCTCGTCCGCGACGACGAAGTCTTCCTCCGGATGAACTTCGCCGAGCGGCTGCAGCACATCCTCCTCATCGTCACCTTCTCGACGCTCATCCTGACCGGCCTGCCGCTCGTCTTCTATGAGCTGAAGATCTTCAAGTCGCTGTTCGCCTTCGAGAAGGCGTTCTACTTCCGGGGCCTCGTCCATCGCGCGGCCGCCGTCCTGATGATCGCCAACATCCTCTGGCACTTTCTGTATTCGATCTTCACCGCCCGGGGCCGCCACAACTTCAAGGAGATGATCCCGAAATGGAGGGACGCCCGGGACGCCTTCCAGGCGTTCGGCCACAACATCGGCCTGACCGGGTTCCTCTACAAGAAGGGCCTCCTCAAATCGTTTTTCGAAAGGCACCCCTTCTGGCTCTTCCGGACCGAGCCGGAGTTCGGCCGCTACAATTTCATCGAGAAGTTCGAGTACCTGGGCGTGGCCTGGGGCTCGCTGATCATGATCGCCAGCGGGTTCTTCATGTGGAACGTAGAGCTGTCGCTCAAGCTCTTCCCCCTCTGGGTCCACGACATCTTCATCATCATCCACGGCTACGAGGCCATCCTGGCCTTCCTGACCATCATTATCTGGCACATGTACAACGTCCACTTCAACCCCGAGGTCTTCCCGATGAGCAGGGTCTGGCTGAACGGCCGGATCACGGGCCACGAGTTGCGCACGCTCCACCCACTGGAATACGGGAAGATCGCCGAAGAGCGGAAAAAAGCTCTCACACCTTCGCAGTGAAGTGGTCGAAGCCCCGGTGCCGAAGCGCCGCGGGCCGCCCCCCCGCGAAATATCTCAGCCCGTCCCCCGCGGCCGTGATCGTTCCGATCCGGACGAGAGGCCGGCCGAACGCCCGCTCGAACGCGGCGGCGGTCTCCGCCGACGCGTCCCGCCGGACGGTCGCGAGCAGACAATAGTCCTCCCCGCCGGCGGCGGCCAGTTCCCGCTCGTCCCAGCCGTATCGCCGGGCGGTCCGCCGGAGGAGCGCGGAGAGGGGAAGGGCGTCGAGGTTGACGGCCGCCCCGCAGTCCGATCGTTCCATGATCCTCCGCAGGTCGGAATCGATCCCGTCGGAAACGTCCATCATCGCCGTGACGGCCTTCCGGCCGGCCAGCCAGGCGCCTTCGGGAAGGTGCGGCCGCGGCCGGTTGTGCCGGCGGACGAGAGCGGCTTCGTCCCGGCCCCGGGGCCGCTTCTCTAGGACGACGCGCAGGCCGGCGGCCGAATCGCCCAGGCTTCCGGTCACGACGACGGCATCGCCCGGGCGCGCTCCCGATCGGAATTTGATCCGGCCCCGCCTGGCGGTGCCGAGGACGGCGATATTGATCACCAGAGGTCCGAGGGATTTCGTCGTGTCTCCGCCGAGGAGGGGAACGTTTTCGGCGGCCGCCAAGTCCCGGATCCCGCGGAAGAAGGCGTCCAGCCACGCGACTTCGATGTCGCCCGGAATCCCGAGCGACAGGAAGGCGGCCGTGGGGCGGCCTCCCATGGCCGCGATGTCGCTCAGGTTCACGGCCAGGGATTTGTAGCCGAGATCGCGGGCCGGGATCGCCGCCCGGAGGAAATGCGCGCCCTCGACCAGCATATCGGTTGTGACCAGGAGCCGCCGGTCCTTCGTCCAGGGCAGGACCGCGCAATCGTCGCCGATGCCCACCGTCCCGGCCGGCAGGCGCTCGAGAAAGCGCGGCGCGAACCGGGCGATCAGGCCGAATTCCCCGATGTCCGAAAGCCTCATCGCGCCCCCCGCGCCGCCCGGCTGCAGTCGAGGATCCCGCGCAGGACGCGGGCGGCCGCTTCGGGGTCGGGCGCCGCGCAAACGGCCGAGACCACGGCCAGCCCGTCGGCCCCCGCCTCGAGCACGCGCGCGGCGTTCGCGGCGTTGATCCCGCCGATAGCCACCAGTCGACGGCCGGTGAGCTTCCGGAGCCGGCGCAGGCCGTCCAGCCCCCAGGGCGTTCTCGTGTCCGTTTTCGTCGGCGTGGCGAAGACCGGACTGACGCCCAGGTAAGAAACGTCCCAGCCTTCGGCCTCGGCAGCCTGCGCGGGCGTCTCGATCGACACGCCGATGGCGGCGCCGGGGCCGAGCAGCCGCCGGGCATCGAGGAAGGGAAGATCGTCCTGACCGAGGTGCGCGCCCGCGGCCCCGACGGCCAAGGCGATATCCGCGCGGTCATTGATGAGAAGCGGAACGCCGGCGGCGTCGAGCCGGTCTTTAAGGCGCCGGGCGAGCTCGAGGAATTCCCGCGTCGGGCACGCCTTTTCCCGCAGTTGGACGGCGGTTACGCCACCGCGGACGGCAGCATCGACCACGTCCTCGAGGGCCCGGCCGCGCGAGAGCACCCGGTCCGTGACGAGCATCAGGCCGAAATCGTATCGTCCGCTCACGCCGGTTCCATTTTGAGCCGGGCGGCGATGTCCTTTTCCGAGAGAAGATGGAGGGCGTCGAGAAACCGCGTCTGGAAGCTCGCCGGTCCGGCCGCGCCTTCGCCCGCCATCTCTCCGGCGATCCCCATGACGGCCATGGCGTGAACGGCCGCGGCGAGCGGGGCGGGATTCACGGCGGCGAAAGCGCCGGTCAGGGCTGAGGCCGTGCAGCCCAGGCCCGTGACGCGGGGCATGAGGGGGTGGCCGTTGGCCACCCGGACCACGGCGTCGCCGAGGACGATTACATCGACCGGGCCGCTGACGCTGACCGCGCAGCCGAATTCGGCCGAGAGGCCGCGGGCCGCTTCGAGGGCCGCCTCGGCCGCGTGCCGGCTGTCGACGCCCTTGGTCTCCCGTTCGGCATGGAACAGGGCCCGGATCTCGGAGGCGTTGCCCCGCAGGACGGCGGGGCGGGCCTCCTCGAGGATGCGGCGGGAGGTTTCTGTCCGCAGTCGAGTAGCGCCGGCGCCGACCGGGTCGAGGACGATGGGGATGCCGCGGCGTCGGGCCGCGGCGGCCGCCTTGAGCATCGACCCGATCCAGGCCGCGCTGAGCGTGCCGATATTGAGGACGAGGGCGGATGCGAGGCCGACCATCTCCTCGACCTCCTCCTCGGCGTGGGCCATGACCGGCGAGGCACCGAGGGCCAGGAGGGCGTTGGCCGTCAGGTTCATCACCACATAGTTGGTGATGTTATGGACGAGCGGCGCTTCGTCCCGGATGCGGACGACGTCCCGCCAGATCGCTTCGGAGGATGACGTGTTCGGCCTCCGCTTTTCAGCCCGTTACTTCTTCTTCATCGGGCAGGAAGCGCCCATCGGGCAGCCCACTTCGCCCTGGCCGCCCTCGGGCATCTTGCCTTCGGCCATCTTGGCGGCGTGTTCCTGGATCTTCTTGACGGTCTCGGCGTTCTTCGAGGAGAGGGTGATGATCACGCCGTCCTTGGTGTTCTGGACCTTCTTCTCCACGTCAGGGAGCATCATCGGGCAGCTTTCCATCTTGCCGCCGGCCATCATGCCGCCGCCGGCCGGGACGCCCTGCTGTTTGGCCAGGTACTTCTCGGGCTCCTTGTCGAAGGACGTCTTGCAGCCTTCGCTGCAGAAGTAATACTTGATGTCCTTGTATTCGGACGTGTACTTGGCCGTCGAGATCTTGACGCTCATCCCGCAGACGGGGTCCTTCGCCGTGTCGGGAGTCTGGAGGGCGCTGCCCGCCAGGACGAGCACGAATGCGGCCGCGGCGACCAAGGCCAGGAGTCGGAACTGTTTCTTCATGAAATCCTCCCAAAAACGAATTTACGCGAATTGTTCAACACCTCTATTATTTTACTGAATTTATAAAAATAATCAAGTCGGGCGGGCCGACGCGTCCGGCCGCCGGACCTTGAACCTCCGCAGCCGGAGCGAGTTCGAAACGACGGACACCGAGCTCGCGGCCATGGCCGCCGAGGCGATCATGGGGTTGAGGAGGATGCCGAATAGGGGATAAAGGGCGCCTGCCGCCACCGGGATGCCGATGACGTTGTAGAGGAAGGCCCAGAACAGGTTCTGCCGGATCGTCCGGATCGTCCGCCGGCTGAGCTCGATCGCCCCGGCGACGCCGTCCAAGTCGCCCTTGATCAGGGTGATGTCCGCGGACTCCATGGCCACATCCGTGCCCGACCCGATCGCGATGCCGACATCGGCCTGGGCGAGCGCCGGAGCGTCGTTAATTCCGTCTCCAACCATGGCCACCTTCTCTCCGGCCTCCTGGAGCTTCCGGATTTCGCGGAGCTTGTCCGCGGGCAGCAGCTCGGCGATCACCCGGTCGATCCCGGCCCGGCGGGCGATGGCTTCGGCCGTCTTCACTTGGTCGCCGGTCAGCATGATAACCTCGAGGCCGAGGGCCTTCAGGCGTTCGACCGCGCTCGGAGCTCCCTCTTTAAGGGCGTCGGCCACGGCCGCGAGCCCCGCCAGGCGGCCGTCCACGGCGGCGAAGACCGGCGTCTTGCCCTCGCGGGACAGCGCCTCGGCGGCGGCCGCGAGCCCGGACGCATCGATCCCCCGGCCGGCCATGAGCCTGGCGCTGCCGGCGATGACCGTCCGCCCTTCGACCACGGCCTCGATCCCCTGCCCTTCCAGGGCGGAGAAATCCGAGGCCGGGGGAACGGTGAGCCCCTTAGCGCGGGCCTTTCCGAGGAAGGCCTCGGCCAACGGATGCTCGGACGTCTTTTCGGCCGCGGCCACCAGGCGCAGGAACTCGTCCTCGGAGAAGGGCGCGACGGCGACGACGTCGGTGACCTCGGGAGCTCCCTTCGTCAGGGTCCCGGTCTTGTCGAAGACGACGGTCGTCAGCGAGCCCGCGGTCTCGAGGCTTTCGCCGCCCTTGATCAAGATGCCGTTTTCCGCGCCCTTTCCCGTCCCGACCATCACCGCGGTCGGCGTGGCCAGGCCGAGGGCGCAGGGGCAGGCGATGATCATCACCGCCACGAAATTAAGAAGGGCCAGATTCAGGGCGGGCTTCGGCCCGAAGAGGGCCCAGATCGCGAACGTCAGGATCGCGATGCCGATGACGGCGGGGACGAACCAACCGGCGATGACGTCGGCCAGGCGCTGGATGGGGGCTTTGGAGCCCTGGGCTTCTTCGACGAGGCGGATGATCTGGGCCAGGACCGTGGCCTTGCCGACTTTCATCGCCCGGAATTCGAAGCTTCCGGTCTTGTTGAGGGTGGCCCCGATGACCTCGTCCCCTTCCGCCTTGCCGACGGGAAGGCTCTCGCCCGTGATCATGGACTCGTCCACGGCCGACCGGCCCCGGGTCACGACGCCGTCGACCGGGATCTTCTCCCCGGGCCGGACGACGACGATGTCGCCGACGATGACCGACGCCACGGGGAGGTCGGCTTCCAGGCCGTCGCGGATGACGCGGGCCGTCCGGGGCCGGAGGCCGATAAGCTTTTTGATCGCTTCGGAGGTGCGGCCCTTGGCCCGGGCTTCGAGCAGCCGGCCGAAAAGGATGAGGGTGATGATGACCGCGGACGTATCGAAATAGACGTCGGGCCGGACGCCGCCGGCCGCGAAGAACGCGGGGAAGAGCGTCGCCGCGGCGCTGGCGAAATAGGCGGCCGACGTCCCCACGGCCACGAGCGTATTCATGTCCGCCCGCTTGTGCTTGAGGGAGGCCCAGGCGCCCTTGTAAAAGCGCCGGCCGATCCAGAACTGGACGGGCGTCGCCAGGATGCCGAGGAGGCGGGGATCGGACAGGAAGGCGGGGATCCAGGGCAGGAGTTGGCGCGAACTCCCAAGGAGTATGACGGCGCTCAAGGCCAGGGCCGTCAAAAAATCCCTTTTCAGGCGCCCGTATTCTTTCTCCCGGGCGGCGCGCTCGGCGTCGACCTCGTCGCCGGCGCCCGGCCGAACGACCGAATAGCCCGCCGATTCGACGGCCCGAACCAGGGCCTCTGGAGTCACGAGGCGCGGGGCGAACAGGACGGTCGCCCGGGAGGTGGCGAAATTCACGTTGGCGCTCTCCACGCCCTCGGTCTCCTTCAGGATCTTCTCGATGTTGATCGCGCAGCCGGCGCAGTTCATGCCGGAGATCGGCAGGTCGATCCGGACGGCGTCCTTCGGCGCTTCGGTTTTTTTCGTCGATTCGCTCATGGCCTGCTCCTTGCGGGAAAGGAAGGCCTCAGCCGCTCTTCCGGAACCGGCCGAGGATCTCGATGATTTCCTCGACCTTCCGGTCACGGGTCCCCCCTATAGTATATCAACTCCGTTTCTTTTTCTTTTTCTTGACGGGCTCGCCCCCCGGCCCCTACAATATGGCGGATTCCGTCGAAGGATTGTCGTTCCCATGAAAAGAGAATTCATCCCGGGTTGGATCCTGATGACCGTGGTCGCGGCGGTGTCCCTCATCCTTTCGAACCAGATCACGGCCGGGGGCAAGCATCCCCTCGAAGCCACGGCCCTGGCCGTCGTCCTCGGGGTGCTGGCCCGCAATCTGAAGCTCGTCCCCGCCGCGTTTCACGCCGGAATCAAGACGTTCGAGAAATTCCTGATCTGGGGCGTCATCCTCATCGGGGCCACCCTGAACTTCAAGGATTTCCGATCGCAGGGTCCCCAAATGCTGACCATCATCCTCGGGACCATGCTCGTCAGCTATCTCGTGATCTACGCCCTGGGGCGCCTGTTCAAACTGCCTTGGACGCTCGCGACGCTGCTCGCGGTCGGGACCACGATCTGCGGCGGTTCGGCCATCGCCGTCACCGCGCCCCTGATCAAGGCCAAAGAGGAGGAGACGAGCTACGCCATCGGGACGATCACCCTCTGGGGCCTGGCGGCCATCCTCCTCTATCCGAAGATCGCCCAGCTTCTCGGCGCCACGGACATCCAGTTCGGCGTCTTCGCCGGCACGGCGATCCATTCCACGCCCCAGGTCGTCGGCGCGGGATTCATCTTCTCCGACCTGGCCGGCAAGACCGCGACGGCCATCAAACTCGTCCGCAACTGTTTCATGGCCCCCCTGGCCTTCGTGATCGCGGCATGGTACGCCAAGAAATCGCTGGGCGCCGCCCCTCAGGCTGGGTCTCAGACCGGGTCCCGGAAATTCAACGCAGCCAAGGCGTTCCCCTGGTTTCTGTTCGGCTATTTCGTGATGGCCGGGCTCAATACGGCGGGCTATTTCTCAAAGATCGGCATCGACGGGCTGACCTGGTTCGGCCGGTTCCTGATCACGATCGCCATGGCCGGCATCGGCCTGAACACGGTCTTCAGCGCTTTCAAGAAAGTCGGATTGAAGCCGCTCGTTGTCGGCCTGCTGGGCGCCCTGGTGGTGGCGGGCGTCAGCATCGTCCTGATCGCCCTCGTCTTGTAGCCGAGAGCCCCCCTTCCGATGGGCGCCAGTCCGGCACTGAGGTCGGCCCCGGCCCTCTGGGGAACCCCGGCCGCCCTGCCTCCCCTTCTCGGCCGGGCCTGACGGTCAGGCCGGACCATCCTCCAGGGCGCGCGCGATGAGGCCCCCGCCGACCACGATGTCCCCGTCATAGAAGACGGCCGCCTGGCCCGGCGCGATCGCCCGCTGGGGCGACTCGAACTCGACCCGGATACGGCCGTCCGCCTCCGGGACGATCATGGCCGGCGCCTCGGCCTGCCGGTAGCGCACCTTGACCTTGACCACCCGCGGGGCGCCTAGGGCTTCGATCGAAATCCAGTTCGCGTCCTCGACGAGGAGCCGCGTCCTCGCCAGGTCCCGGTTCTCTCCGGCCACGACCGTGTTCGTCGCGGCATCCACCGCCACGACATAAAGCGGGCGGGGCGCGGCGATGCCCAGGCCGCTTCTCTGCCCGACGGTGAAGCGGGCGATGCCCTCGTGCCGCCCGATGACCTTGCCGCCCGTGTCCACGATCGGCCCGGGGCGGAACGCCTCCGGAAACCGCTCCCGCAGGAAGCGCGGGTAGTCGTCGTCGGGAACGAAGCAGATCTCCTGGCTTTCCCCCTTACGGGCGACGGGGAGCCCGAATTCGGCCGCCAGCCGCCGGATGTCCGCCTTGTTATAATCCCCCACGGGGAAGAGCGTGCGCGACAGCTGCGCCTGGGTCAGCGGATAGAGGAAATACGACTGGTCCTTGTCCGCGTCGGCCCCCTTTCGCAGGAGCCATCGGCCCGACTCCGGGTCGAACGCCACCCGGGCATAATGCCCGGTGGCCACGGTTTCCGCGCCCAGGGCCTTGATGCGCTCGAGGAGCAGGCCGAACTTGAGGAACCGGTTGCAGCGGATACAGGGGTTCGGTGTGCGGCCGCGGGCGTACTCCCGGCCGAAGTCCTCGATCACGCTCCGCTCGAACTCCCGCCGGAAATCGACGACGAAATGGGGGATGCCTAAGACGATCGCCACCCGGTTCGCGTCCTCCTGGGCCTTCCAGCCGCAGCAGCTCCGGAGGTCGTCCCGCACGCAATCCTCTTTCGGGAGGGAGAAGAGGTTCATCGTGACTCCGATGACCTCCCGGCCCTGGCGCTTGAGCAGCGCCGCGGCGACGGACGAGTCCACCCCGCCGCTCATCGCGGCGGCCACGGCCGCGGTGGTGGCGGCCCCGGAATATATCGTTTTGCCGGTCATGTGCATATGATATGGTGAAAGCGATGTCCGAATTCTACCATGCCTCCTCCCCGCAGGGAATGGGCCACCCTCCTCGAAAAGCCGGCCCGGAGCGGGTGACGGGGAGCGGTCCGGGCGATTGCCAGAACGGGGCGTTTATGCTAAAATTTCGGCGACTTCATTCCTAAGGAGCCATGACCATGTCCGGACATTCGAAATGGGCATCCATCAAGCATAAAAAGGGCGCCGCGGACGCCAAGCGCGGTAAGGTCTTCACCAAGATCATCCGCGAAATCGCCGTCGCCGCGCGCGCCGGCGGCGGGGACCCCGACAAGAGCCCGCGTCTGCGAAAAGCCATCCAGGACGCCAAGAACGCCAACATGCCGGCCGACAACGTGAAGCGGGCCATCCTCAAAGGCACCGGACAGCTCGAAGGCGCCACGTACGAGGAAGCTATCTACGAAGGCTACGGCCCCGGCGGCGTGGCCATCTACATCACCGCGCTTTCGGACAACAAGAACCGGACGGTGTCCGAGATCCGCCACATCTTCACCAAGAACGGCGGCCAGATCGGCACCCAGGGCTGCGTCGCCTTCCGGTTCAAACGGGGCGGCTACATCGACATCGACAAGGAAAAGGTCGCGGAAGACAAGTTGATGGACGTCGCCCTGACCGCCGGCGCCGACGACATCAAGGACGACGGCGACACCTGGGAAGTGGTCTCTACGCCCGAAAAGTACGAGGCCGTGCTCGAGGCCATCAAGGGGGCGGGGATCGAGGTCGCGGACGCGAACGTCGGCTACATCCCCCAGGACTACACCAAGATCGAGGGCAAGCAGTCCCACCAGGCCCTGAAGCTCGTCGAAGAGCTCGAAGACCACGACGACGTGCAGACCGTCGCCGCCAACTTCGACATTTCTCCCGAAGATATCGCCCACTACGAGGACTCCTGACGCCGACCGCGATGCGGGTTCTCGGGATCGACCCCAGCAGCCGGGCAACGGGATACGGGATCCTGGAACTCAAAGAGGGCCGCACCCTCGTCCTCGGCTACGGAACGATCAAGCCCCGGCGCCAGGGTACTCTTCAGGAAAAGCTTTTGGAAATCAAGGGCGGGATCGACCGCTTGATCGGGGCCTTCGAGCCCGGGGAGATCGCCGTCGAAAACCCCTTTTTCGGGCTGAATATCAAAACCGCCATCACCCTGGGCCAGGTCCGGGGCGCGGTGCTCGTCGCCGTGGCCGAGCGCGGCCGGCCGCTCTACGAATATTCCCCCCTCGAGATCAAGAAGGCCGTGACCGGCTACGGCCGGGCGGACAAGCACCAGGTGGCGACCATGGTCAAAGCCCTCCTCAGCCTCGACGACGAGGCCCTCGAGGAGGACGCCTCGGACGCCCTGGCCTGCGCTATCTGCCACCTGAATACGCGGTCCTTCCAGAAGAACATCGAAGAATCCGCCCGCTGATTCAGAGGGTCCTCGGGCTCCTCTCCGGGCCGGATGAGATTCCCGGTTTCCTTTCCTTGAAATAGAACGTGACCACGATCAGGACGACCCCGGCCCACTGGACCGGGACGGACGTCTCCCCCTTCGTCTTGGCGACGAGCAGGACGACCAGCGGGACCGTCACCGCGACCACTTCGAGCGCGACGAGGAGGCGGAAGCGCTCGTGCGTAAGCTCGAGGGTCCCGATCGGGCTCTCCTTGAAGTAGAACCCGACGGCGAGCACGACGGCGCCGATCCAGGACGCCGGGATGGACGGTTTCGGCGCGGGCACGAGGAAGGCGGCGGCCGCGCCCAGAACGAGGAGGGTGGCGAGGAGGAACTGATACGTCATTTCCCCGATGACGCCCACGGTCTCCTGGGTCGGGATCCCGGGCGATCCCGGCCGGGAACGGAGGATCGCCGGGTTACGCTGCATCTCCTCCTCGAGGGGACGGTCCTTGAAATAGTAGCCGATGACCACCAGGAAGACGGTCTCCCACTCGACGGGGATCTTGGCGTCGCGGAGCGTCATCCAGAACGTGACGGCGATGACGACGGCCGCGGACAGCGCCCGCCAGAAGGTGGTTCCGGGTGCGGCCAGGGACTCCAGGACAGTTTTAAGGAGTCCTGAATTCTGTTTTTCATCGTTGTTCGCGTTCATGGCCCCTCCTTCTCGCCATGAATTGTGTCGAGCCGCGCGGATCGACATGGAATTTCGTGAAGGCCAGATTGAAGCGGGGAGCGTTGACTGATCATTCGAAGCTCTGAGGCTATTTTCTCCAGATTTCGGTCACGATCGAGGTCGAGACCTTGCTCCAGGCCGTCATCCAGCCGTTGTAGGCCTCCCCACCTCCGCCCGGGTCTTGCCACGCTCGTAAATTCCACATTCCCAAAAGCGAGCCTCCCGGATATAATCGTCACTCAGCCTTTCAGGAAAGGAAGGCCGACCGCGGCCGCCGAGAGGTCCAAAACGATGTATCTGCTGAACGAACTCTTATTGAGCATTCCCCTCGTTCTCTATGCCGCGTTTCGCATCCGGCGGCTGTTTTCGCGGTCCTTGTTCAAGAACATCTTCACGGGGGTCTTCGCCATCGTCGTCCTGGGATTCCCGGTTTCGGAATCCCTGTCGCACGGTTCGAACGCCACCTGGACGCGGACGCTCATGCGAGGAGGCTACTACATGCTGCCTCTCCTCCTCTATGTCGTCCTCATCGTCATCTTTTCGGACCTGATTCTCGGGCTCCTGCGGCTCCTCAAGATCCTCTCCCGGGACACGGTCCAAAAGCCAGGGTTCCGCAAAACGCGGCTCGCCTTCTACCTCATCGCCCCCGTCGTCATCGTCCTCGGCGGGATCTGGAACTACGGCCATCTCCGGTACCATGAATATGCGATCGATGTCCCCCGCAAATCCTCCGAGATCACCCGGTTGAAGATCGCCTTCGCCTCCGACTTCCATCTCGGCGAGCAGACCGAGGACGGCTTCATGGCCCACTTCGTCGAAAAGGTCAACGCCCTGAACGCCGACATCGTCCTCATCGGCGGCGACGTCCTCGAAGGCGACCGGCGCGACGAGGCGCTGACCCGATTCGAGGCCGAGTTCCGCCGGATCCAAGCGAGATACGGCGTCTACGGCGTCCCCGGCAACCACGAGCGCTTCGGGGGCATGCGGACCGACTTCTTCGAGAAGTCCGGAATCCGTCTCCTCCAGGACGAGGTGGTGAAGATCGAAGGGGCGTTCTATCTCGCGGGGCGCAAGGATGGCCGCGGCGGCAACCGCAAGCCCATCGCCGACCTCCTCCGCGACACGCCCGACGATCTGCCCTTGGTCGTCCTCGACCATCGCCCGATCGACCTCGAGGCCGCCAGCCGGACCCGGGCGGACATCCAGCTCTCCGGCCATACCCACCACGGCCAGCTCTTCCCGATCAATTTCATCGCCGACCGGCAATACGAACTGAGCTGGGGGCATCTGAAAAAGGGCGGGACCCACTTCTTCGTCACGAGCGGGATCCAGCTCTGGGGACCGCGCGTCCGGACGATCGGCTATTCGGAGATCGTGGTGGTGAACGTCGCCTTGCGCGACGGCGTCCGGCCGGCTTCAAGCCGGCTTCCGGCTAGTCCTCACCCCTTCTGAACGCCGCAGGCCTCCATTAGGCCGGCCAGCTGGCGCTCGCTCAATCCGACGTGATCTCCGCCGTCGAGCCGCTTCGAGACCTTGCCGTCCTTGAAATACAGGACGGTTGGGTAGACCTCGATCCCGTGTTCGTCGCAAAGCGTCTCGGCGTCGTCGACCAGGAAGCGGACGAAGTCCCGCTCCTTGACCTGCGCGTATTTTTCGTAGATTGGAAGGAACCGCTGGGAAAAGGGGCACCAGGACGCGTAGAACAGGACGAAGACGCCGTCCTTCGAGGCCATGAGCTTCCGGAGCTCCTCCTCGTTTTCGATCAGCTTGCTCATCCTTTGTCCTTTCCCGGATATCTTACCCGGAGTCGACTCGGAGGGGAAGACACCTTCCGACAGGCGCCGGGAAGAGCCGGCCGCACCCGCTTTGATTTTGCGGCCTGTTTATTTTACAATGGCGGCGACATGATCGCCTGGCTCAAGGGAACGATTGTCCGGAAGCAGCCCCACCAGGTCGTCGTCGACGTCGGCGGGGTGGGCTACTGTGCCGCCATCCCCCTCACGACCTACTTCGAGATCGGCGAGGTCGGCCGTCCGGTCGAGCTCCTCATCCACACCCATCTCACGGACAACGCCCTGGCCCTCTACGGCTTCAAGACCGAGGACGAGCGCGACCTCTTCCTCAAGCTCATCGCCGTGTCCGGCATCGGCCCCAAGCTGGCCATGAACGTTCTCTCGGGCATGAACGCCGTCGAGCTCGTCGACGCCATCCAGAAGAGCGACATCGCCCGGATCACGGCCATTCCCGGAATCGGCAAGAAGACCGCCCTCCGGATCGCCATGGAGCTCCAAGACAAGCTCGAGAAGAAGGAGACGCTCCTCGCCGGCCGCGGCTCGCCGGAGCGCGAGGACCTCGTCTCGGCCCTCGTCAACCTTGGATTTCGGCGCAAGGAGGTCGAGGGCGTCGTGGACGCGACCCTGCGCGCCCACAAGGACGAGCCCGCGGATTTCGAGAAGCTCCTCCGCGAATGCCTGAAGAAGATGGCCAAGGTGTGACGTGAGCGAGCCCGCCGTCCTCAATCCCGTCCGGACGAAGGAAGACCTCCTCTTCGAGGACAGCCTCCGCCCGCGGAGCTTCGACGAGTTCATCGGTCAGAGCAACATCAAGGCCAATCTCAAGATCTTCATCGAGGCCGCCCGGAAGCGCAACGAGCACCTCGACCACGTGCTACTCTACGGACCGCCCGGACTCGGGAAGACGAGCCTCGCCTACCTCATCGCCAAGGAGATGGGCGTGGGCATCAAACCGACCGCCGGCCCGGTCATCGAGCGCATAGGCGACCTGAGTGCCATCCTCTCCAACCTCCAATCGAAGGAGACGCTCTTCATCGACGAGATCCACCGCCTGAACCCCTCGGTCGAGGAGATCCTCTACTCGGCCATGGAGGACTTCAGCCTCGACCTCATCATCGGCCAGGGCCCGAGCGCCCGGAGCCACAAGCTCCAGCTCCGGAAATTCACCCTCATCGGGGCCACGACGCGCGCCGGCCGGATCACCGCGCCCCTCCGGAGCCGGTTCGGCATCATCCACCGCTTGGACTACTACCGGGACGAGGACATCAAGGACATCATCCTCCGGGCGGCCCGGATCCTGAAAGTCCGGATCGACGACGAGGGCGCGGCCCAGATCGCCCTGCGCAGCCGCGGCACCCCCCGCGTGGCCAACCGCCTCCTCCGGCGGGTGCGGGACTACGCCGACGTCCGGGGCCAGGCCGTGATCACCGGCCGGGAGGCCAAACACGCCCTGGACAAGATGGAAGTCGATGCCCTCGGCCTCGACGACGTGGACCGCAAGATCCTCATGACCATCATCGAAAACTTCGGCGGAGGGCCGGTGGGAATCGGGACGATCTCCGCGGCCATCGATGAGGACAAGGACACGATCGAGTCGATCTACGAGCCGTTCCTGATGCGCATCGGCTTCCTGGAGCGGACGACCCGCGGCCGGAAGCTGACGACCAAGGCCTACGCGCATCTCGGCGTCGCCTATCCGCACCGCGACGCGCCGCCGGTCCCCCAGAAAAAGCTCTTCAAGGATTGAGCCCCGCCCCGTGCTCGTTTCGGATTTCGATTTCAACCTCCCGCCCGGGCTCATCGCCCAGCGGCCCCTGCCCGAGCGCGACGCGTCGCGGATGATGATCGTCTCCCGGAGGGAGGGGACGATCGTCCACGCCCGGTTCCGCGATTTGCCGGACCGCATGAACCGGAGCGACCTCCTCGTCTTCAACGACGCCAAAGTTATCCCGGCCAGGGTCTGGGGCAAAAAGGACGGGAAAGACATCGAATTCCTGTTCGTCAAGGAGAAGGAGAAGGGCGTCTGGGAGGTCCTCTGCCGGCCGGCGAAAAAGCTTCGACAGGGGGACCGGGTCGAATTCGCGCCCGGCTTCGCGGCCGAGGTGGCGGCCGTCGGGGACGAAGGCCGCCGGACCCTCGCATTCGGCGGGACGAACGTCCTGGGCCGCCTGAAGGAGATCGGGTTCGCTCCGCTCCCTCCTTACATCAAACGCCGGAAGGAAGATGCGTCCCTCCGGGCGGAAGACCTCGCCCGCTACCAGACCGTGTTCGCCGAACGCGAGGGGGCCATCGCCGCGCCCACGGCCGGGCTGCACTTCGCCCCACGCGTGCTGGCCGCGCTCCGGGACAAAGGCGTGGCGACGGCCCGCGTGACGCTCGACGTCGGCCCGGCCACGTTCCAGCCCGTGCGGGCGGAGCGCCTCGAAGACCACCGGATGCTCGAGGAGACGTACACGATTTCCGAAGCCTCGGCCTCGGCGATCGACGGCGCGAAAAACGAGGGCCGTCCGGTGGTCGCGGTCGGGACGACGGTCGTCCGGACCCTGGAGAGCGCCGCGCTCCGCGTCGGCGCCTTTTCCGCCACACCGGCCTCGCGCCTCGCCGCCGGGCGCGGAACAACCACACTTTTCATCCACCCCGGTTTCGACTTCCGAATCGTCGAACGGCTATTGACAAACTTCCACCTGCCGAAATCGACCCTGTTGATGCTCGTCGCGGCCTTCGCCGGCCGCGATCTCCTCCTCGCCGCTTATCGGGAAGCCGTCCGTGAAGGCTATCGCTTCTTTTCTTACGGCGACTGCATGCTGATCGTCTGAGCCGGCTCAGGCGGTGATGATCCCGAGGGGCGGGTTGGTCTTCCATTTCCCCCGAGTGAAATCGGGGATCTCGACCGGCGTCCCGTTCTTGGCCACCGATTGGCAACTCGCCCCGACGATCGCGCTCCAGGCCGCCGCGTCATAGACGTCCTGGTCGAGCGGCTCGCCCTTGCGGAGCGACCCGATGAGGCGGTAGTCCTCGATATAGTCCATCCCTCCGTGACCCCGGCCTTCGCCTTTGGAGGCGATCGCCTTCCAGAGAGGGTGTTCGAATTCGGCGGCGAACTTTTCGAAGTCGTCCCATTCGTGGGGCTTGGCCGCCTTCCCCTCGAGATAGATCCGGTCGGGCCACTTGTGGGCGACGCCCTTCGTCCCCTGGACCATGTTGATGCGGTTGTAAGGCCGGGGCAGGTTCGTGTCGTGGATGAGGATGATCGTCCGACCGAGCTTGGTCTTGATCAGGCTGGTATTGATGTCGCCCAGCACGTATTTTTCAACGGCCTGGGGCGAGTCGGACCCAAACTTGGCCACCGCGTATTCGTGCAAGCCGCGCGTCGGGCCGCTCAGGGAGACGAGGAAGTCGAAGGCGTCGCCCCGGTTGATGTTCATGCACTGGGCGACCGGTCCGAGGCCGTGGGTCGGATAGAGGTTGCCGTTGAACTTCTGGGCCCAAGCCCGCCGCCACAGCCCTTCCCCGTCCTTGGAGAATTTGACCTCGCGGAGGTCGTGGAGGTAGCCCGCCTCGGCGTGGAGCACTTCGCCCAGGACGCCCTGGCGGACGAGGTTGAGGGTCATGAGCTCGATCCGGTCGTAGCAGCAGTTCTCCATCATCTGGCAGTGCTTTCCGGTCTTCTCGGCCGTCTCGACGATCTTCCAGCAGTCCTCGAGGCTCATGGCCGCGGGCACCTCGGTCACGGCGTGCTTGCCGTTCTCCATGGCCGAGACGAGGACCGGGACGTGCCATTCCCAGGGCGTGGCGGTCATGACGAGGTCGAGGTCCTCCTTCTCGCACATGCGCTTGAAGTCCGTCGGACCGTCCGAGTAGCCGGCCGGCTTCGGCTGACCGGCCTTGACGACCCAATTCTGGGCCTGCTCGACCTTGGCCGGCACGATGTCGCAGATGGCCTTGATCTGGACGCCCTCGATGTTCAGGTAGTTCTGGACGTGGGCCGAGCCCATCCCGCCGACCCCCACGAACCCGACCCTGACCGTCTCGATGGGTTTGGTCTTGAACTGGCTTCGCGCGTCGCCCTTCGCCTGCGCCGCGGCGCTCTTGGGCAAAGCGAGTCCGGCGAGCGCCGTGCCGATCCCGGCCACAGCCCCGGCCTTGAGGAAATCCCGGCGGCTCGGATTCTTGATGTCGTCGCTCATGCTCCCTCCCTGTTATCTCGAAATTCCGTCGCTCTTCTTATACTGAATCCCGTAGCCGAAGTAAATCCCGATGAATGGACGGGGGCTTCCGGCCGGGGGGCTTGGAGGGGCGGTTCGACGCGGCTCCCGCCCCAGTCGCTCTCGCGGCTCACCCCCAAACCGTGGGCCCCCGCC